>JAANMX010000019.1_pt1 | contig 158070 bp, 122 predicted proteins | sample 7279681 | NCBI WGS metagenome assembly JAANMX01 (sample SAMN14094542, study PRJNA606508) | bioreactor metagenome | isolation source: A lab-scale SPAN reactor treating ammonium-rich wastewater day 351 | place: Ireland: Galway | collected 2018-01-01 | reverse complement strand
TTTATATTTTTCTTTTCCACTAATACTCAATGCGCCATAAGTTCTTCCATGAAATGCATTTGAAAATGCAATTATTCTTTTTTGAGGTCCGGATACTTTTCTTACCAGTTTCAGTGAAGCTTCAATTGCTTCTGTTCCGCTGTTTGTGAAAAATACTTTTGATAATCCTGAATACTTGACTAATTTTTCAGCAAGTTGTATCTGAGGCGTACTGATGTAATAGTTAGAAATGTGCAGATATTTATTTAGCTGATCCTCTATTGAACTAATTACTTTTTTATTTCCGTAACCAAGGGCATTCACAGCAAGACCAGAAAAAAAATCAAGATATTTCCTGCCATCTTTTGAAAATAAATAAACACCCTCGCCGTGTGTAATTTCTATAGGCAATCTTTTATAGGTGTGAACAATATATTCTTCATCTCTGTTAAAGGAATTATCGGTTGATGACATAATTTAAATTGTAAATATGATAACTGAACAAAAGTATATTAAAACCCAGAACAAAACAACGAAACTAATCGTAACAACAGTGCTGAGGATAAGATTGTGTGAGTGAACTTTGAAAGCTAAGAAAGTGAGAAATATATTCCATAATATTAATGCTAATTCCATTACAAGAAACAGATATGCTATGCTGCCTTTTATTAAGAAAGGTGATGGATTAATTGAGAACAAGTAATCACCAAAGATCACCGACGGGGATGCGCCGCGCAAGCGCCGCCGCCGCCGCCGCCGCCGGCGGCCCGCGGCCGTGGCGGGCACGGCCAAGGTGGACACGCCCGCAGAGTAGGGGCCGGCGCCGGTGGCGGGGGATGGAGGAGCGATGGCGCTGCTCGACGAGACGTCGATCGAACGCGAGCTGGCGGCGCTGCCGGGCTGGCGGCGCGAGCCCGGCCCGCCCGACCGGATCGCGCGCCTCTACGCGTTCGCGGGCTTTCCGGCCGCGATCGCGTTCGTGAACCGGGTGGCGGAGCTGGCCGAAGAGGCCGACCACCACCCCGACATCCACGTCTCCTACGACAAGGTGCGGCTCGTGCTCTGGAGCCACGACAGCGGCGGGCTGACCGCCCGCGACTTCCGCCTCGCCAGGAGGATCGACTCGTGAGATACCTGATCGCCGGGGCCACCGGGCAGCTCGGCCGCGCGCTCGTCGCGCGGCTCGGCAACGACGTCGTGTGGGCGGGCGGCAGCGCCGAGCTCGACGTCACGGACGCCGACGCCGTCGGCCGCGTCGTGCGCGGGGCGCGGCCGGACGTGGTCGTCAACGCCTCCGCCTGGAACGACGTCGACGGTGCCGAGACGCTGGGCGCCGCCGCCTTCGCGGTCAACGCGCTGGGGCCGCTGCACCTCGCGCGGGCGGCCAGCGACGCCGCCGCGCTCGTGGTCCACGTGTCGACCGACTTCGTGTTCGACGGCGCCCAGCAGGCGCCCTACGCCGAGCACGACTGCCCGCGCCCGCTCTCCGTCTACGGCGCCTCCAAGCTGGCCGGCGAGCATCTGGTGATCGCCTCCGGCTGCCCGTACCTGATCGTGCGCACGAGCGCGCTGTTCGGCCGCGGCGGCAGCCGCGCCAAGGGCGGCTCGTTCCCCGACCGCATCCTGGAGCGGGCGACGGCGCTGGCCCCGGGAGAGCCGCTGCGCGTGGTGAGCGACCAGGTCTGCTCGCCGACCTACGCGCCGGACCTGGCCGACGCCCTCGTGCGCCTGGTCGGCAAGGGCGCGCGCGGGCTCTACCACGTCACCAACCAGGGGTCCTGCACGTGGTACGCGTTCGCGCAGGAGGCGCTGCGCGTCGCCCGCGTCGACGTGCCGATCGTGGAGGCCCGCGCCCGCGACATCGGCTCGCGGGCCCGCCGCCCGGGCCACGCCATCCTGTCCAAGGAGCGCTTCGAGGCGCTCGGCCTGCCGCCGCTGCGCCCGTGGGCGGAAGCGCTCGCGGAGTACCTCGGCCCCGCGCCGACCCGGCACTAGTTCCCGGTCGGCGCCGACCCGAAACGGCGAGCCCGGCGTTCGCGGGCGCGCGCGGCCTCGACCTCGCGGCTCTTCGGCGGCGCGTTCGTCTGCAGTGTGCCGAGCAGGGCCACGACTGCCGACGTCACGTCGGCCACGGCGCGGTCGAAGGCCGCCTCGTTGGCCCGCGAGGGCTTCGTGGTGCCCGCGACCTTGCGGACGAACTGGAGCGCGGCATCGCGCGCCTCGGCCTCCGTGGCCGGCGGTTCGAAGTTGAACAGGGGACGGATGTTGCGGCACATGCCCTGATCGTAGCCGGTTAGCATCGCAGGCATGACGCTGCAGCAACTCGCACGGACCCTGGGGCGCACGGGCGCCGTCGTGCTGGCCGCGACCGGGTTCGTGGTCGCGGCGCGCGTGGCGCTGCCCGCGCTCGAGCCCGCGCCGCGGGCACCCGACATCGTGCTCGCCGTGTGGGACACGGCCCGGGCCGATCACTCCAGCGTCTACGGCTACCCGCGCGAGACCACCCCGAACCTGGCTCGCCTCGCCGCTCAGGCCGTCGTCTACGAGCAGGCGATCGCGCCCGCGCCCTGGACCGTGCCGTCGATGGCGAGCCTCTTCACCGGGCTGTTCGTGCAGCGCCACGGCGTGTCGTTCGACCCGGAGGTGCCCGTGCTCGACCTGCCACCGGCGGCGACGACGCTGGCCGAAGCGCTGGCGCGCGCCGGTTACGAGACGGCGGCGTTCACCGAGCAGGGGGTCTACGACGCCCCCGGCTTCCGCCGCGGCTTCGACCGCTTCGAGGTGGTGGGCCGGGAGCAACTGCTCGAGCGCGCGGACGGCTTCCTGTCGCGCGCGCGCACGCGGCCCGCGTTCGTGCTGGTCCATTGGCTCGATCCCCACGCGCCCTACCGCCCCGTCGCGGCACACCGCGCGTGGTCCGCGCGCTGGACGCGTCCCGTCAACCTCTCGGGCGCTGGCCGCAGCGAGGACTTCGCGCCCGCCCAGCAGGCGGCCGGCTGGCTGTTCAAGGACGACGTCAACGAAGGCAGGGTGAGGCTGACCGCGGCGCAGTGGAGCCAGCTCGTCGACCAGTACGACGGCGAGCTGCAGCAGACCGACGCCGCCCTGGGCCGGCTGTGGGACGGCGTGCTGGCCCGGGGGCAGGAGCGCCGCACGCTGCTCGCGGTCGTCGCCGACCATGGCGAGGGGTTCGGCGAGCACGCCGCGCAACGGGTCTGGCACGACCACCCGTACGACACCATCCTCCGCGTGCCGCTGGTCGTGCGCTGGCCGGGTGGCAGCGTCACCGGGCGCGTCCGGAGTCAGGTCGGCAGCCTCGACCTGTTCGCGACCCTGCTGGAAGCGGCCGGCGTCGCCCTCCCCGGCGGGCTCGACGCCCGCCCGCTTCCACGCCGCGACGAGTCCGCCCGTCCGCGGCCGTTGCTCGGCGCGTCTCACTACGTCGGCGGCGTGACCTGGTACCGCGACGCGGAGCTGAAGCTGATCGAGTACCGGCGCGCGGCGCCCCTGCTCTTCGACCTGCGGGTCGACCCGCGCGAGCGACGCGACCTGGCGGCCAGCCGGCCCGACCTGCTGGCGGACGCGCGCGCCCGGCGCGATGCGGCGCAGGCGCAGGCTGGAGCCGCGCTGCCGTTCGCGGCGCAGGCGGAGGCCGACCGCCTCGAGCGGCTGCGGGCGCTCGGCTACGTGCGCTGACTGCCGGGCGCGCGGGGGCGGAGGCGGTCGGGGTCCTCGGCGGGAACCGCCACGGAACGCGGGCTCGCGGCCGCCATGCGCGCCATCAGCCGCAGGTGGCGCAGCCCGTCGCGCACGGGGCGCAGGTGCGAGCGGTGGCCGCGCCCGTCGCGGCGCAGGGTCACCGGCACCTCCTCCACCCGCATCCCCACCTGGAGCGCGCGCGCGATCATCTCGGTCGCGAACTCCATGCCGGTGCTGTGCAGCTCGAGCCGGTTCCAGGCCTCGCGGCTGATCCCGCGCAGCCCGCAGTGGAAGTCGCCGGCGGCGCCGCCGAAGAGCAGGCGCCCCACCGCCGAGAGCACCGGGTTGCCGAGGTAGCGGTGCATGAAGGGCATGGCGCCGCTCTCGATGCGGCCGAGGAAGCGGTTGCCGACGACGACATCGCACCCGGCCTCCAGGCGTTCGACCAGCACGCCCAGCTCGCCGAAGTCGTAGCTCAGGTCGGCGTCGCCCATCACCACGAAGCGGCCGCGGCTGGCGGCGATCGCCCCGCGCAGGCAGGCGCCGTAACCCCGCTCGGGCACATCCACGACGCGCGCCCCGGCGCCGCGGGCCCGCTCGCGCGAGTCGTCGCGGCTGCCGTTGTCGCCGACCACCACCTCTCCGCGGGAGCCGAGCCGCCCCAGCGCGCCGCGCGCCTCCGCGACACACCCCGCGACGGTCGCCGCCTCGTCCAGGCACGGCATCACGACCGAGATCAGCGGCGGGTCGTGCTCGTCGTCGTGCGCGGGGCGCGGGACGCGGCCGGGGGCGGAAACCAAGGTGGGGCAGCCTATCACACAGCCGCCCGCGCTCCCGGCGCGTAGAGCGCCATGTAGGTCTCGAGCGCCGCGCGGGCCTCGAAATGGCGCAGCGCGAACGCGCGCCCGGCCCGACCCAGCGCGTGGCGGCGGGCCTCGTCGAGCAGCAGGCCGCCGACCACCGCGCGGATCGCCTCGGGTTCCAGCGGGCAGAAGGCCGCGACGTCGGGGGTCAGGTGGTCGCGGAAGGCGACCTCGTCGCCGACGACCACGCACAACCCGCAAGCCATCGCTTCCGGCACGACCAGCGGGAAGCCTTCGCCCCGGGCCGGCAGCACCAGCAGGTCGGCGGCCTGGTAGAGCTCGACCACCTGTTCACGCTCGAGCGCGCCCAGCCAGCGCACGCCTTCCGGCGCGGGCCCTTCACCGCGCCCGCAGCCGACCAGGTCGAAGGCCCCGCGCGCCGCCTGCGCGACGAGGTCGAAGCCCTTGCGCTCGACGCGGCGGCCGACGAAGAGGGCCGTCGGCCTGGTCAGCCCCCAGCGCGAGCGCAGCTCCGCGCGGCGCTCGGGCGCCGGCGGCCGGAACAGCTCCGGGTCGAGGCCGTTGCGGACGCGCCGCACCGGCCGGCCCGGGGCCAGCGCGCGCACTTCCGATTCCACCCGGCTGTTGAGAACCGAGATCTCGTCCGCCAGCCGGCAACAGAGGCGGCCGAGGCTGGCCGCCGCCACGGCCTCGATGCCGCGCAGCAGGACGGGCCGCGGGCGGATGCGGCCGGTGTGCTCGGTCAGCACCACCCGCACGCCGCGCCGGCGCGCCATCGCGGCCGCCACCAGCGAGCTGGCCTGCAGCATGCCGTGGACGTGCACGACGTCGGCGTCGGCGAGCGCGGCCCGGAGCGCGCGGAGGAGCGGTGCCGGCGCGAACAGCGGCCACGGCACGCCGCGCTGCTCGAGTCCGTTCCACGCGGGCAGCGCCACCACCTCGGGAGGGCGAGCGCCGGGGTGGGCGTCGGAGCCGATCACCGTCACCCGGTGTCCGGCGTCGGCCAGCCCCCGGCGCAGGTCGTCGACGACGAACTCGATGCCGCCGTGGTGCGGCAGCAGATACGGCGACACCTGGACGACGTGCATGGCTCCTTTTTTCGGGCGGATCGTTGCGCGGCGGGCGAGGCGCTGCGTACTATAGCTGCCCCTTCTGCGAGCCAAGAGCGATGCCCGCGAATCCGACGGCCGCCCAGACCGCCGAGCCCGCGCGCCGCGCGCTCCGCCGCACGCGGATCGCCCTGGCGATCGCGGCCGCGATCTACGGCTACCAGTTGTTCGTGCCGCCCATCGTCGGCATGACCGACACCGGCGACTTCCACCGCAGCCTGGCTCCCGCGGGCCTCGCCTATCCCCGCGGCCTCGACGCCGACGCGCGGCGCGCCGGCTTCACCCGCCACTTCGAGCTGGTCGAGCCCCGCTACGTCAACCGCACCGGCCGCGAGCTCGACGACATCTACGTCGCCTCCGAGGTGCTGCTGCTGCACCTGGCCCGCCACGTCAACGCGGTGATCTCCAAGCGCGGCAGCTTCGACGTCGTCTCGGCCGGGCTGGTCCACCTGGGGGTGATGCTGGCCGGGCTGGCGCTCGTGTTCTCGGCCGCCGGTCGGCTGCTGCCGCCGCGGGCCCACCTGCTGCTGCTGGCCCTCGTCGTGTTCGCCTTCACCGACGTGGGGTACGCCGCCTGGTTCAACTCGCTCTACGGGGAGCCGGGCAGCCTCGTGTTCCTGTGCCTGTGTCTCGGCGTCGGCCTGCAGGCCGCGATCGCCGCGCGCCCGGGCCCCTGGGTCGCCGCCTGGTTCCTGTGCGCGGCGCTCCTCGCCACGGCCAAGGCCCAGAACATCGGCCTCGTCGTGCCGCTAGCGCTGCTCGGCTGGCGCCTGGCGCCGCGCTCCACCCCCCGCGTCGGCCGCGCGGCGCTGGCGCTCGTGGTGGCCGCCCTGCTGGCGCTGGCCCCGCTCGTCTACTCGGTGACCCCGCCGCGCAACCTCCGCAAGTCGGGCATCTACCAGACCGTCTTCAACGGCCTGCTCTACAGCTCGCCCGACGCGCTGGCCGACCTCGCGGCGCTCGACCTGCCCGTCGAGTACGGGCGGTACGTCGGCGTCGACTACTGGGCCGACCCGCGCTCGCCGCGCCTGGACCCGCAGTTCGACGCCACGTTCTTCTCGCGCGTGGGGCTCGGCACGGTGGTCGTCTTCTACCTGAACCACCCGGACCGGCTGATCGCGATGCTGCGCACCGGCGGCACGCGCGCCTTCTTCCTGCGCTACGAGTACATCGGCAACTTCGAGGCGGGGGCCGGCATGCCGCCGCTCGCCCAGAGCCGGGCCTTCGCGTTGTGGAGCGACGCGCACCGCCACCTGCCGGCCAGCCTGCTGTTCCTGACAACGGTGCTGGCGCTGGCCGCGTGGCGCATGGCGCGTGCAGCCCGCGGCGCCGCCACGCTCGAGGCGCGGCGGGCCGCCGAGGTGCTGCTGCTGCTGCCGGCGGTGGCCGCCGTGCAGTTCGCGACCGTGATGCTCGGCGAGGGGCCGTGGACGGCCAACCGCCAGCTCTTCCTGATGAACGCCGCCTTCGACGCGATCCTGGTGCTTGCCCCGGTCGCGCTGGCGGCGCGAATCAGTCGAGGCTTCGCGTCCCCCGCCACGCCAGCCTGACCCCGAAGCTGTTCGAGGCGTAGCCGGCGACCGAGTCGAGACCCGAGTCCAGGCGCTGCGCCGTCGCTTCGAGACGCAGGCCCGACTCGCGGCCGAGCGGCACGCTGGCCAGCGCGAACAGGCGCAGCGCGGACTGGCCATCGATCTTCACCAGCGCGCGGCCCCCCTGATCCTCGTAGGAGGAGCTGCCGATCTCCGCGCTGAGCTGGAAGCCGAAGCCGGAGGACAGCCAGGCGCTGGTGCGCACGAAGCCGGCGTGGCGCACGTAGTCCTTCGGGGCCCAGAAGCCGTTGCGGAAGTCGCGGTCGTGGTCGAGGTACTGGAACGAGTAGCCGACCACCAGCGGCACGCCGCGCCCGAGCTGGAAGCGCTTGCCGAGGTTGGCGGACAGCTCGGTGCGGTCGATGTCGCCGCTGTCGCTCGTGACCTGCCAGCGGGCGAGCACCGCTTCGGCCAGCAGCTGCGGGCCGAACTCGGCGTCGAAGCGGGCGTCGAGGCGGTTGGCCTCGATGCCGTCCTCGATCTGCACCGGGCCGTAGGTCAGGTTCTCGCGGGCCACCGACACTGCGCCGCCCACGGCGCGGCCGAGGCCGAAGCGGAAGGTCAGGCCTCCCGACGGCTTCGACTCCGACTCCCCGCGCAGGTCCTCGATCTGGTCGAGTCCCGCGTGCAGCTCGAGCCGTCGTCCTGCCCCGGCGGCGATCGTCGCGTTGGCCTCGAACGAGGTCACGTTGACGTCGTCGTCGCGGTCCTCGTACTCCGCCCGCGCGTGCGTGGCCCGGAAGCCGATCTGGTTGCCGTTGCGCAACCCGGTCGCCGCTTCCAGTTGCAGCCCGTTGCGCTGCAGGTCCTGGTTGTCCTCCGCGGCGCCGAAACCGAGCGACACGCGCGGGCCGACCTGGCGGCGGGCGGCCTTGTCCAGCCACGAGAGCTGGACGTCGTCCGGCTGGCCCGCGCGCAGTTCGCGCAGCGACTCCAGGGCGCTCGGCGTGTCGGACCACAGGTCGAGCCACGCCAGTGCCAGCCGCGCCGGGCGCGAGCCGGGCTCGGCGGCGAGGGCCTGCTGGTAGGCCTCGCGGGCCTCGGGCCCCCGGCCTGTCCTGGACAGCGCCTGGCCGCGGCCCACCAGCGCTTCGACGTTGGCCGGCTCGGCCGCGAGGACGGCGTCGAACAACGAGAGCGCCTCACCGTAGCGGCCCTGCTGCAGGGCCGTGGCCCCCTGCTTCAGGCGCTCCGCCGTCGGGGCATCGGCCGCCTCGAGCATCGGCGCAACGAACGTCGCGCACAACAACAGCGCACCGCAGCGGCTCAACACCTTCATCTTGGGCTCCTCGTGGGCGGGATCGTAGCAGACGGCGCCCCCGCAATCGGAGGCAGCACTTCGAACAGCGCCACGCCGTCGTTGCGGAACAGCAGCCGGAGGCGGTCGCTGGCGCGCCATTCTGCGAGCGCCTCCCAGTCCGCGGGCGCCATGTCGCGCGGGCGCCAGACGTTGAAGTGGCTGGCCCGCTTGTGTCGCGGTTCGGCCGCCTGCCAGGCGAAGAAGCGCCCGCCGACGGCGATCAGCACCTGGCTCGGCGCCTCCCGCGCGAGACGGTCGCGCACCTGGAGCGCCGCGTCTGCCGCGGTCGCAGGGTCCGCCGGCCACAGGCGGTCGACCAGGTCGCGGGTGCGCCCGCTGGCGAAGGTGCCACCCTGGGTGTTGACGCCGGACAGTCCTTCCAGGATGTGCTGCGTCGCGGGCTCGCCGACCAGCAGTGCCGTCCCCGGCAGGAGGCGCTCGCGCAGGAACGCCGCCGCCGCGCGCTCGTCGGCGCTCGACAGGGTGTGGATGCCGTGGTGCGGCTCGCGCTTGAACGAGGCCTTCTGGCCCGTTCCGAAGATCGCGAGCCAGGCGGCAAGCCACGCGGCGATCCCCACGATGCCGGCGCCCGACGTCAGCAGGCGCAGCCCGGCCGCCATCACCAGCGCCGCCAGGAAGTGGAACAGGGTGGCGAACTTCAGCACGTAGGGCAGCGGGGAGAGCGCCGCGGCCAGGGCGACGCCGGTGGCGGCGGCCAGCGCCGGGCCCGGGGCTGGCCCGCGCCACAGCAGCAGTGCGCCCAGCGGCAGCAGCAGCAGCGACGCGAAGCCGTGGGCCCGGCGCATCAGCCGCCAGACGTCGGCCGGCCCCAGCGTGAAATGGGCGCTCTCCGCCGTGCCGAACGGGTCGAGCGCGAGACCGCCGGCGTGGCGCGCGACGAGCGCCGCGGCCAGCGCGCCCGCGGCCACCGCCGAGGCCGCGATGGCCAGGCGCCGGGCGCGCGCCGGCTCGAGTCGGGCGAGCAGGCCGAAGCCGATCAGGAGCGGCCCGGCCAGCGCCCCGACGAAGAAGTGGGAGGCGACCAGGAACGCGGCCCAGCGCAGCAGCGCCGGCGTGCCGGTCGCGCCACCGGCGATCGAGCCCAGCGCCGCCGTGAAGAACACCGCGGTCAGCGTCTGCGGCATGTGGAACAGCGACGTGTAGGCGACGTGGGACTCGAAGCTGAAGGCGGCGACCACCATCGCCCAGGCCGCCGCGGACCGCGAGCCGAGCACGCGCCTCGCGGTCCAGCCGGTCACGCCCACGGCCACGAACGTGTGGAGCGTGTCGAGGCTCCACGCGAACCCGGCCGGGTCCGGCGCCAGCAGCGCCCGCGGGAAGCTCAGGAGCGCGTGGTAGAAGGGCAGGTAGGTGTCGAGCGTGAAGGTGTCCGAGTAGGAGCGCAGCGAGAGATGGACGTGGCCGCGCAGCATCTGCTCGGACAGCGCGAGGTGCTCGAACATGTCCCAGTTGAGAAGCGCCGGGTAGGGACTGTCGACCCGCCAGACGGCGACCGCGGCGGCCGCGGCCGCCAGCCCCGCCGCCGTCAGCGGCACGTCCGTCGCCGCCAGCCACCCCCGGCCGCCGCGGGCGAGTGCCAGGAGCGCCGGCAGCGCGAGCGCCGCCGCGCCCGCCTGGAGCAGTGCCAGCCGCGTCCCGGCGGGCCACCCGAACAGCCCCGCCGCGACGTTGACCGCTGCCAGCCACGCGGCCAGCGCCAGCGTCCCCGCGATCCACGCGTCGGGCAGCGTCGGCCTGCGCCCGGCGCGCGCGAGCAGCGACGTGCCCGCCGCGAGTGGCAGCAGGTAGAAGAGCGCCGCCGCGGCCAGCGCGCCGATCAACGCGCGAGCCCGGCGGGCAGCGCCGCGTGCAGCCGGACCGCCACTTCGAGCGGCGACCCCTGGGCCGTGGAGAGCCGCTCCTGTCGCAGCACGATGTTGCGGCGGCGGTCCACGCGCAGCCGCGAGCCCGGCTGCCCGAGCAGGTACAGCGCGGCGCCCGAGCGGGTGTCGAGGAGGGCGAGGTAACCGGCGTCCTCCGGCAGGCCGCGCCACGGGTCGGGGTCGGTGTCGGCCTCGAGGCCCAGGCGCGCCAGCAGCGCCGCGTCGTCCAGGCGCGTGTAGGCGACGCCGCGCTCGTCGTGGACGACGTGCGCGTCCTCCAGCGCGAAAGCGTGGGCGTAGTGGGCGATTCCGGGGCCGAGGCCCGCGACGCGCTTCTCGAAGCGCAGCGCGATCGCGTCGGGCCGCACGACGATGGAGATCGGCCGGTCGCGGGCGGCCACCCAGGAGACCCGCGGTCGTCCCAGGACGGCGTCGAAGGCCGCCCACGCTTCGGTCCACGCGCCGGGTTCCGCCCGACCCGGCCAGGTCCCGGGCGCGCACACTGGAATCGTCTCGTGGGGTGATGCCTCCCGAGCGGCCGTCTCGTGGCAGGGCTGGACGCGGACCGCCACGCCCGATTCGCGGGCGACCACGGCGATGCCGAAGGGCTGGGTCCGCACCTCGAAGACCCCGAACGGGAAGTCCTGGGTGACGGACGCCCACTCGGCGCCGGCCACCGCCAGCAGCGCGGTCGCCACGGCCAGCGCTGCCGCGGCCGTGGAGCGCGGGCGCAGGGGAGCGGCGAACTTCATCGGGAGAAGCGGCGAGCCAAGGGAGTACCGGGGGCGTGAATATACTCCGGCATGTCCTTCTCCCGGAGTCTGGCGGCGGCGCTCGCGCTTTGCGCGCTGGGGATCGCGACCGCGGCGCTCGGCAGCCCCTCCCACCCTAGGCCCCGCAACGTGATCCTGATCAGCCTCGACACGCTGCGGGCGGACCGCGTCGGCGCCTATGGGCACCCGGGCGGGCTGACCCCGACGCTCGACGCCCTCGCCGCCCGCGGCACCCGCTTCGCAGACGCCTCCTCGACGTCGGCCTGGACCTCGCCCGCCCACGCCTCGCTGTTCACCGGGCTCTACCCGTCGCGGCTGGGACTCGTCGCCTACAGGGGCCTCGAGTCGGCCGAGGTGCTCGGCGAGGCGCACACGACCCTCGCCGAGGTGCTGCGCGCGCGCGGCTGGCAGACGCGGGCCCTGACCGGGGGCAACTTCGTCGCGGCCCGGCTCGGCTTCGGCCAGGGGTTCGAGGCCTACGACGACTGGGCCTGGCGTTTCGGCGAACACGAGAAGGGGCTGCAGGAGTTCCTCGCGGGGCGGGATCGCAGCCGCCCGTTCCTGTTGTTCCTCCACGGTTACGACGCCCACCACCCCTACGAGGCCGAACCGGACCTCGCCCGCCACCACTACGGCGAGTACGGCGGCAGCTACGACGTGGCCCGCTTCTGCCGCGAGGACCCGCCAGCCTCAGGCCCCGACCTCGGCTACGTCAAGGCGCGCTACGACGCCGCCGTGGCCACCGCCGACCGCAGCCTCGGGCGGCTGCTGGCGATGCTCGACGCCGACGGCGCGCTCGCGGAGTCGCTGGTGATCGCGGTGTCCGACCACGGCGAGGAGTTCTACGAGCACGGAGGCTGCGACCACGTCGACCGCATGTACCAGGAGGTCGTCCAGGTGCCGCTGCTGATCGCGGGGCCCGGCGTGCCTGCCGGCCGCGTGGTGCGCGCGCCCGTGTCGCTGGTCGACGTGATGCCCACGGTGCTCGACGCGCTGGGGTTGTCCCGGCTCCCCGGCGACGGGCGCAGCCTGTGGCCCGACCTCGGCGGCCGCCGGGCGGCGGAGCGCACGCTGCTCGTCGAGAGCGGGCGCGAAGACGCCGTGATGCGCGCGGTGCGCCGCCTCGCGCTGAAGCTGCACGTCGACGCGACCGGCCGCCCGGGCCCGCTCTTCGACCTGTCCCGCGACCCCGGGGAGCGCGAGGATCTCGCCGGCTCGCGCCCGGCGCTCGTGCAGCGGCTGCTGGCGGAAGTGGCCGGGCGCGCCGTGGCTCCCGCAGAGCGGATTCCGCTCGATCCGGAACTGCGGGAGCGCCTGAAGGCGCTGGGCTACATCCAGTAACGCGCGGCCGGCCGCCCCGCGGCATCTGTGGTAGCGTGCGACGCTCTGATGCCGAGATCGTCGGGCGCGTCCGCCCTGCTCCCCGCGCGGTTGCGCGCGTGACGGACCTGCTGATCACCGGCGCCACCGGCCTGCTCGGCCGCCGCCTGCTGCGCGAGTGCTGCGCGGCCGGGATGGAAGTCGCGTTGCTGGTGCGGCCCGGGCCGCAAGGCAGCGCCGCGCAGCGGGTCGACGCGTTGATGGAGGAAATCTGCGGCAGCCGCAAGCTGCAGCGGCCGCGGGTGGTCGAGGGCGATCTCGCCGATCCGGCGCTGGCGCAGGACCCCGCGCTGCGCGACGCCCTCGCCGCCAGCCGTGCCGTGATCCACTGCGCTGCCAGCCTGAGCTTCGTGGCCGACCCCGCGACGGGCGAGCCGGAGCGCACCAACACCGCCGGCACCGCCCGCCTGCTCGAGCTGTGCCGTGTCGCCGGCGTCCGCGAGTTCCATCACGTGTCCACCGCCTACGTCAACGGCGCCCGCCGCGGCCGCGTGCTGGAGACCGAGACCGCGGAGGCGTGGAACAACACGTACGAGCGCAGCAAGGCGCGCGCCGAGGCGCTGGTGGCGGCCTCCGGCATCCCGTCGGTCACGATCTACAGGCCCTCGATCGTGATCGGCGACGCGCTCGATCCGGCGACCGTCGCCCTCGCCTTCGACACGCCCGTGCGGCTCGCGGGCCTGCTCGGCGGAACGCCGGACGCGGAAGAGCTGCTGCGGCTGCTCGCGCTGCGCGGCGACGAGGGCAAGAACCTGGTGCCGGTCGGCTGGGTCGTCCAGGCGCTGCTCGCGATCGTCCGCGATCCCCGCCTGCACGGCCGCACCTACCACCTGACCCATCCGCAGGCGACGCCGGTGCGGGCGATCTGCGAGGCCGTGGCGGCCGCGCTGGAGCACCCGCGCCGTCCGCTCGCCTCGCCGGCGGCGATGAGCGCGATCGAGCAGGGCCTCGCGCCCTACCGCCCGTACCTTCGCGACGACCCCGAGTTCGACGCGACCAACACCCGCGCCGCGCTGCCGGGCCTGCCCTGCCCCGAGCTGGCGGCCTCCGACCTGCTCGCGGCGGCTCGCGCCGCGCTGCGCCGCGCGGCGGGGCCCGCGCTCCCGGCCCCGGCGGCCGTCGACGAGGGACGCCTGCTGCACGAGCCGCTGGCGATCGTCGGCATGGCCTGCCGGCTGCCGGGCGCGCCCGACCTCGACGCCCTGTGGGACCTGGTGGCGGCGGGCCGCTCCGCGCTCGGCGAGTTGCCGCCCGAGCGCCTCGACCGCGACCTCTACTTCGACCCGCGGCGCGGGACTCCGGGTCGCACCTACACGACGATCGGCGGCCTCGTCGCGCAGCAGCCGCCGGACCCCTGGCTGAGCGCGCACGCGGCCGAGGCTCTCGAGCGGGCCGACCCGTGCCACGCCAGCTTCTGCTCCGTCGCGGTGGCGGCGCTGCGCGACGCAGGCCTGCCGCCGCCGGGGCTGGAGGGAAGGCGGATCGGGGTCTGGGTCGGCCACTCCGGCGGCAGCCCGCGTGGGCCCGAGCTGGCGGCCGCGACGCTGGCCGCGGACACCGCGAGTCACCTGGGCGCGGACGGCGTGCTCGCGGGCCGGGACCCGGCCGAGCGCGACCAGTTGTCCGCAGCGCTGGCCGCGGCGCTGCGCGAGGGGCGCCCGCGACGCGACGCGCAAGGAGGACCGGCCCTCGAGGCCAACGAGGCGGCGGCACTGGTCGCGCGCAGCCTGGGGCTGACCGGTCCCGCGCTGGCGATCGACGCGGCCTGCGCATCTTCGCTGGTGGCGCTGGCGCTCGCCGCGCTGGCGCTGCAGCGCGGCGAAGTCGAGGCGGCGGTGGTCGGCGGTGCCTCGTGGAACAAGGCCGAGAGCCTGATCCTCTTCTCGCAGGCGCAGTCGTGCAGCGCCTCCGGCTCGCGCCCGTTCGACCAGCGGGCCGACGGCCTGGTCGCCTCGGAGGGCCAGGTCGCGATCGTGGTCAAGACGCTCGCGCGCGCTCTCGCCGACGGTGATCGCGTGCGGGCGGTGGTGCGCGGCATCGGTCTCGCGAGCGACGGCCGCTCGCGGCACCTGTGGGCGCCGCGCCGCGAGGGACAGCTCGCCGCGCTCGCGCGCGCGTACGGCCCTGGCGTCGAGCCCGCGCGGGTCCAGTACGTCGAGGCCCACGCCACCAGCACCGCGGTCGGCGACGCGACCGAGCTGCAGGCGCTCGGCGAGTTCTTCGCCCCCCATCTCGCCCCCCGCGCCGCCGCCATCGGCAGCCTCAAGTCGAACCTCGGCCACACCCTGGAGACCGCGGGCCTCGCCAGCCTGGTCAAGACCGTGCTGGCGATCGAGCGGGAGCGGATCCCGCCGACGGTCGGCGTCGAGGAGCCCAACCGGGAGGTCGACTGGGAGCATTCGCCGTTCGCCCTCGCCCGCGAGCTGCGGCCGTGGCCGCAGCCGGACGACGGCGGCCCGCGGCGGGCCGGGGTCAGCGCCTTCGGCATCGGCGGCCTCGACGCCCACGTCGTGGTCGACGAGTTCCGGCCGGTGACGCCGCCCGCGCGGCAGGCGGTGCCGCGCCCCGAGATCGCGATCGTCGGCCGCGGCCTGGTCGTGCCCGGCGCCTTCGACGTTCCCGCGCTGGGCCGCCTGCTGGCCACGGGCGGCGACGCGCTCGGCGCGCCGGGGGACCCGCGCTGGCGCGACGAGAGCGCTGTCGTGCCCGGACCCGCGCAGCCGTGGCTGACGCCGTCGCGTCGCGGCGGCTATCTCGTCGGCTACCCGCTCGACTGGCGCCGGCTGCGGGTGCCGCCGCTGCAGCTCGCCCGCGCCAACCCGCTGCAGTTCCTGCTGCTGGACGCGGTGCGCCAGGCGCTGCGCGACTCCGGGCGCGGCCGCGCCGGGCTCGACCGCGCGCGCACCGCCGTCGTCGTCGGCTCGGTGTTCGGGGGCGACTTCGCCAACCAGCTCCAGGCGGGGCTGCGGCTGCCCGACGCGCGCCGGCACCTGCTCGCGCTGCTGGCGGCGCGCGGCTTCGCACCCGCCGAGGCGGAGCGTGTCGCCGATGCCTTCGAGCGGGCGTTCCTCGCCTCGCGCCCCGCGCTGCTCGACGAGACCGGCTCCTTCACCTCCAGCACCCTGGCCTCGCGGATCGCCAAGACCTTCGACCTGATGGGCGGCGCGCTGGCGCTCGACGCCGGCGAGGCGTCGTCGCTGGCCGCGCTCGACGCGGCCGCCGGCCTGCTCGAGAGTGGCGCCTGCTCGGCGGTGGTGTGCGCGGCGGCGCAGCGGGCGATGGACCTCGTGGCGTTCGAGGCGCTCTCGCTCCAGGGCTGGCTCGCGGAGCGAGTGCCGGGCGAAGGCGTCGCCGCGGTGCTGCTGAAGCCGCTCGCGGCCGCCCGCCGCGACGGAGATCGCGTCCACGGGGTCCTGCGCCGCCGCGGCACCGCCTTCGCGGTCGGCGCGCCCGACGTCGCGGTCGCCAGGTCGCTCGCGCACGGCGCCGGCGGGGCCGCGAGCCCCGCTCGGCTCGAGGCGGGCACGGCGGCGGAGACCGGGGCGCTGGCCGCGGCGTTTCCAGCGGCGCGGCGGCCCGATCCGCTGGCGGCCAGGGTCGGGCATCTCGGCGCGGCACACGGCCTGGCCTGCGTGGTGCGGGCCACGCTCGAGGGCGGCGAGACCGCGGTGGCGACGGGGGCCCGCGCGGGCTTCGGTGCGCACGTGGTCGTCGCCGCGGCGACGCCGACCGCGTCCCCGGCGGCCGCGACCGAGCGGGTCCGCCTGCGGCTCGCCGCGCCGACCCTCGAGGCGCTGGCGGCGCAGGCCGCCACGGCCTTCGCCGACCTGCCGCGCGCCCTCGACGCCTGCCCTGGGGAGCTGCCGCCCGGGCGCTTCGCTCTGGTCGCCGTCACCGCGGACGTCGCGGAGCTGCGCGAGGCCCTCCAGCTCGCCGTGCCTCATCTCGCCGATCCCCGCTCGCGCGGCCTGCTCGACGAGCGCGGCCTCTTCGTCCGCGAGCGGCCCGCGACGCCGCCTCGCGTCGCCTGGCTCTTCCCCGGCCAGGGCTCCCAGTACGAAGGGATGCTCGACCGCATCGACTCGCCGGCCGCCCGCCAGGTCCGCGCCGCCGCGGACGCGGCGCTGGCGGAGGCGGGAACCGGGAGCGGCGACGACGAGGCGGTGGCCACCCAGGTCGGCATGCTGGTCGCCGATCTCTGCTTCGCCGCCGCGGCGACCGAGGCGGGCCTGAAGCGCGACGTCGTCGCCGGGCACAGCTACGGCGAGCTGCCCGCGCTGGTGGCCGCCGGGGCGATGGACCTCGGGGCCGCGCTGCGGCTGACCCTCGCCCGGGCCCGAGCGGTCGCCGCCGCCCCGGTCGCAGGCGGGCTGCTGTCGCTCGCCGCGGACGCGGAGAGCGCGGCGGCCTGGGTGGCGGACGCCGGGTCGCTCTGGATCACCCACTGCAACGCGCCGCGCCAGACCGTGGTCGGCGGCGAGCGAACGGCCCTCGAAGCGTTGCGCCAGCGGCTGGCCGATCAGGGCGTCGCATCGCGGCCGCTGGCGGTTGCGGGCGCGCTGCACACGCCTCTGATGGCCGCGGCCGGCGAGGCCGTCGCCGCGGCGCTGCGCGGCGAGCGGCTGCGCCCGCCCACGACGCCGTTCCTGAGCAACGTCTCGCTGCGCCACGAGGCCGAGCCGGCAGCGCTGTGCGAGAACCTCGCGCGCCAGCTCGTCCGCCCGCTCCAGTACGTGGACCTGGTGCGGCGGCTGCGCGCGGACGGTCACGGCGTGCTGCTCGAGGTCGGGCCCGGCCAGGTGCTGACCGGCCTGCACCGCCAGATCCTCGCGGGAGAGGACGTCGAGCTCTTCGCCCTCGACCACCCGCGGCGCCCGCTGCGCTCGCAGCTCGCCCGGGCCGGCGCGCTGCTCGAGTGTCTGGGCGCCGTCGCCGCGGCCGACCCGGCGCGGCCGGGGGCTGACCGGCCGGCGCCGCCCGCCCGCCTCGTCGAAGAGTTCGATGCCACCCGCCCACGCCGCCGCCGCACGGCGCGGCGCGCCGGGCGAAGGCCGCGGCCGGCCGCCGCAGCGGCGCCGGCAGCGGGGCGAGGCGCCGCTTCGTCGCTCGAGCGCTTCGTCGTCGACTTCGTCGTCGAGCACACGGGCTACCCGCGCGAGGCCGTGCGGCTCGACTGGGACCTCGAGGCCGACCTCGGCGTCGACAGCATCAAGCGCGCGCAACTGCTGGGCGAACTGGGAGAGCTGATCGGCCTCGACGAGGCGCGCACAAGGGCGCTCGGCAATGCGCGACACCTCGGCGAACTGGTCGCCCGCGCCGAAGCCGAAGCCCGCGCCGTCGGGTTCGAGATTCCCTCCCGGAGCCGGGACGAACGTGGCGCCAGCGTGGCGCCCGCGGAGCCGCCGGTGTCGCCTGTGCTCGTCGCCCCCGAGCCCGCGCTGGCCACCCGCTACGTGGTGCGCGTGGAGCCCGCTCCGGTTCGGCCCGGGACGCCTGAGCTCCCGCGGCTCGCCGGTGCGATGGCCGTGCTCGGCGATCCCGGACTGGCCGCCGCGCTGCGGGAGCGGCTGCCGGGCGCTCGGGTTCACGACCTGCCGGCGGACGCGGCGGCGGCGGTGGCCGCGCTCGACGCGGCGTGGGCGGGCGAGCCGGTGCCGCACCTCGTGATGTCGGCGCGCGCCGCGGACGCCGGCGGCACCTGGGCGTCGCGTCGCGCGGGTGGCGTCGACGCCCCGTTCTGGCTGGCGCAGCGGTGGTGGAGCCGGGTTCGCCAGGCGGACCTCGGCGACGACGCCACGCTGACCGCGGTCACGCACCTGGGCGGCGCGTTCGGCACCGACCTGCGCATGGGCGCCCCGGACGGCGGGGCCCTGTGCGGCCTGCTCAAGGCCGTGTCGGTCGAAGGCTGGGTGGCGGGCCTGCGGGCGTTGTCGGTGCGGGCGATCGACGCCGCTCCCGACGATGACGCCGACGACGTCGCGGCACTCTTGCTGCGCGAGCTCGCCGCCCCCGGCCACGACCTCGAGGTCGCCTGGTCCGGCGGGAGCCGCGGCGTCGTGCGGGTCGCTCCGCAGCCCGTGCCCGCGCCGTCCGCCGCGGCTCCGCGGCCCGCGGGGACGTGGGTCTGCACCGGTGGCGCGCGCGGCATCACGGCGCTGATCGCGCGCGAGCTCGGCGTGCGCTACGGGCTGACCCTGCACCTGCTCGGCACCGCCCCTGCACCCGAGCCGGGAGCCACGTGGGGCGAGCGGGCGGCGCGCGATCGCCAGGCCCTGCGCCTGGAGGTGATGGACGTCGCGCACGCCGCCGGCCGCAACGCCGTGCGCGACTGGCAGGCGGTCGAGAAGGCGATCGAGATCGAGGCGACGCTGCGCGCGCTGGCCGCCGCCGGCGTCGAGGCTCACTATCACTGTTGCGACGTCGGCGACGCAGCCGCGGTGCGGAGCACGCTCGAGGAGGTGCGGCGCCGCTCAGGTCCGATCACGGGCGTGCTGCACGGCGCGGGCTGGAGCCGCGACGCCCGCTTCGAGGACAAGCGCCGCGACCAGGTCGAGCGCTGCCTCGCCGCCAAGGTCGACGGCGCGGTCCACCTGCTGGAGGCGACGGCGAGCGACCCGGTGCGCCACTTCCTGGCGATGGGCTCGATCAGCGGCCGCTTCGGCGCCAACGGCCACGCGGACTACTCGCTCGCCAACGACCTGCTCGCCAAGTGCGTGGCGCGGGCTCGGCGCGACCGAAGCGCGCTCGCCGCGACCACCTTCCACTGGCACGCCTGGGACGACGCCGGGATGGCGACGCGGCCGGAGTCGCGCCACGCGCTGGAACTGGCGGGGCTGCGCTTCATGCCCGCCCGCGAGGGCGTCGCGCACCTCGTGGCCGAGCTCGAGGCCGGCCTGCCCGAGGCCGAGGTCGTGATCACCGACGAGCGTTACCCGCGCCTGTACCAGCCGCTGCCGGAGGCGCCGTGCGAGGCGGCCTTGCTGGCGGGGGCCACGCGCACGGAAGCGGACGGCGAGGTCCGCTTCGCGCTGGCCCTCGACCCCGCGCGCGAACCGCTGCTGCAGGACCATCGCCTCGAGGGGGAACCCTTGTTGCCGCTGGTCGCCGGCCTCGAGCTGATGTGCGAGGCCGCAGCGCTGGCGCGGCCCGGGTCCCGTCCCACGCTGCTGCGCGACGTCGAGGCGCTGCAGCCGGTGCGCTTCCCGCGCGCGCGTCCGCGGGACCTGACCTTGCGCGTGCGGCCCGCGGCGCCGGCCGAGCTCGAGTGCGCCGTGCTGGTCGACGTCCGCGGCCCGGACGGGCGCCTGATCGAGAAGGATCGGCTCGCGATGCGCGCGCGCGTGGCGGAAGGCCCCGCGCCCGACGCGCCGCGACGCGCGGATTCGAGCGACGTGCGCGACGCGATCCTCTACGCGGAAGAAGGGGCCCCGCTGTGGCACGGGCCGCGCTTCCGCACGCTGCGCCGGGTGCGCGTGGAGCCGGGGCGGCTCGTCGGTCGCCTGTCGGCCCCCGCGGTGCGCGAGCTCGGCGGGGTGCATCGCGGCACGCTCGGCTGGCGGCTCTCGTGCGGCGCCCTCGACGGCTGCCTGTACGCGGTCGGCGTGCTGGCGTGGCATGCGGTGCGGGCGGGGCAGACGCTGCCGGCGCGGATCGCGGAGCTGTGGCTGGGGCGGCTGCCTGACCCCGGCGAGGCGTGTCTCGTGGAGGCGCGCCTGCAGCACGCGGGCGCCGCCGGAGCCCGCTTCGATTTCGACCTGCGCGGCGCCGACGGCGCCCTGCTGGCCGCGGCCCGCGGCTACGAGATCGCCTGGCGCGGCGACGTCCCGGAGCCGCTGGCGCTCGCGGCAGAGGCACAGGCGTGATCGACCTGCACGGCCAGGTGGCGCTGGTGACGGGCGCCTCGCGCGGGATCGGCCGCGCCACGGCGCTGCGGCTGGCCGCGGCCGGCGCGGACGTCGTCGTGCACTGCCTCACCTCGCGTCGCGCGGCCCGCGAGGTCGCCGCCGCGGTGCAGGCGCTGGGCCGCCGCAGCGCGGTGGTGCGCGCGGACGTCGGCGAAGCGCGCGACGTGGCGGCCATGGTCGGCTTCGTCCGTGAGCGCTTCGGCCGTCTCGACGTCGTGGTCAGCAACGTGGCGAGCGGCGGCTTCCGCCCGCTGCTCGAGACCACGCGCCGCCAGCGGGTCGCCGCGATGGACGTCAACGTGTGGGCGCTCGTCGAGCTGGCGCGCGAGGCGCGCGGCCTGCTGTCCCGCGGGCCCGGCCGTGCGCGACTGATCGCGCTGTCCAGCCACGGCGCGCGTCGGCCGCTGGCGGGCTATGGCCTCGTCGGCGCCACCAAGGCGGCGCTCGAGAGCGTGGTCCGCCAGCTCGCGCTCGAGCTCGGACCGGCCGGCGTCAACGTGAACGCGGTGCTGGCGGGCCTGGTCGAGACCGATTCCACCCGCGCCCTGCCCGACGCCGAGTCGCTGTTCCGCGCCGCGCGCGAGGGCAACCTCGCGGGCCGAGAGCTGCGGGCCGCCGATGTCGCCGACGCGGTGCTGTTCCTGGCCAGCCCGCTGGCCGACCAGGTCCAGGGCCAGGTGCTGGTGGTGGACGGCGGCACGGGACTGCGGTGATCGAGAGTCGAGGCTGCTGAAGTGTGGCACTGGCCGCTGCCCGGCCTGCTGAAGCCGCCTGCGGGGCGCCCGGTCGCCACGGTCGAGCCCACGCCGGCGTCCCCGCTTCCCGCGGGCGCCGTCGCCCGCCTGCTGCCCGTGCTGGTCGTGGCGATCGTCTTCCGCGCGCTGCCCGACCTGTGGAGCGAGCATCCCGCGGGTCTCGACTGGGGGCTGTACGTCGCCTGGGCGGACCAGTTCCTCGCGGAAGGACGCCTGCCTTCGGTACTGCCGCACTACCAGTCGGGGCTCACCCGCTGGCTGTTCTTCCCGGGCGGGCCGCTCGCGCTGGCCCTGCCGGCTTCGCTGGCCGGCGTCGAGCCCGTCGCAACGCTGCCGGTGCTGGCCCTGGTCGGTGCCGTCGAGGCGGCGGGCGTCTTCCTGCTCGCCTGGCGGCTGTTCGGCCGGCTCGACGCGGCGCTGGCCGCCGCGCTGGCGGCTGCCGTCCACCCGGGCTCCGTGGAGATCGCCGCCTGGGGCGGCTTCGGCAACCTGCTCGGGCTCGGCCTGTTGCCCTTCGCGTGGGTGGCCGGGATCGAGCTGTGGCAGCGAGGCGGCGTGCGCCCGGCTCTCGTGTTCGCCGCTGCCACGAGCGCCGTCGCGGTCAGCCACAGCCTGACGGCGTTCTGGCTCTTCGCGACGCTCGCGCTGGCCCTGCTGCCCGTCGCGCTGCGCCACCCGCGCCCGGTGGTCGGCCGATTGCGCGTGGCGCTCCCGGTCGCGGCCGTGCTCTGCGGCCCGGTCCTGCTGCACGCTGCCGACGTCGGCCAGCGGGTGGGGGGGCTCGGGTTCTTCTTCGGCGCCGACGATCGTTTCGCCGAGACCGGAGGCTTCGTCGCGGAGGCCTTGCTGAGCCCGGCCGGCGCGATCTCGGTCGCGCTGCTGCTGCCCGGGCTCGCGGTGCTGGTGCTGCGTCGCGCGACGCCCGCGGCCGGCCGGGCCCTGGTGATGGCCCACCTCGCGCTCGCCGTCGCGTTCACGTTCGGCGGCCCCCTCGGCCTCCACTTCCACCACTGGCGCGCCGCGTTCTACTTCGGCCTGTTGTCGCAGCTCGCCCTGGGCGCGCTGCTGCTGGCCTTCGACCGCGGCCGGGTGCGGACCGTGCTGGCCGTGGCGCTGCTGGCCGGTCTCGCTGGCCCCGCGCTCGACACCGCGGCGCGCTCGGGTGCCGCCTACCGCGTCGCTTCACCCGCCCTCGACGAGGCTGCTGCCTGGCTGCGAGCGCACAGCGCACCCGACGACGTGGTGCTCACCAGCAACTGGCTCGGCTTTCACCTGCTGCGCGCGGTGCCGCGGCCGACCCTGGTCGCCGTGCCCGAGCGCGACTTCTTCAACGCCAGCCCGGCGGCCGTGGCGCTGGCCCGCGACGCGCGCCGGATGCTCGCGGGAGAAGCGGACGCGGCGAAGCTGCTCGCCGCCCGGCGCGTCGACTGGGTCGTCGTGCGGCGCAGTGGCGCCGACGTGCCGGACCCCGCGCAGTCGCGGGCCTGGCTGCGGCGCGAGCCCGGCGTGGAGCCGGCCTGGGCCAATGCCGAGGTGGCGATCTACCGGGTGCGGCCGTGAAGGGCGGCACGTCGATCGCGGCGGTCCTGGCCCTCGCGGCGACCGCCCTCGCGCTCGGAGTGCCCGGGGCGCGCCCGGCCCTGATCGCCGCGGGCCTCGCCGCCTACGCCCGCGTGCTGGCGCTGTGCCTTTTCGGCGCGCCCGTCGCCGAGGACGCCCCGCCGCCTCCGGCGCGCCGCGCCGGCGTGCTCGGCCTCCTCGGCGGGCTCGCGGTCCTGGCGGGAGTCGAACCCGGGCTGGCCGCCGTGGTCGCCTGCGCCGCGTTCGCACTCGGCGTCGCCGCGCTGGCGGAGGCCGCGGGCGGCGCGCGCCCGGGTTCGTTCGCGCGCGGCCTCCTCCCGCTGGCCGCGGTCGCGGCGGGCGGGGCACTGCTGCTGCCCGCTGCGGCGCGCGCAGCGCTCGCGGCGAGCGCGCTCTTCTTCGTCCCGGGCTTCGCGTGGAGCAAGGCCCTTCTCCCCGATCGCGGCGTGGCCGAGCGCGCCCTGTGGTCGGTGCCGCTGTCCTTCGCCCTGGTCGTGCCAGCCGCCGCCTGGCTCGACGCGGCCGGCTTCGCGGTGGGGCCCGCAGCGCTCGCGGGGCTGGGCCTCGCACTGTCGGTGGCCGGCTTCGCGGCGAGCCGCCGCGACGCTCGTGGGGCGGTGGCCTCCGTGCTGGCGCTCGCGGCTCTGGCGGGCCCGGCGGCAGCCGCCCCCCTCGAGGGTGTCGCCCACACGCTGCTGGAACTGCGGGGCCCGGCGGGCGCCCGGATCGCGACGGGCGAGCTGGCCCAGTGGCCCGAGGGCGAGCGGGTGACCGCGCAGACCCGCTTCCGCTTCGGCGACGGGTCGACGCACGAGGAGACGGCGGTGTTCCTCGCCGCGCCTCGCCCCCGGCTCGAGAGCTACGCGCTCCGGCAGGCCGGGCCGCGTTTCGGCGGCGAGCTCGAGGCGCGGTTCGACCGCGCCAGCGGGCGCCACTCCTGGCGGCGGACCGCCACGGGCCGAGAGCCCGAGTCCGGCGCCGGCGAGATGGAGATCCCCGACGACGCAGCCAACGGGGTCCTGTTCCAGGCGCTGCGGCATGCCTTGATGAAAGGAGAGGAGCCCTCGGTGTCCTGGGTCGTGTTCCGCCCGGCACCGATGGTCCTGCGCTTCGGCGTCACCCGCGAAGCCGGTGCGCCGGTCGTGGTGCTGGGCGAAGAACGGCCGACCGTCCACTACGTCATGCGCCCGGCGCTGCCCTTCCCGCTCAAGTGGGGCGCGACGCTCGCGGGCGTGGAGCCGCCGGAGCTGCACGTCTGGATGCTGCCCGGGCCGGCGCCCTCGTTCCTGCGCTTCACCGGCCCCCTGATGGCGGGCGGGCCGGCGTGGACGATCGCACCCATGGCGCCGCGTTTCGCCGCTCCGCCCCGCTGAGGGCGGGCGATACTCGGGCGCCCGATGGAGCCTGCCGCCTCGCCCGCCGGTCGCCTGCCGCACCTGCTCCCGCCCGCGGCCTACCACGACCCGGCCTGGGCGCGGCGCGAGCACGAGCGGCTGCTGAAGCCGGGCTGGCACCTCGTCGCGACGGTGCCCGAGCTGTCGCAGCCCGGCGACTTCGTGACCGCGTCGCTGCCCGGCGGCGCCGTGCAGGTTCGCAACTTCGGCGGCGAGCTGGTGGCGCTCTCCAACGTGTGCAGCCACCGCCACTGCCTGCTGCGCGAGGTCGAGCGCGGTCGCGACCCGCGCCTCGACTGCCCGTACCACGGGTGGGAGTTCGGCGCGGACGGGCGCACCCGCGCGATCCCCGATCCGCGCAGCTTCGCGCCGTTCGACCGCGACCGCGACGCGTTGCCCCGCTACCGGCTCGAGCGGCTGGGCCAGTTGCTGTTCGTGTGCTGCGACCCCGCCGCGCCTCCGCTCGCGACGCAGCTCGGACCGCTGACGCGACGGGTCGAGGAGCGCTTCGGGACCGGGTGGCGGCTGACGCTGCGGAGCTCGTGGCCGCAGGCTGCCAACTGGAAGGCGGTGGTCGAGAACACCCTCGAGGCGTACCACGTGGCGAAGGTCCATCCCTGGACGCTCGGCTCGGCGCCGATGCCCGGCACCTTCGTCGAGGAGATCTCCGCGGGCCAGACCTCGTTCGCCACGACCCACTTCACCTCCCGTGACCGCGTGCAGCAGGCGCTGGCGCTTCTCGAGCGCGGGCTGCTGCGCGGCCTCGGGCGCGGCCAGGAGGCCCGCTACTGGCACCACCACGTGTTCCCGAACCTGCTGTTCGCCTTCACCGACACGCTGAGCCTCGCCACCTGCGTGACGCCCGAAGCGGGCCCGGGGGCGTCGCGGCTCGTCGCCCGGCAGTTCGCGCCCTCGCGGCCGGGGGCGCGCCCGCTGGCGCTGGCGCTGCGGGCCTGGGGCTGGGGCGGGGCCCGCGTCACGGCCCGCATCCTGGACGAAGACCGGCGCCTGATGCCGGCGTTGCAGAAGGGACTGGAGGCGAGCCCCCACGCGGGCGTCCTCGGCGCGGGCGAGCAGCGCATTCACGCTTTCCAGCGACACGTGCTCGAGAGCGTCGGGCTCGAGTGAACGGCGCCTGGCCGCTGACGCCGCTCGAGCAACTCCTGGTCGAGGCCCGGGGCGGCGACCTGCACTTCTTCGCGCGCTTGCGCTTCGCGGGCCGCTTCGAGCGCGCCGCGTTCGAGGCCGCCACGCGGTCGGTGCTCGAGCGCCATCCGCTCGCGGCCTCGACCGTCGCACGGGTCGACGGGCGGGCCTGCTGGCGGCCCGGGCCGGCTCGAGCGCGACTGCGCTGGCTGGCGGAGGACGCTCCCGAGCCGGAGCTGGAGCCCGAGACCCCCGAGCGCGTGCCCGGGCTCGAGACGGTCGTGCGCGAGGGCCGCGACCGGACCGCGGTGACGGTCCGCATCCACCACGCCGTGTGCGACGGTCGCGGGGCCCTGCTCCTGTTACGCGATTTCTTCGTGGCCTACGCCCGCGCGCTCGGCCGCGAGGCCGTGCCCGAACCGCTCGAGACGACGCGCCTTGCCGCGCGCGGCCACCTGGGGCTGCGGCCCGCGCTGGCGCCGCTGCAACTCCTCGGGCTGGTCGGCGTGCGCCGCGCGCTCGGCCGCCGGCCGCTCCGGCTCCCGGTTCAGGGGACTGCACCGGTCGATTCTCGACCCGCGGCCACGCCGCCGCGCGCGCTCGATCGCGGGAGCAGCGACGCCTACAGGCGGGCTGCGCGCCTCGCGGGCGTCAGCGAGAACGCCCAGCTCCTGCGCGACACCTTCATCGCGCTCGGGCACTGGCTGCGCGCCCACGGCGAGGCGCCCGACGCCCGCCGCTGGTTGCGGCTGCTGGTGCCGTGCGACCTGCGCACGCTCGAGCACCGGTCGTTGCCCGCGGCGAACGTCCTCAGCCAGGTCTACGTGGATCGCCGGTTCCGCGCACTGGAGGACCCGGTCGCGCTCCTGCGCGGGCTGCACGGGGAACTGGCGCTGATCCGCGGATGGCGGCTGGAGCTCGCGTTCCTGCTCGCGCTCGCGGTCGCGCGAGGCCTGCCGCCGCTGTGGCGCCTCCTCGTGCGGGCGCCGCGGGCGATCGCGCCCACGGCCCTGCACACGGCGCTGGGCCCGCTCCACGTCCCGCTCGCCCTGCGCGACGGGGAAGGGCGCTTCGCCGTCGGCGACCTGGCGCTCCAGGAGCTCGACCTGCTGGGTCCGCTGCTGCCGCACGTGCCGGTGTCGCTGACGACCCATCGCTACGCGGGCCGGCTGACGACGAGCCTCCGCTACGACCCGGCGGTGCTGTCGAGCGACGCGGCTGCGGCCCTGCACGAAGCCCTCGAGGCGTGCCTGCTCGAGAGCGCGCGCCGTGCGGCGCCGGCTGGCCGATAATCACGGCGGTGACCGGGACTTCGCCTGGCGACCGCAGCCGCACCCGGGTCGAGCAGGAAGTGCGCTCCGTGCTGGCCGAGGCCCTCGGGCTGGCGCCGGAGGAGATCGCGCCGGCGGCGCGGCTGCGAGCGCTCGGAGCCGAGAGCCTCGACCTGCTGACGGCATTGACCGAGCTGGAGGAGCGGCTCGACGGCGTGCGGCTGCGCTCGGACGCGCTCACGGCCGAGTCGACGGTCGACGACCTCGTCGAGGAGCTGTGGCGCGCCTGGCGCGCGCGGACCTGAAGCTTGCGCCGCGTCGTCGTCACCGGCCTCGGCGTCGTCAGCGGGCTGGGCAGCGACCTGGACACCTTCTGGCGTCGCTGCCTGGCGGGGGAGACCGTCGTGGCGCCGGTCCCGGATCTCTGGGCCCGCTGCGAGCCGCGGTCCCGCCACCACGCTCCGCTCGGCCCGCTGCCCGACGATCCGGCGCTGGCGCCGCGACTCGAGCGCAAGCGGCTCGATCCCGTGGCCTGGATCGCGCTCCACGCGGCCGCGAGCGCGTTGCACGCTGCGGGCTTCGAGCTGGAAGCCGGGGAACCGCGCGGCGGGTCGCGACGTCTTCGTGGCGTCGACCGCGAGCGCGCGGCCAGCTTCGTCGGAACGGGGGTGGGCGGCCTGTCGAGTTGCCTCGCCAACGGTGCGGTCATGCTGTTCGAGGCGCCGCGGGCGGCGCTGAGGGCGGCGGCCGCGGCGAGCACCGACGCGACGCTCGCCGCGCAGGTCGCGGCCATCGCGGAGTCGGTCCCGATGCCGGCGGCGTTCAGCCCGTTCACCGTGGCCCAGGTGATGCCGAGCGCGCCCGCCGCGGCCGTCTCGATCAAGTTCGGGCTGCACGGGCCGTCGCGCGCGGCGACCGCGGCCTGCGCCAGCGGCACGGTGGCGATCGGCGACGCGCTGCGCGCGGTGCGCTCGGGCGAGTGCGACATCGCCCTGGCCGGCGGCTGCGAGTACCTGCACGACGATCACGGCGCCGCGTTCCGCGCCTTCGACGCCGCGGGCGCGCTGGCCCACGGGCCCGACCCCGCGCGTCTCAACCGGCCGTTCGACGCGCAGCGCTCGGGTTTCCTGTTCGCGGACGGCGGTGCCGCGATGCTGGTGCTCGAGCCCGAGGACCGCGCGCGCGCGCGCGGCGCCCGCGTCCTCGCCGAGATCCGCGGCTACGGCGAGACCAGCGACGCGCACTCGATGATGGCGGTCGCTCCCGATCCGCGGCAGGCGCGGCGCGCGATCGAGGCCTGCCTGCACGACGCGGGGCTGGCACCGGGCGACGTCGACTACGTGAACGCGCACGGCACGGGCACGCTCGCCAACGACGAAGCGGAAGCGGAACTGCTGCGCGCGCTGTTCGGCGCGCGGCCCTGGGTGAATTCGACCAAGGGCCTGCTGGGCCACACCCTGGGCGCCAGCGGCGCGCTCGAGGCCGCCGTCGCCGTGCTGAGCCTGCGCGACGGCACGACCCACCCGTGCGCGGGCCTCGAGCAGCCGATCGGAGGGTTGCGCTACGTGCGCGAGGAACGGCCGGCGGAGCTGCGCACCGCCGTTTCGCCGTCGTTCGCCTTCGGCGGGCACAACGCCGTGCTCGCCTTCGCAGCACCCCGCGGCTGACCTGGAGAGCGTCGTCAGCCCGGCAGCAGCCCGCGCCGCTTGAGCTCGGCCATCGCCAGCGGGAACCACACCGTGTACCGCTCGGGCCGGAGCGCGAGGTCGGCCTCGAGTTCGGCCGGCGCGATCCACGCCCACTCGGCCACCTCGGCGGGATCGGCGGCCGGCGTTCCGTCGAAGCGCCCGAGCAGCACGTGGTCCAGTTCGTGTTCCGTCAGCCCGTGCGAGAACGGCGCGTGGTAGACGAAGGTGAACGCGGGCTCGAGCGCGCAATCGAAGCCCATCTCCTCGCGCAGCCGGCGGTGGGCGGCGTCCGGCACCGCCTCCCCCGGCCGCGGATGCGAGCAGCAGGTGTTGGTCCACAACCCCCCCGAGTGGTACTTCGACAGCGCCCGCCGCTGCAGCAGCAGCCGCCCCGAGGAGTCGAACACGAACACGGACAGCGCCCGGTGCAGCAGCGCCTTCTCGTGCGCGGCCAGCTTCTCCTCGGTCCCCAGCGCCCGGTCGTCCTCGTCCACGAGCACGACCCGCTCTTCGACGCCGCTCATGATCGGATCATAGTCGCCCACTCCTGAACCCGCTCTCCCGCTCCGAGCGCTCGTGGCAGGCGGGGCACGCCGCTCGTCGCCGTCGCGGCCTTGCGGGCCGCGCCGCCGCCGAGCGCGGTTGGAGCTGCGGACGAGCGAAGCAACTCCGTTCGCGGCGCGCCGCCCGCCCGGACAGGACCAGCCGAGGGTTCATGGGAAGCGGGGCACGCCGCTCGCCGCCGTCGCGGCCTTGTGGCCGCGCCGCCGCCGAGCGCGGTTGGAGCCGCGGACGAGCGAAGCAAGTCCGCCACGAGAGCGGCCCGCGGTGGACGGGACTTGCCGCCGAGCGCGCGCGCGAAGCGCGCGGGCGAGCCGCCGAGTCACGTCCACCCCAACAGAAGCGAGCGCAGCGAGCGAATGGCGGGGTGGACGGGACTCGAACCCGCGACCTCCGACGTGACAGGCCGGCGTTCTAACCGACTGAACTACCACCCCGCTGGTGGTGTGGACGTTGAATTGTGGGAGCCGCGATCCTGGGGCCGGTGGTGGGCGGTACAGGATTCGAACCTGTGGCCACCGGCTTGTAAGACCGATGCTCTACCGCTGAGCTAACCGCCCCGCGGGACGAAGGCGGAGAGTATCGGAGCGCCGCCCCGCTGTCAAACGGCGGCGTGTCCCGGGCCATAATCGCGGCATGCGCCTCCGACCGCTGCTGCACGCCGTCGTCCTGCTCGCCCTCGTCGCCGCCCCGGCCGCTGCCCAGGGCTGGGAGACGATCACTCCGGGCGGCGACACCGTCTGCGCCGACGGCTCCCCGTGGAAGTTCTTCGTCCACCGCGGCGACCCGGAGAAGCTGCTGATCGAGTTCGAGGGTGGCGGCGCCTGCTGGAGCGGCTCGACCTGCGAACTCGACATCTACACCCGGCGAGTGACCGTCGATCCCGAGCTGGCGCGGCAGCAGGGGCTGCTGGTCGGCATCTACGACCGCAACAACCCGGAGAACCCGTTCCGCGACTGGACCCACGTCTACGTGCCGTACTGCACCGGCGACCTGCACTGGGGCAACGCGGCCACCACCCACGTCGGCACCACCGGGCCGTTCGTCGTGCAGCACAAGGGCGCGGTCAACGCGAGCACCGCGCTGCAGTGGACCGCCGAGAACGTCGCCGCTCCGAGCCAGGTCTTCGTGGCCGGCTGCTCGGCCGGCGGCTACGGGGCGATCTTCTGGGCGCCGCGCATCGCCGCGCAGTGGCCGGCGGCTCGGCTCGCGCACATCTCGGACTCCGCGGCCGGCGTCGTGGCGCCGGGGCTGTTCGCCACGCTGCTGCCGGCCTGGAACGCCGCCGCCGCCTGGCCCGGCTTCGTCACCGGCCTCGACCTCGCCGGTCTCGACCCGGCGGCCATCAGCCTGCCGCAGATGTACGACGCGATCCTCGCGTACAACCCCGGAGGCGGCTTCGCGCAGTTCAACACCGCGTTCGACGCGACCCAGATCTTCTTCTACGGCATCTCCAAGAACGAGGTGCTGCTGACCGACGCGACGACCTGGTCGCAGCAGATGCAGGCGAACCTCGCGCGGATCGAGGCCAACCCCAACTTCTCGTCGTACCTCGCGCCGGGCACCGAGCACTGCGTGATCAACCGCGGGGAGTTCTACACGACGACGGTGGGCGACCGCCGGCTGGTCGACTTCGTGCGCGAGCTGGCCGAGACGGGCAGCGCGGGCCGCGTCCGATAGCGCGGCTGGCCGAAGCCCCTCGGGCGCGGTAGCCTGCCGGTCCGTCACGAGGAGGACCGATGCGGATCGCGCTCGCGCTGGCCATCGTTCTGAACGCTTCGGCGGCACTCGCCGTCGAGGCGCCGTTCCCGCGCCATCCCGCGCCTTCGCCCGACGGCGCGCAGCTCGCCTTCTCGTGGCAGGGCGACGTGTGGCTGGCGCCGATCGAGGGCGGCGCCGCCCGACGGCTCACCGCGAACCCCGCCTACGACCACCGTCCCGTGTGGGCGCGCGCGGACGAGCTGCTCTTCGCCTCCGACCGCGAGGGTGCCGACGACGTCTACCGGCTGCAACTCGCGGATGGACGGGTCTCGCGGCTGAGCTTCCACGAGTCGCCCGACGTGCCGCAGGGAGCGATCGGCGACGACGCCGTCTTCGTGTCCCGCCGCCACGAGACGTGGGACCGCATGCCGGCGGTTCACGCGCTGCCGCTCGCCGGTGGCACGGAGCGGCTGCTGGCCCGGGTGCTCGCGCTGGAGGCGGTGCCGTCGCCCGACGGGAAGCGCCTCGCCCTCGTGCGCGGCGGCACGCCGGCCGAGCGTCGCCACTACCGCGGGGCCGCCAACCGCGACCTGTGGCTGCTCGATCGCGCGAGCGGCGAGCTGAAGCGGCTGACCGACACCGCGTGGGACGAGGACCACGTGAGCTGGGCGGGCAACGACGCGCTGGTGTTCCGCTCCGACGAAGGCGGCGACGACCGCGCGCTCGTCCGACTGGAGCTGGCCGCCGGATCGAAGCGGGTGCTGGCGCGCCATGCCGGCCTCGACGTGCGCCAACCGCGCGCCTCCGCCGACGGACGGGTCGTCGCCTACGAGCTGTGGGACGCGATCTGGACGGTCGCGGGTGACGGCTCCGCCGCCCCTCGGCGGCTCGCGTTCGACGTGCCGGCCGACGCGTTGCAGGGTCCGCTCGAGCGGGAGACGCTGCGCGCCGACGCCGACGAGGTCGCGGTCTCGCCCGACGGCACCCAGGTCGCCCTGGTCGTGAAGGGGGACGTGTTCGTCGTCGCCCGCCGCTCGAAGGACCAGAACTCCGTCGCCGAGGCGCCGACCGCGCGCGTCACCCGCACCGTCGCCCGCGAGCGCGACGTGGCCTGGCATCCCGACGGCCGGTCGCTCGTGTACGCCTCGGACCGAGGCGGCCGCTGGGAGCTGTACGCGGCCCGCCCCGCCGGCCGCACGGACGGGCGCTTCGATCGCGCCACCGCTTTCGACGAGACGCGACTGACCCAGGGTCCGCGCGACGCGCGGCGGCCGGCCTTCTCGCCGGACGGCAAGCGACTCGCGTGGATCCACGGGCTCGGCGGCCTCGTCGTCGCGGCCGGGGACGGGAGCGGCGCCAGGGTGCTCTTCGAGCACTGGGGCGACACCGAGTTCGCGTGGTCGCCCGACTCGCGCTGGCTGGCTTTCTCGCGCGAGGACCAGGACCACGACCAGGAGGTGTTCGTCGTCTCCGCGGACGGCGGCCCCGAAACCAACGTGTCCCAGCACCCGGGTCGGGATTCCGATCCCGCCTGGTCCGGCGACGGCCGGCGGCTGTTCTGGCTGTCGCGTCGGCACGCCCGCTCCTCCGACCTGTGGGCCGTGTACCTGACCCGCGCCGACGACGAGCGCAGCGCCGCCGAGTGGGTCGAGTTGTTCGAGGACGAGGACAAGAAGAAGGGCGACAAGAAGGACGAGAAGGCGGACGGCAAGAAGGAGCCCCGCCCGGTCGCGATCGACCTCGAGGGCCTCGCGCGACGCGCCCGCTCGGTCACCGCGCTGCCCGGCGACGAACGGGCCCTCGCGGTCTCGCCCGACGGCCGCACCGTCGCCTTCGTCGCCGCCATCGACGGCGAGCGCGACCTGTTCAAGGTCCGCTGGGACGGCAAGGAGCTGACGCGGCTGACCACCGGTGGCGCCGAGCCGACGGCGCTGGCCTTCTCGAAGGACGGCAAGACGGTGTTCCACCGCACGGGCAAGGGCACGGTGGGCGCGATCGGCCTCGACGGCAAGGCGGCGGACCCGGCGCCGTTCGCGGCCCGCGTGGAGCACGAGCGGGCGGCGTTGCGGGCCCAGGTGTTCGACGAGGCGTGGCGCGCGCTCGACCGGCAGTTCGCCGACCCGCAGTTCTGGGGCAAGGACTGGAAGGCGCTGCGCGAGCGCTACCGGCCGCTGGCGCTGGCGGCCGCGGCCCGCCGCGACTACGACGAGGCCGTCAACCTGATGCTGGGCGAGCTCAACGCCTCGCACATGGGCTTCCGTCCTCCCGGCCCCAACCGCGCGGCGGCCCGCACCGGGGCCCTCGGTGTGGAACTGTCGCCGGCGCCGGACGGCCGCGGCGTCGTCGTCGACGAGGTGCTGCCGCGCACGCCGGCCGCGCGCGTCGACGTCGCACTGAAGCCCGGCGACCGCATCGTCGCGATCGACGGCCAGCCGGTCGGGCCGCGCGACAACGTGCACGCGCTGCTGGCGGAGACCGCGGGACGGCGCCTGGCGCTGCGCGTGGCCGACGCGAAGGGCGAGCGCGACGTCACGGTCACGCCGGCCTCCCTCGCCGCCGTGCGCGACGCCCGCTACGAGACCTGGGTCGCCGAGCGGCGGGCGATGGTCGAGCGGATGTCGGGCGGCCGTCTCGGCTACGTCCACATCCAGGGCATGAACGAGCCCTCGCTCGAGGAGTTCGAGCGCGACCTGCGCGCCGCCGCCTGGGGCCGGCAGGGCCTGCTGATCGACGTGCGCGGCAACGGGGGCGGCTGGACCACCGACTACCTGATGGCGATCCTGAACGTGAAGCGCCACGCCTGGACGCTGCCGCGCGACGGCGACCCGAAGGTCAAGGGCTACCCGTCGGACCGGTTGCCGCTGCCCGCCTGGACCCGGCCGGCCGCGGCGCTGATCGACTCGGCGTCGTACTCCAACGCCGAGATCTTCGCGTGGGCCTTCAAGACGCTCGGCCGCGGCCCCGTGATCGGCGAGCCGACCTTCGGCGCGGTGATGTCGACGGGCGGCACGCCGCTGGTCGACGGTTCGTTCGTGCGGCTGCCGTTCCGCCGCTGGTACGTGGCGGGCTCCGGCATCGATCAGGAGCGCAACGGCTGCACGCCCGACGTGTTCGCCTCGACTCCGCCCGAGCAGGACTTGTCGAAGGATGCGGACGACGCGCTCGCAAAGGCGGTCGCGACGCTGCTCGCGACGCTGCCGGCGGACCCGGCGCAGTTGCCCTGGTAGCCGTGACGACGACGGGCGAACGGGCGGGGCGCGAAGCGCTGCGGCGCTGGCTCGTGGACGGACGCCTGCCCGAGGCGTTGGATGCGGCGACGGCCGAGGCGCTGGTGGCTGCGGCCGCACGCGAGGGCCTCAGCGCACTGCTGGACGACGCCGTGGAGCGCGAGCACCCCGCCTGGGCCACTGCGGCCGTCGCGGGCGAGTTGCGGGCCAGCCACCGCGCTTGCCTGGCGGCGTCGCTCCGTCGCCTGGATCTCGCCGCCGACGTGCTTCACCGGCTGGAGGCCGCCGGCGTGCCCGCCCTTCCGCTCAAGGGCGCCGCCGTCGCCGAGACACTGTACGACTCGCCTGCGCACCGCGCGATGGCCGATGTCGACGTGCTGGTGCTCGGCGATTGGGCAGCGGCGACCTCCGCGATGACTGCCGCTGGTTTCACGCGCGGCGACGAAGCAGACCACGCCGTGGCCCTGGTCGCCCCCGACGGCGCGAGCGTCCTCGAGTTGCATCACGCCCTCAGCTCGTGCCCCGGGCTGTTCGAGCTGGATCGCGAGGGGATGTGGCGGCGACGGAGGCCAGGCACGGGTCTCGTACCCTGGCTGCCCGATCCGGTGGACGGGTTGCTGGCGCTGACTCAGCATGCCGCCTTCCAGCACGGGCTCGTGCTCCGCCTCGGGCAGTACCTCGACCTGCGTCGCGCCGTCGAGCGCGAGGCGATTCCCCTGACGACCCTGCTCGAGCGAGCCCGGCCCGCGGCCCTGCTCGCCTGCGCCGGCCTGGCGTTGGGCGTCGCTCACGCCCGGGTCGGCGGCGACGCCCTCGCGGCGTGGGCCGCGCAGCTCGAGCCGCACCTGACACGCGCCCAACGCCGGCTGCGGGCAGCGGCGCGCGGCCCCGCGGACGCGCCTTCCCTGGCCGCCGTGCGCTGGCAGATCGCGACCGGTCAGCGGATCCGGCTGTTGAGGCTCACGCTGGCACCCCACGGCTGGCGGGCCGCACCCCGTCGTGCGTTGTCGCTGGCCGCGCGAGTCCTCCGCGGCTGACCTCGCGGAGCGTCAAGTGGTAGACTTGGATGATGGGCGGTCCTGTCGGCAGTCCACGGGCTCCGCGCCTGCGCCGGCCGTCGACCTGAATGGAGGCGCTCGACCGCCTCGGGTGGGCGGACGGACTGGCCTTCACGGCCTGCGGGCTGCGGTTCGGAGTGCGCGTCAGCGACCGCGCGGCACTCGCCGACCTCCACGAAGTGTTGCCTCCCAATTGGAAGCCGGCGACGGGCCCCGTCGTCGACCACCTGTACTCCTGGACCGTGGGTGGCCGGCACGACCGCAAGGTGCACCTGCTGCACTCTGGAGCGACGCGCCTGGTGCGAAGCCGGTACCGCGAGGACGTCGTGGACGTGCTGCGCAACGACATCGGGTATCAGGTGGCCAGTGGCGCGCGCAGCCGGGTGTTCCTGCACGCGGGTGTCGTCGCGTTCGAAGACCGCGCGTTGCTGTTGCCCGGTCCGAGCGGAGCGGGCAAGAGCCACCTCGTGGAAGCCCTCGTCGAAGCGGGAGCCGGCTTCCTCTCGGACGAGTACGCCCCCATCGACGATCGTGGACGCGTCCACCCGTATCCCTTGCCGGGCACGTTGCCGGCAGCCACCGCGGTGCGGCGGCCGTTGCCCATCGCCGGCGTGCTTGTCGTCCGCTACCGGGCGGGAGCAGGCTGCCGCTGGCGGTTGCTGAGCCCGGGAAGAGGTCTGCTACGGATCCTCGAGTCCGCAATCCCCGTCCGCGTTGATCCGGAGCGCACGGTTGCGGCGCTGGCGAGAATCACGGCCCAGGCCCCGGTGCTGACGGGAGTCCGCGGCGAAGCCGGCGAGTGCACGCGGAGAATCATCGACTGGTTCTCGGACCGCCACCGGACGGAGGTTGCATGAACGCCCGACCCCGAGCTCGACAGGAGCGACTGCTCGTGCGTGAGCTCGCCGACGAGCTGTTCGTCTACGACCTGGACCGTCACTCGGCCGTGTGCCTGAACCGGACCGCAGCCGTCGTCTGGCGGAGCTGTGACGGCGCTGCCGACGTGGCCGCCATCGCTCGGTCGGCGAGCGCCGAGCTCAGCCAGCCCTTCAACGTGGACGCTGTCTGGTGCGCGCTCGACGGGCTCGAAAAGCAGGGCCTGCTGGAGCCGCTCGGCGCCGTCGCCGAGCGGCCGCGCCGCACGCGCCGGGAGTGGCTGCGCGAACTGGGCCGCTCGGGCTTCGCCGCCGCGCTGATCCCCAGCGTGCTGGCGGTGGTGGCGCCCTCAGCGGCACAGGCGCTCTCGTACATCACCAAGGCCGACTGCGAGATGCGCAAGCCTCCCAATTGCGGCGGCAATCCCTGTGGCGACATGGGCCGGAACTGCGTGACCTTCAGCGCTACTAAGTGCTGGTGCATGTGATCGACCACTACCGCCGCATCCTGGACGATCGGGTGCGGGTGCTGGCCTTCGAGCGAGCGATCGCGACGACTGTGCGCCCGGGCGACGTCGTCGTCGACCTCGGCTGCGCCCTCGGCAACTTCACTCTGTTCGCCTGCCGCAGTGGCGCGGAGCGGGTCTACGCGGTGGAAGCTCAATCGACGGTCGAGCTCGCGCGGCGGGTCGTCACCGACAACGGCCACGGCGACAAGGTCCGCTTCCTGCGTGGTCTTTCGACGGACCTGGAACCACCGGAGCGGGCCCGGGTGGTGATCTTCGAGGATTTCGTCACCTGCCTGCTTTCCCCGTCCGTGGTGCGAACGCTGCGCGACGCGACCGCGCGCTGGCTCGAACCCGGCGGCGCGCTGCTGCCCGGGCGAGCCCGGCTGTGGGTCGCGCCTGTGGAGGATACCGCCGCCCACGCCGACCTCGATCGCTTCGCGGGCGCCGGACAGCGCGCCTACGGCCTCGACGTGTCCGCGACTCGCCTTCCGGCCTTCGCCCGGATGTACAGCCGCTACTTCGAAGCGGGGAGCCTGGTGGCCCCACCGCAACCGGCGGGGGCGGTCGACCTGAAGACCGTCGAGCGGGCTGCGTTGCGCGTATCCGCGTCAGCGCCCGCGCTGCGCTCCGCGGCGATCCACGGGCTCGCGCTCTGGTTCGAGCTGGACCTTGCGGGCGAGTGGCTGGGGACCGGCCCGCTGTCGCCGCGTACCGCCTGGCCTCAGGTCTTCCTGCCCCTTGCTGATCCGCTGGTCGTCGACCGCGGCGACGAACTCGAGGTCGCGTGCGAGGCGACGCCCTTCGGCGACGACCTGGTCTGGCAGTGGAGCGTGGCCGCTCGCGGCCAGCGGGCCGAGGCTTCCAATCTCGATTCCCTGGCGCTCGACGGCGCGGCATTGGGCCGCTGGGACCCCGACCACGTGCCGGCGCCCGACGCCGACCTGGAGCTGGATCGCGCCATCCTCGAGTCCGTCGACGGCGAGCGCTCGCTGGAGGAGATCGCGGACCGCGTGCGCGGGCGCTGCACCGGCCGCCTGGCCGAGCCCGGCGCCCTCGAGCGCCGCGTGCTGGCCCTGGTCGGCGGGACGCGAGGCGGGGCAGGCCCGTGACGCGACCCCTCGCCGCGCTGCTCGCGCTGCTGCTGGCGGGGCCCGCCGAGCCCCCGGCCGAGGTGCTCGACGCCGAGCAGGCCGAGTACGTGGCCGACGTGATGGCCTTCACCGGCGAACCGCTCGGCGCGGTTCGGGAGCGCATGAAGCGGGGGCCGAAGCCGCTGCAGGAGGAGTGGGACGCCTGGGAGCGCGAGGCCCCGATGACTCCCGAGCGGGTCACCGAGTTCTATCGCCGCACGCCCAGCTACGTCTACGAGCTGGGCCAGTGGCACCTGTTCCTGCCGGCCAAGCGCGAGAGCAACCGGGCGCTGTTCGAACACCTCCTGGCGCGCAAGCCGAAGAACGTGCTCGACTTCGGCGGCGGCGTCGGCCTGCACGCGATCCCGCTGGCGCGGGCCGGGCTCGACGTGACGCTCGCCGACCTCGACTCGGTGACGCTGCGTTTCGCGGAGTTCCGCGCCCGCCGCCACGGCGTGCCGCTCAAGCTCTGGCGCACCGACGTCGAGGCGGCGGCACCCGACGCCCGCTACGACGTGATCCTGGCCATGGACGTGCTCGAGCACCTCCCGAAGCCGCTGCTGGCCGAGACCGTCGACCGCCTGCTGGCGCTCAGGCACGAAGGCACGGTCGTGATCATGAGCGCGCCGTTCGGGCGAACGGCGACCCACCCGATGCACGTCGACTTCGACGCGGAGACGCAGGCCCAGCTCGACCGCCTGCAGCCGATCGACGTCGACCGCATCGTGCCGCGGCCGACTCCGCAGCCCTCCGCGCGCTAGTCCCGCCGTGCCGAGGCGTCGACTTCCTGCCGCAGGCGCCGCCAGAGCGCGTCGACGTGCTCGCGCTCGGTCGCGGTGGCGCCGATCGAGATCCGCGCCATCCAGCGGCCCTCGAGCTGGGCGGGCGTGAGGTAGGCGAAGCCCGAGGTGTTGACGCGCTCGACCCAGCCCAGGGTGTGGCGGTCCAGCGCCTCGCCGTCGAGGCCCGGCGGCTCGTGGCGCACGCACAGCGTCTGCAACCGCACCGGCGCGTTGAGCAGCCGCCAGCCGGGCTCCGCGGCGACCTGCTCCGCGAGCCAGCGCGCGTTGTCGAGGTCGCGCCGCAGCCGCGCCTGCAGCGCGGCGACCCCCTGCTCGCGGATCAGCGCCCACAGCTTGAGGGAGCGGAAGCGGCGGCCGAGCGGGATGCCCCAGTCGCGGTAGTTGCGGACGCGGCCGTCGGCGGCGGTCTGCAGGTAGCTCGGGTTCGTGCTCATCACCCGCACCAGGTGCTGCGCGTCGCGCACGTAGTAGAGCGAGCAGTCGAAGGCGACGCCGAGCCACTTGTGGGGGTTGAGCACCAGCGAGTCGGCGCCCTCGATGCCGTCCCACAGCGGCCGGCACTCCGGCAGGATCATCGCGGAGCCCGCCATCGCCGCGTCCACGTGGAACCACATCCCGTGTTCGCGTGCGACTTCCGCGATGGCGCCCAGCGGGTCGAAGGCCGTGGTCGCGGTGCTGCCGCTGGTGCCGACCACCGCGCACGGCCGGCGGCCGGCCGCGCGATCGGCCCGCACGGCCTCGGCGAGCGCGTCGGGCCGCATCGCGAACGTCGCGTCGACCGCGACCTGCCGCACCTGTCCGCGCCCGAACCCCGCCAGCAGCGCCGCCTTCTCCACCGAGCTGTGGGCCTGCGGCGACGTGTAGATCACCAGCTCCGTGGCCGCGCCCTGCAGGCCGCCGCGGACCATCGCGTAGTCCGTCGCCCGCTCGCGCGCGCAGACCAGGGCGACCAGCGTGCTCGAGGAGGCGGTGTCCTGGATCACCCCGCTCCAGCCGGGCGAGAGGCCGAGCATCTGCCGCATCCAGTCGGTCGCCACTTCTTCGACCTCGGTCAGCGCAGGGCTGCTCTGCCAGGACAGGCCGAGCACGCCGAGACCCGTGGAGAGGAAGTCGCCGAGCACCGAGGCGAGCTCGCCGTTGCTCGGGAAGTAGCCGAAGAAACGCGGGTGCTGCCAATGCGACAGCCCCGGCACGACCACTCGCTCGAGGTCGGCCAGCACGGCCTCGAAGGGCTCCCCCTGCTGCGGCGGCGAAGCGGGGAGGGCGGCCCGGACGGAGCCGGGCTCGACCCGGCTCGCCACCGGGCGGTCGGCGGTGGTGGCGCGATAGTCGGCGATCCAGTCGACGACGCGGTGACCCAGGCGGCGGAACTCTTCGGCGTCCATGCCGGGATCCTGCCCTTCCGCAGTGCCCGGCGAGAAGGCCGCCCGCGCGCCCGGCTGGTTTCCGGCGGTCGCCGGGGATGGGAGACAATAACCGGATGCCGCCCGTGACGGGCGGAAGAAGGAGTTTCGCCCGTTCCGATGGCCACCGAACCGCTCGTCCGCCCCGAGCCCGCAGAGTTCCGGACCCTGTCCGCGACCCACCGCCTCAAGTCGAGCCGGCGGGTGGAGTTCCGCGACGTGACGTCGCTCGTGGAGGACCTCGTCCACCGCTCCGGCGTGCTCCACGGGACGGTCTCGATCACGACCCGCCACACCACGACCGCGATCGTCGTGAACGAGCCGGAACCCCTGCTGCTCGAGGACACCGCCGCGTTCCTCGAGAAGCTGGCGCCGGCCGACGCGGCCTGGGGCCACAACGACATGTCGCGGCGCCACGACGTGCCGCCCGACGAGAAGGCCAACGCCGACTCGCACCTGCGCGCGATGCTGCTGGGCGCGTCCGAGACGCTGCCGATCGTCGACGGGCGGCTCTCGCTCGGCCGCTGGCAGCGGGTGCTGTTCCTCGAGCTGGACGGCCCGCGCCGCCGCGAGTTCACGATCGTCGCGCTGGGACTCGGCTGAGGTTCGGGTTACGCGCCGGGCGAAGCCCGTCGCCGTCGCGCCGCTAGGCCTCCGGGGCCGCCCGGGTCAGCCGCTCCCGCTTCTTCGCGCCGTCGCGCTTCTTCGACTTGAGCCGCCGCTCGTGGGCGGCCCGCGTCGGCAGCGTCGTGCGGCGCTCCGAGGGGCGCACCAGCGCGCGGCCGATCAGCGCGCCGACCTTCTCGCGCGCGTCCTCGACGTTGCGCCACTGGTCGCGGCTGCGCTGGCTGGTGACGACCAGCCGGCCGCGCGCGTCGGTCTTGTTGCGCGCGATCGCGAGCAGGCGGCGGCGCGCTTCCTGCGGCAGCCCGGTGATGGCGTCGAGGTCGACTCTCAGCTCGACCTTCGACGCGACCTTGTTGACGTTCTGCCCGCCGGGGCCCGAGGACCGGGACGCCTTCACCGTCATCGCGGCGGGGGGGACGACCACGGGACCGACCCGGATTTCTTCTGCCATGGCGTGACGATGACTCCGCACGGCGGAACCTGTCAACGCGCCGGCGGCGCTACACTGTCGGGTGGCGCCGCCAGCCCGCGGCTTACAGCCCGCGCTCCTGCCGGTAGCGGGGCAGCGCCGCCTCCAGCACCTTGACCGCAGCGCGCAGGTCGTCGACGTTGAGCACGTAGGCGATCCGCACCTCGTCCCTGCCCAGCCCCGGCGTCGCGTAGAAGCCGCTGGCCGGCGCCACCATCACCGTCGCGCCCTCGTGCGAGAAGTCGGACAGCAGCCAGGCGGCGAAGTCGTCGGCGTCCTTCACCGGCAGCCGGGCGACGAAGTAGAACGCTCCCTCGGGCTTGGCGAGGAAGACCCCGGGGATGCGGCCGAGGCCCTCGAACAGCACGTCGCGCCGCTTCTGGTACTCGATCTGCACGCCGCGCGCGTAGTCGGGGCCGACCTCGTTCGCGCCGAGCGCCACGAGCTGGGCGAGGCCCGGCGGCGAGAGCCGGCCCTGGGCCATGCGCAGCGCCGCGGCGTGCACGTCGCGGTTGCGGGTGGCCAGGCAGCCGAGGCGGATGCCGCAGGCGCTGTAGCGCTTCGACAGGCTGTCGACCACGATCACGAAGTCGTCGGAGTCGGGCAGAGACAGCGCGCTGGTCGCCTCGCGGCCGTCGTAGACGAACTCGCGGTAGACCTCGTCGGAGACCAGGAACAGCCCGTGGCGGCGGCAGAAGGCGCCGACCCGCTCGACCTCCTCGCGGGTGTAGACCGTGCCGGTCGGGTTGTTCGGGTTGCACAGCAGGACGAGGCGGGTGCGCGGCGAGAGCGCGGCCTCGAACTCGGACTCCGGCGGCAGGTGGAAGCCGTTCTCGCCGGTCGCGCGCACGGGTCGCAGCGTCACCCCGGCGAGGCCCGCGAACGAGTTGTAGTTCGTGTAGAACGGCTCGACGACGATCGCCTCGTCGCCGTCTTCGGTGCACGCGAACATCGCGAACAGCACCGCCTCGCTGCCGCCGGTGGTGGCCAGCAGCTCCTCGGGCCCGAGGTCGAAGCCGAGCTTCCGGTAGTAGGCGGAGAGCGAAGCGACGTACTCGGGCGTGCCGCCGGAGGGCGAGTAGGCCAGCACCCGCTCGGCCTTCGCCAGCTTCTCGCGCATGCAGGCCGGGGTCTCGATGTCCGGCTGGCCGATGTTCAGGTGGTAGACGCGCACGCCCCGGGCGCGGGCCGCTTCGGCCAGCGGCATCAGCCGGCGGATCGGCGAGGAGGGCATGCGGCGGGCCCGCTCCGAGATGCGGGGGGCGACGGCGGCGGGCGTGGTCATGCGCGTTCTCGCTCCTGAAGGACTCGATTCTACTCTTCGCGTGCGGCGCGATCAGCCGCGGGCGCCGGCCCCGGGGCCCACCAGGCGCGCCAGGGCGGCTGTCGCCAGCGGGCCGAGCGCGGCGGCGGCGAGCCCGGTTCCGAAAGCGGCACCGACCGGCGAGCCGCCGACGAGCGCGAGCCCCGCGGCCAGCCCCGCCGGCACCACGAAGAGCATGGCGTAGGGCGCGAGCGCCCAGGACGCGGCCACTCCCAGCGGGGTGCGCCACTGCTGCGCGTGGTGTCGCAGGCACCAGGCGCCGCCGGGCAGGCTCGAGAGCACGACGGCCGCCACCTGCAGCGGGCGGCTCTGCGCGAGGACGGGGAACCACGCCGCCACCACCGGGCCGGCGAGGCACAGCAGCGAGGCCAGGCTCAGGGCGTTGATCGTCACGCCGGTGGCGGCGTGGCCGAGGCGGTCGGCGAAAGGAGGCGGCGTCACGCGCGGATGATGCCGGCGCTCGCGGCGCCGCGCCAGCCGTCTCGCGGGCTCAGGCGACCGGCAGCCGCAGCCGCGCGATGCAGCCCGCGCGGTCGCCGCGGTTCTCGAGCGTCAGCGTGCCCTCGTGGGCCTCCGCGATCTGGCGGCACAGGACGAGGCCGATGCCCGAGCCCTGCGGCTTGGTCGTGAAGAACGGCACGAAGAGGTTGGCCGACGGCGGCAGGCCCGGGCCTTCGTCCTCGACGAACACCTCGAGCAGGCGCGAGCCGGGCAGCAGCCTCCAGCCCAGCCGCACGCCGCCTCTCGTCTCGGCCGCGGCATCGACCGCGTTTCGCACCAGGTTGATCAGGAGCTGCTCGAGCTGGTCGGAGTCGGCGCGGATCGTCAGCGTGGGTCCCGCGGCCAGTTCGACACTCGCCCGAGTCTCGAGGCCGGCGACCCGCCGCAGCAGCGCGCCCACCTCCAGCGGCTGCAGTTGCGGCGCCGGCAGCCGGGCGAGCCGCGCGTAGGCGTCCATGAAGCGGGCCAGCGACTCGGCCCGGGCACGGATCACGGCCAGTCCGCGGCGGGCGTCCTCCTCCCAGTCGTCGGCGCGGGTCGCGCGCGCGAACATCGTCTCCAGGCTGCCGGCGATCGACTTGATCGGCGCCAGCGAGTTGTTGAGCTCGTGGCCGAGCACCCGGATCAGCCGCTGCCACGCCTGGCGCTCCTCGTCGCGCAGCGCGCGGCTGACGTTGGTCAGCACCAGGAGCTGGTGGGGGCGGCCGCCCTCGCGGAAGCTGGTGCGGCGGATCTCGAAGCGGCCCGAGGCGCCGGGGAACGTGCGCTCCAGCACGATCGGCGTGCGCTCGATCAGCGCCTCCGAGAGCCCCAGCTCCGTCGCGGTGTGGCCGAGCAGCCGCTCGGACGGGCGGGCCAGGATGCGCTCCCCGGCCTTGTTGACGAGCTTCAGGCGCTGCTCCTCGTCGAAGGTGAAGACCGCGACCTCGATCTCCTCCATCACCTTGCGCAGCAGCGCCGTCGCCTCCAGCGCGCCGAGCCGCTCCTCGCGCAGGGTGTCCGCCAGCAGGTTGAGCTCGAGCATCACCTGCGACAGCGCGTCGTCGCCGCGGGTGCCGCGGGCGCGGAAGCTGAAGTCCTCCTCGCGCAGCGCGCCGAGCAGGTTGGAGAGCGTCTGCAGCGGGTGCACGACCGCGCCGCGGGCGGCCGAGGCGAAGCCCCACCAGGCGACGACCAGCAGCACGCCGAGCGTCCACTGCAGCCGCGACGAGAAGTCGCCGAAGTACAGCAAGGAGAGCGCGACGGCCACCGCGGGCGCGCCGGCGGCGAGTGCCAGCAGCAGCACCCGCCGCTCGTGGTTCAGGAACCGGCGACGTCCCCGGGCCACGGGGGCGCCGTCAGAGCCCGTAGCGCTGGAGCCGGCGGTAGAGCGCGCTGCGCGAGAGGCCGAGCGCGTCGGCCGCCCGCGACACGTTGCCGTCGTACCGGCTGAGCGCCTTCTTGATCAGGAACGCCTCGACCTCCTCGAGGCTCATCTCCTCGAGCTTGCCCTGGGCCTCGGCGGCGGTGCGCAGGCCGAGGTCGGCGGGCTTGATCGTCTCGCCCTGGCACATCAGCACCGCGCGCTCGATCGCGTGGTCGAGCTCGCGCACGTTGCCCGGCCAGCCGTGCTCGGTCAGGGCCCGCAGCGCGCCCTGGTCGAAGCCGGTCACCTTCTTGCGGTAGCGAAGCGTGTGGGCCTTCAGGAAGTGCTGGCCGAGCAACGGGAGGTCCTCGCGGCGCTCGCGCAGCGGGGGGACCCGGATCTCGATCGTGTTGATGCGGAACAGCAGGTCCTGGCGGAAGCGGCCGGCGGCCACCTCGGCGTGGAGATCGGCGTTGGTCGCGGACAGGATGCGCACGTCGACCTTGCGCGTGCGCGACGAGCCCACCCGCTCGAACTCGCCCGTTTCCAGCACCCGCAGCAGCTTCGGCTGCAGGTTCATCGGCACGTTGGCGATCTCGTCGAGGAACAGGGTGCCGCCGTCGGCCAGCTCGAAGCGGCCGACGCGGTCGGCCTTGGCGTCGGTGAACGCGCCCTTGACGTGGCCGAACAGCTCGCTCTCGAAGACGCCCTCGGACAGGCCGCCGGCGTTGACGGTGACCAGCGGCCGCCCGGCGCGCGAGGACACCGAGTGCAGCGCCTGCGCCACCGTGCCCTTGCCGGAGCCGTTCTCGCCGGTGATCAGCACGTTCGCGTCCGAGGGGCCGACGCGGGAGATCATGTCGAGCACCGGCCGCATCGCCGCCGAGTCGGCGATCAGCCGCGGCCCGCCGTCGCCGCGCAGCGCGCGGTTCTCGGCCTCCAGCCGCTGGCCGTTGCGCAGCGCGCGGGCCAGCTCGGCCTGGGTGCGCAGGATCGCCAGCAGCCGCGCGTTCTCCCACGGCTTCTGGACGAAGTCGCGGGCGCCGCGGTGCATCGCCGCCACCGCGACGTCGACACTCGCCCACGCGGTCATCACCACGACCGGCAGCGTCGGGTCGAGCGCCGTCAGCCGCCCGAGCAGGTCGAGGCCCTCCTGGCCCGAGGTCGTGTCGCGGGTGTAGTTGAGGTCGATCAGCGCGACGTCGAACTCGCGCGACTCGGCGGCGGCCAGCACCCCGGCCGGCGACGACGCGGTCTCGATCGCGAAGCCTTCGGCCTTCAGCAGCAGGCGCAGGGCCTCGAGCACGTCCTGCTGGTCGTCGGCGACGAGTACGCGCAGCGCTGTCTCTCTCATCTCGATTCCGTGGGCATTATGGCTTCCGGCGCGGGCCCCTGCGGCAGGGCGCCCGGCTCAGGCCATCCAGCCGTCCTTGAGGCGGATCACCCGCGAACCGTACGAGGCGTTGGTCTCCGAGTGGGTGACCTGGACGATGGTCGTGCCCTCGTCGTTGAGCTTCTTGAAGAGCTCCATGATCTCGCGGCCCTGGTCGGAGTGCAGGTTGCCCGTGGGCTCGTCGGCGAGGATCACCTTCGGGCTCGCGACGAGCGCGCGCGCGATGCCGACGAGCTGCTGCTGGCCGCCGGAGAGCTGGTTCGGGTAGAGGTCCTTCTTGCCGACGATCTGGAAGCGGTCGAGCACGTCGGCGACGATCGCCTGCCGCTCCGACTTCTTCACGTCGCGGTAGGTGAGCGGGACCTCGATGTTCTCGTAGACCGTGAGGTCGTCGAGCAGGTGGTAGCTCTGGAACACGAAGCCGATGTTCTTGCGCTGGAGGTCGAGCCGCTCCTTGCGCCCCAGCTTGTGGACCGGGGCCCCGACGAAGTCGAACTCGCCGGTCCAGGCCGAGTCGTGGAGCCCGAGGATGTGGAGCAGGGTCGACTTGCCCGCCCCCGAGGGCCCCATGATCGAGACGAACTCGCCCTCCTTGATGTCGAGGGTGATGCGGCGCAGCACGTACACCTTGCCGCCGCCCAGGTCGTAGGACTTCTCGACGTTGCGTAGCGAGATCATGCCGGCACCTTATCCAATCCCGGTGCCAGGCGCGACCGCGCTCGCGACCCCCGTGGATGAAGGGGTTGAGACCGCACGCCGCTGTCCGCGGGCGGGACGGGCGTCCGTTCGTGGGACGCGTGATGCCCGCCCGCGGAACGGGCGCGCCTAGTACGCGGTCGAGTAGGCCGGGCGCGCCGCGGCGTAGGGCGTGCTGACCAGCGGTGCCGGAGCAGCCTCCTCGCGGCGCTGGATCAGCCCGAGGCGCTTCATCTTCTCGTGCAGCGTGGTCGGCAGCACGCCGAGCATCGCCGCCGCCCGGCGCTGGTTGCCGCCGCTCGCGGTCAACGCCGCGACGATCAGGTCCCGCTCGTACTCGGTCATCAGCTCCTTGAGGCCCTTGCGCTCCGTGCCGATCATCGCGTTCTCCCGTTCCTGGGGGTGCCCCCGCACCCCGCGTCACCGGGTACGTATCCAAGGGCCGTGCCGGGCCGCTGGATCCGCGCAAACCCGCACCTGGAGCGGGTTTCGGCATCGAGCGCGCAGGGCAGGCCCGGGCGCCGCTGTCCGCCAGCGGACGCCCGGTGTCCGCCGGGGACCGTGTTTACATCCTGTGACGTGGGGGAGGCCCGTGGGGCCTAGAACCTGACGGTCGCCCCCAGCACCACGCTGCGCGTCGCCAGCGGGTAGAAGTAGCGCACGCCGGTCAGGCTGTCGGCCCCGGCCGCGTCGCGGACCAGGTAGGGGTAGCTGTAGCCGGAGGGCCAGATGCGCTCGTCGTCGAGCAGGTTGCTCACGTCGAGCGCCAGCCGCACCGGACCCAGCGGCCAGCGCGCCGAGAGGTCGAGCGTGAAGTGGCTCGGTACCTCGGTCGCGGCGCTGCCGGTGTTGTCGAGGAACGCGCGCGACGTCCAGCGCCCGCGCAGCCGCGCCAGGCCGCCCTCGCGCGGCCGCCACTCGATCGACTGGTCCAGCACGACGGCGGGCGTCAGCAGCGGCGCGACGTCGCGGAACAGCCGCGGCTCGGACCCGAGCCAGGCGCCTTCCGCGTCGTACAGGTCGAGGACCTGGGTCCAGGCGTCGATCCGGTTCCACGACAGCGCCGCCAGGTGGCGCAGGTGCAGCCACGGGCGCGGCCGCCAGGTCGCGTCGAGCTCGAGCCCGCGTCGGAAGCTGCGGTCGACGTTGGTGCGGATCGGGAAGCCGACCTGCGACAGCTCGCCGGTCTGCGCGATCTCGTCGCGGAACTCCATCGCGTACAGGCTCGCGAGCAGCGTCAGGCGCGAGCTCGACCACGAGAGGCCGGCCTCCAGGTCCCACACGCGCTCCGGCCGCACCGCCCGCGTGTCGTAGGGCAGCGTCGGGTCGTCTTCGCCCGCGAAGAGATCGTTGCGGGTGGGCTCGCGGGTCGCGCGCGCGGCGGAAGCGTAGAGGGCGAGGCCTGCCCGCGGCTCGACCCGCGCCCCAGCGCGGACGTTGAGGAACGTCCACGACACCGGCTCGACCGCCTGGCTGCCCTCGTACGAGAAGCGGGCGTGGCGGAGCTGCACGTCGCCGTAGAGCTGGGCGCGGCCTCGCGTCACGACCGCCTTGCCGAAGGCGTTGGCCTCGCGCTTGAACCCCGTGTTCGAGTAGAGCGGGCTGCCCGCGGCGCTCGCGAAGTGCTCGCGGCGGAAGTCGCTGCCGTGCAGCCCGCCGTGGAGCGCGAGGCCGGGCCGCTCGCGGTTGACGGTCAGCGTGGCGCCGGTCGCGTGGCCGTCGATGCCGATGTCGAGCAGTGCGTCCTTCGCGGCCGGGTCCGCCCACAGCAGCAGCGAGCCCTGGGCGCCCGTGTAGTACGCCTGGGCGCTGAGCGAGCCGCCCGCGCCGAGCCCCGTCGTGTACTGGAGCTGGGCCAGGTCCTGGCCGAAGCGGTCGCGCTCCTCGGGCTGCATGACGTTGACGCGCGGGTCGGCCAGCAGCGCCGCCTCGTCCGGGGCGTAGTAGGAGAGCTGCGAGCGCTCGCGGCCGCTGAAGCCGGAGAAGCGCAGCAGCGAGCGCTGGCCCTGGCGGGCCGCGTTCCAGAAGAACGAGCGCTGCACGATGCCCGAGTGGTCGCGGTAGCCGTCGGCTTCCGCGTACGAGAAGCGGCCGCTCGCGCGCAGCCCGCCGCCGAGCTCGCCCGTGCGCGCCGCGACGGCGCCGCGGGCGACCCCGAAGCTGCCGCCGCCGGCCTCGACCTCGCCGCCGCGGACGTCCGACAGTGGCGTCGAGACAAAGCCGATCGCGCCGCCGAACGCGGGCGCCCCGACCGTCGACGCCGCGACGCCGCGCTGCACCTGAGCGGCGTCGACGGCGCCCATCAGGTCGGCGACGTTGGCGAAGAAGAACGCCGACTCCTCGGGGTCGTTGAGCGGCACGCCGTCGAAGGTGAAGTTGATGCGGCTCTGGCCGATCCCGCGCACGCTCAGGTACGAGTAACCGCTGCCGCCGATGCCGGCCTCGGTGTAGGCGGTCAGCCCGGGCACGGCCTGCTGCAGCGCGAGCGGCAGGTCCTGGCCGAAGTCGAGCTCGGCGATCCGAGCCGCGTCGAGCTCGGTGCGCGTCACGGGCGCCTCCTCGGCGGCGCGCAGCGCGCGCACCACCGTCTCTTCGGCGACGCCGGCCGGGGCCAGCGTCAGCACGACGCCGCTCGCACCCCCGCGCACGTGACGCTCGGCGCGCGCGAAGCCGGGCAGGCTGGCGCGCAGCGTGTGGCGGCCGGGGGGCAGCGCCAGCGAGAAGCGACCCTCGGCGTCGGTCTCCACGCGCAGGCCGGTCTCGATCGCGTCGACGCGGGCGCCGGGCAGGCGCGCGCCGGTGACGTCCTCGACGTGGCCGGTGAGGTCCGAGCCGATCGCAGCCGGAGCCAGCGCCGCGCACAGGATCAGTTGCTTCCACATCGCGCTACCTCTTTCGTAGAGGCCGCGCCTTCAGGGTCCACGCCTTCCCTCCGCCGGTCTCAACCGGGTCAGGTTCAAAGGGTGTGATCTCAGGCCGAGCGGGCCACCCCTAGGCAACGACGGCCCTAGCTTGCAGCCGCGCGCGGCCCGCGTCAAACGCCTTCGGTCGGGAGTTCCGAGCGTCCCCGAGCGAGCTTGCGCCGGTAGTGTCGCGTCGCCCACTCCGCGGCGACGATGCCGGCGGCCACCGGCGCCAGCCATGCGAACAGGGCGGTCGCCCCGGAGAGGTCGTAACCCGGCACCAGCGCGCGAGCGCCGAAGTTGAGGAACGCGACGTGGGCTGCGATGCCTGTTCCGATCATCCCGCCGATGTGCTCGTCGATCCACCAGCGCGGGTCGTCGATCGGTCTGCGCAGCCGGCCCCAGGTTTCCGCTGCGGCCATCAGGCCGATCATCGCGAAGAACGCGAACAACCAGGTGCCGGTGTGCAGGCCCACGGCGAGCACGGCCAGGCCGGAAATCAGGTTGAGGAGGCCGAGGCTGGCGACGGTCGGGCCGTAGAAGCGTCGCGGGTCGCGGCCCGGCGCCAGTGCGGCGCGGCCACTCCACAGCGCGCTGGCCGTGATCACGCCGAGGTAGCCGAGGAACACGCCGTCCTGCCAGCGGCCCAGCCACAGGAAGCGCAGTGCGAGCGGCGCCGCACTGGCGATCACGAGGCACATGGCCCAGAGGTAGAAGCGGCCGGCGCGGCGGTGGACCGCACCTCCCTTCCGGCTCAGGGCGGGCACCCAGAACAGGACCAGGGCGAGAAGGCCAGCGACGACGTGGACCCCGCGCAGCAGGTCAGCGAGTCCGGGCACGGGTTCCTCGGGTGGGCAGTCGCGCTTCGGCGCGCCCGCGCTCGCGTGCCGCCCACTCCGCGATCGCCCGGTACTTGGCGAGGCCGAGCGTGAGCGTGAGGTGGGCGTAGAAATCCGCCCCGGCCAGGCCGTCGGGACAGCGCGGGTCGTCTGTCCTCCAGCGCGCCTCCACGGCCTCCAGCTCCGCCAGCCGAGCCGCGAACTCGGAGTGCAAGGCGGCCAGGAAGTCGCGGGCCGCAGCCGCATCGTCGAGTTCGTGGAGGAACAGCACCTGGGCGACGAACGCGTGGCGGTCGTCGCCGACGATCGGGCCCTGGGCCAGCCAGCGGCGCAGCTGCGCGAGGCCACGGGCCGTCGTGCTGTACACGCGTCGTCTCGGCCCGCGGGCTGACGCCGCCTGCCGGCCCGCCACCCAGCCCGCGCTCTCCAGGCGCTGCAGAGTGCGGTAGATCTGGCTCTGTTCGGCCGGCCAGAAGTGACGGAAGACGGTGTCGAACCGCTGCTTGAGCTCGTAGCCCGAGGCGGGCTCGCGCAGCGCCCCCAGCAGGACGTGGTCGAGGCTCATCAGCCCTCCGCGTCCAACTATGCCACTTGTGGAATAGTGGAGCTAGTCCTCGCGCAGGGCGGTTGCCGGGTCGACGCGGGTGGCGTCGCGCGCGGGCAGCGCGGTGGCCAGGAGCGCCGCGGCCGCGAGGGTGAGGATGGCGAGCGCCACCGCCAGCGGGTCGAGCGCGCTCGCGCCTGCGAGCGTGGCCGACAGCAGCCGCCCGCCGGCGAGGGCGAGGACGATGCCCAGCGCCGCGCCACCGGCCAGCAGCCGCGCACCCTCGCCGATCACCAGCCGCTGCACGTCGCGCGCCGCGGCGCCGAGGGCCACCCGCACGCCGATCTCGCGGGTCCGGGTGCGCACGGACCAGGCGAGCAGCCCGTGCAGCGACACCGCGCACAGCACGAGTGCGGCCGCCGCGAAGCCGAGCAGCACCGCCGCGGTGAAGCGCGGGCCGGCCAGTGCCTGGGCCACGACGCGGTCCATGGTGGTGACGTCCGCCAGCGCAAGTTCCGGGTCGCCCGCGGCCAGCGCCGCGCGCAGCGCCGGCACCAGCGCGACCGGGTCGCGCTCGCTCCGCACCACCAGGTCGAGCCGGCCGAACGACCACTGCGGCAGCGGCACGTAGACGTCGGGCCACACCGCGCCCCAGCTCCTGTAGCGCACGTCGCCCACGACGCCGACGATCGTGCGCCACGGCTGCTTCGAGTGCGGCGGCCCGAACTTCAGGCGCCGGCCCACGGCGCTGCCCGTGGCGAAGAAGCGGCGCGCCAGCCCCTCGCTGACGATGGCGACGGGCAGCGACTCGGCCGAGTCGCGGGCGTCGAAGTCGCGGCCCTCGCGCAGCGGGATGCCCATGGTGCGGAAGTAGTCGGGGCTGACGGATTCGTGGTTGGAGGTCGGGTTGCGACGCTGCTCGTCGGCGGCCTGGCCGTCGACCGTGAAGTCGTAGTCCCAGCCGATCGGGTCGCGGAGCGGCCGCAGCAACACCACCGCGGCCCCCGTCACGCCCGGGACGGAGCGGACGCGGTCGAGGAACGGGTTGAGAAACGCGGCGCGGTCGGCGTGCGAGGCGTAGCGCGCGCCGAGGTTGAGGCGAGCGGTCACCACGCCCTCCGGCTGGAAGCCGGGGTCGAGCGCGGCCGTGCGCGCGAAGGCCCGGCCGACGACGGCCGCGCCGCAGAGCAGGCCGAGCGCGACGGCGACCTGGGCGACCACCACCGCACGCCGCAGCAGGCGGGTGCGCGGCCCGCCGGCTGCGCCGCGCGCACCCTCGCGCAGCGCCTCGGCCGCCGGCGAGGCCAGCGCGGCGAGACCGGGGCCGAGGCCCGCGGCGAGCGCCGCCACCAGGCCTGCGACGAGGGCGAAGCCGAGCGCCCGCGGGTCGATCGTCGCCGCGGCCAGCCGCGGCACTTCCGGCGGGGCCAGGGCGACGAGCAGGTCGAGCCCTGCGCGCGCGCAGGCGACACCGAGCGCGGCGCCGGCGACCGCCACCACCAGCGCCTCGGTCAGCGCCTCTCCGAGCAGGCGCGCCTGCGAGGCGCCGAGCGCCAGCCGCACGGCGCGCTCGCGGACGCGCTGGGCGCCGCGCGCCAGCAGCAGGGCCGCCACGTTCGCGCAGGCGGCCAGCAGCACCAGCGCCACCGCCGCCGAGACCAGGCGCAGCGCAGGCCGTGCGTCGCCCCATACCGCGTCGGGCAGCGGCACCGCGACGCCGCGCAGGCCGCCGCTGCGCTCGGGCCGCTGACGGGCCAGCGCCGCGCTCACGGTCGCGAGCTCGGCCTGCAGGCCGTCGAGGTCCGCCCCGTCGCGCAGGCGCGCGACGAACTTCAGCACGCGCAGGTCCGGCAGCTCGCGGCCGAGGCCGTCGGCCACCGTGAAGACGTCGGCGCCTTTCGGCAGCGTGAGATCGCCGGGGGCGATGCCGATCACGGTGGCGGGCTCGCCGTCCAGGGTCAACGTGGCGCCGATCGCGCTCTCGTCCGCGCCGAGCGCGCGGCGCCAGTAGCCCTCCGAGAGCACCACCACGGACGCAGCGCCTGGCGCAGCGTCGCCGGCCACGAACAGCCGGCCGCGAGCGGGAGCGAGACCGACGACGTCGAAGAACTCCGCCGACACGGCGGCGCCGTCGACCTGCGCCGGCTCGCCGCGGCCCGTGAGGTTGAGGCGGAAGTTGGTGGCCGTCATTGCGACCAGGCCGGAGGCCTCGCGCAGTCCGGAGCGCCACTCGACGAACTCGCTCCACGAGAGCTCGACGACCGGCGTCCCGACCCGGGTGTCGCGCTGCCAGAGCACGGCGAGACGGTCCGCGTCGCGGAAGGGCAGCGGTCGCAGCAGGACCCGGTCGGCGAACGAGAAGACGGCGGTCGAGAGCCCGATGCCGAGCCCCATCGTCGCGACGGCCGCCGCGAACAGGCCCGGGCTGCGCCCGAACGAGCGCACGGCCAGCCGCAGGTCGCGCAGCACCGGCCTACTCGCTGCGGAGCGCGCGCACGGGATCCAGCCGCGCGGCGCGGAGGGCCGGCACGGCGGTCGCGAGCAGCGCGACCGCCAGCAGCGAGAGCGCCGCCGCACCGTAGGCGAAGGGTTCGGTCCAGGTGACGCCGAACAGCACGTGGGTCGTGGCCCAGCCGGCGGCGACGGCCAGCGGGATGCCGAGGCAGATGCCGGCGAAGGCGAGCAGCGCGCCCTGGCCCGCGACGATACGCGCCAGGTCGAGCGCGCGCGCGCCGAGCGCGAGTCGCACGCCCAGCTCGCGCCGGCGCTCCTCGAGCAGGAAGGCGAGCACCGCGTACACGCCCTGCACCGCCACGACCAGGCCCACGCCGGCGAAGAGCAGCACCAGCAGCGCGCTGAAACGCTCGCGCGCCGAGTGCTCGGCCACCCGGTCGGCGAGCGTGTAGACGCGGGCGAGCGGCAGTTGCGGGTCGACGCGCCACACCGCCTCCTGCAGCCCGCGCCGCAGCGCTTCCGGGTCGCCCGCGGTGCGCACGACCAGGTTGCCCCACGCCTGCCAGTCGACGCGGCGCTGCTCGTAGGGCGTGTAGATCGTGCGGAAGTCCGGCGCGCCGAGGGTGATGCCCTTGACGTCGGCCACCACGCCCACCACGGTCATGAAGAAGGGCGTGCCGTCGTGGAAGTCGCGGTACGCGACCCGCGCGCCGAGCGGGCTGCGCTCGCCCCAGAACTGTCGCGCGAAGCGCTCGTTGACGATCGCGACGGGCTCGCTTCCCGCGCGGTCGTTCGCGTCGAACGCGCGGCCTTCGACCATCCGCATCCCCATCGTGCCGAAGTAGTCGCCGTGCAGCAGCCGCACCCGGGCCCCGGTGCCCGCGGCCGGGCGCAGCGGGGGCGGCTCCTGGAACAGCACGGTGCCGCCGAGGCCGCCGCGGCGGTCGAGCGGGGCGGCGATCGTGTACGCGGCGTCCGTCACGCCGGGCAGCGCGCGGGCCTCGGCAACCATCGCCGCGACCGTGCGCGTCTGCTTCTCGCGGTCTTCGCCGTAGCGCGAGCGCGGCAGCGAGAACTCGCCGCCCAACGTGCCGCGCGGCTCGAACCCGAGCGGCACGCCCGAGAGCGCGCGGAAGCTCTGCAGCAGCAGGCCGCCGCCCGCGAGCAGCACGAACGCGAGCGCGACCTCCGCCACCACGACGAGGCCCAGCGCGCGGTGCTCGACGGGCCGCACGCCGCGGCCCGCGCCCTGCAGCGCGGCGGCGGGGTCGGAGCCGATCACCTGCAGCGCCGGCACCGCGCTGAAGACGAGGCCGAGCAGCAGCGAGGCCGTGGCGCCGAAGGCGAACACGCGGCCGTCGATCGCGATCGCCTGCTGCCGCGGCAGGTCGGCGGGAGCCAGCGCCAGCAGCGCGTCCTGGGTCGCCCAAGCGCAGAACAGGCCGAGTCCGCCGCCCAGCACCGCCAGCAGCAGCCCCTCGGCGAGCACCTGGGTCAGCAACCGCCCGCGGCCGGCTCCCAGGGCCATGCGGATCGCGAGTTCCTCGCGGCGGGCGGCCGAGCGCGCGAGCAGCAGGCTCGCCAGGTTGGCGCCGGAAACGGCGATCACCACCAGGACCGCGCCCAGCAGCGCCAGCAGCACCGGCCGCACGTCGCCGGTCAGGAAGTCGGCGAGGCCGATCGGCACCACGAGCTTGCCGCGGTTGGTGCGCGGGTACTGCGCTTCGAGCGTGCGCGACACGGCGAGCAGTTCGGCCTGCGCGCGCGCCAGCGTCGCGTCCGGCTTCAGCCGGCCGATCGCGTCGAAGTTGTTGCTGCCGCGCTCCTGCGCGAAGAACGGGGTGGCCGCCGCGGGCGCGATCCACAGGTCGGCCTCGTCACCGAACAGGTCGAACTCCGGGCCCATCACGCCGACGACCGTGGCCGGCTCGTCGGAGAGGACCAGGCTGCGGCCGAGCACGCCGCGGTCGCCCGCGAAGCGGCTCTGCCAGAGCGCATGGCTGAGGACCGCGACGTGCGGCGCGCCCGTGCGGTCGTCTTCGTCGACCAGCACCCGCCCGAGCTGCGGCGTGGCGCCGAGCACCCGGAAGTACTCGGGCTCGACGACCGCGGCGGCGATCCGCATCGGCTCGCCGTCGCCCGTCAGGTCGAGGCTCCACGAGCGGAGGAACAGCGCCATCGACTCGAAGGCCGGCGCCGCGGGCCGCCAGTCGCGGCCGTCGGGCAGCGAGACGTCTCCTTCGCGGGTGATCATCACCAGCCGATCCGGTTCCGGGAACGGCAGCGGCCGCAGCAGCACGCCGTTGACGATGCTGAAGACGGCGCTGCTGACGCCGACGCCCAGCGCCAGCGCGCCGACCGCGGTCGCCGCGAAGGCCGGGCTCTTGCGCAGCCGTCGCGCGGCGTGGACCAGGTCGCTCGCGTTCATGTGGACTCCGTTCTACTCCGCGCGCAGCGCGGCGGCGGGATCGAGGGCGGCCGCGCGGCGGGCCGGCAGCCAGGCCGCGAAGCCCGCGACGGCGAGCAGCACGAGGGCGACGGCCGCGAGCGTCGCCGGCTCGACGGGCGCCACACCGAAGAGCAACGGTCGCAGCAGGCCGGACACGGCCACCGCGAGGGCGAGGCCGGGAGCGAGGCCCAGCAGCGCCAGGCCGACGCCCTCGCGCACGACCAGCTTGCGCAGGTCGGCCGGGGCCGCGCCGATCGCCAGCCGCACGCCGAGCTCGGTGCGGCGCCGCTCGACGCCCCACGCCAGCACCGCGAACAGGCCCAGCGCCGCCAGCCCCGTCGCCAGCGCCGCGAAGCTCGCGAGCAGCGTCGCGCTGAAGCGGGGCAGCGCGCGATCCTGGCTCACCAGCCGTTCGAGCGGGGCCCACGACGGCACGGGCAGCTCGACGTCCAGGGCGCGCAGGGCGTCGCGCAGCGCGGGCTGCAGAGCCGACGGGTCGCCCGCCGCACGGACGACGAAGCTGAGGTTGAACACGGGCCGGGCGGGGAAAGGAACGTAGAAGTGCGGCCGCGCCGGCGCAGCGACGCCGAGGTGGCGCACGTCGCCGGCGATGCCGACCACCTCCACCTCGCGGTCGCCGCCGACGACGAAGCGGCGCCCGAGCGGGTCGCGGTCGCCCCAGAAGCGGCGCGCCATCGTCTCGCTGATCACGGCCACCAGCCGCTCGTCGCGGCCGTCGCGGTCGTCGAAGCCGCGGCCTCGCAGCAAGGGGATGCCCATCGCCTCGAAGTAGCCCGGCGAGACCGAGTCGAGGCCCGCGACCTTGCGCTGGTCGGCGGGTGGCTCGGGCTCGTCCGCCAGGCGCAGCGCGGTGTCGTTGTAGATGCCGGACAGCGGCACCGTGTGCACGGCGGCGGCGGCCCGCACGCCGGGCAGCGCGCGCAGCCGGGCCAGCGCCTCGTCGGCGTACTGGATGCGCCGCTCGCGCGTGTAACGGGTGTCGGGCAGCCGCATGCGCGCGGCCACGGCACCGGTGGCCTCGAAGCCGGGCGAGGTCGCGGACAGCCGCTCGAAGCTGCGCAGCAGCAGCCCGGCGCAGGCCAGCAGCGCGAACGCGAGCCCGACCTGGGCGACGACGAAGCCGCGCTGGGCGCGGCGCGCCGGGTCGCCCGCGACGCGCGTGCCCGAGCCGAGCGGAGCGCGCGAGGCGAACAGCGCAGGGAACAGGCCGAACGCGAGCGTCGTGAGCGCCGTCAGCCCGGCGCAGAAGGCGAGCACGGAGGCGTCCGGCCGCAGCTCCACCCACGCGGGCAGCGGGACGGGCGAGAGCGTGCGCAACGCCTCGAGCCCGGCCAGGCCGAGTCCGAGGCCCAGCGCGCCGCCGGCCAGCGCCAGCACCAGGCTCTCGGTCAGCAACTGGCGGACGAGGCGCAGTCGCGACGCACCGAGCGCGCTGCGCGTCGACAGCTCGCGAGCCCGGGCCGCGGCGCGCACGAGCAGCAGGTTGGCGACGTTGGCGCAGGCGATCAGCAGGATCAGCGCGACGGCGCCCATCAGCACGAGCAGGGCGGCGCGATAGTCGCGGACCAGTTCGCCGTGCGCCGGCTGCACGTCGGCGGTCCAGCCCTCGTTGGGCCGCGGGTAGCGCCGCGCCAGCTCGTCACCGACCCGCCGCATGTCGGCCTGGGCCGCTTCCAGCGTGACGCCCGGCCGGAGCCGCGCGATCACCGGCAGGAACAGCGCGCCGCGCTGCTCGCGATCCTGCGGCGATGCCGTCAGCGGCACCCACGCCTCCGCGCCGTCCGGCCACGCGAACCCCGGCGGCGCCACGCCGACGACCGTCGCGGCCCGCTCGTCGAGCCGCACGGTGCGGCCGACGACGCCGGGGTCGCCGCCGAAGCGCGAGCGCCACAGCGCGTCGGAGATCACGATCGTCTCGGGGTGCTCGCCCGCGTCTTCGCCGGCGCGGAAGCCGCGACCCAGGTCCGGCGCCACGCCGAGCAGGTCGAAGTAGCTGGCGGAGACGGTCGCGACGGTCAGTGCCTGCGGCTCGGGCTCGCGGCCCCCGGCCAGCGCCATGCGCCGGGTGTCGACGCCCGCCATCGCCGTGAACGAGCGCGACTCGCGGCGCCAGTCCTCGAAGTTGGGGATCGAGGTCACGTCGCGCTCGATGCCGCGGGCCGGGTTGACCTGGTAGACGAACACCAGGCGCTCCGGATCCGGGAACGGCAGCGCGCGCAGCAGGAAGGCGTGGACCGCGGTGAACACCGCGGTGTTGGCGCCGAGGCCCAGGCCGATGGCGGCGATCGCGGTGAAGGCGAAAGCCGGGGCGCGCCGCAGCGCGCGCAACGCGTGGCGGACGTCCGTCTGCAGCGAATCCATGCGCACGACTCCCTGGCCCGCGCCGCCCCCGGCCGCGGGCCGCTGTCCGACGGAACGGGAAGGAGCGGAACTAGGCGCTGAGCGAGGCGATCTCGCTCTCGTCGACGACGCGCCCGTCGAACATGTGGATCGTGCGGTCGGCGTGGCGGGCGAAGCGCGGGTCGTGGGTGACCATCACGATCGTGGCGCCGCCGCGGTGCAGTTCGTGCAGCAGGTCCATCACCGCCTCGCCGTTCTTGGAGTCGAGGTTGCCGGTGGGCTCGTCAGCCAGCAGCACGGACGGCTTGCCGACCAGGGCGCGGGCCACGGCGACGCGCTGCTGCTGGCCGCCGGAGAGCTGCGAGGGCAGGTGCTTGGCGCGATGGGCCATGCCGACCTTCTCGAGCGCCTCGCCGCAGCGCGCCTTGCGCTCGGAGGCCGCCATGCCGCGGTAGGTGAGCGGCAGCTCGACGTTCTCGAACACGGTCAGGTCGCCGATCAGGTTGAAGCTCTGGAAGATGAAGCCGATCTCGCGGTTGCGGATGCGGGCCCGCTGCGAGAGGTCGAGGCTCTGCACCGGGTTCGAGTTCAGGATGTACGTGCCCGCCGTCGGCGAGTCGAGCAGGCCGAGGATCGACAGGAGCGTCGACTTGCCGCAGCCCGACGGCCCCGAGATGGCGACGTACTCGCCCTTCTCGATCCGCAGGTGGATGCCCGACAGGGCGTGGGTCTCCACTTCGTCCGTGTAGAAGACCTTGGTCAGGCCTTCCAGCGTGATCAGGGCGTGCTGCTCGCTCATCGCTTCCTCGCTTCGCTTTGCTAATTGAGCCGGATGCGGTCGTGGGAGTCCCACGCCGAGGTGTCGGACAGGATCACCGTGTCGCCTTCCGCCAGGCCTTCGACGACCTCGACGGTGTTGACCGAGGCGCGGCCCAGCTTGACCTTGACCCGCCGCGCGTCGGAGGTGCCGGGGTCGAGCCGGAACAGGCCGACCGTGCTCTCGCCCTGGCCCTGGGCCGGGCGCCCGACGAAGAGCACGTTGGTCAGGCGCTCGAGCTCGATGGTGCCGTCGACCGTGAGGTCGGGCCGCGCGCCCTTCGGCAGCTCGCCGACGAGAGCCAGGTCGACGGTGACCGTGCCGTTCTGGACCGAGGGGTCGATGCGGGCGACCTTCGCCTCGATCACTCCGTTGCGGGTGTCGACCGCCGCCTTCTGGCCGATCTGCACGTCCTTGGCCTGGGTCTCCGGGATCCGCACGACCGCCTTCAGCTTGTCGGGCTGAGCGACGCGCGCCAGGTTGGTGCCGGGGGCCACCCGCGCGCCGACCTCGACCGGGACGAGCTGCAGGATGCCGTCGAGGCCGGCCTTGACCCGCAGCGCGTCGACCTGGCCGCGCAGCAGCCGGGCCTGGGCGCGGGCCTGTTCGACCGCGGCCTCCTGCACCGCGAGCTGGGCCGCGATCGACTCGCCCGCGATCGCCAGCCGCTTCTGCTCGACGTTGTTGCGGTTCTCGAGCTCGCGGGCCGTGACCTGCGACAGCTTGACCGTGATGTCGGCGACCAGCCCGTCCTTCGCGAGCTGGGCGTCGGCGTCGGCGCGCATCCTGGCCTGGCTGTACTCCGCCTGGACGCGGGCGGCCGCGGCTTCCTGGTCCAGGCGCTGGCTCTCGAGTCTCACCTTCAGTTCGACGTAACGCGCTTCGGCGGCCCGAAGTTCCGAGAGTGCCTGCTGCGCCTGCAGCTCCAGCTCCGGGTTCGACAGCTCGAGGATCACGCTGCTCGCGTGCACCGGGGTGCCCGGGTGGATCACGATCTTCTCCACGCGGCCGTCGGACTGGGCCGGGATCCAGCGGATGTCCTCGGGCACCAGGGTGCCGAGGCCGCGCACCTCGCGCAGCATCTCGCCGCGCTTGACGGTGTCGGTCCAGACCGTGGCCCGCTCGACGCTGGGGGCGGCCGGCTCGAGCTGGGACAGGCCCAGCGTGATCAGCACGACGGCAGCGACGGCGCCGCCGATCAGCAGGCGCTGGCGCTTCTTCTTCTCTTCGACGACGCTGGCGGGGCGGGCGATGTCCATGGGCTTGAGTTCTTCGTCCTTCTCTCGACCGCTCCTTACACAAGCGCTGTGCCATCGGCGGCCGCGGCCGGAGTTGCTTGATGGACGGGAGTTTAGGCCCGCGGGCCCGGCCCGGCTGCGGCGACAGGTGTCCGTTTGCGGAACGGCGGGATCCCACGCCCGGCAGCCCCTTGACACGCGCCCGCCCGCGCCGGAGCTTGGCGGCCATGACCACCCATCCGAACGACGACGCGGAGCTGGCGATCCTCTTCTTCTCGCGGCTGACGCCCGCGGCGGGCGAGGACTACGAGGCGATGGACGCCGAGCTCGAGGCCCGCGTGAAGCGCAACCCCGGCTTCGTGGCGGCGAAGGGCTTCACGGCCGCCGACGGCGAGCGCCTGACGATCGTGTGGTGGCGCGACGAGGCGTCGCTCGCGGCCTGGCGCCACGACGAGCGCCACGCCTTCGCCCAGCGCACCGGCCGCGAACGCTGGTACGAGTCCTATCGCGTCGAGGTCGCGCGCATCCAGCGTCGCAGCTCATTCGCGCGCTGAAACGCCGCAGCGCCGGCGCCGACTACTTCCAGGTCACCGACGCGCGGTAGACGTCGCCGTTCTGGGCGGTCACTTCGATGTCGAGAGACCACTCCTGCTCGGAGCCGCAGGTCTCCTTGACCGCGGCGATCAGCTCGCGCTGCCGCGGCGCCACCTGCTCGGCCACGATCAGCGGCAGCACGCCGCCGATCTTCATCCCGGCGTCCTTGTGCACGGCCTTGACGCCCTTGACCCGGACGTCCTTCTTGCCCTCGTTGATGAGGTAGATCTCCATCTGGTACTTGTCGCCGACCTTGACCCGCGACGGCGAGACGACGATCTCGAGCGACGCCGGGCTCTCGGCCGCCTTCTTGACCGCGGCCACCGCGCTCGTGTCGAAGCCGGCCGCCGCCTGGGCGCCACCTTTCGCGTTCTCCGAGCGGGTCTTGCCGATCACGAACTGGCGGCGTACCGAGATGGCGTTGGCACCGGCCGCCGCGTTGCGCGGGTCGATCCGCGCTGCCTGCTCGAACAGCGCGGCGGCGTCGTCGTAGCGACCGGCCACGAACGCGGCCTCGGCGTCGCGCACCATCGCCGCGACGTCGGGCGGGGCCGTGGCCGTCGGCGTCGGCTTCGGGCGCGCCGTCGGCTTCGGCTCGGGCGTGGCCGGCGGCGGCGTGGGCTCAGGCGTGGCGGGCGGCGCGGTCACCGGCGGGAGCGTGGGCGGCGGAGGCGGTGGCGGCGGGGCCGGGCGCGCGAGGAACAGCCAGGCCAGGACCGCGAGCGCGACCAGCGCGGCAACCGCCATCAGGGCCCGCGAGGTTGCCGCCTTTGCCATGAGTCCTCCTTGAGCCGCCTCGAGGGAATCGAGCGATTCTAGCCGCCGACTGCCCCGCCGAGCGGGTAGGTCGAAACGCCGAGCCGGTGGCCGTCGGGATCGCAGAAGTAGATCGTGTGCGCGGTGCGGCCGCGCACGATCGCGCCGGCCGCCGCCAGCCGCGCGTCCCACCCCGCGAGGTCGTCGACCGTGAACGCGAGCAGGTGGCCCGAGCCCTGACCCGGCCCTTCGCCCGCCAGCTTCTTCTCGAGCATCAGCACCAGCCCGCCTTCGGCCTCCAGCCACACCGAGCGCAGCGCGCCGCCCGGCTCGTGATGCCGCGCGCGCTCGGCGAGGCCGAGCAGGCCGGCGTAGAAGCTCGCGGATCGCCCGGGGTCGGCGACGCGCAGCGCGAGGTGGTGGGGGCGCACGGGCCGCAGTCTACAATCCGCGCGCTCGCCCCGCGGCGGGCCGAGGAGAACTCGATGAAGACCGTGATCCTGGTGACGCGCGAGGGCCTGGGCCAGGTGCAGGCCGCGGACCACGACTTCGGCGTCGAGATGTTCGACCGCTTCGTGCATGCCTTCGAGGGCGAGGAGCGCAAGCCCGAGGCGATCTGCTTCTACACGGACGGGGTCAGGCTGCTGGTCGAGGGCTCGCGCGCGCTGCCCGGGCTGCGGCTGCTCGCCGGCCTCGGCGTGCGGCTCGTCGCGTGCCGCTCCTGCCTCGAGAAGTTCGGGCTGCTCGACCGCCTCGGCGTCGGCGAGGTGGGCACGATGAAGGACGTCGTGCGCCTGATCCAGGACGCCGACAAGGTGGTCACCATCTGAACTCGGGCTACACCTACGTCGAACGCGTCGGCGCGCGCGAGGCGGGCCGCAGCGTGCTCGATCACCTCGCCGCCCGCCATCGCCACTCCGACGCGGCGGCCTGGGCCGCGCGGCTGGCGGCCGGCGAGGTCGAGGTCGACGGCCGCGCCGCCCGGGGCGACGAGACGCTGTGCGCCGGCCAGCGCGTCGCCTGGCACCGCCCGCCGTGGGTCGAGCCCGAGGTGCCGACCGCGTTCGGCGTCGTCTTCGAGGACGCGGACCTCTTCGCGATCGACAAGCCTCCCGGCCTGCCGTCGGTGCCCGCGGGCGGCTACCTCGAGCACACGGCGCTCCACCTGGTCCGCCGCCGTCACCCGCACGCCGTGCCCCTGCACCGGCTCGGCCGCGGCACCGGCGGCCTGCTGCTGTTCGCGCTGAGCGACTCGGCCCGCCGCGCGCTCGCCGCCGACTGGCGCGAGGGCCGCGTGGGCAAGTGGTACCGCGCGCTCGTCACGGGCGACCCGGTCCACGAGGCGTGGACGATCGACGTCCCGATCGGCCCCGTCGCCCACCCGCGTCTCGGCCACGTCCACGCGGCGAGCGGGACGGGCCGCCCTTCCGTCTCCCACGTCCGCGTGCTCGAGCGGCGCGCGGGCCAGGCGCTCGTCGAGGTCCGCATCGAGACGGGCCGCCCGCACCAGATCCGCATCCACCTCGCCCACGCGGGCCATCCCCTCGTCGGCGACCCGCTGTACGCGGCGGGCGGCGGCCTGCTCGCGGACCCGGCGCTGCCCGGCGCGGGCGGCTACCTCTTGCACGCCCACCGCCTGGCGTTCGTGCATCCCGCGAGCGCAGCCCCGCTGCAGCTCGAGGCGCCGCCCCCCGCGCGCCTCGCGACCGGCGACCGATCAGCGAGCTGACGGCGCCGCGCCGGGCGCGTCGCGGCGGAACAGCGAGAACGGGGCCGCGCGCCCGACGAGCGTGTAGCGCGCGCCGGACACCGGGTCGACCAGCAGCGCGCCGCTCTCGCGATGAGCAGCCCGACCGGCAGCCCGAAGACGAGGCCCGTCCCCTTCGTGAGCGCCAGCGCGCCCAGCGCCGTGCCCGCCTTCAATGCCGTCCAGGGCCCGGCGCTTCGCAGGCGCAGCGTCCACACCGTGGCGGCGCACAACCAGAAGGCCACGACCACGTCGTTCTTGGCGCTCGAGGCCTGCACGAATGCCGACGGGGTCGTGGCCGCCACCGCGACGGCAAGCCACTGCCCGCGCCGCGTCGCGCCGAGGTCGGCCGCGAGCCGCGAGACGGCGAGCAGTGCGCCGAGCCAGGCGGCCCACTGCGCGAGGTTCGCGAAGCGGTCGCCGCCCGACAGCAGGCGCAGGTGCAGGCCCGCGAACTCGGCGAGCGGCGGCATCGCCACCTGGCGCAGCACGCTGGTCGCGAAGTGCCCGACGTGCGCCTGCTGTTCCCAATACACCTGCCGCGGCAGGTGGTAGCCGAGCGCGTCGGCCGTGTTGGGCGGCGCCAGCAGCGCCTGGCACAGGGTCCACCCGGCCGCGGCGGCCAGCAGCAGCGCCGCGACCCCGGGCCGCGCGAGCCGCCCTGCGACGGCAGGCGGCCGCCGCGCCAGCGCCAGCGCCAGCGCGGCTCCCGCGGCCCACCACGCGAGCACCGGCCAGAAACGCAGCGCGGCGAGGGCGCCCAGCAGTTCGGTGCCGAGCACGGTCCACGCGACCGCGATCGCCGCGGCTTCCAGCAGCGCATCGCGCCACTCGCGTCCCCGCCCGAGGAGAACGGCGGCCACCAGCAGCAGCGCGGCCCCCGGCAGCACTCCCAGCACGAGCATGGCGAACGATAGCGCGCCGCCACCCAGCCGACCCTCGGAAGCCCGCGGAGGCGTTGACGGCTTTTCGCGGCGTGCCCGAGAATCGCGCCCGTTGGAGGGCGGAATGCTGATCCTCGCGTTGCTGCTGGCCGGCGCTCCGGACCTCGAGGCGCTGCTCGCGCGCCCGCTGTCGCCCGGCGTCGTCGCGCTGCTGGGCGAGCACCACGCCGACCCGCGCGCGCCCGCTCGCATCCGCGAGGGTCTGGGAGACGAGCAGCCGGCGGTTCGCGCCGCCAGCGCCCGCGTCTCGCGCGTCCTGGCGAACGGCACCTGGGTTCCGACTCTCGCTGCAGCACTGCGCGCGGAGCAGGACGCGCAGGTGGCGGGCGAGCTGGTCACTGCGCTGCTGAAGGCGGACCCGGAGCAGCTCGAGCCGGCGCTGGAGGCGGCGCGTCGCTTCGGCTGCGGACTGGCCGACCGCGTCGCGCGCGGCGTCGGTGCGATCGGAGGCCAGGCCGGGCGCGCCCGTTTCGCGGCGCTCGCCGAAGCCGGAGCGGGTGTCGAGGCGCAGCGCGCGTGGCTGGAGCGGGCGCAGCGCGTCGATCCGACGCTGCCGCGCGACGTCGCGCGGACCGCGCTGCGGCTGGGCGACGCGGTCGTCTGGAGCGCGGCCCTCGACGCGGTGCGCGCGTCCGCGCCGCTGGAGCCCGAACTGCGCGCGGCGGCGCTGGCGGAGCCGACGCTGCGCGAGGCGACGCTGCTCGACGTCGCCCGCCGCGCCGGCCGCGGGGAGCTGCTCCCGGCCGCCGTGGCCGAGGCCCTGGGGGCGCTCGGCGGGCCCGAGGCCGACGTCGTCACGCGGCTGTGGCTGGCGCTCGTCGAGGCGGCTGCGGGCGGGCCCGGCGAGTCGGTCGACGAGCGGCTGGCGGCCGCGGGCGAGCACGCCAGCGAGGTCGTGCTCCGCTTCCTCGACGCGCCGCAGGCGGCGTTCGGTCTGCGGCCGGAGGTGCGCAAGCGGCTCGACGACCGGCTCGCGGCCGAGCGCAGTCGCCGGACACCGGCCGCGACCCGGCCCGAGGGGGACCGCCGTCGGCTGCGCCTGATGGCGGGCTACCCGGCCGGTTTCGTGGCCGACACGCTGACGGTCGCCGGCTGCGCGCTGCGCGACGGGCGCGTGATCGGCGGACGCCTGGTGCTGGGCGACGACGGCCGCCCCACGGTCCTCGACGCTTTCGCCGACGACGAGAGCGGGCCGGAATGCAAGGCGGCGGCGCGGGCCCTGCTCCTCGCCCGCGCGGGCAGCCCGGAACACGACGGCGCCCTCGACGAGACGGTTCTGCTCCCGCTCCAGAAGGGCGTGCTCGCCTGCCTCGACCAGCCCGGCTGTGCGCCGCCGGCTCGCAGGCCGCGTCCGGTGGGAGCGGCGAAAGCGGACATACGCGAGCCGCGCAAGGTGCGCCACGAGAACCCCCGCTACTCGGCGGTCGCCAGGGCCAACAGGATCCAGGGCGCCGTCGTCCTTCGCGCCACCATTTCGCCGCAGGGCTGCATCGCCGACCTGGAACTCGTCAGCTCCCCGCACCCGACCCTCAACTACGAGTCGCTGCGCGCCGTCGCCCACTGGCGCTACACGCCCACCCTGCTCGATGGCGTGGCGGTGCCCGTCGCCATGACGATCACGGTCAACTACCGCTTGAACTGAGCCGGGCTCAGCGGTCGGGGCCGGCCTTGGGGTCGGCGGCCACCGAGATCAGCCACGCGTGCATCGCCGCGACAGTCTCGTCGGACAGCACGTGCAGGTCGGAGCGGGCGGCCTTGACCGTGGGGATCGCCTGTTCGGGCACCTGGGCCCGGATCGCACCGCGGGTGCGCGCGACGACGACCCGCGCCAGGGTGCCGAAGCAATGCTGCAGCACGAGCAGCTTCCAGCGGAAGCGCTCGTGCATCGAGACCAGCAGGTGGTGCCCGAACTGGTGCAGCCGAGCCAGCCCGGTCAGCTCCCCGAGCTGGAACGCGGAGGGACGCAGCGGCGGCGGCGGTGCGATCGCCGAGGCCATCCGCGACAGCACCGACAGCGCGCGCAGCGTCGAGATCATCTTCGGGCAGTAGCTCTCGACCAGGCCGCAGCCCAGTTCCAGCAGCGCGACGGCCCGCTCGCGCGAGCCCTCGGCGCTCGCGTTGCCCGCCGCGTCCCAGGTGGCGTCGATCAACGCCAGGTCCGCGTTGACGCGGCCCTGCGCCTCGCGCAACTCGGAGGCGCCGCGCTGGGTGAGGACCATGTCCCAGTCGCGCAGCACGGCCTGCTGCTGCCGGCGCCCGTCGGCCCACAACCACACGAGCAGCACGGCGACGGAGACGGCCAGCATCACGAGCCACTCGGTCACGGGCTCGCGCTCCCGGGTCCTTCCCCGAGCCGTTCCCTCCACGCCAGCCGCGCCTCGATCGCCGCCGACCCACGCACGTCGTCTTCGGGCACCCGGCGCCAGACCTCCCAGAGCCAGTAGGCCAGCATGACGACGTAGGCCAGCGCGGCAGCGCTGGAGACGGTGTTCCACCACGCCACCAGCGCGGTGTCGAGCAGCGACAGGGCCGTGCGCAGGCCGCCCGAGAAGAGGAGCAAGTAGGTCGCCAGGCCCCGCAACACGGCCCGATGCAGTCGGTGGACCGGGACTCGGTACCAAAGCACCAGGAGCCCCAGGGCTATGAGCAGCAAGGCGGACCCATGCGATAGCCGCGCGTGAGCTTCGAGGGCCAGGCCCGCGAGTCCACCCTGATTGGTTCGAGGAGCGAGCGCCATGATGATGGCTACGCCCAGAAGAGTGAGCGCCGCCGTCGAGCGAGCAGTCCGCTGCGCGCCCGGGAAGCGTCTGAACGCCAGGGCGCCGAGTTCAAGACCCATTGCGAACTTGAGGATGGCCAAGAGGAGTTCTTTGGAGGTCCAGAATCCCCAAGTCCAGAACGTGTGTGGCCAACCCAGGATGAGCGCGTCCGTGAAACCCACACAAGCGACATAGAGCGTCCATGTGTAGCTCACCCGCCACAGTCCGCGCCGCAGCAGGAGGGTGAAAATGGCGACGCAGAGCACAATCCCCGTGGCCGTTCCCAATCTCTGGAACCAAGAGAGATCCACGAGGAGGGAGGGTACCCCAGGAGGCGGATCCGTCGTCACCGTGAGGTACCCGGTACACCCTTACCGCTCGTTCGCAATCACGGACCCGGCGGCGGCGGCGGCGGCGGGATGGGGCTGCTGCCGTCCGCCAGCACGACCGGCGACGGTTCCGGCGCCAAGATCGCGTCGAACGTACCGCCAACCCACATCCACGCCGTGAGCACGAACAGGGCGAACTGCATGGTCGCTCTCCTTCGATCGGGGCGGACCCCGTGCCCGCCCGCGGCGAGAGCCTTTCACAAAACGTGACATTTGTACCCACAATTCTGTGAGCACTGCATGCTCATCTGCTTGACCAGTCGGTCGGCATGGGACTACTCTTTGAACATCATGAGCGATTGGTTCGCCCCGCTTGCGGGGCTTCTTGTCCCCCGCGACCCCCGGCAGTTCCTGTCGGAACTGCTTCGCACGGCCCGCACGATCGCGGACGCACGCGGCATGGCCGCGTTCGCCCGGGCCCAAGGCGAGCTCAAGCTCGCACTGTCCATCGAGCTGGATCAGTCCACGCTCGACGCCGCCAGCCAGCTCTGGGCCCGGCACCGCGAAGCCCTGGCTTCCGGCCAGACCGTCCCCGTCGCCGTCAGCGCGGGCGTCGCGCACGGCCTGCCCGTCCGCTCCGGCGACCAGCTCGTCGGACTCCTGATCGCCACCACCGCGGGTCCCCTGACCCCGGAGGCGGCCAAGTCCCTCGCCGACCTGGCGACCCTCGCCGCCCCGGCCCTGCAGTCGGCCGAGACGGTCGTCCCCCAGGCGATGCCCGCACCGCCGCAGTCCGTCATCAGCGCCTATCTCGGCCGCACCCCGGCGGAAGACGTCCTCCGCGACCAGATGCTCGGCCTGCTCACGGCGAATGAGTGGAACATCGCCCGCGTCGCCCGCCTGCTCGGCGTCACCCGCCGCACGGTCTACATGCGCCTCGAGCGCTGGGGCCTCGCGCGCGTCAAGATCCGCGTCACCGACCGCCGCAAGTCCCCCGCGAACAGCTAGCCGCCCCCCCTCCCTCCCCGGCCGGCGGGTGCCACCCCTTTACACACCCGCCGGTCGGCGTATACTTCCTGCCCGATAAACGAGCAGGAGGTAATCGTCCTGAGGAGCGGCGGCGAGTCAACACTGACCGACACCCGGTTCTTCATCACCTGCGCCTTCAACTACGACGCCCACTCGACGGAGTTCGCCAAACTCGGCCGCCTCCCAGTCCTGAAGGCAAGGATGAACGCCGACCTCCACATGGCCGACGACCTCAGGAGCACAGGCAAAGGCAACCTCTTCGTAGTCTTCGGCGAACCCGACATCGACCTACGGGAACTCCCCGACGGCCACCTCCAGGTAGAAGTCAAAGGCGTCGACGTCTTCCACCCCAACACGGGCGAAGTCCGAAGCGACGGCCCCGAAGGCATCGCCTTGCTGGTTCCTGGACACGGACTACAACGAGGAGTCCTTTTTCGTCAGACAAGCCTACTTCCTAGGCGCCACGGACCCCTACCAGTCCCTGAAAACCACGTTGAAAGCCGAAATCAACGAAGACGCCTGGCAGACCCTCCACAGCGCAACCTCAAGACCCTTCCCCAAACCCACCTCCGGCCGAATAGCCGTAAAGGTAATCAACCACCTCGGCGACGAAGTCATGAAGGTGTTCAGGATAGAGCCGGAGTGGCCCGCAGTCGCGAAAGGGAGCCGCACCCCCCCGTCGACCCAGGCCGCCGTTGAGAACGCCCGGGCTCCCACCTCTTGGCACTGGCTGGCGGTGATGCCGCGACGCGACGGCCGAGAGACACCGAACGAGGCGGCGAGAGGATACAAGTGTTGAGCACCCAGACGCGAGAAGTGCCGACGGGGGCGGGGAGCGGCCTCTCTGCGGCGATCCTCTCTCTGTGCTTTGTTCCCCCGTTAGCCTATGCGGCCTCCGTGCCAGATTCTAGGGCGCTCGTTCTCACTCTTGGGGGCGCGATAGGCACGGCCGGCGCTGCCTGGTTCTTCGGAACCCACCGGGCCACCAGCCTGCTCCTCACGTTGGTCGTTTGGGCCGTCGCGCGACCTTTGCCTGAATTGGATCATGTCGGTGGTTCTCTCCTCGGTGTCGGGTACTGCCTGACCTCTGCCCTCATCGGAGCGAGTCTCTTCAACCTCGTTTTCGGCACGCTCGGAGCTCTGGGCCACTGGGCAGCCTGGCGCGACCTTGGCGCAGCGAGCATCATGCTAATGCCGCCCGTCGTGGCCCTTGGTACGCTTCGAATTGCTGTCGTCGCGGAGCTTGAGTTCGGTAGGCTTCGCCATGATCTCCTGCGGTACGCTGGCGCCTTCGCCGTCTACTGTCTGGTGGCCACTTGGGTGATTGCCCTCTTTGCTCTGCTGACACGGGCCACGTCGATGAGAGATCCCTCGGCCTACGCGGCCGATACGCCGCTCTCATTCGCTGCAAGCTTCTACCAGTCCGTACTCGTGTTCTGCACAATCGGCCCACCTGTTGCACCGATCAGCTGGATAGCGAAAGTCCTCGTTGCTGCGGAGGCCGTGTGTTCGCTGGGCTTGTTCGGCGTGTACCAAGGACTCATGTTCAGGTCGCTCGATAAGAGGTAGAAGATGATGAATAGAAGCGTAAGAAAGCTCTGGACAATCTACTTCGGAGTCTTTGTTGCCGCGTCAGCAGTAGGGGGGCTGGTTAAGCTCCCGAGCCCCGTAGGCTCGATTGCGCTTGACTCCGCGCCCGGCTACTTTCTCGCCGCCTTTGTGCATCCGGTCTTGGGTGGCCTCGTTGGCGCCGTGGGGCACCTGGCATCGGCGGCCACGGCAGGTTTCCTCCTGGGCGATGCGCACTTGTGGATTGCATTGGAGATGTTCTTCTGGTGCTTCGCCTTCGGAGCAATGGCGCGCGCTGGGAAATCGTTGTGGTGGCTAGGAGGTGGTGCGCTGGTAGCCACTATCCTGAACGGCGTGGTCGGACCGTACCTACTCTACGCACTGGGGCAAATAGAGCGCCACGTCGCCCTCGGCGTAATGGTCCTGCTCACGTTAGCGAGCGCGATAAACATCGCGATTGCCTGCGCCGGGGTAGTCCTCATTGAGCGCCGGGGCAAGGCAGCGGACACGCAACAGTGAAGACACTTGCCGTCGACAGCTGCCGCGCGCGAGTAGACAACGTCAATTACTCCATCGATGCGTTCGCTGTTGCGAACGGAGAAGCCCTTGCGCTGGAAGCTCCTCCGACAGCTAGAGCCGACCTCCTCCTCACCCTCCTGGCAGGGGTGCGCTCGACCGACCCAGTGATCGAGGGACGAAGGGTCACATCGCGGACCGTCGACACCGACTTGAAGACCCTACCGATTAGGCTTGAGGGAGGGTGCATGTACACTCGCGCTGATCGCTTCCAGCGCGTGGGAACTCTGATCGGAGACCCGGATCGGTCCATCCTCGGACGAACCGTGATCGAGGAGTACATGAGTGCGCTTGCGGCCGCGGAAGGCCCCCCTTCGGAACAGCAGGTTGCTATTGCGCGGCTTCGCGCCTTCGGTCTTTCAGAGAAGGTCAACCGGGCCACCCATGTCCTCTCAGGGGGGGAGAAGCAGCGCTTGGCATGCGCCGTGGCCCTCTGTGGGGAGAAGAGGCTCTTCGTGGCGGACTTCTCCACCTCGAGTCTCGATCGCGAGTTCAGGCAAGGCTTCCTCGACAGCCTCAAGAGACATCTGGAGAACGGCGGTGCGGCCATCTTGAACGGCCTCAGCAGGAGTGACTACGCGAGTTTGGGCGTGAGGGCAGCACTGGTCCTGTCGCCCGGTCAGGGCGAGGTTAATGTGCGTCTGGGAACACTCTCACCTCAAGACGGGGAGATCTCCGAGGCGCGAGACCTTGCAAGTCAATTGACCCCACGTGAGGAGGTGCGAGGTGAGTTGGTTGTCGAAAACGCGCGATGGAAGGGCATCACGCACGCCGGATCTTTTCGCGTAAGGGGGGGACAGATCAGAGTCCTCTCCGGCAAGAACGGCCTGGGCAAGTCAACGCTGGCCGGCTTGGTCATCGATCAGCGTGAGGCCCGCCATTGGTTCAGACCGATCGCTCGTTTCAGCTTTGAGCGCCGTCTCGGTGGGAGCATTGAATACCCAAGAGAGTGGTTCCCGACCCTCTCCGTCCAGCACCCCTCGACGACCATCCTCGGCACTTGCTTGAGTGATGAACTCCCGTCTCAGGAACTGATCGAGCTGTGCGGGCTTGCGGGTGCAGTAGGCGCGGATCCGCGAGAGCTGTGTGTAGCAGAACAGAAGCTCGTGTCAGTGGCAAACGCGCTCCGGATGGCGACCGGGCTCGTGCTCCTCGACGAGCCGTCTCTGGGCATGAATGCTCAGTTCAGGGAACGACTCGTTGGTCTGATCAACCACTACCCCAAGTTGGCTGTCGTTATCATTACTCACGATCCGTGCTTGCACAACCTCGGGCAGTTCACCGAACTGAAGGAGGAGTGGGCATGATCTTCGGCATCTGTGTCATGGTGTGGTGTGTCCGAGCCCAGGCGCCACTTGAGCTCCTGCTGCCGCTCCTGCTCAGCTGGCTCCGTGCTGGATACCTGGGTCGCCAGCTTGTCCCGAGACTGTGGGGCTTCCCTTTGTTGATTGCAGTAGTGCTCTGGGGACTGCTTGCGTCGGATGTGGAGTACGGCCTGGCCGTCGCCAACCTCCGCGCTGCCAAGATCGCCGTGACGAGCTACGCCCTTATTCAGCTGTCAGTAGGTTTTGCTGCGGGCGCACCTGCGGCACCAGTCGTCGGGCGTGGAGCGTTCATTGGGCTCCGAAGTTGGGCCTTAGTGGCGCCCCCACTTCACGCCTTACGACGGGAGGCGTGGACGAGGCTTCAGAGTGGCCGTGAGCCCGTTCTTCAAAGGTGCCTTCAACTGGCCGGAGCTCCCTTGACCGGGTTCAGCACGTTGCTTCAGGTATCGGCCGACATGGGACGCCTGTGGAGTGCCCGTTACCTAGAGCGACACTACGGCCACTGGATCGGATCATCGCAGGGTGTCATCACAGTAGCGTTTGCGGATGGGGCACTGGTGCTTAGCGGATGTGCGCTACTCAGGTGGGGGCCAGAGGCCCTGAGTCCCTTGGTACTGCGACAGGTTGCATTGGGTCTTACGGGAGCGTGATGGTCTATCCGTTCGGGTTGGCTGACGGAGGCGCGAGGCTCGAGCTCCAGGCGCGCGTGCTGAGCCCCGAGTCTCGGCGACTCGTCGGCATGGTGCAGTGGGGCTCGTGTAAGCGAGCGGTGGACATAGGGTGTGGCACGGGTGAGTTCGGTAGGGAGGTGGCGACCCAACTCAGGCCGGATTCGTCGATCATCGGTGTCGACATGGACCGCCAGGCTGTATCGGAGGCGACAGCGAGAGCCACGCGACAGAGTTCGGCCTGTCGGCATGACTACGTACACGCGAGGATCGAGGAGTGGGACGGTGAGGGGGCCCAGACTCTCATGGGCCGTTTCATTCTTAGCTACGTGGAGCGGTGCGCGGAAACGGTGCTGGCGTTGGCTGATCGAATCGGGTGCTCTGAGTTTCTGTTCGTGGAGTGGTACCTCGGACTCGTGCCCGCTTGTTACCCATCATGGGCCGCACTGGAGCGTGTCCATCGGCTCGTGCTGCAGTGTTTGCGGGGAGCTGGCGTCGATTGCGAAGCTCCGTTGCGATTCCTCGCTGCGGTACAGCAGCGCGGCGACTGGAGCGTGAGCATGAGAGTCGAATGGCCACGCCGCGCTTCAACTGACGGTGCATCGGTCGAGTATCTGCTGGCGACCGGGGCGTCGCTTGCGCCAAGGATGGTGGAGTCGGGCCTGCTGCACTCGATTGGCGCATGGGACGCTCTTGCGTCGCAGGTGAGACGGGAGGCCCAAGACACGGACCGCATCATGTTCTTGAGCCCTCTGTGCGGTGTGTTCGGTCGGCGGAAATGACCTTAGAGCCGATGGGGGATGCGTCCCGGCAATGCGGTCAGGGGCCTTTCGGCCTGAGTCCCCACAGTCGTGGCCATGCGCCGACGGCGACGTGGAAGGCAGAGCGACGCTCAACCTCAAACGGCTGTGCTTGGTCATGGCGCCGGAGCCTCGGCGTACGGGGAGTCGAAGCGTCGTCAGGGAAGGGACTCCATCGGTGATCAGTTGAGACGCGTCACCGAAGCGGTCGACTGGGGGGTGCTGGCGCATGCTCTGTTGAGAAGGCAGGTGCGCCCACAGCGGGCCCTCGGTCGGTTGGAGGAGTGGCTCCTGCGACTGGCAGAACTTCAGAGGGTCGAAAGGCCGACGTTGTACGCTCCGGGCCTGGTGCTCGCGATCGGTGATCACGGTGTAGCGAAGCGTGGTGTCAGTGGGCTACCGCAGTCGACAACTGCGGCCCTTATCTCCGCGCTGGCCCGCGGCGCTACGGTCATTGACGTGGTGTCGAGGGAGTTCGGTGTTTCCCTCCATCCTGTTGACATCGGCAGCTGCAACCGGCGGCGGGCGCCTTGGGCCGTCGTTGACAGGAGGGTTGTACAGGGCACCGGAGACATCGCGGTGGAGGCAGCCCTTCGCGTACAGGACGCTGAGAAGTGCGTGCGGGCGGGCGCGGAGTGGGCCGCCCGCGCCACAAAGGCCGGCTGCGACGCGGTCGGACTGGGCGAGATCGGAATCGGGAACACTACAGTTGGAGCGGCGTGGGTCGCTTCGCGATATGGGTGGCGAGCTCGAGATGTCGTTGGCCCCGGCACTGGTGTAAGCGGGGCACGCCTGGCACGGAAAGTGGAGACTGTTGAGCAAGCCGTGCGCCGGGTGCGGGGCCGTCGCCTCACGGGCATCGAGCGTCTCGCTGAATTGGGCGGCGCAGAAGTGTGCTTTCTTGCAGGCGTGGCTGGTGAGTGCGCGCGGCGCTCCGTACCCGTGATCTGTGATGGGCTCGTGTCGAGCGTCGCGGCAGCGGCGGCCGAAGAGATGGGTTTTCGCGTGAGGAAGGTTGTCTTCTTTGCGCACCAGTCACGCGAGCCGGGACACAAGGCAATCCTGGACCACTTCGGCGACCGCCCGCTCCTGTCGTTAGAACTGGCTATTGGGGAGGGAGTCGGTGCCGTGCTCGCCCTGTCGCTCTTTCGGTGTAGCACGAGGATCATGGCAGACGTTGCCTGCTTCCGCAGGGGACCGGGCTCGCGCAACGTGGAGATGTCGCAGCGCGAGCTACGGCACAAGGTGGGGCCGGGGGGACGCCGGCCCAGTCGAGAGCAGCCGGCACCGCCGCCCCGGACGTCTCGCCCCCAGCCCGCAGGCCGTCGATCGGAACTCAGGCCCGGCGCGCAGTGAGGGCCGATCAGGGGCGGTGAGCGGGTGAACTGGCGCGGATAGTGCGCCTCGGAGGCTCGGATGTTGCTGGTCCACGCAAGGGTGGGACCCTTCAAGTCGATTAACGAACCGCAGGCGGTCGATATCGACCCCGATGTCACGGTCCTCGTCGGTATGAACGAGGCAGGGAAGACGGTCTTTCTCCAAGCCCTGACCAAGTCACGGGACATCCTCGAGGTCGCGAAGTTCGATCACGTCGACGACTACCCGCGGAAGGACCTGGCCGCCTATAGCAAAGCGCACAGCAGTAAGCCGGCCTCCGTCACGGTCCTAACGTTCAGGCTGTCGGACGAGGAGGTGGAAGGGATCCACGGCGCGCTCCACGTCAAGCTCCCGAAGGGCTTCACGTTCTCCATTACTCAGGACTACGCGAACAGTTCCGCGGTCTCGATGGGGGTGGATGAGGGGCCGGTCATCAAAGGGCTCGCGTCGACGCCAGGCCTGAGTTCTGATGCCAAGGCCGCAGTTCAGGCCGCAAAGAGCGTGCGCGCGATTCCGGAGGGGCTGAAGAGTCTGGACTTGACGGACAAGGACAAGGCCTTCGTGGCCGACGTCGCGGCCCGCGTCGCGAGGGCCGACAAAGCCGGCTGGACGCCCGTGGTGGACTTCGAGGTCTGGACGTGGCTCTCCCCGCGAGTCCCGCGGTTCATGTACTTCGGCGAGTACGAGGTGCTGCACAGCAAGATCAACCTCGCGGACCTGGCGGCACGGGTAGAGCAGGCGAAGGCGGCTCCTTCTCATCTGAAGGCCGAACATCGGGGAGCGCTGGCTCTCCTGCGGATGGCGGACATCGCCGTCTCCGACTTCGCCGCACCCGGAGGGTACGAGCCGCTCAAGGCAAAGATCGAGGCCGTCTCGATCAGCCTGACCGACCAGATCATGGAGTTCTGGAAGCAGAACGAAGATCTGGAGGTCGAGGTCGATATCAAGCCCGACGCGGCGGACGAAGCGCCGTTCAACAACGGGCCGAACCTCTACCTGCGAATCAAGAACCGCCGCCACCGCGGCGTGAGCACTCCGTTCCGCCATCGAAGCCGTGGGTTCATCTGGTTCTTTTCGTTCCTAGTCTGGTTCGATAGCGTCAAGCACCAACTTGACAAGGTCCAGCCGGCTGAACGCGAGGTGATCCTCCTCCTTGACGAGCCTGGGCTTAGCCTGCATGCCCTGGCCCAGAAGGACTTCCTTGCCTACGTCGACGACCTCGCCAAGCGCCACCAGGTCATCTACACCACGCACTCGCCCTTCATGGTCCACTCGAATCGCCTCGACCAGGTTCGCACCGTTGAGGATCGGGACAAGATCGGCACAGTGATATCGAGGGATCTGTCCGGCTCCGACCCGCGCACACTCTTTCCACTGCAGGCCGCGCTTGGTTACACGGTCGCCCAGAACCTGTTCATCACCGAGCACAACCTACTCATCGAGGGGCCGTCCGAACTCGTATACCTGCAAGCTGCGTCGTCACAACTTGAGGCAGCCCAGCGCACGAGCCTCCGGCACGACGTGACCCTGGTCCCGACGGGAGGCCTCGACAAGGTCGCGAGCTTCGTCGCGCTGCTCGGCGCGAGCGGGCTGAAGCTCGGCGTCCTGCACGACTACAGGGGGGCGCCGGATCAGAAGCTCATGAACCTGGTCAAGGACAAGCTCATCAAGCAGAAGGCGATACTGAACGTCTCTCAGTTCACTGACCTCGAACAGATAGGCACCAGCGGCAAGCCGGCTGACATTGAGGACCTCATCAGCTTGAAGGCCTACCTTGGGCTCTTCAACGAAGCCATCAAGGCCGGCGTGACGATCAAGGAAGGTGACTTGCCGCCGGGTGACCGTATCGTCGACCGCATCGAGCGCTGCCTCGCCGGGAAGGGCATACAACTCAGGCCCAAGGGGGGCTACAACCACTACACCGTGGCCGCCCATCTCGCAAAGAAGCAGACCCCCCTTGACTCCGACACGCTGGCGAGGTTCGAGGCCCTGTTCGTGGCCGTGAACGCCTTGTACTAGCCCGTTGAGATGGCTTGATCACGAAGAAGGTGGGGGGACGACGTGGGCGAGATCCGGCGCGTGGTCAACAGCTTCCTGCAGATGATCGAGCAGGACGCCTCCCACAGCCTGATCCTGGCCGCGACGAACCACGGCCAGTTCCTCGATCCGGCCCTGCTCCGGACGCGCCTCGGCCACGTCTTTGGTCAAAGGGGTCGGGTGGCAGAAGCTCGCCCGCCTCGCGACCGGGCTCAGCCACGCCGAGGTCACCCGCGCGGGCGACGAGGCCCTCGAGGAGGCCCTGATCGCGGATGCCATGCCCCTGCGCGAAGCCGACCTGCGGGCCACGCTTCAGGAGCGTCAGCACGCCGCGAGCCGGCTGACCCGCAAGGGCTGACGCGGGTAGACCCGAGTGGCGGACGAAACTCCCCGCTATCGCCACATCGTCGTCGGGGATCCGCGCCGCGAGCCGTTCACGTCGCCCGGGAAGGGCCCAAAGCGGCCCGAGATCCCGGCGCAGGATCGGCCGAGCCACGGTGCCTCTCTGCGGCAGCAACTCCGGGACATCGCCGCTGTCGCGCCGGTGGACGAGGAGCCGGAGGTGCCCGGGCTCAACGTCGAGTTCGAGAGCTTCCCGGACGTGGAGCTGGCCTTCGAGAGTTTGTCGCGCGAGCGCTCGGGGTTCGAGCTCCGCAACGTCCGTACCGTCGGCCCGCCGACGCTGGCGAGCGCCAGGCCGACCGCCTGCTGGCGCCCGAGGTGCGAGACGTTGGACGGCAACACCGAGGAGCGCCGCGGCACGATCTCGGTCTTCAACGGCCCGGAGCCCGTGATCCACGTCGAGAACACCCCGGCAGCGGAGGCGGCCGCGGCCGGGACGTGGATGAAGGAGCGCGTGGCGGAGGGCCTGAAGCACCACGAGATCGCCGTGTCCGTCCGCAGCCCCGCGCAGCTCGACAGGGCCCGCCAGGCCGTCGCCAAGGCCGGCCTCCTGGCCCACGAGCTGGACGAGCACGTGGAGCCAGGCCACGGCAAGGTCTCAATCGGCACCCCCGCCTCGGAGTTCCTCGACGACCTGAGGGGCTGACGAGGCCGGACCTGATGCGGCCCTCGCCTGCGAGAGGCTGCGCTGTAGACAGGGGCGTCCTCCCCTGGGCGAGCGACAAACGAGTGAATCCATGGACCAAGTCCGATAGAGTGCCGCCCGGGGGGAACGAGTCATGGCCAGCGCTGACCAGCTCAAGGCACTGCTCGACTCGTTCGTCGAGCGGGACGACCAACGGTTCTTCTCCGTGGCCATGCAGGTAGCCGCCCACGAGGCGCGGCTTGGGCACGGGAAGCTCGCGGAAGAACTGCGGGCCGTCATCGACGACGCCAAGCGGCGGCGCGGGGCCGCCTCTCCCGTCCCGATCGCGCGACCCCGCGGGGACCTCGCGCACCTCCTCGAGGTGTCCTATCCGGCGAGCCGCCTCGGCCAGATGGTCCTGGCGCCCGAGCTGGAAGGCCAGCTCACCCGGGTGCTGCGAGAGCAGCGTCACGCCGGGCGCATTCTCGAACACGGGCTCACGCCGCGCCGCAAGCTGTTGTTGGTCGGCCCTCCGGGTACGGGCAAGACGCTGACGGCATCGGTGCTCGCGGGCGAGCTTGGTCTCCCGCTTTTCCAGATCCGGCTCGACGGCCTGATCACCAAGATGCTCGGCGAGACCGCCGCCAAGCTGCGGCAGGTCTTCGACGCCACGGGCCAGACGCGAGGCGTGTACTTCTTCGACGAGTTCGACGCGATCGGCTCGCAGCGTGGGTTGACGAACGACGTCGGCGAGATCCGGCGCGTGCTGAACAGCTTCCTGCAGATGATCGAGCAGGATCACTCGAACAGCCTGATCCTCGCGGCCACCAACCACGGGCAGATCCTGGACCCGGCGCTGCTGCGGCGCTTCGACGACGTGCTGCACTACGAGCTGCCGAGCCAGAAGCAGGTCGGCGAGTTGCTCCGCTCCCGCCTCGGTCCTCTCGCGATCAAGGGCACCCCCTGGACCAAGCTGGCGCGGCTAGCGAGCGGTCTGAGCCATGCCGAGGTCACCCGAGCGGGAGACGAGGCGCTCAAGGACGCGCTGATCGCTGAGCGCATGCCTCTGCGCGAGGGCGACATCCGGGCCACCTTGCAGGAACGGCAGCGCGCCGCTGCCCGGCTGGGTCGCAAGGGCTGATCCGTCGCGATGGCCGAGGTACCCCCTCGCTACCGCCACATCCTCGTCCCCGATCCCCCGCGAGCCGAGGCCTACAGGGCCCCGAACCAGGGCGGAGGTGGACGCCCAGAGGTTCCGACCCGCGACCGGCCGAGCCACGGCGCGTCATTGCGTGCGCAACTGACCGCCGTGCAGGAGGCCATGCTCCCCACGGAGGATCTGGATGTCCCCGGGCTCAACGTCGAATTCGAGAGCTTTCCGGAGGTCGAACTCGCCTTCGAGAGCCTGGCCCTCGAGCGGTCGGGCTTCGAGCTCCGCAACGTGCGTCGAGAAGGGGACAGGACGCTGGCCACGGTCTTCATCCCCTTCGGGAAGCTCCCGATCCTCGAACGCCGCCTGGCCGACTACCTGGCCCTGCGTCGCAGCGTTTCCGGACGCGCTGCTGACCACAGGCCGCTGCTCGACGCGATCGAGAAGATCCGCGTCGCGAGCCTCCAGGCGCTGTGGACGGACGAAGGTCCATTCCCGGTCGACGAAGCGGAGCCGTTCTGGTGGGAGGTCTGGCTGCCGTCCGGGCGGGCTCCCGCGGCAGCGGTCGCGGCGTTCCGCGCGCAGCTTGCTGAGCAAGGAGGCCTCGTGCTGCCCGGCGACCTGCGGTTTCCGGAACGAGTCGTCCTGATCGCGAAGGCCTCGCCCGGGCAGCTCACGGGGTCCGTTGCGGTGCTCAACAGCATTGCCGAACTGCGGGCGGCACGCACCACAGCCGCCTTCTTCAACGAGCTGCCGCTGAACGAGCAGTACGAATGGGCGAACGAACTCCTCGAGCGGACCCACTTTCCACCCGAGGGTGCGGACGTCACGCATCTCTGCCTGCTGGACACCGGCGTGAACCGCGGGCACCCCCTGCTCGCGCCCGGACTCGCTTCGGGGGACCTGCATTCCGTTGAACCCGCGTGGGGCACCGATGACAAGGACGGGCATGGCTCGAAGATGGCGGGGCTCGCCCTGTTCGGTGACCTCGCCGACGCGATGGAGAGCGGTGGGCCCGTCGAGATCGAGCATCGCCTCGAGTCGGTCAAGCTGATTCCGAAGGACGGTACCCAGGCCGACCCGGACCACTACGGTCATCGCACGGTGGAAGCAGTCGCCCGATCGGAGAGTGCTGCGCCGCACCGCAGCCGGTTGTTCGCCCTCGCTCTCACCGCCCCGGGGCCTGACGGGCGCGGCAAGCCGTCCGCGTGGTCTGCGGCCTTGGACCGCCTGGCCGCAGGCGGTGGCGATGCCGATGAGCCCAGACGGCTGATCGTCGTTGCGGCAGGCAACAGCCGTGAGGCGAGCGCCTGGATTCACTACCCGGCCAGCAACCTGACCGACTCCATCGAGAGCCCGGCGCAGGCCTGGAACGCGCTGACCGTCGGGGCGTTCACCGGGCGGGTGGATCTCGCGGCGCATCCGGGCTACACCCCCTTGGCACCCAAGGGCGGACTCTCTCCGTTCAGCCGAACGTCGATGACGTGGGACCGTTCCTGGCCGCTCAAGCCCGACGTCGTATTCGAGGGCGGGAACCTCGCCACCAACAGCCTCGGACCTGGAGACGCCGAGAGCCTGGACCTCCTCACCACGAACTCCAAGCCGACGGAGCGCCTGGTCACCACGGCACGGGGCACGAGCGTCGCCGCGGCGCTGGCCGGCCGCGCAGCGGCACGGATACTGGCCCTGTACCCCGAGCTGCGGCCAGAGACCGTCCGCGGGCTGCTCGTCCACTCCGCCGAGTGGACCGCCGAGATGCGACGTCAGTTCCTGCCGGCCACAGGCACGCCGACCAAGGCCGACCACGAGAGGTTGGTCCGCGCGTGTGGGTTCGGGCAGCCCAGTCTCGAACGGGCTCTCTGGACCCTGCGGAATGCTGTGACGTTGGTGGCCGAGGCGGAGATCACTCCTTTCGAGAAGGTCGGTAACGCTGAACCCAAGGCCAGAGAGGTCTGCTTCCACGAGTTGCCGTGGCCGCGAGCGGCCCTCGAAGCCCTGGGCGAGACCGACATCGTGCTTCGGGTCACGCTGTCGTACTTCGTCGAGCCGAACCCGTCGACGCGCGGAGTGAACTCACGCTACCGCTACCCGTCCCACGGCCTGCGCTTCGCCGTCAAGCACTCGACCGAGTCCCTGCCGAAGTTCGAGAAGCGCATCAACGCCGCCGCCCGCGAGGAAGGCGAGAAGGGCCCGGGCTCCCCGACGGATGACGGTTGGCTGATCGGACCCAATGCACGGCATCGCGGGTCGCTGCACGCCGATATCTGGCAAGGCAGCGCGGTGGCCCTCGCCGCACGCGGCTTGATCGCCGTGTACCCGAGTCCAGGCTGGTGGAAGACCCGCCCGGCCCTCGGCCGCTTTGATAGCCGAGCCCGCTACTCGCTGATCGTCTCGATCCACGCGCCCAACGTGGACGTCGACCTCTACACGGAAGTCGCCAACCAGGTCGGCATCGACATCCCGAATCAGACGTGAGCACCTCTCCGGCGCGAAGCGGGCACGAGCGCGCCGTCTCACCACCTGGCCCGAGTACCGCGACGTCGCCCGGCTGGGGCGCAAGACGCGCCTGCCCGAGAAGCAGCGGCAGGTGCTGTGGGAGATCGCGCGGCACTCGGACGACGAGTTGGTGGGGTGGGGTGTGCCGCCCGAGTGGCTGGAGCAGGTTCGGGCTGCGACCGAGGACGACGTGCTGGAGGTGGCGAGCCACCTGCCGGCCGAGGCCAGCGAGGCGCGGCTGGAGCTGGCCGTGGGCGGGACGCCGCGCCCGACTCCCGTGCCCGAGATCGGGCCGACCCGTTCGCCCATCCCGACGCGCAGCGCCGGTTCAGGGTCGTCGACAGCGTCGAGGAGCTGGAGCGCGCGCTCGATTTCCCGTGGGCAGACTCCAAGGGCAACTCACGGTCAGGACCGCCACGACACCCGCCCCCGCTGCTCGCTGATCGTCTCGATCCACGCCCCCGACGTGAACGTCGACCTCTACACGGAGATCGCCAACCAGGTCGGCATCGAGATCCGCAACCAAGAGTTGAGGGGCCCTGTGAAAGGCCCCGGCCCGTCGGCCCGCGGACGCCTGCCGACCGTGTCCCGGGTTTGGATAAACGTGCTGGTGGTACACGAAAAACGTTGACAAGAGACACGACAAGGGCCATATAAAGGGAGACACAGTGGTTTCGGAAGGAGATCTGGAATGGCACGCCGAGCATTGTGTGTCGGGATCAACGACTATCCGGGGACGGCCTCGGACCTGGCCGGTTGCGTCAACGACGCGAAGGACTGGGGAGCGGCTCTGAAGGCTCGGGGCTTTGCCGTGACGACGCTCCTCGACCAGCAGGCGGATCGGAAGAGTCTGCTGGCCGCGATCCGCGGTCTCGTTTCGCAGGCTGCCGCAGACGAGACCGTCGTCTTCACGTTCTCAGGCCACGGCTCGTTCGTCCCGGACACGGACGGCGACGAGCCTGACGGTACGGACGAGTGCATCTGCCCCTGGGACGTGGCCAAGAGCGGTCCCATCACGGATGACGAACTCCACTCGATCTACGAGAGCAAGGCGGCGGGAGTCAAGCTGATCGTGATCTCGGACAGTTGTCACTCCGGGACGGTCGCCAGGTTCAACGCCATCTCGACTCCGCCCACGGTGGGAGGTGCCAACGCCCCCCAGCGCAAGGTGCGCTTCCTGCCGCCCCAGGCTTTCCTCTCCCCGCGGAAGGTGGCCAGTCTCGGCCTCCGGCGCGCCACCCGCACCTCGAGCCCGCCAGGCCGCCACGCGGCGCTATTGATGGCTGGCTGCCAGGACTCGGAGTACAGCTACGACGCCTACTTCCAGGGGCGCCCGAATGGGGCCTTCACCTACGTCGCCGTGCGCGCACTGGCGAAGCTCAAGCCGAAGGCCACTTACGCGGCCTGGCATGCCTTGATCCGGATGGTGCTGCCGTCCCAGCAGTACCCGCAACAGCCGAACCTCTTCGGGACCACGGCAATGAAGCGCTGGCGGGTGCTCTGACGCGAGTTGTGCCCTCCGACGCTGCGAGTCTGTCGCCTTCCCGGAGGAGCCTCCAGGTGAGCGATGACCTGCCGTCCGCGCCGGACCCGACAGGCAACTCCAAGGGGTCTCCCCCGAAACCGGCCTGGGGCATCGCGATCGGGGTGAGTGCGGCCGTGGCCGTCGTTGTGGGCGCCACGCTCCTGAGTCCGGACGTGGCGTCGCGGGTCTCGCAGCAGACCGTGAACCTCGTGATCGTCGGGCTGTCGCCCTGGCTTGTCCTGCTCCTCTTCCCGTTCGTGAAGAGCATCGGGAAAGACGGCATCGTCATGAGAGAGGTCGAAGCGGTGCAGCAACGCATGGATGCCCTCGAGGGGGCGGTGTCCCTGCCGGGGCGTCCCCAGCCTGGGCCCGAACCCCAACTCCCCGCCTCGAGGGTGCAGGTCGACAGGCCCAAGGAGGGCTGGGACGACGATCCGAACAAGACGCGATTTGGCGGGTCGCCGGCCGCCAACGGGCGAATTCTCGAGGCCCGGCTGCGACCGAAAGCCGGGCCGCGGAGCCGGGCTTGCCTGGTGGAACTCGAGGTTCGTTCGACGGAACCGCAGCGGCCTCTCGACGGCACGGTCACGGTCCACCTGCACCCCACGTTCGGGCGTCACACAACCTACCCGCTGTCCGTGAAGAAGGGGCGCGCCCGGGATTCGTTCGTGAGCTACGGCGCCTTCACGATCGGTGTCGAGGCCGACGGTGGGAAGACCCGGCTTGAACTCGACCTCATGGACGTGCCCGGCGGGACCAGCGCCTTCTACGAGAGCTGAGCGGAAATGGGTTGCGCCGCGCCCCCCCCGACGCCGGCCGCCGCGGACCTTCGCCGTCAACCCGAGCCTTGGGCAGGTAGCGTCCCTCGTGCTTCTCGCGGGAGCCCCCTGAAGCGGACGAGTCCGGTACTTCTGAGGCCGGCCCCATTTCACTTGGAGGTGCGGCGTTGCGACCAGAGAAGTCTCAGCCTGTCGCTCACAGCGGAGAGCCTCGCAACTCGGACGAACGCGCCGCTCACTGAGGCCGCGGCGCTGCTCGCGGACCTTGCGGCCGCGGGTCTTCTCCAGGCGCGCGCGGGATTCGTCTGCCCGTGCGAACGGCGCCTCGAACTGGACGAGCCTTCGACGCCCGCATGCTCCGAATGTGAGCGGGTCTTCGCGCCGGGGGACGAGCCCCGGCCCGAGACCTTTTTCGAGCGCCACGAGCCGCCGACCCGCGACGTCCCCTGGGTCCTCACGCTCCATGGCATGAACACGACCGGATCGTGGCAGGAGTCTCTGGCCTGGCACCTCGCCACGACCTACGGCCACTCCGTCCCGGTCTTCGTCTACAAGTACGGCGTCGTGAGGCCGGGAGTGCTGGTGAGATTCCGCCAGCGACAGCTCGTGCGACATCTGGTTCAGCGGTTTCGCGTGATCCAGGCGCGCGCCCTGGGGGCGGGGTTTGGTGGCCGTCCGGACGTGATCGCCCACAGCTTCGGCACCTGGCTGCTCGCCCAGGCTCTGCTGGCCGACTCGTCGATCGAAGTGGGCCGGGTGATCCTGACGGGGAGCATCGTCCGCCCGGACTTCGGCTGGGCACCGCTGATCGAAGCCGGCCGCGTGGAAGCGGTGTTGTGTCACGCGGCAGGCCGGGACGTCTGGGCGAGCGTCGCCGTCTACTTCATCCCCGAATCGGGCCCGTCCGGCTGCCGCGGTTTCGATGACAGGGCTCGCATCCACCACGCCTTCGACGCGGACTTCAGCCACAGCGACTTCTTCGACGAGGCTCGAATGCCGGACGTCTTCGAGCACACGTGGGGACCGTTCCTGAGCGTCCCCAGTCAGCACGTCTCGGCCGCGTTCTCCGCGCGAGCCCTGCCCGCACCCCCCTGGCGCCCGCCGCCGCGTCTGCTTCGCGCGGGCCTCCTGCGCTACGGAGCACTGGCCCTCCTTCTGACAGCCCTCGGCTTGCTGGGCCTGTGGCTGGTCAGCGGATTCGTCTGTTTGCCTGCCTGCTTGATCGGAAGCGGGTGTGTCACATGAGCGACGACCAGAATGCGAAGGCTCCTGCCCTGACCGCGACTGCGTCAATGGCGTTCGAGCGCTTTCCGGGCCGAACACGGCCCGGGACCAGATTCAGGCTTGACTATTTAAGGCACGCAAAGTGATCATGCCTCGTCCATCAGCATGGATGGACTAGCGCGCATAGGAGGAGATCATGTTGCTTCGCCGAAGGTTGTTTCTCGTCGCTGTCGTCGGGCTGGCGTGGACCGTTCTCGGCACCTCGTCCCATCGCAGCGCGACGACGACAACTGAAGCAGATCCTGGAGGCGGCTTGCCGGGCTTCCGCTACGCCCACGGTGTGTGCCTCGCGAAGGAAGAGTGCCCGGAGTGCAACAACCTCGTGTGCCAGTGGAGCGTGCTCGGCAACCATCAGGTCTGCTACCAGTACCCCGAAGGCTGTGCCTCGTGGGGCGAGTGCCGGCTCTTCTGAGAGCCGTGTTAGGAACTCGCCTCGCTCCCGCCTGGCTTGTCGGAGGGCTGTGGCTGTTGTCGGCCGGGCCCGCGTGGGCAGGATGGATCGACCTGCAGGCCGAGCCGACTCCCGGCGCAACTGTTCCGCGCTTCTTCAAGATCGAGATCGATCAGGTAGCCGGCGGTGGGGACCTGAGGCGCGTCCTCGCCCTTGGGGACTCGACGAAGACCACTCAAATCGAGGTCCCGGCCGGCACCTGGAAGGTCTCAGCCCTCGCCGAGGGCCTATGGGCGGAGGAGCAACTCGTCTCTCTCGAGAGTCGACAGGAGCGCCGAGGGGTCGTCGTGCGCTTCTGGCCCGCTGGGTTCATCGCCGGGCAGTTCGACCCGCCGCCCACGCCGGCCCCATTGCATGTCACGCTGTCGTTCGCTCCGGCCCAGGCCGGTCGCGGCGCCCCGAATCGCACGGTCCTCAGGTGTCCAATCAAAGACAACCGGTGGGAATGCGCCGTCCCCGCCGGAGTCCTGGATGTCGAGGTGGAGCTCCACGGCTTCGTGCCGAATCAGCGCTTCGGGCTTCGAGTCGCCGCCGGGCAGAAGGTCGACCTCGGCCCCCTTCCGTTGAAGCGCGGAGCGTCCGTCCGGGGTTTCGTACGCACGCCTGATGGCAATCCCGCGCCCTCCGGGACCCGAGTGAGACTCCTCTCGGGGCTCGGGGACGCGCTCGAGGCGGTCGCGGACTTCGGTGGGAGGAGGCTCGAGCAGCCAGTCAATCAGCGTGGCTTCTATCAGTTGAGCGGCGTTCCCACCGGACCGCTGGTGTTGGAGGCCGAGTCGCAGGAATGGGCGAAGTCCGCGACGCCGGTCCTCGTCGAGGGTGCCGCCAACCAGGTAAGGGCCGCGACGATCGTGCTCGAGCGCCCCGTGTCCATGGAGCTGCAACTCCGCCCCCCATTGGGCCCGGACGGACAACCGTGGACCGTGGAACTCGTCAGCGTCGGAAGTGGGATGCTCGCCGTTGGCGCCCCCCGCCCAGCGACTGCCGGGGGTCGCTTTCGAATGGGCGGCCTCTCGGCAGGGCGCTACCTCGTCAACATCGCGGCGGCCGATGGGAATCGATGGCTCACGCGCGAAGTGACCGTCCCAGGCTCCGGGGCAACTGAGATAGACGTTGACACCTACGAGATTCGGGGCACGGTCCGTCTCGGCGGCAAGCTCCTCCCTCGCGCCAGGTTGCTGTTCGGCGGTGAGTTCGGCGCCGTCCGTGTCGCGACGGTAACGGACGAGGACGGTCGATTCGCCACGCCGCTGCCGAGAGGGGCCGCCATGGAGTCGTGGGAGGTTCAGATTGTCTCGAGCGACCCCCCAGTCAACCGCATGCTGCGCAAGCTCGAGCCGACGCAGGGAAGCGCAGGCGAGTTCGTCCTGGACTTGGACATACCCGACGTGCGCCTGCGAGGGCGCGTCGTGGACGTGGAAGGCGTTCCCCAGCAAGGGATCGTCGACGTCCAGAGTCTGGAGCCGCTGGAGCGCTTGTCCCAGGCCCGCACCGACTCCAACGGCGAGTTCGATGTCGTCGGCCTCTCCGCCGGGCGAGCCATCGTGCTGTTTCGAGGCCGAACAGCGGCATCTGCGGTGACTCGCGTCAAGCTCGAAGACGGGCGTCCGACGCGCATCGAGCTGGTTGGCCGGCCGCTGGTTCCGATCAAGGGACGCGTGCTGAACTCGGAGGGGGATCCCGTTGCTGGTGCGTCGGTCCATCCCTTCCCCGCTCAGTGGACCAGTCTCTGGCTGCCGCCCAGGGCAGCCACGACAGACGAACAGGGACGCTTCGAGGCCGGGGTCCCGTTCGACACACTCGCCCTTCGGCTCGCCGTACGGGCGCCCGGATACGCGCTGACCGCGGTAGACGTCAGGGCGGGCGACGAGCCGGCGATCACGGTGGGGAGCTACGGCGGGACCCTGGTCGTGGACTATCCGAGGATTCGGGCCGTCGATTTCTACGAAGAACCGGCTGCCTACCTGGTTTCCGGTAGATGGGTCAACCTGCTCGACAACGCCCTGCTGCAAGGCTGGTCGCGATCCGGCTTCGCGCTTGGCCAGGCAAGCGCCGTCGACGCACGCTTTCCTGCACGTGGTGGCGTCGGGCCGACGAGCCTCGTGCTGCCACTGATGAACCCCGGGCCCTACGCAGCGTGCCTCCTGACGGTCAAGGAGGTGCTCGACATAGAGGCCGGCAGACCACTCCCGAATGACAAGTGCGCCGAGGGTGTACTGGCTCCCTGGGGTGTCCTGCCCCTGTCCGTGGGTGACTTGCCCTGAGCTGTGCCCCTGCGGCCGACGGGTGCTCCGAGATCCGGCCGCTACGATCTCCCGTGCGCCTCGATGCCCGGCTCGTCCTTCGCCATCGCGGTACGGCCGTCGTCGCCATCGCCCTCGGGGTCGTCCTCGGCGTGGCGAGCGCGATGGTGGCCGCCGTCGATGCCTTGGTCCTGCGCCCGCTCGGGGTGCCAGCGGCGGACCGCATCGTGCATCTCGGGAACATGGCGCACCCTCTCGTCGGGGACCCAGTCGAGTACTGGGGCCAGGCGGGGAGCCTCGCGGCGTTGGCGACCTACGAGACCGGGCTCGTCGAGGTCCGACTGGACGGCCACCGTCGAGAGGTCAGGACCACCGCTGTCTCCGCCGCCTTCTTCAGCGTGTTCGGGGTCGTTCCTTTGCCGGGGCGCGCATTCAGCGTCGAGGAGGATCGATCGAACGAACCTGTGGCCGTTGTGGGCGCCGCCTTCCGCGACCGCCACTTCGGTCCCGGGGCGGCCGTGCTCGGGGCGCAGATCCTGCTGGAAGGCACCCTTCACCGCGTCGTCGGTGTCGCCCCGGCGGGCTTCGACTTCCCGGGAGGCACCGAGATCTGGACGCCACGCACGCGTGCAGGAGGGCGGGCCCGAGGCAACGACGATCCGTTCGGCCTGGTGCGACGCGACGGCTGGGTCGGGCGCCTGCGGCCCGAGACCAGCATCGAGTCGGCGCGTTCGGAACTGGGGGGCTTGCTGCACGGCCTGCACGCCCTCTACACGCGCAGCACCGGGGTGCGCTTCGGCGAGCGCGTGTTCGTCCGGCCGATGGTGGACGTGGCGCGCGAGAGAGTGATAGCGCCCGCGCTGCTGCTCCTGGCGCTCTCGGGCTTGCTCCTGGGTACCGCCGTCGCGAGCCTGGGCACTCTCTTGCTGGGTCGGATGTCGGTGCGCCGCGTCGAGTTCGCCGTGCGGCAGGCTCTCGGCGCGACGCGGCGAAACCTCCTGCTGCAGCTCGGCAGCGAGACGTTCTCCCTCGCCCTCGGAGTGGGCGTCGTGGGGGCGCTGGTCGCCTCCCTCTCGATCGTCGGCGGACGCGAGATCTTCGCGGCCTGGTGGGTCCACCAGCCGCCGCTCGAGCGTCTCGTCGCCGTCGCGAGCGGGGCGGCTCTCGGTCTGGCGTTCCCGAGCGTCCTCCTCGCATCCGCCGGCGCGATGGCCGTTGCATTGCGCGCGGCTCCGTCGGAAGGCCTGCGGGACGGCGGGGGAGCGTCCACAGGGCAGGTGCGGTGGACGCGCCGCCTCCTGGTGATCAGTCAGACGGTCATCGCGGTCGTGTTGCTCAACGGCGCGCTGGTCTCCGCATGGACCCTGAGAGCTGCGCTCGAGATTCCTCTGGGCTACGAATCGAAGAACCTGCTGCTCGGGCGCCTGGGCGCCTCGCCTCAGGCCCTGATGGCCGAGGTCGCGCAACTTCCCGGAGTGTCGGCCGCGGCGACCGCGTCTGCGCCTCCAGGTGTCGCGTCAGCAGGGGGCGTGTGGATCGACGGGGAGGCCGGGAGGGTCCTCTGTCAGGTCTGGCACGTGGAGGGCGACTTCCTGGCCGCGACCGGGATCCGGCTGCTCGCCGGGCGGGCTTTCGCGCCGGGAGACGCGGACGTACTGATCCTGGCGTTCGCCGACGAGGGGCGGCGGCCAGGGCAGGCTGTCGCGGCCGTGGGTCGTCAGATCCGCATCGAGGGCGAACTGGCCCTGCGCGAGATCATCGGCGTCGTCGCACCGGTGCGAGGTATCTATGCTGCCCAGGAACCCCTGCCCCAGTGCTACCTGCCGCGCAGCCGGCCGGCCCGCGGTCGCCACCCCGACGAGGAGTGGTTGCTGGTGCGCTGCCACGATTGCGGCGAGGCCGCTCGACAAATCCACGCCGTCAGCGGGACGACGATGAGCCCCTCGGTCCATGGCTTGGTGTTCGCCGGGGATCTCGTCGCCCGAGCACAGGCGCCGCTCCTGGCGCAGGTGCGACTGCTCGGCACGTACGCCCTCGTCGGCCTTGGGGCGGCTCTCGTCGGCGTCTCTGCCGTCGTGTACTCCCTCGCCGCGATGCGCCGCTTCGAGATGGCGGTCCGGGCCGTCGTCGGAGCAGGGCCCCGCGAGTTGACGATTCTGATGGCGGCCGAGGGGGCGACGTTGGTCATGGCAGGCATCGGGATCGGAACCCTCGTCTCGGTGTGGCTGGGACAGTGGGCCGAGTCGGCTCATTTCCGGTGGGCGTCATTCGAGCTCGCGACCCTCACCGCATCCGCGGCGTTCACCCTTCTGTGCGCCGCCGCCGCCTCGCTGGCACCGGCACTCGCAGCGTCACGGCAAGCCCCGTTGGAGACCCTGCGCCGCCCCTGAAGGGCCGAGGTTCGAGCCTTCGCGCGGGGCTCAAGGCCGATCCATCGAGCGTTCTGTGTATGCTTTATGTATACTTTCTGAACGATGCGAGTCTGGAGGGCCTGGCAATGAAGGTGCAGCCACCGGTGATCGTCGTCCACGGCATCACGGGGTCCGTGCTCCGCGACGTCTATCCCACCACGCCCGAGGTCGTCTGGGATCCCGGGATCGAGGCGCTGCGCTGGCGGCCGATCAAGGAGTTCCACCGCATCGCGATGCACCCGGACGACGTGCGCTACGAGGCGATCGAGCCGGCGAAGATCGTCCCTTCGCACGCGGCGGAGATGGGCTACGCGGAGTTCATTCGCGAGCTGAGATCGGCCCTGCGCGAAGATCGCGGGCCGCAGGCGGTCGTGCCCGTCTTCCCGTTCGCCTACGACTGGCGCGCCGACAACCGCGTCGTGGCGGATCAGCTCTGCGAGTTCGTGCGCGAGGTGATCGACCGCACCAACCTCCTGAAGAGCTACGCGAAAGAGAAGGCGACGACCGTCGACCTCGTGGGCCACTCGATGGGCGGTCTGGTGATCGCATCGGCTCTCGCCAAGGGCTGCAAGGGCCCGAACGGCAAGCCGCTGGTTCGACGCGTGGTGACGATCGGAACGCCCTTCCAGGGAGCGGTCGACGCGGTGATCAAGCTGGCCACGGGCGAAGGCTCGATGGTCGGCTCGCCGCAGCACAGCGAGCGCCTGGCGGCCCGCATGACGCCCGCGATCTACCACCTGTTGCCGTACTTCGAAGGAGCACTGGCAGGTCACTCCGGAAAGGCGATCTTCAACGCGAAGAACTGGCAGGAGAGCATCGTCGAGTCGGTCGCCGACTTCATCCGCACGCACAGCACCGACCCCAGGAACTCCAACGCCGAGCAGCGCATGAAGTCCGCGTGGAAGTACCTCCGCGAGCGCCTCGAAGACGGGCGCAGCTTCCTCGCGAGCGTCAACGAGGAGGACCCGAGCGCGGCCCTCGCCGAGCCGGGCCAGTGGCTGCTGATCGTCGGCCTGGACGAGCGCACGGCGCATCGTGTGAAACTGGCGGCCGACGGCCGCTTCGCGTTCGACGTGGAGCCGAAGGAGTATCGCGGCGAAGCCGGGGTGCCGGGTGAAGTCGACGGCTGGCGCGACAACCTCGGCGACGGTACCGTGCCGTTGCACGGGGCGGTTCCTGAGTGGGCGGACCGGGACTCCGTGGTCGGCGTCGCGGAGCGCGACTTCGGCGGGTTCCTCGGCGTCGGCGAGAACCTCCCGTTCCGCAAGGGCATGACCCTGCACGCCGCGCTCCCGCTGATGAACCTCGTGCAGCGCTGGACGATCAGCTTCCTGCGAGGTGCGAAGTGGGGCGACCTCTGGGGCCGCCCGCTCCCCGGTCTCCCGATCGGCGACTGGACGTCCCCGGTGGCCGGCGCCCGCTCCGAACTCTACGACTACCAAGAGCCATGAGCGGGCACCTGACGCTGCGCTGGGCGGCCGTCGCTTCGCTGGCGGTGGCCGGGGCGGGGCTCGCCGCCGCTCCGCGGCTCGGCGCCCGCCTCCTCGGCGAGAGAGTGCTGGTCGAGGTCGTGAATGCCGGGCCAGGGGCTGCGTCCGGCATCACGCTGAGGGTGGATGCGGCGTACGTCCGGGCCGAGTCGCTCGGGCACGAGACGGGCACGGGGCCGAGGCTCCGAGTGCGGGCACACGCCGGCGTCGTGCAAGCGACGGTCAGTTGGGTGAACGATGGGAGGGCGGAGCGGTGGACCCAGGTGCTTCACGTCTCGGACGCCGCGCAGATCGAGCTGATCCTGCGGCCAGGTGGCACGGTCGAGGTGGTCACGCGCGGGCGGCGGGGATGAGAAGCTGGCCCCGTATCCTCGGCCTTGCGCTCGCCCTGGCGTCGACGTCGGCGTCCGCGCCCGTGGCCGCCGATCACTGCGTGGTCGAGTGCCAGCGCTGGCTGCCCCCCTGGCCCTGCGCCCAGGTGGAGGTCTTGTGCGACGGCGGTCTGTGGTGCACGAACGGCTCCTGCGGCGAGTTCCGAGGCAACTTCGTCTGCTGGCGCGAGCCGGGCGTCGGCACCTGGTCGGGCTCGCTCGACTGCGGCTACAACCCGGGTTGGATCGCGGGTCAGTCAGCTTCGACCGGCGTCTCCGGCCACGAGGACGAGAACGGAGCGGCACCGCACTGGCGCGTCGTGTACCGGCCGAGAGGCGGCGGCGCGGTGGCGGTGGTCGCGAGCGCCGAATCCGGCCTGCGCGGCCTCGGCCCCAAGGACCTCGAACTCCCCGCCGACCACGACCTGAAACTGACCCTGTGTCCGGGCGACCCTGGCGCACCCCCTCAGGGCCCCTTGCTGCGCGCGGCCAAGCTACAGGTCCCGAAGGAGCTCGGCGACGGCTTCCTGGTGGCCGCGATCAAGCACGAGCGCGGCAGGGCCCAGATCCAGATGCTCGCCGGCGAAGCCACGACGGGCATCGCCAGCGCGCTCGGCTCGCTTCAGGAGCGCATCGCCGCCGCCAGCCTCGCCCCGGAAGTCAACTGGCTCTTCGCCAGGTGGAAGGCGGGGCGTCTCGACCTCGTCGCCGCAGTGTTCGCCAAGAACCCCGCACCCGCCCGCGACTGACGGTGCATGGGGATGGGACGACCTCTGGCGTTCAGCAGGGAGCATTCGTGATGGTCGGTTCGACGATTTGAAGACCGGAAGCAGCGCGCCCATATCCGATGGGGTCGCAGCTCTACTCGCCGGACGTCTCGACTGGAGACGAGTGCTTCGGACAGCACTTCAGGCAGACGCCTCGCTCCGGGCCTGGCTGGATCGGAGAACAGCGGAGAGTCAAGGCAGAGCCCGGGTGCTCTCAGAGTCCGGGCTCGCTTCAGCGGCAGTGCGGGCGGCGCGCCGCCGGTTCGGACGCCGACGAGGAGTCGTGTCGATCCACTGGGGGGCTCGGCGAAAGGCGGGTCGCTTCACGGGCCAAGAGTGCGTGGTCGTCAGTCTGGAGGGCAAGGCGCCCCGTCATCATCTACGCGCCGGGCAGCGCTTTCCGAGCTTCCTCGAGGTCGAGACGAGACGCGGGGTTGCCAAGGTCCGCGTGGACGTGCAGGGGGCCGGGGGCCAGGGACGATTGCTGGTCGGCGTCCGGCCGGGGGCTGGCTTTCGAATCCGTGCGCTCGGGAACGAGATCGCTTTCGGGACCCTGAGTGGGGTCCAGGAACAGAACGGACAGCCGTCCGGTGTGCTGCTCTCTGGGCACGTCGCTGAGCGCGAGGGCCGAGCCCTCGAGGTCCGAGCCTTCGGGCGGGTCTACGACCTGGGCTCGGTGTCGAAGATCGTCCCCGTCGTGGACGGAGACATCGCACTCGGCGAGCCGCTCCCCGCAGGTGCCGAAGAACTCGGGCTGGCTCAGTTGGCCGACTTGCGCGACCAAGCAGCGCTGCACATCCACATGCTCGTGAAAGTGCTGACGTGGCGGGAGCCGAACGGGCTGCAAACGCACATCACCGCGCGAGAGCGCAACGCCCGATTCCGTCACCAGGGAACGGATGTCACGGTCCGCAGCCTCATCGGCCTTCACGGCGTCGCATCGGACGGCGACAGCGGTGCTCCTGTCGTCGACCTCAGGGGGAACCTACTCGGGTTCGTGGTCGGCGAGTACTCCGGAGAGACGATGGTCATGCCTGCAAGGAGGGCTCTCGATGCGTTGCGCGCAGCTCGTTAGGACTTGCGTAGTCGCCCTGGTGGCGCAACTGGCTGGCGGAGCCGAAGTCGGCACACGGACCTATGGCCTGCTGCCAGAGGGAGGCAAGCCGCGCTGCAACTTGGATGAAGGGGAACGGGAACCAAGCGCGACCACCATAGTCCTCAGGTTCAAGCCTGCCGACTTCAAAGGTCAGGTCGGGTTCCGCGTGAAGGGACCGGATGGGACCGAACACCCAGGAGCGCCGATCCCCTCTGGGCTGAAGGTCCAACTCCCCTCCGGTACGCCGCCGGGTCCGTACGAGCCCGTCGCAACGGCAGACGGTGTGGATGTGCCCTGTGACGGCTGGAGCCGAGTCGGCGGAGGCGTGGCGGACTCCGGAGACTTGGCGGCAAGCGCGTGGGTGGCCGACCCCGAAGAGGGTGGAAAGAAGCTGAGAGAAGTGGTCAAGAGCTACAAGGGCTTGGTTCCACTCGTTCACCTTCCCTCTGGGGCGGTCGCCTCACCGCCTGGGGCACCTTATCCGGATTCGGTCGCTGAACGCGACCGGGTCGTCGTCCTTGTGGTCGCGTCAATTGCCTCCGGCGCGCCACCCGTGCGGCTCGCCGTGACCGAGTGCGGTGAAGTTCCGAGCATCCGAGTGCTGGAGCCCGCCGGCGGAGCGCTCAAGTCAGGCCACGAACCACGCAAGGGTGAGCCCGCTTTCACGCTGGTTTCTGTCGGCCCCACACTGCGCTGTGGGGCCGCCGAGATGCGTTACCGGGCTGGGCAAGCGCACGACGTCACACACTTGAGCGAAACGACTCTCAGGGTCCGACCTCGCTACAACCTCGCCGCGACCGTGTTCTGGGGGTTCGACTTCGCCAAGCAAGCCGCGTATTCGCTGAACGATGCCAAGCGCATCACCCGTGCCGCCTCTACGACAGGTCCAGCCCTGCGCGTGGGTTTCACGTGGTTCGTGCGTCCGGCGGACCTCGAGAGCGAGGGCTGGCGTGCCGATCCCTTTCTGGTCTTCGACCCCAAGTTGCCGACGGAGGACTTCGCCGTCGGCTTCTCCGTGTCGCGGACCACGGGGCTCGCGGTCGCGGTTGCGTTGAGTGTCCGCAAGCACACAGTTCTGAAGGGCAAGGCAGAAGGCGACGTCCTTACCGGCGACGGCGCGGTTCCGACGGAAAAACGCTGGACTTCGGAAGGCCTCGGCCTCGTCGTGGGCGTCACCATCGACACGACGGCCTTGGCTAGAGTGAAGACAGCCTTCTCTGCGCTGCGCAAGTAGCAGGGGCGCATAGCCGCGCTCGGCGGACGGCCCGGGGAGCGGACTGATGCACCACTCCGATCACGGCTGCACCGCCGCCTGTTCGTCGATCGAGGTGTTCCCCTCAGGGCTCGCTGAGGTCGTCGACGTCGAAGCGGCCGAACCTCCTCCGCGACACGCGCCGATCCGCGCATGGCCGACGGGTGAGAACCCCGAACAGGTCGCACCGCGCGAGCCGAGGTTGGAGCCCCGGAAGGCTCGCGGGGCAACTGCCGCTCCACGCTTCCGGGGTCGTCGCACGACTCACCATTCCGGCGTTGCATTGGGCGTCCTCGCATGTGTATGCTTTGGATACGCTATACGATTCTTGTGGGCAGTTCGGGCATGGCTCCGGCGGGCGCCCCGGTTGAGGCTCGCTGCTCCTGGGGACTGCGGTGGGGTACGCATGAATGGAAAGTACCGACGGGGTCTCGCCGCCCTAGGTTTGGCGTTCGGGATCGCTCTCGAGGCGAACGCTCAAGACCCCTGCCGCAACGAGGAGCGCTGGGAGGGCTTCAACATCCTGGTCGACCAGGACGTTTTCCACGAGCCCGCCTTCGACCAGGACTACACGATGGGCGTGGAGTTCGTGGCCCAGGGCTGCTTCGTGCGGGACGCGCGGCTCACTGCACCTCTGGAGTGGATCGATCACGCGCTGCGAATCGGGCGCACCCACGAGACGCTGTGGGAGCAGTTGGAGCGCGAGGAGGCGAGTTTCACCGGCCACAGCGTCAGCTTCGGCAACGTCGCCTTCACTCCGGCCAAGGCGCAACTGGGCGAGACCGCGCCGCTCCACGACGACCGCCCCTACGCGAACCTGCTCTACGTCAAGGTGCGGCGCGCGAGCGCCCGCGGCGACCGGGCGTTCGTCAGCGACCTCACGTTTGGCATTCTCGGCCTCAGGCTTGGCGAGTGGGTGCAGACGAAGATCCACGAAGGCCGTGACGTTCTGCCTGGAGGGTGGCCGAACCAGATTTCCGACGGTTTCGAGCCGACCCTCAAGTACCGGGTCTCCGAGCGCCGGAGGCTCGTCGACTGGCGGAGCGGCGCGAAGCGGGACCCGTGGGGCTTCGACCTCGCTGCCAGCATCGACGCCAGCGCCGGCTACTACACCAGCGTGGCCTGGGGGCTGAGCGCGCGGGCGGGCCTGATCCGTTCGCCGTGGTGGGCGTTCGAGCGCAACGCGATCGCCGACGTGCGACTGGCGCGGCAGAACCCTCGCCGCTCTGCCGGGGGACGCGGCGACCCCGTCGTGCGCGAAGCATACGCATGGGCGTCGGCGGGAACCACGGCCTGGCTCTACAACGGCTTGCTACAGGGGCAATTCGCGAACAGCAAGGTGCGACTCGAGTTCGACCCGGATTCGGCCGCGCCGCTGCGCAGGCTCACGAGCGACGCACAGGCCGGAGGTACGCTCCGCCTGAAGTACTGGGGGATCGGCCTGACCTACGGCGTGCAGTGGCTCACTCCGACCTTCGGCGGACCGAAGAGCCGCGTGCACTCGTGGGGGAGCATCTACCTCACGTTCCAGTAAGGAGCCGGCATGTCGCAACGGCAATGGACCTTCGCCGTCTGGATGGCCGGTGACAACGATCTCGAGAAGTACGCCGACCGTGACCTGGCGGAGATCAAGAAGGTGGGGTCGACCGCCGAAGTGGCGATCGTCGCCCAGGTCGACCGATTCAAGGACGACCGGACTCGCCGTTACCTGCTCCGCAAGGGCGGCAAGGTCGCGAAGGACCAGGTCCAGGACCTGGGTGAGACCAACAGCGGCGACCCCGCGGTCGCCTCCGACTTCTTCGCCTGGGCTCTCGAGACCTATCCCGCCGACCGGTTCTGCGCCGTGTTGTGGAATCACGGCAGCGGCATCGACGAAGCCAAGGCACGCGGTGCGCGCCGCTCCCGGGGCAGGACCCCGCTCTTCGGGGCCAGTCGTGCGGCTGGGCCGCGTCCCCGCGGCATCGGCTACGACGACACCTCCGCTGATTTCCTCGACAACGTCGAGCTGAGACAGATGCTGGCGGCGGTACGGACACGGACAGGCAGGACCATCGACCTCCTGGGAATGGACGCTTGCCTGATGAGCCTGTTGGAGGTCGCGCTCGAGTGCGCCCCGTACGCACAGACCCTGGTCTCGTCGCAGGAGACGGAGCCGCTCGACGGGTGGCCCTACGATCGACTCCTGGCCGATCTCGTCGCTCGACCCGGTCAGACTGCGCGGGACCTGGCGCGTGGGATCGTCCGCGACTACGTTGACTCCTACAAGTACGACTACGTCACCCTGTCCGCCCTCGATCTGGGGGAGCGCGACGGAGTCGTTGCGGGCGTCGACCAACTCGCAGAGGCGCTGCTGGAGGCCACGGCGAACGGCACCCAGGAACGCCTCGCCTTCCGGGCCGCGCTGGCCGCCGCACAGCGCTTCGACACACGTGACTTCGTCGACCTCGGCAGCCTGTGCTGCGAGTTGGCCGCCGCGACGACGGCGCAGCCCGTCCGCGCGGCTTGTCGTCGGATCACCACAGCGATCCCGACCATGGTCGTGGCCGAGGAGCATCGAGGCAAGCCAGTCGAACAAGCGAGCGGCGTGTCGATCTACGTGCCGCTCGGTGGCGTGAGCGTGGATTACTCGCGGCTTCGTCTCGCCCGCGAAACGCGCTGGGGCGCCTTCGTGAGCGAAGCCGAACGCTGGCCGCGGCCATCGTCCGGAGCTGCCGCAGCACGCCCCAGCGGACGCCGTCGCCGGTCGGCGGTTTCGAACCGGGCGCCCGTGCGCGTGCTGGCAGTGCACGGGATCGGTGGCGTCGAGCGAGACCTCCGCTGGCAACCCGCCTGGGAGAGGCTCTTCAGGCAGGGGATCGGGCGATTCACGGATCGCGCGGTGGAGGTGGATTTCCTCGGGCTCGACGACATGTTCGAGGCGTACCCGGTCACGGCGGGAGACGCGCTCGAGGCGCTCGTCAAGCTGGGCGCGAGCGGGCTGTACCACGGCGTGAAGGATGCCCTCCTGGGCACGCGCGCATTCGCCCCCCTCGACACCGTTCGCTGGACGGCGGGCATGGTCGTCCAGTGGGCGAGCAACGAGCGCCTGCGCGAGTCGTTGCGCGGGCGACTGAGCGACCGCGTCGCCAAGGGGGCGCCGGTCGATCTGCTTGCCGCCCACAGCCTGGGGTCGCTGGTCACCTACGACACGTTCGGCCGGCGCGAGAACCGCAAAGCTCTGGCCCGGACGGCGCTCCTGACCTTCGGCTCGCAGCTCGGGTCGCCATTCGTCCGTGGTCAGTTCGACGGGTACATCGGGCCCGTCGGGGCGTCCTTCTGGTGCCATGCCTACAACCCCTACGATCCGGTGTTCACGGCAGAGCTCCGAGTGCCGGGCGACCGGTTCCAGCAGGTCGTCGTGGGGCGAAACCAACCGGGCCTGATCGCCGACCACGACGCTGTCCATTACCTGGCCGACCCGGGCGTGATCGACGTCGGCCTTCGCGCCGCGGCTCCGGCCGAGTCGACGCGGCGTCTCGGCGGAGTCGACGCCCCATCGCGGAGGAAGGCCGCGCCCAAGCCCACCCGGCGCGCCCTGGTGGTGGGGATCGACGACTACCCTGACCCCGCGGCGCGACTCGACGGCTGCGTCAACGACGCCTACCTGATGAGCGAGGTGCTGCAGGAGATCGGCATCGCGGCCGCCGACATTCGCCTCGTCCTCAACGGGCGGGCGACCGCGACGGGCATCCGCGAACGACTCGAGTGGTTGCTCGACGGGGTGCGGGATGGTGACGTGCGCGTGCTCGTCTACTGCGGCCACGGCGCCCAGGTCGCAGGCTACGGAGGTGCGGGCGAGGTCGACCACCTCGACGAGTGCCTGGTGCCCTGGGACTTCGACTGGAGCCGCGACCGCGCGATCCTCGACGACTGGTTCAACGGGCTCTACGCTCAGTTGCCCTATGGTGCCGAGTTCACGGCGGTCCTGGACTGCTGCCATTCCGGAGGCATGGCCCGCGCGGGTGGCGCTCGCGTACGGGGTCTGGCACTGCCCGGCGACCTGCGTCACCGCGAACTCGAGTGGAAGGGCGGAAGCTGGTCGGCCCGCGCCATGCACCCCCCCAATGCCGCAGCACTCGAGCGCTGGCGAAGCCAGCCGAGCCGGGTGGGCAGCACAGGAGCGGCCCGCAAGCTGGGTCGGGCGATCGGCCTGCGCTGGCTCCCCGAGGGGGAAGAGGGCGCAGATGGCGCGGTCGAGCAGGTCCGCAGGGCGTTCGGACACAAGGGCCCCTACATGCCGCTCCTGCTCGAGGCCTGCAAGGAGGACGAACTGGCGTACGAGCACACGGCAGGCACCGCGGCGCACGGCGCCTTCAGCTACTTCCTGGCCCAGACGATTCGCTCGTTCCGCAAGCGGCGGCAACCGCTGACCGTCGGCCGCCTCATGGCCGAGACGGCGAAGGTAGTCGGCGCTCGCTACAAGCAGACGCCCAAACTCGAGGGACCGACGTCCCGCCGCAAGCAACGCCTCGCATGAGGAACGAGTGTGTTGGCGGGCATTGGGCGGGCTCGAACGAGTCAAGGCGGCCTGTTCCTGCGAGGGCTGTCCCGGGCAGCCTGGCACTGACCGCGCTGCTGTGCCTTGGTTGCCATGCGGCGCCAGGTCGATTCACGGCACCCGTCGAGGTTCCGGAGGCGATCGATCCCGATGCCGGGATCGACCTCGGCGTCGAGGGCGGCATTCCCGGTGAGGTCGAGGGGGGCGTTCCCGGTGGCGTCGTCGGCGGGGTGGTGGGGGGCTTGCCCGACGCTCCACCTCCGCCCTTCGCTCCAACCGCCCCCGTGTATGCTCCGACGCCCCAGATCCTTCATCGCGTGGAGCCAGACTACCCCGCCGCCGCCCGACTGGCCCGCGTGTCTGGGGAAGTCGTCTTGGCGTTGAGGGTGGCCCCTGACGGAAGGGTCCTGGACGTCAGAATACAACGGAGCATTCCACTTCTGGATGGCGCAGCCATTGCAGCCGCACGCCAATGGCGCTACGCACCGCTGCTGGTGGACGGAGTGCCCAGACAGTTCGAAACCACCGCTGCGCTGACGTTCCGGCACTTCGCGACCGCGGCGTCGGCTTTCGGCGAAAACTCGCAACACTTCCCGACCGGCAGCCCCGTTGCCACGGCCCTGCACGGGGGCGCCCGCCAGGAAGCCGTTCGGAGGGCCTGGGAGGGGCTCAGCGAAGGGGTGATTGCCTATTCGCCAAGACAGGAAATGACGCAGGGACGAAGCGAGATCGTGAAAGTCCGAGTCTCTCCAAAGGCAGACTTGCGAGCGGATGTCCTCTTAAGGGGCCTTGAAAGCGAATCCGCTCTGCAGGAGGGTGGGCATGGGTCGCCGCCAGTATCCGAGCGCCTGAAGGTAGCGCCAGTCATGACCGCCGAGCTCAAGGGAGAGCCCGGCATCTTCTGGATCGAACCTCGTTCGGAGCGAAGGCAAATCGTCGTCGAGCCCTATACCGAATGGGAGTGGCGAATCACGCCTCTGGTGTCTGGAACGCAGTTCGTCGACCTGGTCGTGACCGCAGAGGTGGAGGTGGACGACAAGTCCGTCGGATCAAAATCTCTTCCGACGAAAACCGCCAGGATTCGCGTGCGCGTAGATCCTTGGTTCGCACTCGCGAGCTTTGCCGGGAAGTACTGGCAGTGGCTGCTCACGGCTGGAGTATCCGTTGTTGCGACAGCGTTGGCGTTCCTGAGGGGAAGGTTCCGACCCAGGCGCAAGCCAGCCGGCTTTCAAGTGTAGAGCGGAGCGCGGCGGGCGCCGCCCACGAGTCCCGTGGCCTGGACGCCTGCGTTCTGCAGCGCCCAAGTCCAGCTTCGCCTCGCCGACGCGGCGGCATCGAGAGTGAGAACGGCGCCGTTGAAACACGCGTGGGCGAGGTCGAGTCGCCTTGGACGTCCTTGACGAACAGGTCGAGCTCGAACTTACGCCGGTCTTCGGGACTGGAGGCGGATCAGCGGGGCTTGAGGATTCAGTAGCTCGGCCAGGGTCATGTGGCCGAGGACCGAGTCGACGACTTCCTGGAGGCGCTGGAGGACGGGCTTGATCGAGCAGCCTTCGAGGTGGGCGCAGGAGGCTTCGGCGCCGGCGTGGCGGTCGCAGAAGCTCTCGTCGAAGATGCGGCCGCCGAGGGCGGAGAGGGCCTCGCCGACGCTGATTGTCGCCGCGGGGCGGGCCAGCGCATAGCCGCCCTGCTGGCCGCGGGTCGCGCGCACGAAGCCGGAGCGGCGCAGCAGGCGCAGCATCTTGGCGACGTTGGGGGCCGACAGGCCCTCGCGCTTGCTCAGCTCCGCGATCGTCAGGCTGGCGCCGTCGCCGGCCCGGGCGAGCTGGAGCAGGCAGCGCAGGCCGTACTCCTCCTGGGACGACAGCTTCACGCGGCGGCCCTCGCGCCTCTCACATCAGGCCGAGTTGCAGCCGCGCGGCGTCGCTCATCATGGCCTGGTTCCACTGCGGCTCGAAGGCGAGCTGCACGTCGTACTCGTGGACCCCGGGGATGCTGGCGATCTTGCGCTCGATGTCGGCCTTCAGGTAGTCGCCCATGCCGCAGCCGGGGGCGGTCAGCGTGAAGCGGATGTTCACCTTGTGGCCGCCCTCGGGGCGCTCGCTGATCACGCACTCGTAGACGAGGCCGAGGTCGACGATGTTGACCGGGATCTCGGGGTCGAAGCAGGTCTTGAGCTGGTCCCAGCAGAGCTGGTCGAGCGGCTTGCTGGCGAGGTCCTCGGGGCTCGGGCCCTGGTCGGCCTTCTCGCCGATGGCGTCGGCGTCGGTGGCTTCGATGCGGACCATGTAGCCGTGGTCGGTCATCGCGGTCCAGGTGCCACCGAGGGCCTGGGTGATGTAGACCATCGCGCCCGCCTTGAGCGGGATCTTGTCGCCGTAGGGGATCGCCGTCGCCTCGATGTCGCGGGACAGCGTCTTGGCCTGTCGCATCATGATGGGACTCCTACTCGGTGCTGACCGGCGTGCCGTTGCCGGCGAGCGCGGCCTTCAGCGTGTGCCACGCCAGCGAGGCGCACTTCACGCGCACGGGGAATTCGCAGACGCCCGCGAACACGGCCAGCTTGCCGAGCTCGGGGGCGGCGTCGCGGCCCGCCTGGTCGGGCGGGGCGGTGACGAGGGCGTGGAAGCGCTCGAACAGCGCATCGACCTCGGCCGGCGTCTTGCCGCGCACGGCCTCGGTCATCATCGAGGCCGAGGCGGTCGAGATCGAGCAGCCCTGGCCCTCGAACGAGACGTCGACGACGCGCCCGCCCTCGACCTTCACGTGCACCGTCGCCTTGTCGCCGCACAACGGGTTCACCCCGTCGCTGTGGCCGGTGGCGTCCGGCATCGGCCGCTTGTTGCGCGGCTTCTTCGTGTGGTCGAGGATGACCTCCTGGTACAGCTCGCGCAGGTCGGACATCAGCCGAACATCTCCCGGACCTTGTGCAGCGCGCGGACCAGCGCGTCGAGGTCCTCCGTCGTGTTGTACACGCCGAGCGACGCGCGGGCGGTGGCGGGGATGCCGTAGCGGTCCATCACCGGCTGCGCGCAGTGGTGGCCGGTGCGGATCGCGACGCCTTCGCTGTCCAGCACCTGGCCGATGTCGTGGGGGTGGATGCCCTCGAGCACGAACGACAGCACGCCGGCCTTCTCGGGCGCGGTGCCGACGAGGGTCAGCCCGGGCACCTTCAGCAGCGCTTCGGTGCCGTAGCGCAGCACCGCGTCCTCGTGGGCGAGGATGCGCTCCATGCCCTTCGACTCGAGCCAGCGGATCGCGGCGCCGAGGCCGATGCCGCCCGCGATGTTGGGGGTCCCGGCCTCGAACTTGTACGGCAGCTCGTTGTAGAGCGTCTTGCCGAAGGTGACCGACAGGATCATGTCGCCGCCGCCCTGCCACGGCGGCATCGCCTCCAGCAGCTCGCGGCGGCCCCACAGCACGCCGATGCCCGACGGGCCGTAGGCCTTGTGGCCGGAGAAGGCGTAGAAGTCGCAGCCCAGGTCCTGCACGTCGACGGGGAGCCGCGGCAGCGCCTGGGCGCCGTCGACCAGCACGACCGCGCCACGCTTCTTCGCCATCGCCGTCATCTGCTTCACGGGGTTGACCGTGCCGAGCGCGTTGGAGACGTGGGCGAACGCGCACAGCTTCGTGCGCACCGAGAGTTGCTTCTCGAACTGGTCGAGCAGCACCGCGCCGCGATCGTCGATCGGCGCCACCTTCAGCTTCGCATGGCGCTCCTCGCACAGCATCTGCCACGGCACGATGTTCGAGTGGTGCTCGAGGGCGGTGATCAGCACCTCGTCGCCGGGGCCGACGTGCCTGCGGCCCCAGGTCTGGGCGACCAGGTTCACGCTCTCGGTGGTGCCGCGGGTGAAGACCACTTCTTTCGTCGACGCGGCACCCAGGAACCGGCGCACGTCCTCGCGGGCCCCCTCGTAGGCCTCGGTCGAGAGCTGCGAGAGCTTGTGCACGCCGCGGTGGATGTTGGCGTAGTACTCCTCGTAGCACCGGCGCTCCGCGTCGATCACCACCTGCGGCTTCTGCGAAGAAGCGGCGCTGTCGAGGAAGACGAGCGGCTTGCCGTGCACCTGCTGGCGCAGCACGGGGAACTCGGCGCGCAGCGCCGCGACGTCGAGCGGGCCGGCTGCGACCGGGCTGGGCGCCGGGGCGCTCACGCGCGAGTCCCGGGCACCGCGCCGGCCGCCGGCAGCCGCTCGCGCAGGAAGCGCTCGACCGACTCGCGGACCGGCGCGACCTTCAGCTTCGACACCACGTCCGCCGCGAACGCCCACACCAGCAGCGCCCGGGCCGCTTCCTCGTCGAGGCCGCGCGAGCGCAGGTAGAACAGCGCCACGTCGTCGATCTGGCCCGTGGTCGCGCCGTGCTTGCACTTGACGTCGTCGGCGTGGATCAGGAGCTGCGGCGTGGCGTGGACCAGCGCCTCGCGCGAGAGCAGCAGGTTTCGGCTCTGCTGCTGGGCGTCGGTCTTCTGGGCGCCGGGGCGGACCACGATCAGCCCGTTCTTGACGCCGCGGGCGCGGCCGCCGAGCACGCCCTTGTACACCTCGCGCGACGTGCCGTGCGGGGCGACGTGGTCGAGCTTCGAGTGGGTGTCGTGGAGCTGGGCGTCGTCCGAGACGAACAGGCCGTGCAGCTCGACGTTGGCCCCTTCGCCCTCGAGCCGCACGCCGAGGTCGTGGCGGGAGAGCGCGGCGCCCAGGGTCAGCGCGTGGCTGCGGTAGGTGGCGCTGCGGCTGACCCGGGTCGCGGTGGTGGCGACGTGGTAGGCCTTCTCCGACTCCGCCTGAAGCCGCACGTGGTCGAGCACGGCGCCGTCGCCCAGCAGCACCTCGGTCGCCGCGTTGCAGAACGAGTGGGCGCCCCGCGGGCTGACGTAGCTCTCGACGACCGTCGCCTGGGCGTTGCGGTTGAGGCCGATCAGCACCCGCGGGTGGCTGGCCGCGCCGCCGGTGCTGATGAAGAGCAGGTGGATCGGGCCGTGCACCGTGTAGCGCTCGGGCACCTCGACCACCGCGCCGTCCTGGAAGGCGGCGAGGTTCAGGGCCAGGAACGGGTGCTTGTCGTCGTCGGCCGCCGCGCCGATCAGGCCGCACAGCGCGTCGGGATCGTCGGAGAGCACCTGGCGCAGCGGGCGCACCCGCACGCGAGCGAGCTTGCCGAGGCTGGAGAGCTCGGGCATGAAGCGGCCGTTGACGAACACCGCCTCGCGGCCCGCGAACGCGCCGCCGAAGCGGAAGGCGGGCATCGAGTCGAGCGCGTCGTCGAGCGCGCCGCGGGTCGCGTTGTCGAAGCGGGTGCGCGCCAGCGCCGCGACGCTGGTCTGGCGCCAGGCCTCGTCGCGGGTGGTGGGGAAGCCGAGGCGGGCGAAGCGGGCCGTGGCGTCGTCGCGCTGCGCGGCCAGCCACTCGGGCTCGCCCTTGCGCCGCAGCGCGTCGAGCGCCACCAGCCACGGCGCGACGTCGTCGCGGCGCGCGGCTTCGCGCTCCGCCTCGCGAACCTCGGCGGCGGCGACGGCCGGAGCGGGCGCGGTCGCGTCCGGCGCGGCCGGTTCCACCGTGCTCATCGCGAGGCCGCCGGCGCCGGCTCCTTCTCGAGCCACGCGTAACCCTTGGCCTCCAGCTCCTGGGCCAGCTCCTTGCCGCCGGAGGTGACGATGCGGCCGTCGGCCAGGACGTGGACGAAGTCGGGCACGATGTAGTCGAGCAGGCGCTGGTAGTGGGTGACCAGGATCATCGCCCGCTGCGGCGAGCGCAGCTTGTTGACGCCGCTGGCGACGATCCGCAGGGCGTCGATGTCGAGGCCGGAGTCGGTCTCGTCGAGCACGGCCAGCGCCGGGTCGAGCACGGCCATCTGGAAGATCTCGTTGCGCTTCTTCTCGCCGCCGGAGAAGCCCTCGTTGACCGCGCGCCGGGTCAGCTCCTCGGGCAGCTCCACGAGCGCCGCCTTCTCCTTGCACAGCGCGAGGAAGTCCATGGCGTCCAGCTCGGGCAGCCCGCGGTGCTTGCGGATCGCGTTGGCGGCCGCCTTCAGGAAGTAGACGTTGCTGACGCCCGGCACCTCGATCGGGTACTGGAAGGCCAGGAACACGCCCTCGCGGGCGCGCTCCTCGGGGGCCAGCGCCAGCAGGTCCTTGCCCTGGTAGAGCACCTCGCCCTGCGTCACCTCGTAGCCGGGGCGGCCGGCCAGCACGTGGGCGAGCGTCGACTTGCCCGAGCCGTTGGGGCCCATGATCGCGTGCACCTCGCCGGGGTTCACGGTCAGGGTCAGGCCCTTGAGGATCTCGCGGCCCTGCACGTTCGCGTGGAGATCGCGCACTTCCAGCATCGTCATCTCTCTTCGATTCCTGTTGCCGCTAGCCGACGGAGCCCTCGAGGGAGACGCCCAGCAGCTTCTGGGCCTCCACCGCGAACTCCATCGGCAGCTCCTTGAACACTTCCTTGCAGAAGCCGTTGACGATCATGTTGACGGCCTCCTCGGCGGAGATGCCCCGCTGCTGGAAGTAGAAGATCTGGTCCTCCCCGATCTTCGACGTCGACGCCTCGTGCTCCATGCGCGCGGTCGAGTTCTGGACGTCGATGTAGGGGAAGGTGTGGGCGCCGCACTTGTCGCCGAGCAGCAGCGAGTCGCACTGCGAGTAGTTGCGCGCGCCGGACGCGCCCTTGCCGATGCGGACCAGGCCGCGGTAGGTGTTCTGGCCGTGGCCCGCCGAGATCCCCTTCGACACGATCGTGCTCTTCGTGTTCTTGCCGACGTGGATCATCTTGGTGCCGGTGTCGGCCTGCTGGCGGTTGGCGGTCAGCGCCACCGAGTAGAACTCGCCGACGGAGTCGTCGCCCTGCAGGATGCAGCTCGGGTACTTCCAGGTGATCGCGGAGCCGGTCTCGACCTGGGTCCACGAGATCTTGGCCCGCGCGAAGCACTTGCCACGCTTGGTGACGAAGTTGTAGATGCCGCCCACGCCGTCCTTGTCGCCCGGGTACCAGTTCTGCACCGTCGAGTACTTGATCTGGGCGTCGTCGAGGGCGACCAGCTCGACCACGGCGGCGTGGAGCTGGTTCTCGTCGCGCATCGGCGCCGTGCAGCCCTCGAGGTAGCTGACGTAGGCGCCCTCTTCCGCGATGATCAGCGTGCGCTCGAACTGGCCGGTGTTGGCCGCGTTGATGCGGAAGTAGGTCGACAGCTCCATCGGGCAGCGCACGCCCTTCGGCACGTAGCAGAACGAGCCGTCGGTGAAGACCGCGGAGTTGAGCGCCGCGAAGAAGTTGTCCGACACCGGCACCACCGTGCCCAGGTACTTGCGCACCAGGTCGGGGTGCTCCTTCACCGCCTCGGAGAACGAGCAGAAGATGACGCCGACCTCCTTCAGCTTGTCCTTGAAGGTGGTGGCGACCGAGACGGAGTCGAACACCGCGTCGACCGCGATGCCCGCCAGCTTCTCGCGCTCGCGCAGCGGGATGCCCAGTTTCTCGTAGGTCTCGAGCAGCTTCGGGTCCACCTCGTCGAGGCTCTTCGGGCCCGCGCCGGCGGCCTTGGGCGCCGCGTAGTACGAGATCGCCTGGTAGTCGATCTTCGGGTAGCTGACGTTGGGCCAGGTCGGCTCCTTCATCTGGAGCCAGTGGCGGTAGGCCGACAGCCGCCACTCGAGCATCCACTCGGGCTCGCCCTTCTTGGACGAGATCAGGCGGATCACGTCTTCGGAGAGGCCCGGCGGGACCGTCTCGGAGTCGATGTCGGTGACGAACCCGGCCTGGTACTCGCGGGACGCCAGTTCGTGAAGCTGATCGGTGCTCATGGCGGGCGGGAAGTCCTTCTCGTGCCGCGCTCGGGGAGGGCGCAGGCCCAAGAATCGGCAATCTGGACGAAAAAGTCAAGTTTGGCCGGTTGACCCCCGGCCGCGTGGCGCATAGCCTCGCCTCGGCCGCTCACCTTCAACGGGTTACCACGATGCCGCCGATCGACTGGCTCAACTCGCCGATCGAGTCGAACGTCTCCGAGATCCTCGCCCGCAAGCGGCGGGCGAAGGCGATCGAGACGCTGCGCGAGCAGCTCGAGGGCAAGGCGCCCTCGGAGAAGGTGCGCCTCCAGCTCGCGGACCTGCTGATCCAGGCGGGCCGCCCGAACGAGGCATGCCCGATCCTGCTGGCGCTGGTCGACGAGCTGCGCCGCGACGGCTTCGTCGCCAAGGCGATCGCGATCCTCAAGCGCGTCGAGAAGGTCGACCCGGGGCGCGCCGACGTCGCGGAGCGGATGGCCGCGCTGGTCGAGGAGCAGGCGCGCCAGTCGGCTGCGGGCAGCTCGACGCCGACCCCGACGCCGCGGCCTGCCCCGGCGCCGTTGTTCGGGATCGAGGAGGTCGGCGACGCGCCGGGCGACGAGACGCTGTCGCGGATGGCAGTGCCCGACTTCACGGCGCTGCCGCCCGAGATCGGCGGGCCGCTGCCGCCCGACGAGGTGGCCGTGCTGCCGCCCACGCCCGAACCGGCCCCGGCCCAGTTCCCTCTGCCCTCTGCGGCGGAGGCCGCGCCGTCGGAGGCGCGGGCCGACGAACCCGACGCCGAACCCGTACCCGAGGCCGAACCCGTACCCGAGGCCGAACCCGAACCCGTGCCGGAACCCGAGCCCGAGCCCGAGCCGACGGCGCCCGCCGAGCCGGCGAAGCCCGCGGGCGGTCGGCTGCGTTCCGTCTTCCGCCGCTTCCTCTCGTCGCTCGTCGACGACGAGAAGCCCGACTCTCCTCCGGCGCCTGCGCCCGAACAAGCCTCCGCGCCGGAGCCGCAAGCGGCCGAGGCGCCCGCGTCCGAAGCCGCGGCGGCCGCGCCGCAAGTGCACGAGCCCGGGGCCCCGGGTCCCGACGCCGCCGAGGAGTCGGGCATCGACCGCTTCAAGGGCGCGTTGCGCGGGTTCCTGACCCGCGAGGACGAAGTGGAGCCGCGCGTCGAGCCGGAGCCGGAAGCTGAAGCGGCGATCGAGGCCGAGAGCTCGCCTCCCCCCGAAACGGTCGTCGAAGCGGAGGCCGAGCCCGCGTCCGAGCCGATGGCGGAACCCGAGCCGATCGCCGAGGCCGTACCCGAGCCCGTGCCGGAGCCGGCGCCCGCGGTCGCCGATGCCGCAGAGGCGGCGGACGAAGAGGTCGAGCCGTCGCCGGAAGTGGTGCCAGAGGCCGAAGGAGAAGCGGCGCCCGAGTCGCTGATCGAGCTGCTGCCCGAGCCCGAGGGCTCGGAAGGTCTCGACGAGGCGGAGTTCCACGATCAGCTCCTCGACCTCGTTCAGGACGTGCTGAAGCGCCCCGGCGAACGGGTGGCGCCGGCCGCGGAACCGGAGATCGACGCGCTCGACGAGGAGGCGCAGCCCGTCCGCGTCGACGCCCGCCACTACCTCGAGATGAGCCGGCGCCTGCTGGCCACGCCGCTGTTCGGCGACCTGAAGCAGGACGAGCTGATGGCCGTGGTCGAAGGCCTCACGCTCCGCACGTGGGACCCCGGCGACGTGCTGGTCAGCGAAGGCGCCCCGGGCAACAGCCTGTTCCTGCTCACGACCGGCGAGCTGCGCGTCTACGTGCGCAACCCGGTCGGCCGCAACGTCGAGGTCGCGCGCCTCCTCGAGGGCGACTGGTTCGGCGAGGTCTCCGCGCTCTCCGGCCGCCCGCGCTCCGCGACCGTCGTCGCCGCCGACTGGGTCGAGTGCCTCGAGCTGTCGAAGCCCACGCTCGACGCGATGGCCGCCGTGCATCCGCGGGTCCGCGACCGGCTGGAGGCCGCCTACATCGCGCGCGCCAGCTCGCCCGCCAACGCCGCGGTGCGCGCGGTCGCGCTCGACGCGGAGAACACGCGGCGGCGCGCGACCGAGGTGCTGCTCGCCCACTTCGGCGCCAGCCAGTGGGACCCCAAGATGCAGTTGCGGCTGGCCGACGCGCTGCTGCGGGCGGGCAAGGAGGAGGACGCGGTCGCGGTGCTGGTGGGGCTCGCCGACGAGCTCGTGCGCGGCGGGTTCCCCGAGAAGGCGATCGCGATCCTCAAGAAGATCGAGGGGTTGCAGCGGCGCTACGTCGAGGAGGTCAACCTCGCGCCGCTCAAGCGGCCGCGGGCGACCGCCGCCGCCGAGCCGGCCCCACCCGTGCCCGCCCCGCCGCCACCCGTCGCCCCCGCGCCCGCGCGCGGCCCGCGCACCGAGGCGAGCTTCGCCGACTGGCTCGTCGACGTCGTGCGCGACCAGGTGCAGCGCACGCCGACGCTGGGCGCGCAGGCGGCGCCGGCGGCCGCCCGCTCCTACGACAGCGGCCTGCGCGGCAGCCCGCTGTTCGAGGGCTTCACCGAAGAGGAGCTGCTGGCGCTCGTCCAGCAGCTCCGGCTGGTGCCGATCGAGCCGGGCGAGATCCTGATCAGCGAAGGCGAGCCGGGCGGCAGCCTGTTCATCCTCGCCACCGGCGTGGTCAAGGTGTTCGTGCGCACCCCGCGCGGCCACGACGCGCGCCTCGCGGTGCTGCGCGACGGCGCCTTCTTCGGCGAGATGGCCGCCCTCTCCGGCGGCCCGCGCCGCGCGACCGTGATCGCCTCGACCCGCGGCGAGCTGCTGGAGCTGACCCGCGAGGCGCTCGAGGCGTGCACCGCGCGCCACCCGCGGATGCGCGAGGTGCTCGAGGCATTCGCCCGCGAGCGCGCGCAGAGCCCCCAGGCCGCGGAGCTGCGAGGCCGCGCCGAGTGAAGCGCGAGGTCCCGGCGCTGCCGCCGGGCACCCGCGGCCTGCGCCGCGACCCGGCGCTCGTGCCGCTGTCGCGCGAGCACCACGGGGTGCTGGTCCGCGCCTTCGACCTGAAGCAGGCCGCGGGGCGCGACGACCTGGCGCAGCAGGCGGCGGCGCGGGCCTTCCTCGAGGTGTTCGAGGCCGAGATGCGCGGCCACTTCGCCGACGAGGAGGAACTGCTGCTGCCAGCCGCGCGCGGCTTCGATCCGCAAGGCGTGGCGCGCATCGCTTCGGAGCACCGCGAGATGGAGGCACTCGCGGCTTCCCTGCGGAACGGCCTGGAGCAGGGCGTCCCGCTGGCTGCGGCCTGCGCCGAGCTGGGCCAACTCCTCGACGATCACGTGCGCTACGAGGAGCGCGCCTTCTTCGAGACCCTGCAGCGCCACCTGTCCGCGGCGGAACTCGCCGAGCTGGGGCAGAAGCTCGACGCCGGCCGCAGCGAACGCGGCGCGCCCTCCTGTCCCGCGCCCCCTCGCCCGCCCTCGCGCTGACCCCCGGCCGGTGCGGCCGTGGGCCCGCGCTTCAGGCCGAAGCGCGGGCGATGTAGAAGTCCTGCAGGACCTGCATGATGCGCGGGTACTGCTTCAGCATCTCGTCGAGCGTCGGGCGGTCCATCTCCAGCAGCTCGACGCGGGTCGCCGCGGTGACCGTCGCGGTGCGCGGCTTGCCCGACAGGATCGAGATCTCGCCGAAGAAATCGCCGTCCTTCATGGTGCGGGCGAGGCGCTGGCCGGTGGCGCCCTGGTCCTTGACGAAGGCCTTGACCAGGCCGCTCGAGACCACGAACAGCGAGTCGCCCGGGTGGCCCTCGGTCAGGATCACGTCGCCGGGCTCGAAGCTCAGCAGCCGCAGGCCGCGCATGAAGGCGATCAGCTCGTCCTCGGACATGTCGCCGAAGAGCGGGCTCGTCACCAGCTCCGGCTCGGGCTCGACCTCGATCAGCGGCTCTTCGCCTTCGGCCGGAGCGGCCGCCGGGGCCGGTGGCGGTGGCGGTGGCGCGGCAGGCGACTGCAGCACCTGCTGGATCACGTCGAGCACCTGGCCGCGGAACATCTCCTGCGAGAACATCGGCGGCTCGTCGGGCTCGGGCGGGAGCTGGATCGCGGGGAAATCGGGGGGCGCAGGCGTGCCGGGCGCCTCCTCCTTCCGGGTCCCGGTGTCGGGTTCCCACGAGGCATTCTTCGCCGCGTCGACCGACTCCTGGCCGGTGTAGGGCGAAGGCTCGAAGTGGGAGGCGTCGAACACCGAGCCGCCGGTGCTCAGGCCGCCTTCCTCGTAGGGCTGCCAGCCGCCGCCCGCGGGCGCCTTGGCCTTCGGCTTCTTGTCGCGGATCAGCGACGCCAGCTTCTGGTCGACGTCGCGACGGCCGGGGTCGATGCGCTCGATCTTCTTGAGCAGCGCGATCGCGCGCGGGGCCTGGTTGACGCGGGCGTATTCGTCGGCCAGCTCGATCAGCACCGGCACCGCTTCCTTCTCGCGGCCGGCCATGATCAGCACGTCCGCGAGCTGGTTGCGGACGCGCGGGTCCGAGGTGCCCCGGCGAAGCTGCTCGCCGAGGACCTCGATGGCCCGCGCGTACTTCTTCTTCGCGATCAGGTCCCCGACGTCGGATCCCCCGAACAGGCCGAGGACCATGATCTCCTCCTACTCGATGACCGTGCCCCTCATGCAGCCGCGGATCGTCTGCACGGTGGCGCACAGCTCGAAGTTCCCGGGGTTGTGGGCCGAGACGAACATGTTGAACTTGCTGACCGGGTCGTCGCCGATGTCGGCGATGAAGCCGTCCTGGAGCAGCTCCCACTCGATGTCGGGGCCGTGGACGGAGGCCGGCACGTCGTGGTCGTCCCTGTCCTTGGGCGTCGCGGTGACGGTGCCGAGGCAGCCGATCGGCAGCGTGTTCTCGCCGTTGCGGGGCGGCGTGCGCCCGTCGGGGCAGCGGATCTCGAAGAAGCCGACCCGGACGCGGTTGATCATCTCGACCGGGTTGGCGGGGAAGTTGGCAGGCTGGCACGTGTTGCGGTAGGCCGCCTCGCCCCGCCGGACGTGGCCCGAGCTGAGCATCACGTCGAAGTCCTCCGAGAAGGAGTTGGAGCTCTTCACCGAGATCGTCGTGGCCAGCAGGCTCGCGCAGTAGCCGTTGCGGCCGAGGACGTCGATCACGCCCTGGTAGTAGGCGGGCGCGTCGAGCACCCGCCACTGCTCGGGGTTGCCCCCCGCGAACTGCGTCGTGTTGAACAGGCCCGGCTTCTCCCGCTGGAGCTGGTTGATGGCGGACATCACGACTTCCGTGAACTGCCCGCCGCTGCGCGAGCAGGGGGCGTCCCAGACGCCGTAGCCCAGGGCGCTGCAGCTCGCGGCCGCGGAGCCGCCGCCGCTGGGAGTGGGAGTCGGCGTCGCGGTCGGCGCCGGCGTGGGGGTCGGAGTGGTGTTGCCCGTCGGAGGATTGCTGGGTGCGGCCGGAGAAGAACCGCCCCCGCCGCACGAAGTCAGCAGGAGCAGGAGGAGCGCGGCGCTCGGGCGCCGGAACGGCAATGACGTCATGCACACTCCTGGGGCGCCTTCCCGCAGGATCTGCGCGAAAGCCGCCCACACATCGGGTCCGCGAGAGCACGGACCCCCTTAAAGTAGCCGACCGCTCCCGGCCGGGCAACCGCCCCGGGGCAAAAAGACGCCGCCGCGGTTACAATCCGGCCTCGTTATGGCACGTCCGCTGCGTCTGGCCCTGGTCGGGTTCGGCAACGTCGGTCGCTACTTCGCGGAGCAGCTCGCCGGTCGCTACGGCAAGGAGCTGAAGGCCGCGGGGGTGGCGGTCACGATCACGGGCATCGCCACCCGACGCCACGGGACCGCGATCGACCCGAAGGGGCTGCCGCTCGGCAAGGCCCTGCACCTGGTCAAGGCCGGGCGCTCGCTCGAGCCGCTGCACCGCGGGCGCAAGGCGCCGGCCTCGGCGCTCGAGTTCGTGAAGTCCGTGCCCGCCGACGTGCTGATCGAGATCTCGACCCTCGACGTGCGCGGCGGAGAGCCGGCCACGGCCCACATCCGCGCGGCGCTGGGCCGCGGCCTCCACGTGATCACGGCCAACAAGGGCCCGGTCGCGTTCGCCCGCAAGAAGCTGATGGCGCTGGCCCGGTCGAAGAAGGTGCACTTCCTGCACGAAGGCGTGGTGATGGACGGCGCCCCGATCTTCAACCTGGTCGAGAGCTGCCTGCGCGGGGCGAAGGTCAACGGCTTCCGCGGCCTGCTCAACTCCACGACCACCCGCATCCTCTCCGACGCCTCCCGCGGCCTCAGCTACGAGGAGGCGCTGGCCGACGCGCAGAAGCTGGGCGTGGCCGAGGCCGACCCCTCGCTCGACGTCGACGGCTGGGACGCCGCCGTCAAGGCCTGCGCGCTGGCCAACGCGCTGCTCGACGCCGACGTGGAGCCCGCGGACGTCGTGCGGGCCGGGATCGGGCCGGGCGTGGAGCGCGAGGCCCGCGAGGCCCGCGCCCGCGGCGAGCGCCTGCGGCTGGTCGCCCGCGCCCGCCGCGAGGCCGGCCGCGTCCGCATCTCGGTCGGGCCGGAAGCGGTGCCCGCCGGCGATCCGCTGGCGCTCGACGATGTCGACGGCGTGCTGGTGCTGGAGACCGACCTGATGCGCGAGGTGGCGATCGTCGAGGGCCGCGGCGGGGTCGACCAGACCGCGTACGCGCTGCTCTCCGACCTGATGCGCATCGTCGAAGCGCCGAAGAAGCGCTGAACGAATCCCCGGGGGCGAGCCGGAGGAGAGTTCGCATGAGCACCCTTGTCCTGACCGCTTCCGAGCGCGAGCCGTTGCTGCGCCAGTACGAGGAGGGCCCGGCGCGGCTGCGCGCGGCCTGGGAGGCGGTGCCCGCCGAGGCCCGCCAGTGGCGGCCCGGGCCCGGCAAGTGGTCGGCGCACGAGGTGGTCGTGCACTGCGCCGACTCCGAGGCCAACGCGGCGCTGCGCCTGCGTTACCTGGTGACCGAGAAGGAGCCGCTGATCGTCGGCTACGACCAGGAGGCGTGGGCCCGCGAGCACGACTACCACGCGCACCGCGTCGATCTCGCGCTCGCGGTGGTCGACGCGGTGCGCGCGCACACGGCGGCGCTCGCGCGCCGGCTGCCCGAGGCGGCCTGGGCGCGCGCGGGGCGCCACACGGAATCCGGACCCTACTCCGCCTGCGACTGGCTGCGCTCCTACGCCGCCCACGTGGAGAACCACGCGAAGCAGATCGAGCGCAACGTCGCCGCCTGGCGCGAGTCGCGCGGTTGAGCGAGGTCCCGCCCGTCGTCGACCTCGGCGTCAAGCTGGCTGCCTTCTCCGAGACCTGGACGCCGAAGCGGGTGGCCGAGGTCGACGGCTACGACGTCAAGCTGGCGAAGCTGCACGGGGAGTTCGTGTGGCACCGCCACGAGGCCGAAGACGAGCTGTTCCTGGTCCTCTCCGGCCGCCTGCGCATCGAGTTCCGCGACGGCGTCGCCGAGCTGGGGCCTTCGCAACTGCTGGTGGTGCCGCGCGGCGTCGAGCACCGGCCGGTCGCCGACGCGGAGTGCCACGTGCTGCTCTTCGAGCGCCGCGGCGTCGTCAACACCGGCGAGGTCGTCGAGGCGCGCACGGTGCGCGAGCCGGAACGCATCTGAGGTTGACGCGGAGGGCGCGGACTACGTAGGGTCGCGGGCGGGGAGGCGGACATGCTCGACCACCTGGTGCCGGACGAGCTGGAGGGGGCCCTGCTCGCCGCGATCACGGACGTGTTCGAGGGGCGGCGCGCGGCCGCGCGCCAGAGCTTCGCGAATGCCCTCGTCGCCGCTCCGCCCGTCGACCTCTCCCCGGAGGCCGTCCAGCTCGCCACCGCCGTGCTGTTCCTGCAGGTCGCGCGCGCCGACCACGAGCTGAAGACCGACGAGCACCTGGCGCTGATGGCGGCCCTCGATCGCGCCCTCGGCCTGCGCGGGGACGCCGCGCTGATGCTGGTGCGGGTCGCCGAGGACAAGGTCGGCCGCACGCCGCTGCCGGAGCTGCTCAACGCGATCCGCGCCAACGCCGACATGCCGCAGCGGCGCGAGATCGTGCTCAACCTGTGGCGCCTGGCCTACGCCGACGCCGAGCTCGCGGGCCACGAGGAGTACTTCGTGCGCAAGGTGGCGCTGGCGATCGGGCTCTCGAACGCCGACCTGGTCGAGACCAAGGTCACGGCCCGCGAGGCGTTCCTGAAGGACGACCTGTGAGGAGCCCTCAGTCGCGGTAGGGAGCCAGTTCCTCGTCGCTCATGCGGCCGAGCACCTCCTTCGCGTGGAGGTAGCCGAGCTCGACGATCGACTCGAAGCGGCCCCACTCGAGCAGGCCGACCCGCCCCATCTCCGGGTTGAAGTAGAGGTCGGTGTACTGCTTCGTCTGCTTGCGGCGCGAGTTGGAGTACAGGATCGTCGACATCAGCAGCACGGCGGTCAGCGACGGCAGCCGGTAGCGGCGACGGGGCCCGCGCAGCTTGTCGCGCAGCAGGTCCCAGTTGCCGGGCACCTCGTCGAGCTCCTGGCGCCGGCGCACGTCCTTGATCAGGTCGACTCCGATCACCTTGCCGACCCCGAGCCTGCCCATCACGTCGGTGGGGAAGTTGTTGAAGCAGCCGCCGTCGACCAGCAGGTCGCCGTCGTGGATCACGGGCGGCAGCGCGGCGGGGATCGAGACCGAGGCCCGCACCTGGCGCGCCAGGTCGCCGCGGGTCAGCACCATCTCCGTCGAGCGCGAGAAGTTGGTGGCGATGCAGAACACCGTCTTCCAGCAGTCCTCGAGGTCGCACGGCGAACCGACCGCCTCTTCGACCGCCTGCTCGATGATCCGCTTCAGCTTGCGGCCGCGGATGAACGAGATCATCGGCACGATGTTGTAGTCGCTGGTGGGGTCGGCCTTGAAGGCGCGGCGGGCGTTGTGGATCGCCTGCATCGCCGGCTGGTCGAAGCCGCACAGCGCGGCCATCACCCCGCCGATGCTGGTGCCGCCGACGTAGTCGATCGCGACGCCGTGCTCCTCCAGCGCGCGCAGCACGCCGAGATGCGCGAAGCCGCGGGCGCCGCCGCCGCTGAAGACGAGGCCGATCGCGTGGCCCGAGAGGATGCGGCCGAGCCGCGCGACGTCGCGCTCGAGGTGGGGGCGCACGTGGAAGTGGCGGGCGACGGGCCGGCGGTCCAGCCAGCGCTTGGTGCCGCGCGGGAAGGTGGTGCCCGGCGGGTGGAGCAGCACCAGCGTCTGGCTCGCGCCGCCGACCCGGCCCGGCCCCTCCAGGAAGTCGCGCTCCATCGGGTGCACGGCGGGCTCCGCACCCGCCTCGCACAGCAGCAGGACCTCGTCCGAGTGGCGCAGCGAGCGGCGCGACCACTCGCTGGCCTCGCGGTCGGCGACGAAGACCAGGAAGTCGTGCTGGGCCTCGACCTCGTCGAGCCAGCGGGTCAGCCGGCGGTAGTCGTCGGGCCGCGACTTGTCGGCCTGCGCGACGTCCGGCCCGTGCTGGGCGTTGACGCCGGCGCTGGTCAGCAGCACGGCGCGACCGTAGCGCCCCAGCCGCGCGACCAGCGCGCGGCCGAGCTCCTCGGCGTCGGCGCCAGGCGTGATCGGCAGCAGGCACAGGTTGACCGGGCGCCGCGCCGCGTAACGCGGGTGGCTGGAACGCTTGAGGCGGTCGATGATCAGCCGGGTCACGTTGATCGACAGCAGGGGGTGGGAGCCGAGCAACGCCTCGAACGCGGGACGCGACAGCTTGACGAGCACGCTGTCGCGCACGGCGGTGATCGACGCCGAGCGCGGCTCGCCGGTGAAGATCGCCATCTCGCCGATCGTCTCGCCGCGCATGATCTCGCCGAGCACCCGCTCGCCGTCTTCGTCCGCGACGTGGGCGCGCAGGCGCCCGCTGATCACGAAGTAGATGTCGTCGGCGCGCTCGCCCTGGCGGAACAGCCTCTCGCCGCCGGCCAGCTCGATCCAGTCGAGACGCGGGCGCAGTTCGGCGAGGAACGTCTCGTCGACCTCGCCGAACAGGGCGCGCAGCCCGTGCAGCAGGAGCTCGGTCTGGTGGCGGGAGGCGTGGGGATTCTCGTCCATCGCGGGGTCCGCGAAGGATAGGGCATCACGAGCACGCGCGCTGCGTCAGGAGCGCTGACGCGCCGCGTCGGAGTTCACTTGCCCGCGATCGACAGCAGCTCGATCTCGAAGCGCAGCGTCGAGTTGGCAGGGATCGGGCCGTTGGGCTGGCTGCCGTAGCCGAGGCTCGGCGGGATCGTCAGCCGCCGCTTGCCGCCGACGCGCATCCCGGGCACGCCCTGCTCCCAGCCCTGGATCACCTGGCCGGCGCCGATGCGGAAGGTGAACGGCCGCCCCGAGGGATAGGAGCTGTCGAACTGCGTCCCGTTGAGCAGCGTGCCCACGTAGTGCACGGTGACCGTGTCGCCGACGGCCGCGGTGGCCCCGGTGCCGATCGTGATGTCCTCGACCACGAGCTGGGTCGGGCCGGTGGGCGAGTCGCCCCCGCTGCCGCCGCATGCCGCCAGCAGTCCCGCCGCCATCGCCGCCATCAACGTCCGCCGTCCGTGATCCAAGGTCTTTCGCCTCCGTCCCCAAGCGCGGACCGCGGATTCTAGTAGGATCGACGCTCCTCGTGGGGGCACGGTGGAGAGAGCTGGCCGGTTGCGCGAGGGGGTGGCTCCTTTCGCGGTCGAACTCGCAGTCGCCGCCGGCTTCCTGGCGCTGGCCGTCGCGTTCACCTGGCCTCTCGGTCGCGATCTCTTCGGCGCGACGCTGGCCGGAACCGACCCGGCGATGGAGATGTTCGCGATCCACTGGACGACCGGGAACCTGTTCCGCGACTCGTTCTTCCACCCGAACGTCTTCCACCCCTCGCCCTGGTCGCTGCTCTACGCCGATTTCGCGCTGGGCTCGGGCATCCTCGTCTGGCCGCTCCGGCTGCTGATCGACGATCCGATCCCGCTGTTCAACCTGGCCACGCTGTTCGCGCTGGCGTTCTCGGGCTGGGCGTTCCACAAGCTGGTCCACGACCGCTCGGGCGACCGCCTGGCGGGCGCGCTGGCCGGCCTGATGGCGACCTACGACTCGCACCAGACCCTGCACCTGCCCCACCTCAACCTGATCTCGACGGGCTGGATCGCGCTGTTCCTGCTGGCGATCACGCGCCTCGCGGAGAAACCCCGCGCCCGCGACGCCGTGCTGGCCGGGGTGTCGTTCTCGCTGAGCGCGCAGTCCTCGGGCTACTACGCCCTGATCCTCGCCGTCTTCGCAGTGCTGTTCGGCGCGGCGCACTGGCGCCGCTTCGGCGACCGGCGCTTCTTCGCCCACGCCGCCGCGGCCGCTGCGATCGCGCTGGTGCTCACGTTGCCCTACCTGCGGGCCTTCGCCGCGCTCACGGAGCTGATCCCGATGCAGCGCTCGGCGGCCGAAGCGATCACGTACTCCTTCCAGCCCGCCCGCGACCTGACCAGCACCGGCTACCTGTGGGGCGCGCTGCTGGGCACCGGCGGCGAGGCCGCCTTCCCCGGCGTGGTGGCGCCACTGCTGGCGATCGAGGGCCTGCGGCGGCGGGTGCCCGGGGTGCGGCTGTGGGCCGCCCTCGCGGCCATCCTCTTCGCGCTCTCCTTCGGCCCGCGGGTGATCCTGCCCGGCCTCGAGTTCCCCGGCCCGTGGGCGCTGCTCTCGTTCCTGCCCGGCTTCGAGCAGATGCGGCACCCGTGCAGCTTCGGCGCGCTGGCGCTGATGCTGCTGGCGGTGATGGCCGGTCTTGCCACGGCGCGACTGCGGGCCGATCAGCCCCCTGGACGCGGCGCCCTGCTCGGATCGCTGCTGCTGGCCGCCGCCGCCGCCGAGGCCTGGTCGCCGCCACAGAAGGTGCGCGAGGTGGCGCCGGGACTGGCCCCGGTCTACGCCGAGCTCGTGCGCCGCCCGCGGGCGCCCGTGCTCGAGGTGGCGCCGACCAACCCGGACCTGCTGGTGTGGGCCGCGCGCACGGGCTACCCGTTCGTCAACGGCCTCGCCGCGTTCGGCCCTCCCTACAACCTCGCGCTGCAGCGCCAGGTGCGCAACCACTGGCGCCGCGGCGACCCCGGCGACGTCGACGCCTCGCGGCCGCTCCGGCTGCTCCGCGAGCGGTTCCCCGACACCCGCTACGTGGTCGTGCGCGCGGGGGCCTTCCCGACGCTGGGGCGGCTGGTGCCCGCGATGGACGCCGCGCGCACGTTCGTCCTCGTCCACGTCGCCGAAGACGGCGATCGCCTCTACGAGATCGACTGGGGAGCCGTCTCACCCTAAGCTCGTCGGGATGAGCGCGCCCGAACCCGTCCGCCGCAACCGCCTCGCCGACGCCACCAGCCCCTACCTGCTGCAGCACGCGACCAACCCCGTCGACTGGTACCCGTGGGGCGAGGAGGCGCTCGCCCGCGCCCGCGCGGAGCGCAAGCCGATCCTGCTGTCGATCGGCTACTCGGCCTGCCACTGGTGCCACGTGATGGCCCACGAGAGCTTCGAGGACGAGGCGACCGCGGAGCTGATGAACCGCCACTTCGTCAACGTCAAGGTCGACCGCGAGGAGCGGCCCGACCTCGACGACATCTACATGGCGGCGACGCTGGCGATGAACCACGGCCAGGGCGGCTGGCCGATGACGGTCTTCCTGACGCCCGAGCAGGAGCCGTTCTTCGCGGGCACCTACTTCCCGCCGGAGGACCGCCACGGGCGCCCGGGCTTCCCGTCCCTGCTGCGCCAGATCGCGCAGGCCTGGGAGCAGGACCGCGAGGCGCTCGTCGAGCAGGGCGCGCGGCTCGTGGAGCACCTGCGCGAGAACGCGCGGCCGGCGCCCGGGTCGGGTGTCGGCGAGGAGGCGCTGCGCACCGCGCTGGGTCAGCTCGGCCGCGCGTACGACGCGCGCTGGGGCGGCTTCGGCGGCGCGCCCAAGTTCCCGCCCGCGGAGACGATCCGGCTGCTGCTGCGGGCCCACGCGCGCAGCGGCGACGCGAAGGCGCTGGAGATGGCGATCGGAACCCTCGACGCGATGCACCGCGGCGGGATCTACGACCACGTGGCCGGCGGCTTCTGCCGCTACGCCACCGACGCGAAGTGGCTGGTCCCGCACTTCGAGAAGATGCTCTACGACAACGCGCTGCTGGCCCGCGCGTACCTCGAGGCGTTCCAGGCGACGGGCGAGCCGCGCCATGCGCGGGTCGCGCGCGAGACGCTCGACTACCTGCTGCGCGAGATGCAGGGCCCGGGCGGCGGTTTCTTCTCCGCGACGGACGCCGACTCCGAGGGCGAGGAGGGCCGCTTCTACGTCTGGACGCCGGAGGAGGTCGAGTCGGCGCTGGGCGACGCCGAGCTCTCGCGCCGCTTCTGCGAGTACCACGACGTCACCCGCTCCGGGAACTGGGAGGGGAAGTCGATCCCCAACCTGCTGCAGTCGCCCGAGGTCTCCGCGAAGCGGCTCGGCCTGCCGCTCGCGGAACTGGAGGCGTCGGTCGACGCCGCCAGGCCGCGGGTGCTGGCCGCGCGCAACCGCCGCGTGCAGCCCGGGCTCGACGACAAGGTGCTGACCGCGTGGAACGGGCTCGCGATCTCCGCGCTGGCCGAGGGGCATCGCGTGTTGCGCGAGCCGCGCTACCTGGCGGCAGCGGACGCCGCCGCCCGCTTCGTCCGCGACGCGCTCGGGACGGCGGACGGCCGCCTGTTGCGCGCCTGGCGCGCGGGAGTCGCACACATCCCCGGCTTCCTCGAGGACTACGCGTACTTCGGCGAGGCGCTCGTCGACCTCTACGAGGCCGGCGGCAGCGAGGAGCACCTGCACGAGGCGCTGCGGCTCGGGGAGCGCATGCGCGAGGACTTCGGCGGCGGCGAGGGCGGCTTCTGGCAGACCGCGCGCGACGCCGAGGCGCTGATCGTGCGCCACCGCGAGGGCCACGACGGCGCGACGCCGTCCGCCAACGCCTGCGCCGCCTCGCTGCTCCTGCGGCTGTCGCACCACTTCGACAGGCCCGCGTGGCGCGAAGAAGCGGCGCTCGCGCTGCGCGCGTGGGGCCGCGCGGTCTCGCGCCAGCCGCGGGCCTTCGCGCGGTCGCTGATCGTGGCCGACTTCCTGCAGCACGGGCCGCTCGAGCTCGCGCTCGTCGGCGTGCCGGGCGATCCCGCCCGCGAGGCGCTGGAGGCCGAGCTGGCGCGCCACTTCCTGCCCGCGAAGGTCGTCGCCCACGCGGAACCCGACGGGTTCCGACGCCGGGATGAACCCGGCGCCGGTCCCCGGGTCTGGGCGGAGGAGCGAAGCGACGGAGCCCAGCGGCCCGAGCGCTGGGATCGACTCCCAGCGCGAGCCGCCGTCGGGGCTACGTCGGACGACTCCGGCCTCCTCCGCCCCCAAACCCCCGAGCCCGGCGAAGCCGCGACGCTGCCGCTGCCGTTGCTGGCCGGCCGCGGACTGGTCGAGGGCCGCGCCGCGCTCTACGTCTGCCGCGACTACACCTGCCGGCGCCCGGTGACCGAGCCCGCCGAGGTCGCCGCGGCCCTCGCCGATCCGCCGGCGCCCGTGCGCGAACGCGCGGGCCTCGAGGCCGGTCGCCTGGCCGGCCTGGCGACGGCGGAGGGCACGGCCCGCTACGCCCGTCGCATGCGCGAGGCGGGCTGCGCGGAGGCGGCCTTCGGCCCACTGGGCGCGACGGGCCTCACGGCCGGCCGTCTCGGTTTCGGCGGCTACCGCGTCGAAGACGAGACCGCGGCCCACCACCAGGCGCTGGCGCGCGCGCTCGAGCGCGGGGTCAACCTGCTCGACACCTCGACCAACTACATGGACGGCGGCAGCGAGCGCCTCTTCGGCGAGGTGCTGGCGGAGTTCGTCGCCGCGGGGAAGCTCTCGCGCGACGAGGTCGTCGTCGTCTCCAAGGTCGGCTACCTGCAGGGCGACAACTTCGAGCTGGCGCAGGCCCGCGAGGCCGAGGAGCGCCCGTTCCCCGAGGTCGTCAAGTACGACGACGACCTGTGGCACTGCATGCACCCCGAGTTCCTCGAGGACCAGCTCGAGCGCAGCCTGGACCGCCTGCAGTTGCGCAGCCTCGACGTGCTGCTGCTGCACAACCCCGAGTACTTCCTCAAGGACGCCCACGAGCGCAGCCGGGGCAGCGTCGAGTCGCGCCGCGAGGAGTTCTACGCCCGCGTCACGGCGGCCTTCCGCGCGCTCGAGGCGCTGGTCGACGCCGGCCGCCTCGGCGCGTACGGCGTCTCCTCCAACACGGTCGGGGCGCCCGACGCCGACCCGGAGTCGACCTCGCTCCAGCGCTTCCTGGCCTGCGCCCGCGAGGCCGGCGGCGACGGGCACCGCTTCCGCGTGCTGCAGCTCCCGATGAACCTGCTGGAGGCCGACCCGCTGCTCGAGAGGAAGCACGAGGGCGGCCGCTCGACGCTCGACCTCGCCCGCGAGGCCGGCCTCGCGGTGCTCGTCAACCGCCCGCTCAACGCGATGTACGCCGGCGGCCTGCTGCGGCTGGCGGACCCGGCGGACGCCGGCGAGCCGGACGACGTCGAGGCCGCGGCGCTGGGGGTCGAGGCGCTGGAGGACGAGTGGCGGCGCGGCCTCGCCTCGCAGCTCCAGACCGACGGCTCGCTGCCGCCGGCCGAGTTCTTCCGCTTCGGTTCCGAGCTGCGGCAGGCGGCGGTGGCGGTGTCCGGGCTCCCCCACTGGGAGCAGATCGAGGCGTACCGCGTGATGCCCCGCCTGCAGTCGCTGCTGCGGGCCCTGGACGGCGCGCTGGCCGGGCCGGCGGGCCGCGAGTGGCAGCAGTGGCGCGAGCGCTACCTGCCGGCCCTGCGCGGCCTGCTCGACGCGGTGAGGTCGCAGGCGGCCGCGAAGAGCCGCGAAGCGCTGCAGCCCGTGCGCGAGGCCCTGTTGCGCCACGCGCCCACGGCAGCGCCGACCTCGCGGCTCGCCCTGCGCGCCCTGCTGGCGGCACCGGGCGTGTCCTGCGTGCTGGTCGGCATGCGGCGCCCCGCCTGGGTGGACGACGCGCTGGCGGCGCCCGCGTTGCCGGCCCCCGCCGACCCCGCCGCGCTGTTCGCCGCGACCCGCAACGCCGTGTGAGCGGGGTCACGGCCGCGGCCCGGCGCGTGCCCGGGCCGCGCCTATACTCTGCGCGAGCCCGAACGTGAGCACGATCCCCGCCTGGTGGGCCGGCAACGGCCTGCGCGCCGAAGCCGCGGGCCTCAGCTTCGACGGCCGCTCGCTGCGCGAGCTGGCGGCCGAGCACGGCACCCCGCTCTACGTCTACAGCCTGGCCAAGGTGCGCCGCCGCGTCGACGAGTTGCGCGCGGCCTTCGCCTCGCGCGGCCTGCCGTTCCGGCTCTACTACGCGATGAAGGCCAACCGCTTCCGGCCGGTGCTCGCGACGATCCGCGGCTGCGGCGACGTCGGCATCGACGCCTGCTCCCCGCGCGAGTTCGCGCTCGCGCGCGAGACCGGCTTCGCGGCCGACGAGATCTCGGTCACCGCCTCGATGCTGAGCGACCGCGATCTCGACTTCTTCGCCGCGGAGGGCGCGGGCCTCAACCTCGACTCGCTGTCGGCGATCCGCCGCTGGGGGCGCCGCGTGCCGCGCGGCACGGCGATCGGCCTGCGGCTCGACTGCGCCGTCGACATCGGCTACGGCAGCCACCCCAAGCTGGCCTACGGCAACACCAAGTTCGGCTTCGCCCACGACGCCTTCGACGCCGCGGTCGAGGCCGCCGGCGCCGCGGGCCTCGTCGTCGACCGGTTGCACGTGCACTGCGGCTGGGGCATCCAGCGCGGCGCGCTGCACAAGCTCGAGTGGGTGATGGAGAAGCTCGCGGGCTTCGCGCGGCGGCTGCCGGACGTGCGCTCCGTGAACCTGGGCGGTGGCCTCGGCGCCCGCCGCCGGGCCGCGGACGACCCGGTGATGGCGGAGGAGTGGGCGGAGGCCGCCGCACGGCACCTCGGGCCGCTGGGCGTGACGGTCGCCTGCGAGCCGGGCACGCTGCTGGTCGACGCGGCGGGGGTGCTGGTCGTGGAGGTCAACACGGTCGAGGAGAAGTCGGGCACGGTGTGGATCGGCGTCGACGCCGGCCACAACGTCAACCTGTACGCCGCCCACTACGGCCTGCCGGTCGAGATCGCCCACGTCGACCGCCCGCTGGCGCCGGTCGCGGGGCCGGTCTCGGTCGCGGGCAACATCAACGAGTCGAACGACATCTTCGCCCGCGACCTGCCGCTGCCGGCGATCGAGGAGGGCGACCTGCTGGCGTTCCTGCCCGCCGGCGCCTACGGCTCCTCGATGGCCTCCGACCACTGCCTGCGCGGTCCGGTGCGCGAGATCGCGCTGTGAAGGCGGCCATCGCGGCCACTCGGGCCCTCGAGGCGAGCTTCGTGGAGGCGCGAGAGGTGACGGCGGGCCACACCGGGATCTTCGCGCGGGTCGACCTGCCGGCCGGCACGGTCTTCACCCGTTTCCTCGGGCCCGACCTGCCGTGGACCGAGGTGCCGGAGGCCGAGATCGTCTACGTCAACTCCTTCGCGCCGTTCGAGTGGACGGTGCCGCTGACGCTCGCCCGCTACGTCAACCACGGCTGCGAGCCCAACGCCGAGATCCGCTCCGACCGCGACCTCGCCACCCTGCGCGACGTGGGCGCCGGGACCGAGCTGACGATCGACTACGAGTGGGCCGACGCCCTTCTCTTCGCCCGCTTCCCCGAGCACTACTTCTGGGACCCGCGCTGGAGCTTCGCCTGTCGCTGCGGGAGCCCGCGCTGCCGGGAGCGGATCGAGCGCTACCGCCCGAGGTAGCGCAGGGGCCGGGCCGCGATCGGTTATCGTTCGCGGGTTCCCATGGGGCTGCGCAGGGCGATCGCCACGATGTTGGACGTGCGCCCGGAGGAGGAGCGCCTCGTCTGGCTGCTGATGCTCCACTCCTTCTGCATCGGCGTGCCGCGCAACCTGACCAGCACCGCGGGCATGGCGCTGTTCCTGTCGCACAGCGACGCCCGCCACCTGCCCTGGGTCTACATCGCGGCGGCGATCGCGATCCCGGTCACCGGCTTCCTGCGCCTGCGCCTGTCCGCCCGCCTCGGCCTGCGCACGCTGCTGGCCGTCGACCTGCTGGTCGTGCTGGTCACGCTGCTGGCGCTGCGCGGCGCGCTGGGGATGGGACACGTGGTGCCCGTCGCGCTGGTACTCCCGGTGTGGGCCGAGGTCGAAGGCGTGCTGCTGACGCTCGAGTTCTGGGGGCTGTCGGGCTCGCTGCTCAACGTGCGGCAGGGCAAGCGGCTGTTCGGGCCGATCGGCGCCGGCGAACTGGCCGCGGGGGCCCTCACCGGCCTGCTGGTGCCGGTGTTCGTCGCGCGCTTCGGCACCGCCGACCTCCTGTGGGTCTCGGCCGCCGCCGTGGTCGGCTGCCTGCTGCTGTTGCGGGTGGTGATGCGCCGCTTCCCGCTGCTCGAGGGGGCCGGCGGGGAAGAAGACCGCTCCCACGTCGCGCGCTCCGGGGGGCTGCTGCGCAGCGGCTACCTGCGACTGCTGTTCGCCCTGGTCGCGCTGTCGTACGTCGCCTACTACTTCCTCGACAACGCCTTCTACGCGCTGGCCGCGGCACGCTACCCCGCCGAGCGCGACCTGACCGCGTTCATCGGCGTGTTCAACGGCAGCGTCGCGGCGATCACCCTGCTGGCGCGCGCGCTCTCGGGCCGGGCGCTGGCCCGCTTCGGCCTCGGGGCGCTGCAGTTCATGCCGGCGGCGATCGGGCTCGGCTGCCTGAGCGTCGTCGGCGCCGGCGCGCTGGCGGCGCCGGCGGCCCTGGCCTTCGCGCTGCTCGCGCTGACCAAGCTGCTCGACCAGTCGCTGCGCGACTCGGTCGACCGCAGCGCCGTGCTGCTGCTCTACCAGCCGCTGCCCGGCCCGGCCCGCGTGCGGGCCCAGACCGCGGTCGAAGGCATCGTCGGCCCGCTGGCCGGCGGCGTCGCCGGCATCGCGTTGCTGGCCCTGGTCGGCGGCCTCGGCTTCGGCGCCGTCGAGCTGTGCGCGCTGCTCGGACTGCTGGTGCTCGGCTGGGTCGTCGTCGCCGCCACGCTGCGCGGCGCCTACACCGAGAAGCTGCGCCGCGCGCTGGAGAGCCGCCACCTGCAGGGAGTCTCGCTGGCGCTCGACGCCTCCAGCCTGGCCGTGCTGCAGAAGGGGCTGCACTCGCCGCGCCCCGAGGAGGTCGCCTACTGCCTCGGCGTGCTCGAGGAGCTGGGCCACCCGTCGCTGGAGAGCGCCGTGGTCGCCCAGCTCGGCCACCAGGATCCCGCCGTGCGCCGCGACGCCTCGCTGCGCGTCGAGCGGCTCGGCCTGCGCGCGGCGCTGGGGGCCGCCCGCCTGGCGGTCGTGGCGGAGGAGGACGCGGCCGCGCGCGGCGCGGCGTTGCGGGCGCTGGCGGCGGTCGGCGAGCCCGAGGACGTGGAGCGCGTGATGCTCTCGCTCGACGCGCCCGAGGCGGAGGCCCGGCGCGGGGCGCTGGTCGCGTTGCTGCGCCACGGCGGCATCGAAGGCGTGCTGGCCGCCGGCGAGCGGCTGGTGACGATGGCCCGCGCGCCTGAGCCGGTTGCCCGCGAGGAGGCGGCGCGGGTGATCGGCGAGGTCGGCCAGGCCAGCTTCTACCGGCCGCTGATCGCGCTGCTCGGCGACCGCGAGCCGGCCGTGCGGCGCGCCGCGCTGTGGGCCGCGGGCCAGCTCCGCAACCCGCGGCTGCTGCCGCTGCTGCTGCGCAGCCTCGACCTGCCCGCCCACCGCTCCGCGGCGATGGCGGCACTGGTCGCCTCGGGGCCCGCGGTGCTGCCGGACCTCGAGCAGGCGTTCCACGCGGCCGACGAGCAGCGGCGGCGCTCGGCGCAGCGCCGAGTCGCGCGCCTGATCGGGCAGATCGGCGGCGCCCGCGCCCGCGAGTTCCTGTGGTTGTGCGCCGACCACGACGACCCCGAGGTGCGGCTGTCGCTGCTCTCCTCGCTGGCGACGGCGGGCTTCGAGGCGCCGCCGGCCGCGGTGCCGCAGGTCAAGGAGCGGATGGCGCGCGAGGTGCGCGATGCCGTGGCGGTGCTGGCGACGCTCGAGGACGTGCGCGACGCGGCGCCCGACTCGCTGCTGGCGAGCACGCTGGGGCACGCGTTCGGGCGCGCCCGCGAGCGCGTCTTCTGCCTGCTCGGCTTCGTCTACCCGCCGGACCCCGTGCTCCGGGCCCGCGTCAACCTCTCGAGCCGCCGGCCCGAGAAGCGGGCCCAGGCGGTGGAGCTGGTCGACAGCCTGGTGGCGCCCGACGTCGGCAAGCTGGTGGTGCCGCTGCTCGAGGACGTCGCGGACGGTGAGCGCCTGCGCAAGCTGGGCGCGGCCTTTCCGCACCGCCGGCTGGGCTTCGCCGCGCGGCTCGAGGAGCTGGTGACGGCCGAGGCGACGCCACCCTGGCTGCGCGCCTGCGCGCTGCAGGCCGCCGTCGAGGCGGAGCTGCCGGAGCTGCTGGAGCTGGCGCCGCGGGTGCCGGCGGACGAGGCGATCGTGCGCGAGGTGCTGGCGCGCCTGCGGCGGCGCCCGGGCGCCACGAGCCTCGCGCTCGACGAGGCCGAGCGGCTGATCGCGCGCTACGAGGCGGAGCTGTCGGGAGGGAAGTCGATGCTGACCACGGTCGAGAAGGTGATCATCCTGAAGAGCGTGTCGATCTTCCGGGAGACGCCCGACGAGATCCTGGCCGAGGTGGCCTCGCGGCTCGAGGAGGTCGAGGTCGCCCCCGGCGGCAGCGTCTTCGAGAAGGGCGACATGGGCTCGGCGCTCTACATCGTCGTCGAGGGCGGCGTGCGCGTCGTCAACGAGGGCCGCGTGCTGCGCGAGCTGGGGCCGCGCGAGATCTTCGGCGAGATGGCCGCCCTGGACCCGGAGCCGCGCTCCGCGTCGGTGGTGGCGATCGGCGCCACCCACCTGTTCCGGCTCGAGCAGGAGGCGCTCTACGAGCTGATGGCCGACCGCATCGAGGTCGTTCGCGGGGTGATCCGCGTGCTCTGCGAGCGGCTGCGGACGGTGACGAGCTAGCTTTTCGGTTCGAGCACGGCGCGCGCCCGGACCGACGAGGAGGCGGCCGGTTCCGGCATCGCCACCGGCAGCTCGACGGTGAAGGTCGAGCCCTTGCCGATCTCGCTGGTCACCGCGATGTCGCCGCCCATCATGTGGCAGAAGCGGCGGCTGATCGCGAGGCCCAAGCCGGTGCCGCCGTACTTGCGGGTCGTCGACGAGTCGGCCTGGCTGAACGGCTGGAACAGCTTGCCGAGCTGCTCGGGCGTCATGCCGATGCCCGAGTCCTGGACCGCGAAGCGGACCCACTCCGCGCCGTCGCGCTCGAACTTGCCGACCCGCATGTGGACGCGGCCCGCCGAGGTGAACTTGGAGGCGTTCGACAGCAGGTTGAGCAGCACCTGGCGCACGCGGGTGACGTCCGAGCTCATGTCGCCGAGGCCGTCGCCGGTCTCGACGACGAGCGTGTTGCCGTTCTTGTCGAACAGCGGCTGCACCGTGGAGGCGACGTCGCGCACGACGCCGGCCACGTCGAACAGCTCGGCGTGCACGGTCATCTTGCCGGCCTCGATCTTCGACAGGTCGAGGATGTCGTTGATCAGCCCCAGCAGGTGCTTGCCGGCCGAGTGGATCTTGACCAGGTCGGGGATGAAGTCCTCCTGGCCGACTTCTTCCGCCTCCTCGCGCAGCATCTCCGTGTAGCCGATGATGGCGTTGAGCGGCGTGCGCAACTCGTGGCTCATGTTGGCCAGGAACGCGCTCTTGGTCCGGCTCACCTCGTAGGCCTGGTCACGGGCCTCGACGAGGGCCTCGTCGCGGCGCTCGATCTGGACCAGCATCTCGTTGAAGGCGTCGACGAGCTGCCCGACCTCGTCGTTGCCCCGCTTGCCGGCCCGCACACGGTAGTCCTGCTTGTGAGACACCTCGCCGGCCACCTGCACGAGGTGAAGGATCGGCTCCGACACCAGCCCCTGCAGCCGCGAGGAGAGCAGGAACGCGAGGCCGGACGCGGCCAGCATGATCAGCGCCGTGACGCCGAAGTAGTTCCACAGCCGCGCCGTCAGCTCGCGGGTGTCGGACTCGAGGTAGACCCAGCCCGCGAACCGGTCCTGGCCGATGTAGATCGGGCGCGACAGGACCAGGCGGCGCGGCAGCAGGGTGCCCGGCAGGAAGCGGTGCAGCTCCTGGTCGCGGACGGTCTCCACCTCGGGCGGCCCGCCCATCGGTCCCTCGCGGCTCTTGGCAACGTATTCGGCGAGGACCTTGCCGTCGGGGGTCAGCAGCCGGGCCGAGAGCAGCCGCGGTTGCGCGGCCAGCGACTCGAGGCGGGCGCCGGCTTCGTCCTGCTCGTTGAAGAGCAGCAGGGCCTGGGTGTTGGCGTCGACCAGCCGCGCCATCACCTTCAGCTCCTCCACCATGCGGCCACGCAGGGTGACGAGGTCGTAGCTGAAGAAGGCGACGGCGGTCAGCAGGAAGACCGCGCTGGTCGTCATCAGGATGATGGCGATCAGCTTGCGCCGGATCGAGAGGTCCTGGAGCAGCTTCATTCCCTTGGGAAACCGCGCGCACTCTAACAGCACCGACGGGGCCTCGTCGACGCCCGCCCGGGTCCGGCCCGGAATCGGCTATCCTCCGCGGAACGTGACGCTTGCAGCCCGGCTCCTGCTGGTCGCCTCGCTCGCGGCTCCCGCCACCGGCTCGGTGGTGCTCAAGCCGCGCAGCGAGAGCTTCGGCCTGACCGACGCCATCGTGCGCGCGCTGTCCGGCGAAGCCCGCGTCGTGGAGCTGACCGGCGACGACCTCGCCGACGGCTCGCGGCTGGCCCGCGAGTCGAAGGGGCAGCGGGTGCTGTTCGCCGTCGGGCCCAAGTCCGCCGAGGTGGCGGCCGAGGCGCGCGGCGCCGCGGTCGTGTCGCTGGGCGTCGCCAACCCCGCCCAGGTCCGCACCCCGGGCACCTACATCTCGTTCTACCCGCGGCTCGACAAGGTCTTCGAGTACCTGCGCGACACGCTGAAGGCGAAGGCCGTCGGCTTCGTCTTCACGCCGGCCCGCAACCGCGAGATCGCGCTGGGCTTCGTCAAGGCCGGCGAGGCCGCCGGGGTGGCGGTGGTGCCCGTCACCGTGAACTCGACGGGTGACCTGTACCGCTCCGTGAAGCCGGCGCTCGGCAAGGTCGACGCCCTGCTGCTGGCGATCGGGGACCCGGTCACCACCAGCCGCGAGTCGGTCGAGTACATCGTCGAGCAGTCCCAGGCGGCGAAGAAGCCGACGGTCGGGTTCCTCGAGGGCCTGACCCGCGAGGGCGTGACGCTGGCGCTGGTCGCGCCGCCGGCGGCGATGGCGAAGGCCGCGACCGAGGCGGCCCAGCAGCCGCAGACGGTGGGCAAGAAGCGCATCGAGGTGGACCAGATGCAGGTCGTGGTGTCCCGCAAGGCCGCGGAGGCCATCGGGGCGAATCCGGAGGCTCTCGGTGCGCAGCGCTAGCCCCGCCCGGCTCGCCGGCGTCCTGGCGCTCGGCGCCTGGACCCTGCTGTGTCCGCCCGTCGCGACCGCCCAGGAGGACTTCTTCGAGCAGGCCGCCCAGTACTTCAACAACGAGCGGATCGAGGGCGTCTCCAAGCACGCCGAGGACCCCAAGGAGACCCCGGCCACCGTCACCATCCTGTCCCGCGAGGACATCGAGCGCTGGGGCTTCCGCACGCTGTCCGAGGTGCTCAACTACGCCTCGCTCGGCAACTTCACGCTGTCCGACAAGCGCTACGACCTGGTCGGCTCGCGCGGGCTGTTCTTCTTCGAGGACTTCAACACCCGCATCCTCGTCATGCTCAACGGCCACCCGGTCAACGAGCCGTGGTCGAGCTTCGGCGGCGTCGGCCGCGAGATGCTCGTGCCGCTCGACCTGGTCGAGCGGATCGAGATCGTCTACGGCCCGTCCTCGCTGCTCTACGGCGGCTACAGTCTCTACGGCATCGTCAACGTGGTCACCGGTAACGGCACCTCGGAGGCGCTTGCCGGGTGGCGGGTGCGGGTGACCGGCGGCAACCACGCGACCGGCAGCGGCGTCGTGTCCTGGGGCGGCTCCGGGCTGACGGGGGGCGACGACCCGCGCGAGTGGAACGTGCTGGTGGCGGCCGGCTACCACGGTTCGGCGGGCGAGGAGATCGACCTGCCCGAGCAGGACGCCGGCTTCCCGGTCCGCTTCGACGGCTCCACGACCTGGGGCGGGCGCGCCGAAGGCGTCGACTCCGAGAAGGCGCCGTTCGCGTTCGTGATGGCGACCCGCGGCGACTGGTCGCTGATGGCGCGCACCGGCGTGCGGGAGAAGGAAGGCGCCTACGCGCCCTACGGCACGGTGTTCGGCGCGGGCCAGACCCAGCGCGACCACCGCACCCTGCTCGAGGTCAAGTGGGACCGCAAGCTGGCCAGCGGCTGGGACGTGGCGGCCCGCGCGTTCCACGACATCTACACCTATCGCGAGCGCGATCCGTACGCCGACCCCACGGTGTTCCCGCCCGCGCCAGGCTACCGCTTCGCCCTCAACACCGACTCGCGCGACACCGGTGGCGAGCTGCGCTTCTCGCGCCGCCTCGGCAGCCACTTCGTGACCGTCGGCGGCGAGATCAGGCACCGCAGCCTGGGTCGCGACTTCCAGTTGCGCCCGCTCGTCGGCGCCGGCGGCAGCGCGGTCACCGAGCAGCAGACGACCGGCCGCTTCGCCGTGCTCTACGCGCAGGAGGAGTGGCGGCCGACCGAGCGCTTCACGCTGGTGCTGGGCGGCAACTGGGCCGACACCGACCCCGGCGGCTCCAAGGCCCAGCCGCGGGTGGCGGCGATCTTCAAGCCCGACCCGACGCTGTCGCTGAAGGCGCTCTACGGCCGCGGCTTCCGCCCGCCGACCATCTTCGAGGCGTCCTACGAGGACGACTTCGAGACCCAGATCCCGAACCCCTCGCTCGAGTCCGAGGAGATCGAGTCGTGGGAGCTGTCGACCATCTGGAGCGCCTCTCCGCGCGTCGCGGTCCAGGGTTACGCGTTCCGCTCGCGGCTCGACGGCCTGATCCAGGGCGTCGAGATCGGCGCGCCGTCCGAGGTGCAGGGCGGCATCGTCGGCCGCTCCGGCACCGCCGACGACCTGGTCGGCCTGCTGCAGTACCAGTCGCGCGGCGTGGTCCGCTCCTCCGGCGTGGGCGCCGCGATGCGCTTCCGGGACCGCGGCACCTCGGCGTACCTGAACCTGGCCTGGGCCCGCTCCCGGCAGCAGGTGGACGGCGGGCCCGAGGAGGAGCTGCCCGCCAGTTCGGCCCTGCTCGGCTCGATCGGCTTCTCGCAGCGGTTCGGCGACTGGACCGGCTCCTACGCCGTGCGCTTCATGGGGCCCCACGCCGTCGACTCGGCCCGCGGCGACGGCGAGGCCGGCAAGTTCCTGACGATGAACGCGCGGGTGTCCTACAAGACCCGCCTCGTCTACCCCGTGACGTTCCACCTCGACCTGCGCAACGCGCTGGACGAGGAGGGACTGCAGGCCGCCAGCTACGTGTACGTCCCGCTGCGGCTGCCGGTCGACGGGCGGCGCGTGGAGCTGTCGGCCGAACTGCGATTCTGAGAGGTCCCGGAGGTCGCGCGATGAACCGCTGGCTGTCACTGGTCCTGTGCGCGGGGCTGGCGCCGTTCGCCGCCGGCGCGGGGGCCGACGAGGAGGAAGCGCGCGGCATTCCGAAGGCGCCCCCCAGGGCCGAAGGCGAAGGTCCGTGGGCGCGGCTGATCCTGCGCGGCGTGACGCTGATCGACGGCACCGGCGCGCCGCCCGTGGGCCCGGTCGACATCGTGATCGAGAAGGACCGCATCGCGAAGATCCAGAGCGTCGGCTACCCCGGGGTGCCGATCGACCCGTCGCGGCGGCCCAGGGCGGAACCCGGCGACGAGGTCCGCGAGCTCGACGGCCACTACGTGATCCCCGGCTTCGTCGACGCCCACGCCCACATCGGCGGCCGCGAACAGGGCACGCCTGCCGAGTACGTGTTCAAGCTGTGGATGGCCCACGGCGTGACGACGATCCGCGACCCGGGCACCGGCAACGGGCTCGACTGGGTGCTGGAGGCGAAGGCGAAGAGCGCGCGCAACGAGATCACGGCGCCGCGGATCGAGGCCTACACGTGGTGGAGCCAGGGCCTGAAGGCGCCGGCGAACACCCCCGAGGCGGCGCGGGCGTGGGTGGCCTCCGTCGCGAAGCAGGGCGCCGACGGCCTCAAGCTCACCTCGCTGCCGCCGGCGATCATGGCGGCCACCATCGACGAGGCGCGCAAACAGGGGATTCGCACGACCGCCCACCTGGCCCAGACCGGCGTGTCGCGCGTCAACGTGCTCGACGCCGCGCGCATGGGCCTGCACGGGATGGAGCACTGGTACGGCCTGCCCGAGGCGCTGTTCGAGGGTCGCACCGTCCAGGATTTCCCGGCCAGCTACAACTACAACGACGAGCAGCATCGCTTCGGCGAGGCGGGCCGCTTGTGGAAGCAGGCGGCGCCGCCGTTCAGCCCGAAGTGGAACGCGGTCATGGACGAGCTGGTCTCGCTCGGCTTCAACCTCGACCCCACCTTCACGATCTACGAGGCCAGCCGCGACCTGATGCGGGCCCGCCGCGCCGAGTGGCACGAGGAGCACACGCTGCCGTCTCTGTGGCGCTTCTACCAGCCCTCGCGCAAGGCCCACGGCTCGTACTGGTTCTACTGGACCACCGAAGATGAGGTGGCCTGGCGCGAGAACTACCGGCTGTGGATGGCGTTCGTGAACGAGTACAAGAACCGCGGCGGCAGCGTCACCACCGGCTCCGACTCGGGCTTCATCTACAAGCTCTACGGCTTCGACTACGTGCGCGAGCTGGAGCTGCTGCGGGAGGCGGGCTTCCACCCGCTCGAGGTGCTGCGAGCCGCCACGCTGAAGGGCGCGGAGGCGCTGGGCCGCGCGACGGACGTGGGCTCGGTCGAGGTCGGCAAGAAGGCGGACCTGGTGGTGCTGTCGAAGAACCCGCTGGCCCACCTCGGCTCGCTGTACGGCACCGGCGCCATCGAGCTCGACGCGAAGAACGAGCCGGTCCGAGCCGGCGGCGTGCGCTACACGATCAAGGACGGCATCGTCTACGACGCGAAGCGGCTGCTGGAGGACGTGCGGCGGATCGTCGCCGAGGCCAAGGCGAAGGAGGGCTTCACGCTGCTCCAGCCGGGTGTCGCGCGATGAACCTCGACACCGAGGTCCTGCGGCTGAGGGCGCTGGTCGAGGCCGGGCGCCTCGTCCACCAGAGCCTGGACGTGGACCGCCTGCTCGACAACATCCTGGTCGCCGCGACGTCGACCGTGGGCGCCGCGCGCGGCACCGTGTACGTGTGCGACGACGACAAGCGCGAGCTGTGGTCGCGGGTCACCGCCGGCCCCGAGCGGCTGGAGATACGCCTGCCCTACGGCAAGGGCATGGCCGGCTTCACCGCCGACAAGGGCGAGGTGCTGAAGGTCGACGACGTGCACGCCTCGCCGCTGTTCGACCCCGAGGTCGACCGCCGCACCGGCTTCCGCACCGAAAACGCGCTGTGCGTGCCGATCCGCGACCGCCAGGGCGGCGTCGCCTCGGTGATCCAGCTCCTCAACAAGCCGGGCGGCTTCACCCAGGACGACGTCCAGTTCCTGACGCTGATGGGCGACCAGGTCGCGCAGGCGATCGAGAACGCGCGCACCCAGCAGCTCCTGTTGGCGAGCCAGAAGATGGCCCGCGAGCTGGAGCTGGCTCGGCGCATCCAGACGCTGCTGCTGCCGGCGCGGCTGCCGAAGGTGCCGGGGGTCGTTGCCGCCGCGCGCATGGTCACCTCGCGCGAGGTCGGCGGCGACTACTACGACGTGATCGCGCTGCCCGGCGGGCGCCACCTGTTCGTCGTGGCAGACGTCTCCGGCAAGGGCGTCGCGGCGGCGCTCGTGATGTCGAACCTGCAGGCGGCGCTGCTCGCCACCACCGCGCTCGGCCTCGACCTGCCGGCCTGGGTCGCCCACCTCAACAACGTGATCTACGACCGGCTGGAGGGCAGCCGCTACGCGACGGTCGCGCTGCTGCTGCTGGAGGCCGACGCGACCCAGGCCCGGCTGGTCAACGCGGGGCACCCCCCGGTGCTGCTGCGACTGGCGGACGGCACGGTGCGGCGCCTGGAGTCGACGGGGCCGCCGCTCGGAATGCTGCCGGCGTCGAGCTTCGAGGAGCTGACGTTCGAGCTGCCGGCGGGCGCCCATCTCCTGCTCTACAGCGACGGCCTCAACGAGGCGGCCGGGCGCTCGGGCGAGGAACTCGGGATCGAGGGCGTCGAGCGGCTGCTCGTCGAACTCGCCGCGCTCGCCCCCGAACCCGCGGCCGACGCGATGCTGGCCGCGGTCGCCGCGCACTCCTCGGGCGGCCCCGAGCCCGACGACCGCACCTTGATGCTGCTGCGCCGGAGCTGACCCCTCAGTCCGCGGCCAGCGTCTCGGCCGAGCCGGTGCGGCGCAGCAGGCGCGCGCGCAGGCGCTCGCCGACGAGGTCGAGGGCGACGACCAGCGCCAGGATGCACAGCAGCACCGTCGCGAAGCGGTCCCACTGGTAGTACTCCTGGTAGGCGTGGAGCTGGACCCCGATGCCGCCGGCGCCGACGTAGCCGACGATCGCCGCGGAGCGCAGGTTGTACTCCAGCATCCACAGCGACTGGCTCCACACGAGCGGCCGCGCCTGCGGCCACAGGCCGTACTGGAAGGCCTGGATCGGGTGGGCGCCCAGCGCGCGCAGGCCGGCCGCCACCTTGAGGTCGACCGACTCGAAGGCGTCGGCGAAGAACTTGCCCAGGTAGCCGACGGAGTAGAACGTCAGCGCCACGACGCCGGCCAGCGGGTTGGCGCCGACCACCGCGACCGCGACCAGCGCCCACACCAGGCTCGGCAGCGTGCGCACCATGTTCATCGCGAGGCGCGCCAGCAGCGCGAGCGGCCGCGGCGACACCGTGCGCGCCGCGCACAGCGCGAGCGGCAACGACAGCGCGACCGCGAACAGCGTTGCCAGCACGGCGATGCGGAACGTCTCGCCCAGCGCGGCCGCGACGTCGGGCAGCACGGAGAGGTCTGGCGGCAGGAAGCGGCCCAGGAAGCGCTTCAGGTTGGCCCAGTGGTCGAGGTCGCGCCCCGAGCCGCGCAGCACCGGCAGCGACCACACTGCCGCCGCGGCCAGCAGCAGCGCGAGCACGGTCTCGAGGTCGAGCCGCTCGTAGAGCGCGCGGCCGCGCTTGGCGGCGCTCACAGGGCCCAACCCGCCGGCAGCGCCGGGTCGATCACCAGCGCGCGGTCGGCGAACTCGTCGACGTGGGGCCGGTCGTGCAGCACGCAGACGACGGTCAGGCCGCGGGCGCGCGCCTCGTCGCGCAGCACGCCGAGGGCGCGCCGGGCGCCGCCGGGATCGAGCGCCGAGACCGGCTCGTCCGCCAGCACGGCCTCGGGTTCGAGGCACAGGCCGCGGGCCAGCGCCGCGCGCTGCTGCTCGCCCCCCGAGCACAACGCCGCCGTGCGCTCCGCGACTTCGGCGAGGCCCAGCGCACCCAGCAGCGAGCGCGCCCGGGCTTCGCCTTCGCGCGGCGCGCCGGCCAGCGTGCGCCACCACGGGTGACGCCCGAGCCGGGCCAGGCACACGTTGTCGACCAGCGGCAGCGTCGGCACCAGGCGCAGGTCCTGGAACACGAGCCCGAGCCGGCCGCGCAGCGCTGCGGGCGGCTGCGCGGCGCCCTGCGCATCGCACCAGTGCAGTTGGCCTTCGCTCGCGGACAGCAGTCCCGCGAGCGCCGCCAGCAGGCTCGACTTGCCCGCGCCCGAGGGGCCGGTGACGGCGAGGAACTCGCCGCGGCGCACCTCGAGGTCGAGGCCGCGGAACAGCCAGCGTTCGCCCCGGCGCAGGCCCAGCCCGCGCAGGCTCAGGTGAGGGGCGCCGGGGGCCGGCGCCGTGACCGCCGCCAAGCTCTACCGGGCGCCGATCAGCCGCTGCGCCTCTTCGAGCGGCGCCAGGTGCTTCGCCTCGTCGACGGCGACCAGCTTCGAGGTGAACACCTTGTCGCGCAGCGCGGCGCGGGCCGGCTCGTTCAGCGCCAGCAGCGCCCGGAGCAGCGCCTCGCGGGGCGCTCCCGTCAACGTGCGCCGCACGGCCAGCACGTGGGTCGGCACCGGGCCCTGCTCCGCCACCTTCTTCAGGCGCCGGCGCTGCTCCAGGTTCAGGTGCTTGTCCTCGTCGAGCACGTAGTAGCTGATCGCCGCCGCCTCGGCTTCGCCCGAGAGCACCCGCTCGACGGCGGAGACGTAGCCGCTGCCGTACCAGACGTTGCCGGCGCCGAAGAACTGCTCGGGCGCGGCGCCGGTCTTCAGCAGCCCCTTGCGGACCAGGTCGGCGTGAGGGATCACGTAGCCCGAGGTCGAGGTGCGCGAGGAGAACGCGACGCGCCGGCCGCGCAGGTCCTCCACCTTCGACAGGGGCCTGTCGGCCAGTGCGACCCAGTAGCTGCGGTACTCGGTCCGCCCGCCGATCTCCCCGGCCAGCAGCACGTCCGCGCTCTGCGCGCGGCGGGCGTTGAGCATGTCCGAGGCCGACAGGTACGCGAGGTCGACGGTGCCGTTGGCCAGCCCCTCGAGGATCACCGCGGCCGAGAGCGGCACGATCACCTCGGCCGGGCGGCCCAGCGCGCCCTGCAGGTGGTCGGCGAGCGCGCGGCGCTCGGCCAGCATCTGCTCCGGGTTCTTGTCCGGCTTCAGGGCGACGACGAGCTTCTCGGACGCATGCAGGGAGCTCCCGCCGGCGAGCGTCAGGGCGCCGGCGAGGGCGACGAGGGAGGCGAGGCGGACGAGGCGGACGAGTTTCATGGCGCCGCGGATTGTCGCCTAGAAGCGGGCGACGAAGCCCGCCTGCACGAGGCGCGGCAGGCCGGGCAGCATGCCGCGGCTGCGGTCGGCGAGGTAGAGCTCGTCGGTCAGGTTCTTGACGGCCACGAACAGGCTGCCGTCGAGGGCCTTGACGTCGTACGAGACCGTCGCGTTCCAGATCGTGTGGCCGTCGATGCGGCCGCGCTGGCCGTCCGCCGAGGACGCGACGGTGTTGAGGTCGTCGGCGAACTGGGCGCTCGTGAACACCGCCTCGAGCTGGGCCTGCACGCCGCGCGGGTGACGGTAGCCCACCATCGCGTTGAGGGCGTGCTCGGGGGAGTAGGGCAGGCGGTTGCCGGTGACCCGGGTGGTCGCGAAGCCCGGCACGTTGCTGAAGCGCAGGCCCTCGAAGCGGGCCGTCGGCACGGCGGTGTAGGCGAGCCGGGCGAAGACGTTGTGCTCGCTGCCCGTCAGGATGCCGCTGTCGATCCGCGCGCCCAACTCGAAACCCTGGTGCAGCGTCTCGCCGCCGTTGGTCAGCGCGGCGCCGAGGCCGCCCGCCAGGCTGGCCGGGACGATCTGGTTCTCGTAGTCCATTCGGAACCAGGTGGCGTCGAAGCGCACGCCGGGACGCGGCGCGCCGCGGAGGCCGAGTTCGAGGTTCCAGGACAGCTCGGGGTCGAGGTCGACCGTGCCGCCGGCGTTGCTGACGATGTCCTCGGTGCGCGGCGGGGCGAAGCCGCGGTGCGCTCCGCCGAACAGCGCGAAGCGGTCGTCGACGTTCCACGCCACGCCGAGGCCCGGCACCCACTGCGTGAGCGAGGTGCTGCCGGTGGCGCCGGCGCCGCCGTTGGCGAGTCGGTTGGTGCGCTCGTAGTCGATCGCCTCGAAGCGCAGGCCGGGCGTGACGGTGAAGCGGCCCAGCAGGATGCGCTCCTGGAGGAAGCCGGACCAGGCGGAGTTCTCGCGGCGGTTGTCCTCGACGACGCGGCCGTCGCGGGCGGTCGGCGTGTCGCCGTTCTTCTGGATCCGCTCCTGCACCTCGAAGTGGGCGCGTACGCCGACCTCCGCCTCGCCGCGGGCGCCGAACAGGCCGTGGCCGAAACGCAGCCGCGTCTCGATGCCGGTGGTGTCGTAGTCGCGCAGCCGGCCCTCGTTGCCGCAGGTGGTCAGCAGGTTGGCCATGCCGCGGCAGTTCGGGTCGGACGCGTCGTTGGGGCGCTGCCCGGAGTTCGACGACTGGCGCCACCAGTCGCGGCTGAAGGTCGAGTGGTAGGCCTGGGTCGACACCAGCAGGCCGCTGCCGACCAGTGCGTTGTGGCGGGCGGAGAGGCCGAAGCGGCGGCCGGTGAAGTCGTCGTTCTCGAACGGGTTCTGTCGCGGGTCCTGCTCCCACTCGGCGAGCCGGAGACCGGAGTAGGTGACCTGCGAGTCCTCGCCGTAGAAGTTGCCCTTGAAGGTCAGCGTGTGACGGGTCGAGAGCGCGACGACGGCCTTCAGCGTCGCGTCGGTGAGGTCGGAGTGGACCGCCTCACGGGCGCCGTCGCCGCCCTTGCGCATCACGTCGAGCAGCAGCCCGGTGCGGCCGAAGGTGCCGCCGGCGGTGGCGTGCGCGTTCAGGTAGTCGCGGTTGCCGGCGGTGACGCGGGCGGTGGCCCGCAGGTCGCGCGGCGGCTCGGGGGTCAGGTAGTTGATCACGCCGCCGACGGTCACCGGGCCGTAGCTGATCTGACCGGCACCCTTCAGGATCTCCACGCTCTCGAAGCGCTCGATCGGCGGGTGGTAGTAGCTGGCGTTGTCGCCGTAGGGCGCGTACGACAGCGGCAGTCCGTCCTCGAGCAGGAGCGTCTTGCTCGAGCGGGTCGGGTTGAGGCCGCGGATCCCGATGTTGGGCCGCAGCGCGAAGCCCTCCTCGTCGCGCACGGTGACGCCGCTGGCCTTGCGCAGCGCTTCGGAGACGTCGCGCACGCGGGCCGACTCGAGCAGCTCGGGCGGCAGCACCTCGATCGAGCCCGGAATCCGGCGCACGGTCTCGGGGCCGCCGAGGATGCTGGCGCCGACCACGGTCATTTCTTCGTCGAAGCCGCCGGGGTGCAGCGTGAAGCGCACCTCGGCGGGCCGGCTGCCGACCTCGACCTTCTTGCGCGACAGCGAGAAGCCGTCGATCTCCGCGGTCACCTCGTAGGCGCCTGCGGGCAGCTCGAGCCGGAACTGCCCGGCCTCGTCGGTCGTCGCGCTCTTCTCGAACCCGAGCGCGGCGAGCCGCACGGTGACTCGGGCGTAGGGGAGCACCGCGCCGGTCTCGTCGACGACCCGGCCCGAGACCGAGCCCGTGGACTGTGCCAGGACTCCGCTGGCGGGGAGGAGGGCGGCCAGCACGGCCGTCAGCAGGGCGAGGGGGCGATTCATCGAGGTCTCCGTTCCGATATCGAAAGTGAAATCCCTTTTCAACTTTCGCGCAGAAGTTAAGGCGTCGGCGTCGTGGTGTCAAGTCCACGCACCAAAGTGGCCATGCAGCAAGGCGTGTGCCTGTCTCTGGCGCGCAGTTCGTGCGCGTCGGCTCGCGGCTACTCGGGGGAGGCCAGGGTGACGACGGCGGGGAGGCGCACGGTGAAGACCGACCCGCGGCCCATCTCGCTGGTGACGGTCACGTCGCCGCCCATCATCCGGCAGAAATGGCGGCTGATCGCGAGGCCGAGGCCGGTGCCGCCGAAGCGACGCGAGGTGGAGTCGTCCGCCTGCACGAAGGCCTGGAACAGGCGTCCGGTCTGCTCCGGGGTCATGCCGATGCCGGAATCGGCGACCGCGACGACCACCCAGCCCGGCCCGGAGCCGTCCGGCTCGTGGCGCACGTCGAGCCGGATGCGCCCCTTCTCGGTGAACTTGCAGGCGTTCGAGAGCAGGTTGTAGAGGACCTGGCGCACCCGCGTCTCGTCCGCCCGCATCGGCAGCGAGGGCGGGCAGGTCACCTCGAGCTGGTTGTCCTTCTGGGCCACCAGCGGGCGCAGCGTGTCCTGGATCTGGCCGATCTGGGTCGCGAGGTCGAAGTCGTCGACCGTCAGCGTCATCTTGCCGGCCTCGATCTTGGAGATGTCGAGGATGTCGTTGATCAGCGCCAGCAGGTGCTTGGCCGCGCCGCCGATCTTCTTCAGGTCGCGCACCTGGCTGCCGTCGCCGGCCTCTTCCGCCTCTTCGAGCAGCAGGTCGGTGTAGCCGATGATGGCGTTCATCGGCGTGCGCAGCTCGTGGCTCATGTTGGCCAGGAAGCGGCTCTTCGAGCGGCTGGCCTCCTCGGCTTCGCGGGTGGCGGCCTCCGCCACCTCGCGCAGGCGGTCGGCCTCGGCGCGGGCGGCCTCTGCCCGCTCCTTCTCCTCGCGCAGGTTGGCCGTGCGCTCCTCGACCAGCTGCGTCAGCTCGGCTTCCCGGCGCCGCGCCTGCTCGGCCAGGCTGCGCGCCAGCTCGGCGTTCTCCAGCGCGATCGCGGCCTGGTTCGCGAAGCCCGCCAGCAGCCGCAGGTCGTCTTCGCCGAACATCTCGGTCTTCGTGACGTTGTCGGCGACCAGCGCGCCCAGCATGCGCTGGCGGCCGCGCAGCGGGGCGCACATCGAGGCGCGGATGTGCTGGGCCTGGATCGAGCCGGCGGCGTCGAAACGCGAGTCGCCGGCCGCGTCCATCGACAGCACCGCGACGGCGTTGTCCATCGCGTAGCGCACGATCTGGCGGCTGAACACGCCCGCCTCGGCGCCGACGCCCGGCGCGACCCACGCCTTGTGCGCCTGCAACTCGCCCGCCTCGTCGGCCAGCACCAGCACCGTGCGTTCGACCGGGACGATCTGCGGCAGGATGGCGACGATCTCGTCGGGCAGCCGGTCGGCCGCTGCCGGGTTCGAGAGCATCTCGCTGACCTTGAGCACGATCTCGAGCTTCTGCCGCGCCTTCTGCTCGGCAGGGCTCGGCGCCGGCCCGCGGCGGATCGAAGCCAGCTCCGAAGGCTTCAGGATGTCCTGCAGCGAGCGGAGGGTGAGATCCGCCTTCAGCTCCTTGACGATGTTGCTCAAGATCCGCCGATTCTAGACAGCTTCCGCCCCGCCGCGCGCCCCCTTTCGCGAGAAAGCCTGGACGACGGCCCGCGTCGCGGCCTCGAGCCCCAGGCGGGAGGTGTCGACGACCGCGTCGGCCAGCGCGTAGAGCGGCTCGCGCGCCGCCAGCAGCCGCCGCAGCTCGGCCATCGCCTCGGGGTGATCGGCCATCGGCCGCCGGTCGCCCTGCTGCACGACGCGGTTCCAGTGGTCCTCCGGGCGCGCGCGCAGCCACACGGTCACCGCGCGCTCGCGCAGCCGGGCGAAGGTGTCGGCGGCGGCGACGAGACCGCCGCCGGTGGCCAGCACCACCGGCCGCTTCTCGCGCAGCACGGCCTCCAGCGCCTCGCGCTCGAGGCGGCGGTAGTAGGGCTCGCCGTGCAGCGCGAAGACCTCGTCGAGGGTCAGGCCGCAGGCCTCCTCGATGCGGCGGTCGAGCTCGACGAACGGCAGCCGCAACTGCCGCGCCGCCCGGCGGCCGACGCTGCTCTTGCCTGCGCCGCGCAGCCCGAGCAGCGCCAGCAGCCGTGGGCCGCCGGCCGCGGCCGCGGCGGGGGTCGAGAGCAGCGCCGCCGCGGAGGTCTCCAGCCCCTCGGCCATCGCGGCCAGGCTGGCCACCGACGGGTTGCCGCGCCCCGCCTCCACGTCGGCCACGAAGCGCGGCGACAGCCCCGCCCGCGTCGCCAGTTCGCGCAGCGTCAGCCCGCGCTCCGTGCGGCGCTCGCGCACCCGGTGGCCGAGTTCGGCGAGCAGGTCCGCGCGTTCCATGGCGGTCAGCACTATAGTGCATTACCATGGCGACGCCAAGCACTATATTGCTTGACAGCCCGGTGCCCCGCGGCTAGCCTCGAAAGCGCATGGACCACCACGCCCCGGAGCCCGCGGCCCCCGTCCGCTTCGACACCCACCCCTCGCGCTACGTGCACTGGAAGCTGCACGTCGAGCCGCCCGTCGCCCGCCTGGTGATGGACGTGGTCGAGGAGCGCCCGCTGCGCGAGGGCTACACGCTCAAGACCAACAGCTACGACCTCGGCGTCGACATCGAGCTGGCGGACGCGATCCAGCGCCTGCGCTTCGAGCACCCCGAGGTGCGGGTGGTGGTGATCTCCTCGGGCAAGGACCGCATCTTCTGCTCGGGCGCCAACATCTACATGCTGGGCAGCTCGACCCACGCGTTCAAGGTCAACTTCTGCAAGTTCACCAACGAGACGCGGCTCGCGATCGAGGACGCCTCGGCCCACTCCGGGCTCAAGTCGCTGGCGGCGGTCAACGGCGCCTGCGCGGGTGGCGGCTACGAGCTGGCGCTGGCCTGCGACGAGATCCTGCTGGTCGACGACTCGAACTCGGCGGTCAGCCTGCCCGAGGTCAGCCTGCTCGGGGTGCTGCCTGGCACCGGAGGCCTGACCCGCGTCACCGACAAGCGCAAGGTGCGGCGCGACCTGGCCGACGTCTTCTCGTCGCTGGGCGAAGGCGTCAAGGGCAAGCGCGCGGTGCAGTGGCGCCTGGTCGACGAGGCCGTGCCGCTGTCGAAGTTCGCGACCCGGGTGCCGGAGAAGGCGGCCGCGCTGGTCGCGAAGTCCACGCCGCGCACGGGCCCCGGCGTGGCGCTGCCCGACCTCGACGGCAAGCGCTCGGCAGAGGGCATCGAGCACCGCCACGTCTCGCTGGCGATCGACCGCGCGGCCCGCGTCGCCCGCCTCACGGTCCGCGGCCCGGAGTCCGGTGAGCCGGCCGACGCGAAGGGGATGCGCGAGCGTGGCGCGGAGCTGTGGGCGCTGCGCGCCTTCCGCGAGCTCGACGACTGCCTGCTGCACCTGCGCTTCAACGAGCCCGAGATCGGCGTGGTCGTGCTGCGGACCGAGGGGTCCCTCGACGCCGTGCTCGCCGCCGACGCGGCCCTGTTCGCCGCCGCGAAGGAGGACTGGTTCGCCTTCGAGGTGCTGCACCACATGAAGCGCGTGCTGAAGCGGCTCGACGTCACCGCCCGCAGCCTGCTCGCGGTGATCGAGCCCGGCTCCTGCTTCGGCGGTTCGCTCTACGAGCTGGCGCTGGCCGCGGACCGCATCTACATGAAGGACGAAGACGGCGGGCCCGAGATCGCGTTCTCGGCGCTCAACGACGGCCCGCTGCCGATGGCCAACGGCCTGTCCCGGCTGGCCACCCGCTTCCTCGCCGAGCCCGGCAAGGCGAAGGCGCCGGTCGGCGAGCGCTTCACGGCCGCCGATGCGCTGGACGCCGGCTACGTGACCTACGCGCCGGACGACATCGACTGGGACGACGAGGTGCGCCTCGCCATCGAGGAGCGCTCGACGATCTCGCCGGACGCACTGACCGGCATGGAGGCCAACATCCGCTTCGCCGGCCCGGAGACGATGGAGACCAAGATCTTCGGCCGCCTGTCCGCCTGGCAGAACTGGATCTTCCAGCGCCCCAACGCCGTCGGCGAGAAGGGCGCGCTCACGCTGTACGGGAAGCCGGAGCGCCCGCGCTTCTCCTGGAACCGCACGTAGGAGCCCCGCGATGTCGAACGTCGACCTGAACTCGAAGATCCCCAACAACGTGGACCTCGCGCAGGACAAGCGCCTGCTGCGCGCGCTCGAGCAGTGGCAGCCCAACTACATCGACTGGTGGAAGGAGATGGGCCCCGAGGGCTTCCAGGAGAAGGACGTGTGGCTGCGCACGGCCATCTCGGTCGACGCCGAGGGCTGGGCCCACTTCGACTACGTGAAGATGCCCGACTACCGCTGGGGCATCTTCCTCGCCGACCCGGTCCAGGACCGCAAGATCGGCTTCGGCGACGTGATGGGCGAGGACGCCTGGCAGGTTGTGCCCGGCGAGCACCGCAACACGCTGCGCCGCCTGATCGTCACCCAGGGCGACACCGAGCCCGCCAGCGTCGAGCAGCAGCGGCTGCTGGGGCAGAGCGCGCCGTCGCTGTACGACCTGCGCAACCTGTTCCAGGTCAACGTGGAGGAAGGCCGCCACCTGTGGGCGATGGTCTACCTGCTCCACTCCCAGTTCGGCCGCGACGGCCGCGAGGAGGCGGAGGAGCTGCTGGCCCGCCGCAGCGGCAACCCCGACAAGCCGCGCATCCTCGGCGCCTTCAACGCGCCGATCGAGAACTGGCTCGACTTCTTCATGTTCACGATGTTCACGGACCGCGACGGCAAGTACCAGTTGCTGGCGCTGGCCGAGAGCGGCTTCGACCCGCTGGCGCGCACCACCCGCTTCATGCTCACCGAGGAGGCCCACCACATGTTCGTGGGCGAGACCGGCGTCGAGCGCGTCGTGCAGCGCACGGTCGAGCTGATGCAGCAGGCGCCCGAGGGCGACGTCACGAAGCTGGGCGGCGTGCCGCTCTCGCTGATCCAGAAGCACCTGAATCTCTGGTTCTCGCTCTCGCTCGACCTGTTCGGCGGCGAGATCTCCTCGAACGCGGCGTCCTACTTCGCAGCGGGGCTGAAGGGCCGCGCCAACGAAGACAAGTACGAGGACCACAAGGCGCTCGGCACGACCTACCGGATGGCGGTGCCGAAGGACGGCACGGTCGCCGAGGAGGACGTGCCGCTGCGCAACGCGATGAACGAGGTGCTGCGCGACCAGTACGTCGCCGACTGCCAGCGCGGCGTCGACCGCTGGAACAAGCACCTCGAGAAGGCGGGGATGTCCGAGCGCCTGGTGCTGCCGGCCAAGCAGTTCCACCGCCACATCGGCCTCTACGCGGGGATGCCGTTCGACCCGCAGGGCCGGCTGCTCTCGCGCGAGGAGTGGGACCGCCGCCAGGGCGAGTGGATCCCGAACGCCCAGGACCGCGCCTACGTGCAGAGCCTCCAGGGCTGCGTGAAGGAGCCGGGCCAGATCGCCAACTGGCTGGCGCGCCCGGCCCGCGGCATCAAGGGCCTCCCCTTCGAGTACGAGTACGTCCGGTTTGATTAGCCGCCGCTGACGCCCGGTCGGGGGAGCAGGCCGGTCTTCGCGTCGCGGGCGGCTGCCGCGAGGCGCCGCAGGGCGGGGCCGAGGGGTGAGCGGCGCCGCCAGGCCAGAGCGATGGTGCGTCCCGGTGCAGGATCGGCGAAGGGGCGCACCGACAGCCGGGCCCGCCGCGCTTCGGCGGCGACCGCGAGCTGGGGCAGGAGCGTCACGCCGGCGCCGTCGGCCACCATCTGCGCCAGAGTGGGCAGGCTCGTCGCGCGGAACTCCAGCTCTTCGCTGCCCGCCGCCGAGCAGAAGGCGAGCGCCTGGTCGCGGAAGCAGTGGCCGTCGTCCAGCAGCAGCACGTTCTCGCCGTCCAGGTCGCGGCGCGTCGCCGGGCGGCTGCTGGCCGCCAGGGGATGTCCCGCGGGGGCGGCGAGCACGAACGGGTCGTAGCCGATCACCTCGTGCTCGAGGTCGCCCAGGTGCGTCTCCAGCGCGAGCAGCGCGCCGTCGAGCTCGCCGCCCGCCAGCCGCTTCACGAGCGCATCCGTCTTGTCCTCGATCCAACGCAAGGTCAGCCGCGGGAAGGCGCGCCGCAGCGCGGGCCGGATCGCCGAGACCAGGTAGGGGGACAGCGTGGGAATCACGCCCAGCCGGATCGTCCCGGTCAGCGGATCCGCGGACCCCTGCGCGAGGTCCACCAGGTCGTCGACCTCGCGCAGGATCGCGCGCGCCCGCTCCAGGATCGGCTCGCCCGCCGCCGTGGCCAGCACGTGCCGCCGGTCCCGCTCGAACAGCCGCACGCCGAGCGCCGCTTCGAGCTGGGCGAGCTGGTTCGAGAGCGAGGGCTGCGAGACGTGGCAGCGCTCGGCGGCCCGGCTGAAGGACAGCGTCTCGGCCACCGCCACCGCGTACTGGAGCTGGCGCAGGGTGAACGGGTGCGCTCCGAGCTTCATTCTTGCAAGCTATCACAGTTATCTCAGAGATGTCTTGGACGAATAACTGAGCCGATGCCATCGTGTGCCCGGGATCAGGCGGTCTTCGACAGTCTCGAGAAAGGAACGGACTCATGGCCACGAGCGACCAGATCAAGCAGGGCAGCGGGAACGGCGGGCAGTGCCCGTTCACGGGCGGCCGGGCGGGAGCGGCGGGAGGCCGCGGCACGACGAACGCGGACTGGTGGCCGCAGCAGCTCGACCTGAAGGTGCTGCACCAGCACTCCGCGAAGTCGAACCCGATGGACGAGGGTTTCGACTATCGCAAGGAGTTCCAGCAGCTCGACCTCGACGCCGTGGTCGCGGACCTGCGGGCGCTGATGACCGACTCGCAGGACTGGTGGCCGGCCGACTACGGCCACTACGGCCCGTTCTTCATCCGCATGGCGTGGCACGCGGCGGGTACCTACCGCGTCGGCGACGGCCGCGGCGGCGCCGGCAACGGCGCGCAGCGCTTCGCCCCCGAGAACTCGTGGCCCGACAACGGCAACCTCGACAAGGCGCGGCGGCTGCTGTGGCCGGTCAAGCAGAAGTACGGCCGCAGGCTGTCGTGGGCCGACCTGTTCATCCTGACGGGCAACGTCGCGCTGGAGTCGATGGGCTTCAGGACCTTCGGCTTCGGCGGCGGCCGCGCCGACATCTGGGAGTCCGAGGCCGACATCTACTGGGGCTCCGAGAAGCAGTGGCTAGCGACCAGCGACAAGCCGAACAGCCGCTACTCCGGTGAGCGCAACCTCGAGAACCCGCTGGCGGCCGTGCAGATGGGCCTCATCTACGTGAACCCGGAGGGCCCGGACGGCAACCCCGACCCGCTGGCCTCGGCCCGCGACATTCGCGAGACGTTCGCCCGGATGGCGATGAACGACGAGGAGACGGTGGCGCTGACGGCCGGCGGGCACACCTTCGGCAAGGCCCACGGCGCCGGGCCCGCCTCCCACGTCGGCCCCGAGCCGGAGGCGGCGGACGTGGAGGAGCAGGGCTTCGGCTGGAAGAGCAGCTTCGGCAGCGGCAAGGGCGGCGACACCATCACGAGCGGCATCGAGGGGGCCTGGACGGCGACGCCGACGCAGTGGGACAACTCCTACTTCGAGACGCTGTTCGGCTACGAGTGGGAGCTGACCAGGAGCCCGGCCGGCGCCCACCAGTGGAAGCCGAAGGGCGACGCGGGCGCGGGTTCGGTGCCCGACGCGCACGACCCGAAGAAGCGCCACCAGCCGATGATGACCACGGCCGACATGGCGATGCGGATGGACCCGGCCTACGAGAAGATCTCGCGCCGCTTCCTGGCGAACCCGCAGGAGTTCGCCGACGCCTTCGCCCGCGCCTGGTTCAAGCTCACTCACCGCGACATGGGCCCGCGCTCGCGCTACCTCGGCAAGCTGGTGCCGCAGGAGGAGCTGATCTGGCAGGACCCGGTCCCCGCGGTCGACCATCCGCTGGTCGACGCGAAGGACGTCGCCGACCTGAAGGCGAGGGTGCTCGCTTCGGGCCTCAGCGTGGCGCAGCTCGTCACCACCGCGTGGGCCTCGGCCTCGACCTTCCGCGGCAGCGACAAGCGCGGCGGCGCCAACGGCGCCCGCATCCGCCTCGCCCCGCAGAAGGACTGGGAGGTCAACCAGCCGGCCGAACTCGCGCAGGTGCTGGCGAAGCTGGAGGCGATCCGCGGCGAGTGGAACGCGGCGCAGAAGGGCGGCAAGAAGATCTCGCTGGCCGACCTGATCGTGCTGGCGGGCGGAGCGGCAGTCGAGGCGGCGGCGAAGCAGGCGGGCGTCGAAGTCAGCGTGCCGTTCACGCCCGGCCGCACCGACGCGTCGCAGGAGCAGACCGACGCCGCGTCGTTCGCGGTGCTGGAACCGAAGGCCGACGGCTTCCGCAACTACGTGCGCAAGGGGATGGAGGAGGCCCAGGCGCACCTGCTGGTCGACAAGGCGCAGCTCCTGTCGCTGACGGCGCCCGAGATGACGGTGCTGGTCGGCGGCCTGCGCGCGCTGGGCGCCACCTTCGACGGCTCGAAGCACGGCGTCTTCACGTCCAGCCCCGGCGCGCTGAGCAACGACTTCTTCGTGAACCTGCTCGACATGGGCACGAAGTGGCAGCGCAGCGCGGCCGACCGCAACGTGCTCGAGGGCCGCGACCGCAAGAGCGGCGCGCTCAAGTGGACGGCGACCGTCGTCGACCTGGTCTTCGGCTCCAACTCCCAGCTCCGCGCGCTGGCCGAGGTCTACGCCCAGGCTGACTCGAAGGAGAAGTTCGTGCGCGACTTCGTCGCGGCGTGGACCAAGGTGATGAACCTGGACCGCTTCGACCTGGCCTGATCCCGGTCCGGTCGAGCGTCCTTCGCGGCCCGGCGCGCGGTCTGCGCGCCGGGCCTCGTGCCACAGCGGAAGTGACCTCTCAGTTCGCCCAGCGACCGATGAAGGTTCCGGTGCTGGGTCGCCAGATGTCGCCAGCAACGGCACCGAGGCTTGAGCAGGTGTCGTAGTAGTAGGTGGTGCGCGACGAGATATCAGTCCGCCCGCGCGGGACTGCGGAGCAAGAATTCGCGGTCGTGGACGCGTCAGCTCCGAAGCACGCGAGCAACGCAGACTGAGCGTGTGAACTTGAGGTGGCGACGATCGGCGTGGCCTGGCAGTAACGTGTGGCCCCGGTCGGGCATGCACCGTCGGCGCTGACGATCGAGTGGCAGTACTGCACCGTGACCGTGGCTGTGGAAGTGTTGCTGCCACCGGGCCCCGTCGCCGTCAGGGTGTAGGTCGTCGTGGCCGTCGGGCTGACGCTGGTGGCCCCCCCGGCGCAGGAGACGGTGCCGATGCCCTGGTCGATCGAGCAACTGGTCGCGTTCGTGCTGGCGGTCCACGCGAGCGTCGACGACGAGCCGCCGTCGATGGTCGTGGGGGTCGCCGAGAGCGTCCCGGCTGTTGGTGCGGCCATCGTTACGCTCGCAGTCGCGGTCGCGTTGCCGCCAGGTCCGGTGGCAGTCAACTCATAGGTCGTCGCCGAGGTGGGGCTGACGGAGGTAGAGCCGCCCGCACAGGAGACGGCGCCGATGCCCTGGTTGATGGAGCAGGTGGTCGCGCCCGTGATTCCGCTCCAAGCCAGGGTGGAACTGGCGCCCAGGTTGATGGCCGAGGGAGTGGCCGTGAACGACCCGATCGAAGCTGAGTTGATCGTTACGCTCGCAGTCGCGGTCGCGTTGCCGCCAGGCCCGGTGGCAGTCAACTCATAAGTTGTCGCCGAGGTGGGGCTGACGGAGGTGGAGCCGCCCGCACAGGAGACGGCGCCGATGCCCTGGTTGATGGAGCAGGTAGTCGCGCCCGTGATTCCGCTCCAAGCCAGGGTGGAACTGGCGCCCAGGTTGATGGCCGGGGGAGTGGCCGTGAACGACCCGATGGCGGGAGCCAGCACTGCCACCGTCACGGAGGCCGTCGCTTCCTGCCCGTCGACGTCCACGGCGGTCAGGGTGTAGGTGGTGGACGCCTGTGTCGGCGTGACCGTCGTCGAGCCCCGCGGCTCCAACCCGCCGGAACCTGGGGAGATAGCCACGGAGATCGCGTTCTCCGTCTCCCAGGTCAGCGTGGAACTCGAACCGAGCTGCACGATCGCGGGCGTGGCGGTGAAGCGGGTGACCCGGGGTGCGGTTGCCGGCGAAACGACGACCGTGAACTCCTCGCTTGCCTCCGTCAGGCCCGCGGCCTGGCCCGAAACGACGGTGACACGGACCGAAAAGGACCCGACCTGCGGGTAGACGTGCTCCAGCCGGCAGGGGCCACACCCGATCTCACCGCGCTCGCCGTCGCCCCAACTGACGACCAGGCGCAGCGCTGCTGCCGGGTCGGTGTTCGTGAAGCGCCCGCCGTTGACGCGGAGCGTCGATCCCTTCTCGAGGCTGACAATCCCCGCCACGGGCGTCGGCTGCACCCCGAAGGTGCCTGTGAGTTGTCCAGTTGACGCGGGGGTTGGAGTTGGGACGGGCGTCGGCGTAGGTGTCGCTGTCCCGATGTGCGACGACGGCGAGGTGGGGGTTCGGTTGCTGCCAGCGTCACACGCCACATGTGCGAAGACCAGCAGGAGGAGAACCCAGGATCGGAACATGGAAGTACCCTCCGAGTTTTGGGTTTCTCGAAATTCTAACGATGCCGAACCTTTTGTAAACCATGCAGTGAACCCTCCAGGAGCCCGTGGTGAGACTCCCGGGTTGCCTGAAGAAGCAGGTGGCCGATCGGATACAAGTCTTACGTTGTGGCTCTGGCGATGGGCAAGGGGTGGCGAGCAGGCTGGGGTGCGCGCCCTCTCAGGCGTTGGGCAGCCGCAGCAGGCGGGTGGCGACCTCGCCCGTGAGGTCGTTGCGGACGGCGAGCGAGATGCGCCGCGTGTCAGGGCGAACCCGGACGGAGAGGGTGTACGCGATCGAAGAGCCGGGTGGCGCCGCGCTGGCGTCGAGTGCCTGCGTCTTCTCCACCACCGGGCTGGCGTCGCCGAGTTCCCGCCCCGCCGCGACCAGGACCGTGAACGACGAGGCTGCTCCGCCCATCGGCGCCGGAGTGCCCACGAGGTCGCCCACCAGGATCTGAAGCGTGAAGTCGACCCGGAGCAGGCGAGCCTCACGGGTCACCTTGCCGGAGCGGACGGCGAAGCGCGGTCGCCCGTCGGCGCCCCGAGGCTCGTGATAGAGGTTGGTGACGACCAGGTCCTTCAGCCGGGTGGCCTCCGAGGCGCGGACCACCGCCTGCCTCGCGCGCACCCGCAGCTTCGGATCGCGAGTCGCGACCTGGATCTCGCGCGGGGCGTCCTCCCGGCCCTCCGCCAGGGCGAAGGCCAGGGAGTAGTACGTGTCCTGTTCCGCGGCGATCCGGCGCAGCACCTGTTCCGCGTGGCCGGGCCCCATGGCCGTCAGGCCGCCGGTTCGCCTCGCCAGCAACGCGAGGCCGCCGTGCTCCTCCCACGCCCGCGCCTGCGCGGCCAGGCCCGGGGCGGGCGCATCGAGGCCGGGACCGAAGGTGCTCTCCTCGGGCCCGACGACGCCGGTGTCGCGCGAGCCGGCGGGATGCAGCGCGTGGATCGTGAGACCGTAGGCGTTGGCCGTGGCGGCCAGCGCCTCGAAGTCGGACCGGTTCTGGCAGTCGTCGGTGGGACTCAGCGACAAGTCGTCGCTGACGAAGACCAGGACCTTGCGCAACTCGACCCGGGCGAACGACACCAGCAGGTTGCGGATCTCCGCGGCCTTGCGGCGGATCGCCTGGCAGCGCTCCTCGCCTTCGACCCAGCGCACGAACGCCTGCTCCGCCGCCGCGTCCGGAAGCATCTGGGCGCCGGCGGGACTGGCGGCCTGCTGGGCGCGCGTCTCGGCCAGGCGGCGCTGGATCGCCTGTTCCCGCTGTCCGTAGGGGGCCGCCAGACCGTCGACCACCACCTCCAGCGCGCGGCGGTCCGTCGTCGGGGCGAGAACCGTGTGGACGCGGCGGTTCCAGCTCAGCACGGTGACCGGGTCCGTCTCGCGCAGCGTGGACCGCATGAACTCGCGGATGCCGTCGAAGAACCGACGCCGGGCGTGAGCGTCGATGTCCTGGATGTCGACGAGCAGGACGACCAGCCGCGGCGGAGGGGCGGCCGCGCCGGGGCTGGCGGCGGCCACGCTCTCGTCCGGACTCGCCGCGTCGAAAGCCTCGAAGTGCGAGACGGCCTGCGGGCGGCCGTTCTCGCGGAGCTCGAAGTCGTCGCGGGTCAGCCCGCGCACCGGACGGCCCTTCGCGTCGGTCACCACGACGTCGATCGTCGCGATCGCGACGTCCGAGCGCGGCACGACCTGCCCGTGCAGCGCCGGGGCCGAGAGGACGCAGAGCGCGCCTGCGAGGACTGGAGTGAGACCGGCGCGTGTGCCGTGCATCCGGCGACGTTACACGCGACGGACGACCGCCGGGTCATGGCCGTTCACGCCCGTGGACGCTGGCGGCGGGCCGCCGAGCGCGGCGTCGGCAGCGGGGCGTCGCGTGCGCGACGCCCCGCCTCGCGTCTACTTCGCGCGGAAGCTGTCGAGGACCTTCGAGGCCTGGTCGGCGCCCTTCTTGTCCTTGGCGTCGGCCGCGTACCAGATCTCGGCGATCTCGCCGTTCTTGAGCTCGAACCACGCCATCGCGAAGACGCCGGGCGCGCCAGTGTTCTTGTCGACGCCCGTGCCGCGCGCGAACGCGCCGCTCATGCCGTCCTGCTCGACCTCCTCGGCCGGCTCGAGCTTGACGTTCTTGTAGTTCTCCTTGAGGAAGTCCATCGACTCCTCGATCGCGCCGTCGAGGTCGCCGCCCTCCACGGTGCGGAACGAGAGCACCACGCCGCTCGGGCCGGAGACGGTGAAGAAGCCGCCCGGCTCCTCGGCCTGCTCCAGTTCCCAGTCGTCGGGCACGTCGATCAGGAAGTGCGGCTTCTTGGTCGTCGGGTAGGCGATGGTGCCGGCCTCGGCCACGCTGCCGAGCACGAGGGCGAAGGCGAGGGCGAGACCAGTGAGGGTCTTCAGGCGCATATCGAGTGGAGCTCCTTCCGGAAAAAACGGTGGCGGAGTCTACTCGAAATCCAGCGAGCTGGATGCGACGGCAGGCGACGCGCCAGGGCGCCGCCTGCCGTCGTGGTGGAAGGGGCTACGGCTCGTAGCGCATGGGGAGGTACTCCGGCTCCCACATGGCGTGCTCGACCGTCTTCTCGAGGTGCTCGAGGATGTCGGGGTCGGCGTGGCCCTCGGACACCGCGCGCCGGATCACCGCGCAGGCGACCTTGAACGAGCAGTCGCGGATTCGCGTCAGCTCGGGGTAGACGGCGCCGGTCGCGATGTCCTCGGCCGTGACCTCGTGGGCCAGCGCCTTGGCCGCCTCCAGGAACATGCCGTCCGAGACGTGGGTGGCGCGGGCGATGGTCAGGCCGAGGCCGACGCCGGGGAAGATGAACGCGTTGTTGCACTGGCCGATGCGGTGGCGCTTGCCGTCGCGCACGACCGGGGCGAACGGGCTGCCGGTGGCCAGGATCGCGCGCCCGTCGGACCAGCCTAGGGCGTCCTCGGGCGTGCACTCGGTCTTCGAGGTCGGGTTCGACAGCGGGAAGATGATCGGCCGCTCGTTGATCTTCGCCATCGCCCGCACGACCGCCTCGTCGAACGTGCCCGGCGTCGCCGAGGTGCCGATCAGCATCGTCGGCCGCGCGTTCTCGACGGTTTCGGCCAGCGTGACGCGACCCGAGTCCGCCACCTTCCAGGCGGCCACCTCGTCCTGCGGACGCGCGTAGGTGGCCTTGAAGTCCTCGAGGTTCGCCCGCGAGGTCGTGACCAGTCCCTTGCTGTCGGTCGTGTAGATCCGCCGCGTCGCCTCCTCGCGGCTGAGCCCGTCCTCCATGAAGGCGGCGACCAGCAGGTCGGAGATGCCCTGGGCGGAAGCGCCGGCGCCAGCGAACACCACGCGCTGGTCGCGCATCCGCTTGCCCGTGATGCGCAGCGCGCCGTAGAGGCCGGACAGCGTCACCGCGGCCGTGCCCTGGATGTCGTCGTTGAAGGTGCAGAGCTGGTCGCGGAAGCGGTGGAGCTGGTGGATCGCGTTGCCCTTGAGGAAGTCCTCCCACTGCAGCACGACGTGGGGGAAGACCTTCTTCACGGCGGCCACGAAGGCGTCCACGAACTTCTGGTACTCCTCGCCGCGCACCCGCGGGTGGCGCATGCCGAGGTAGAGCGGGTCGCTCAGCCGCTCCTGGTTGTCGGTGCCGGCGTCGATCGTGATCGGCAGCGTGCTGTAGGGGGAGACGCCCGCGCACAAGGTGTAGAGCGAGAGCTTGCCGATCGGGATGCCCATGCCGCCGGCGCCCTGGTCGCCGAGGCCCAGGATGCGTTCGCCGTCGGTCACAACGATCACCGAGGGGCTCGCGATCTCGGCGTTCTCCAGGATCGCCTCGATCTGGTCGCGCAGCTCGTAGGGGATGTACAGCCCGCGGCCGCGGCGGTAGATGTGGGAGAACTTCTGGCACGCCTCGCCGACGACCGGCGTGTAGACGACCGGCATCATCTCGTCGATGTGCTCGAGCACCAGGCGGTAGAACAGCGTCTCGTTGCGGTCCTGCAGGCTCGACAGGTAGATGTACTTCTCGATCGGCGTCGTCTTCGCCTGGAAGTTCTCGTAGGTGCGGACGAGCTGCTGCGGGAGGGTGCACACCGCGGGCGGCACCAGGCCGTGGAGGTCGAGCTCGGCCCGCTCGCGCATCGAGAACGCGGAGCCCTTGTTGGTGAACGGGTTGAGCAGCAGGGCCCGGCCCTTCTGGGAGACCGCCATGTACTTCTGGCCCGTGGCGGGATCGACCTTGATGCTGAAGCCGCCGGTGTGCTTGACGTGCCGCTCGTGCCCGACCTCGGGTTCCGTCGTGACGCTCATGTCGCACCTTCCTCCCGGACCTGCAGGCGTTGCGCCAGGCGGGTTCGTCCGGGCTCCGGTGGGCTCGGGAGCGAGGTCGCGAGCCCCCGAAAGGGGTACCCCGTGCAATTCCCGGGCCCGCGCCCGGCGAACAGAATGCCGGGGTCAGCGCGCCCGCTCGAACAGCCGCTCGCGGGCGATCAGCTCGCGCACGTGGGGGTCGGCGCCGCGCCGTGCCGCCTCGATCCGCTGGCGCTGGTCCGGCTCGTCCAGCAGCACCGCGAGTTGGGCGCGCTTGAACAGCGCCATCGGTGCGTCAGGCTGCCGGGCCAGGGCGCGGTCGATCGCCTCGCGGGCCTCCGTCAGACGGCGCGCCGCGAGATAGACGACGCCCAGCTCGAGGTGGTGCTCGAAGGCCTCGCCCTGCTTCGCGCGCGCCCCTTGCAGGGCCTCGATCGCCAGCTCCGTGCGTCCCACCCGCATCGCCAGCGCCCCGAGCTGCAGCAGCTCCGTCGCCGACGGCGCACGCAGCGCGTGGACGCGCTGGCGCAGCTCGATCGCCTCCGGCCAGCGTTCCTCGCGCTCGCGCAGGGCGGCCAGGCCCTCGAGCGCCGGCAGCCGGTCGGGCGCCTCGGCGACGCTGCGCTCGAGCAGCGGCACCGCTCGCCGCCAGTCGCGGGTGCGGGCGTAGTGCAGCCCGAGATACGTGCGCACGTCTGCGGAGCCCGGAGCGATCTCCCGCGCCTTCGCGAAGGCCGCCTCCGCTTCCGCCTCCTGGCCCAGCGTGGAGTGGGCGGTGGCGAGCCGCAGCGCCGCGTCGAGGTTGTGCGGGTCCTCGCGCAGCATGCGCTGCAGGAGCGGGATCACTTTCCGATACTCCCCGCGCACGAACAGGTCGGAGGTCTGCTCCATCAGCGCGAACAGCGCCGTGCGATCGGCCGGGCGCGGCGCGTCGGGGCGGACCACCGGCGCGGCGCCCGAGGCGACGTAACCGAGGCTCGCGAGCTGGCGGCGCTCCTCTTCGCCGAGCGCCTCCTGGGCGGGAGGACCGTCGGGGGAGGGCACCGGGTACTCGCGCAGCGCGTCGCGCAGGCGGCGATCCGGCGGACCCTGCGCCGCGAGGTCGCGCGTCTCGCCGGGGTCGGCGATAACGTCGTAGTGCTCGATGCGACCGGCCAGGATCGCCTTGCTGCGGCCCGCGACCGCCATCACCTGGGGCTGCCAGCCGTACGCCAGGAACGGCTTCATCGCTTCGCCCAGCACCACCTCCGGCGCCGCGTTCGCGGCGACGGACCGCAGGCTGTCCTGCGAGCCGAGGCCCGCCCAGTCGAGCACGGTGTGGTAGACGCGGCGCTGGCTGACCGGCACGTCGCTGGTGCCGGGCGTCACGCCGGGACCGGCCACGATCAGCGGCACGTGCATCGTGCCCTGGTAGAGCAGGTGGCCGTGGGTCGCCTCGCCGTGCTCGCCGAGCCCCTCGCCGTGGTCGGCCACGATCAGCACCGCGTGCGGCCCCGGGGCGTGGCGCTCGAAGGCCGCGACGAGGCGGCCGATCTGCTCGTCCATCGCTGCCACCTCCCCGAGGTAGGGGGACTCGGCGTAGCGCGACTTCCACGGCTCCGGCGGCGCGTACGGCGCGTGGGGGTCGAAGTAGTGGACCCACATCAGCAGCGGGCGGGCCGCGCCTGCCGGCGGCGCGGCGAGGGCGGCGAGCGCGCGCTCGGTGGTGTCGCGGGCCGAGCGTTCGGCGCTGCCCTGCGGCATCTCGTCGTCGTAGAGCTCGAAGCCGCGGGCGATCCCGAAGCGCCGCGCCAGCACGAACGAGCTGACGAATGCGGTCGTGCGATACCCCGCCGCCGCCAGCTTCTGGGCCGCCAGCTCGTGGCGGGCCGGCACGCTGCGCGCGTTCTCGTGCACGCCGTGGCCGGCGGGATAGAGACCCGTCCACATCGTCGTGTGGGCCGGCAGCGTCTCCGGCACGGAGGCGTAGGCCTGCCGGAAGCGCAGGCCGCGGGCGGCGACCGCGTCGATCGCCGGCGTCTTCACGCCCCGGGCCTCCGGACCGACCGCGTCGGCACGGGTCGTGTCCAGCGTGATGACGAGGATCGAGGGCCTGGGAACGGGCTGGGGCGCCGGCTCGGGGGCCCCACACGCGGCACCGAGCAGAGCCAGGACAATCGATCCAGTCCGTTGAACAATACGGCTCATACAAGCCATGTTTTCGGATCCATAAATCGGGAGTTGACGAGGATCTGGATCCCTGAGGGCCTGTCAGAAGATGTCAAGTGCAATCGATTGAGTTGTTTAAGAGGCTCTCGCCGCGTTGCAGGGGTGGCACGCAGTCTGCCTAAGGAGAACGTATCCCGGGCCGGGGGCAGTTTCCGCACCGCCTGGGAGGAGAGACGTCCCATCCGTCGACGTTACATCACTTTCTGGAGGATCGATCCGAATGACTTCCATCAGCCGGAGGCCGCTGTTCCGGGTGGCCTTGGCCCTCGCCCTCGTGTTCGGGCTCGCGCCGGTCGCGAGCTTCGCCCAGGGCGTGCAGACCGCGACCCTCAGCGGCGCGGTGTCTTCATCCGACGGGCAGCCGCTGCCCGGCGCGACCGTCACGATCACCTCGCCCGCCCTCCAGGGCGAGCGCACCGCCGTCTCGGACTCGAACGGCAACTACCTGTTCCGTGGTCTCCCCACGGGTACGTACAAGGTGGCCTTCACCCTCTCGGGCTTCGCCACGATCGAGCGCAGCGTCGTGCTGCAGCTCGGTGACGCCCCGGTGATCAACGCCACGATGTCGGTGCAGAGCGTCGAGGAGACGATCACGGTCACCGCGACCGCTCCTTCGGTGCTCAACACCAGCACGGTCGGCGCGACCTACAAGGGCGAGAACGTCGACAAGCTGGCGATGGGCCGCACCCTGGCCGCGATCGCCGAGCTGGCGCCGGGCCTGACGGACGCGACCCCGAACGCCGGCCAGGTCACGATCCAGGGCGCGTTCGCCTACGACAACGTGTTCCTGCTCAACGGCGTCGACATCAACGACAACCTGTTCGGCACCGCCAACAACCTGTTCATCGAGGACGCGATCGAGGAG
>JAANMX010000018.1_pt1 | contig 161003 bp, 140 predicted proteins | sample 7279681 | NCBI WGS metagenome assembly JAANMX01 (sample SAMN14094542, study PRJNA606508) | bioreactor metagenome | isolation source: A lab-scale SPAN reactor treating ammonium-rich wastewater day 351 | place: Ireland: Galway | collected 2018-01-01 | reverse complement strand
GTGGTGGGGCGTCGGCCGGTGAATCCGGTTCCACTACGCCGGAGTACCGGCGTGTGCGTCTGAACCGGACACACCGTCCGCCGCGGCCAACGACGGCAGAGGCGTCCCTTCCGGATCCGGAACCTCGCGCTGACGTGAGCGGATCACGGGCTAACCCTCTTGCCGCTAGCACGGAGTATCGCGCTTTATCGCTGCAAGAGGAACGCCCGTGATCCGCGGCAGCACCGCCAGTCCCGGCCAAAGGCGCCCGGTTGCCGGATTATGACGAGCCGCGGGTGCGCGGTTTCACAGATCGCCGCGCAGCGCCTTGCCGGATGCGCCGTGCCGGCTATGCTTTCCCGCATCCGAAGCTGGTTGGATACCCGATCAGAACAACAAGAACGAGGATGCCATGTGTCCCTTTGCTGACAAGCTCTATGCCGCCGTGCGCACCCTGACCACCGAGGGCAGCGTCAAGCAGCGGCTGATCGCCGCCTACGTCGACCATCTCGCGGGCCTGCCCGTTGAGCTCGCGCCGGATGCCATACAGCCCCGCCTCGAGGCGCTGCGCCAGGCGATGAATGCCGTGCCGCCCACCGAGAAGGAAACCGCGGTGCAGGTGTCCGTGCGGAAGATGTCGCAGGCGGAAGCGGCGCGCCACACCCGGGCAATCCTGGCGATGTTCGCCGAGCTGGTCCGGGTGAAGGCCACCGGCGAGCGCCTGGGTGGCGCGGAGTCCCTCCGGCCGGCCACCTTCAGCCGCGTGACCGCGGGCCCGCAGGTGCCGACGTTCCTGTCCCGCCAGTAGGCAGCCTGGAGCTCAGGCCGGCGGTGCTGCGCAGATCCCGGGCTCGTGTGTCCGGACTGGCGGTGCTGCCGCGGATCACGGGTTCAGACGCCGCTACCTGCGGTGCTGCGCGCGGATCACGGGCTAACCCTCTTTCCGCTAGCACGGAGTACCGCGCTTTATCGCTGCAAGAGGAACGCCCGTGCTCCGCTCACCTCACCGTGAGTTTCCGGAAGGGAACGTCCTGCCGTCGTTGACGCGGCGGACGGTGTGTCCGGTTCCAACGCTCACGCCGGTAGTCCGGCGTAGTGGAACCGGATTCACCGGCCGACGCCCCACCGCAGCCATCATTCTGAATCCGGTGGCCTGGCCCGGGACCCGCGGCAGTACCGCGGGTCCCGGCCGCGCTCAGAATTTGAAGGTGGCCTCCACGCCCAGGCGGCGCTCGCTGCCCGGGTGGATGAAGGAGCCGCCGAACTCCACGGCCGGGATCACTTCCTCCAGGTAGTTCTCGTCGAGCGCGTTGTTGATGAATCCCACGATCGACCAGTTGTCGGCCGCCACGCCCGCCCGCAGGTTCAACGTCTGGTAGGCATCGCGCTTGTTGATGCTGTACTCGGCGGCTACCGGGAAGTTCAGCACGAAGGAGAAGACCGAGGGCCGCTCGCTCTGCTGGATGACGTGGAACCAGGTGTCACCGATCATCGAGACGTCCACGCTGCCGACGAAGCTCAGCGTCTCGTTCATCGGGAAATTCACCCGGGCGCCGAGGTTGCCGGTCCACTCCGGCGTGTAGGGCGAGTCGTTGCCCACGCTGTCGGGCCGCACGGCGGCCTTCTTGATCTCGCTGTTGGTCCGGTTGAAGCCGGCGTACAGGTCGAGCCAGTCGGTGGCGGCGAAGCTGGCGCCCAGCTCGATGCCCTTGATCTCCACCTCGTCGATGTTGGAGACGACGCGCAGCAGGCCGAAGCTGCCGACGAAGAACTCGAAGAACTGCATGTCGTCGACGTCCACGTAGTAGATGGACGCCTCCGTCCGCAGGCGCCGGTCGAGGAACTCGCCCTTCAGGCCCAGCTCGTAGGAGATGGAGGTTTCCTCGTCGTAGATGTCCCGGGTGAGCACCGGCGCGAAGCCATTGCCGTCGGGGCCGGTGCCGCTGCCCGGGCTGAAGAAGCCGTCCCAGGTGCCCGGATCGTCAGGATCGCCGGTGCCGTAGATCAGCGAGTTGATGAACACGTCCACGGTGGCCGCCGACCCGCCGTTGTTGAAGCCGCCGCTCTTGAAGCCCACCCCCACCGAGGTGAAGGCCGTGAGCTGGTCAGTGGCGTCCCAGGTCAGCGAGAGCTTGGGCTGGAAGGCGTCGAAGGTCTCATCCTGGGGCGAAAGGGTGCCGAAGCACAGACCGGGATTGATGGGGTCGCCGCCGCCGTCGAAGCCGCCGCAGGTGTCGATGTACTGGGTGACGGCATCGGTAGGCACCAGGCTCTTCGATTCGCGTTCCTCGCGGTCGTAGCGCAGCGCGAGAGAGGCCTCGATGGTGTCGGTCAGGTCATAGGCAAGCTGGCCGAATACGGCGTAGACGTCGGTGTCGAAGCGATCGTGCACCAGCGCCTCGGTCGGATTCGACGTGGGGTTGTTGTTGGCATCCAGCGCGGGCACGTAGAGGCGTTCGGTAACGCCGAAGCCCCGGTCGATGCCGGTGTTGACGCCCACTTCGCGTTCCAGGTTCAGGTAATAGATGCCGGCGAGCCAGCGCAGCCGCTGGTCGGTCTTCGAGGCCAGCCGCACCTCGAAGGAGTAGTCCTCCTGGTTGCGCTCCTGGTACTGGGTGCCGTCGCAGGAGGTGGGCGAGTAGGCGCCGAGCAGCGACGTGCCCGGGGTCGCGCCGATGAAGGTCGGCGGGGCAACCGGGTAGCCCTCGAGGGCGGCCGTGGTGGCCTGGCAGTTCGGCTCGTCATTGAAGAACTGGAAGGCGCCGCTGGTGCCGTCCGCGCTCAGGCTGTTGTCGATGTTGCTGTACAGGCCCCAGGCGGTGAGGTCGGCCCAGCCGAGGTCGTAGTCCACCTTTACGGAGAACTCGGTGGTCTCCTGGTCGTTGCTGGAGAGGATGTTGTTGTCGAACTGGAAGTTCCACGTGTTGACGTTCTGGTACGCGGCGGGCCCGAGGAAGCCGGCGAGGGCGGGCAGATGGAACACGGAGTTGAAGATGATCGAGCGCCCGTCCACCTCGCCGTACCGGAGCTTGCTGTCCACCTTCAGCCTGTCGTTGGGCTGCCAGATCAGCCGGGCGCCGATGTCCCAGTTCTGGGCGTCGTCGACAACCGCATCGTCCCGGCCGGGCAGCTGGGTGGCCACGTAGCTGTTGCGATAGTAGCCGTCGGTGTCGCGGAAGCTGCCGGTGATGCCCAGCCGCAGCGTGTCTGACAGGGCGCCGCCCACGTCGCCGCTGACCAGGTAGGTCGAGTCCTCGGCGACGCTGATCTTGCCGCTGCCGCCCCAGTCCTCACCGGGTTCCTGCGTGGTGATGACGAAGGCGCCGGCGGCGGCGTTGCGCCCGTAGATGGCGCCCCGGGGACCCTTCAGGATCTCGATCTGCCGCAGGTTGGTGTACTCACGGTTCAGGGCCGCCGGGTTGGTCAGCAGGATGCCGTCGATGACCAGCGCGTAGTTGGTCTCGGCGTCCCGGGCGCCGTTGATGCCGCGGATATTCACCTGCGAATCCGCCACCTCCGCCGCGTTGACGATGGACACGCCGGGCGTCAGGGCGATGAAGTCCCGGGCCCGTTCGATGCCGGCCTGCTGGATCACGTCAGCCGAGAAGGCGGTGACGGTGCCGGGCACATCCTTGATGGACTCGGCCCGCTGCCGGACCGACACGATGATCTCCTCCAGCTCGGCAGCGGCGGCGGGCTGGCCTGCCAGCAGCAGCGCCGGCAGGAGCAGTGCACAGCAGCGCGTGCGTGTGAATGGGAAATGCTTAGAGTTGGACATGGACCTTTCCTCACCCCTGGATTCGTGGCCGACCCACCCGATAGTGGCGCCCGAGTCAAGCCGCGAAACCATAGCCTTCAACGACCACAGTCAATTTGTGGTGCGTTCGCAACAGGTCGTGGACCCGCGCCTGCGGCCCCGCGGCAGCGCGTCCGGGAGCGGCCTGCCGGGCATGGACAGGCCGACGGCGATCCCCTAAGGTCCGGCCCTCACTGAAGGACCCGGACAATATGCAGAACATCCTGATCACCGGCAGCACCCGGGGCATTGGCAAGGGGCTGGCCCGCGACTTCCTGGACCTCGGTCACCGGGTGGTCATCACCGGACGGACCGAGGCCGCCGTCCGGGCGACCGCGGACGAGCTTGGTGCGATCGGCGAGGTGCTGGGCGTCACCTGCGACGTCCGCGACCTGGCCTCGGTGCAGGCGGCATGGGATGCCGGGGTCGCGCGCTTCGGGCGGCTCGACATGTGGATCAACAATGCCGCGGTGGCAACCGACCGCACGTTGCTTGCCGACCTGCCCGCGGACCAGATCGCGACCACGGTCGAAACCAACCTGCTCGGCACGTTGTACGGCTGCCGGGTGGCCATTGCCGGCATGCGGGCGCAGCCGGGCGGTGGCCAGGTCTATACCTTCGAGGGCTTCGGCAGCGACGGCATGGTCCGCCCGGGCATCTCCGTCTACGGCAGCACCAAGTGCGCCATCCGCTACCTGACCGCGGCCCTGGCGAAGGAGTGCGCCGGCACGGCGGTGCTGGTCGGCTCGCTGAGCCCGGGCATCGTGGCCACCGACCTCCTGCTCTACAGCTCGAAGGGCGACGACCCTGCCGAGTGGGAAAAAGCCAAACGCGCTCTCAACATCCTCGGCGACCGCGTGGAGACCGTCACCCCGTACCTGGCCCGGCAGGCCCTGGCCAACCGCAGGCAGGGCGCCCGCATCGCCTGGCTCACGCCCGGCAAGGCGGCGCTCCGTTTCGCGACCTCCTTGTTCACCAAGCGCGACATACTCTCGGAACTCGAGGCGCGGCCCGACCTGAAGGTGCGCTGAGCCATGACCGGTGATGCAACCACTGCCGGCATGTCGTCGACTGCCGCTGTCCCGGCCGGCCAGGAGCCGGCCGGCCGGGACTTCATCCGCCAGATCATTGCGGACGACCTTGCCTCCGGCAGGCACCGCGCGATCGTCACGCGCTTTCCGCCGGAACCGAACGGCTACCTGCATGTGGGGCACGCCAAGTCCATCTGCCTGAATTTCGGCGTGGCCGAGGAGACCGGCGGCCAGTGCTACCTGCGCCTGGACGACACCAACCCGGTGAAGGAAGACCAGGCCTACGTGGAGGCGATCATCGCCAGCGTGCGCTGGCTCGGCTTCGACTGGGGCGAGCGCCTGACGCACGCGTCGGACTACTTTCCGCGCATCCACGCCTGCGCACTCGAGTTGATCCGGGCGGGCAAGGCCTACGTGGACAGCCTGAGCGCGGACGAGATCCGGCAGTACCGGGGCACGCTGACGGAGCCGGGACGCGAGAGCCCTTACCGCCGGCGCGGCGTGGACGAGAACCTCGATCTCTTTGCGCGCATGGCCGCCGGCGAGTTTGCCGACGGGGAGCAGGTGCTGCGCGCCCGCATCGACATGGCCTCGCCCAACATCAACCTGCGCGACCCGGTGCTGTACCGGATCCGCAAGGCCAGCCACCAGCGCACCGGCGATGCGTGGTGCATCTACCCGATGTACGACTTTGCCCACACGGTATCCGACGCGCTGGAGGGCATCACCCACTCGCTGTGCACGCTGGAGTTCGAGGACCACCGGCCGCTCTATGACTGGTTCCTGGACAACCTCGACCTTCCCTCGCGGCCGCGGCAGATCGAGTTCTCGCGGCTCAACCTGGCCTTCACGATCACCAGCAAGCGCAGGCTCGCGGAGCTGATCGAGCGGGGCATCGTGACCGGCTGGGACGATCCCCGCCTGCCGACCATCGCGGGCATGCGCCGGCGCGGCTACCCGCCGGCCGCGCTGCGCGATTTTTCCGCGCGCATCGGCGTGACGAAAAAGGAGCACGTGATCCAGATGAGCCTGCTGGAGAACTGCGTGCGCGAGGAGCTGAACACCGGTGCCGGGCGTGCCATGGCCGTGCTCCGGCCGCTGCGGGTGGTGCTGCTCGACTACCCGGAAGGGCAGGTCGAGCTGCTGCCGGCCGCCAACCATCCCGACCGTCCCGAGCTGGGCGAGCGGCAGCTGCCCTTCAGCCGCGAACTCTGGATCGAGCAGGACGACTTCCAGGAAGACCCGCCGAAGAAATTCCATCGCCTGCAGCCCGGCGGGGAAGTGCGCCTGCGCTACGGCTACATCATCCGCTGCGTCGGGCTGAAGAAGGATGCCGCCGGGCAGGTCACCGAAGTGCACTGCAGCTACGATCCGGACACGCGCAGCGGCGGCAGCGGCGCCGGGCGCAAGGTCAAGGGCACGATCCACTGGGTGAGTGCCGCTGAAGCCGTGCAGGCCGAGGTGCGCCTCTACGACCGGCTGTTCACGGTGGCGCGCCCCGACGGCCAGGACCGCGACTTCAAAGACTTCGTCAATCCGGACTCGCTGGACACGGTGCCGGGCGCCTGGGTCGAGCCCGCGGCGGCCGGCGCCGTGCCGGGCACCGTGCTGCAGTTCGAGCGGCTCGGTTACTTCGTCGCGGACGAGGCCGACCACCGGCCCGGGCGGCCGGTCTTCAACCGGGTGGTGACGCTCAGGGACTCGTGGGCGAAGCTCGAGGAGGCCGGCCGCGAGTAACCCGCCGCGCGCGGCTCAGCGCGTGGTGTTGACGACGATCACCGGCGCGCCCCGGCCGAGGCCGAGGCTCTCGGCCGCATTGCCTTCGGCCCGCGCGATCTCCAGCACGCCGAAGGAGTTCAGCAGCGCGAGATAGTCACCGGGCTGTGCATCGCCGTAGGTGCGTCGCAGGGGCAGCCGCCGGCCACCGGCCAGTACATCCGGTTTGCGGAAGCGCGTGAGCAGTGCGCCATCCACGTTGCTAATCAGGTTGCCGAAGGTGTCTATGGCAATGATGCTGCCGCGGATTTCCTGCGCGGACACTTCCGGTTCTTCCTGCAGCGAGGGCACGAGGTCGCCGGCGGGCGGGCCGATGGCGCCGATGTCCAGGCGGCCCGCGGCCAGTTCCGCCGCGAGCGGGGCAAAGATATCCCGGCCGTGAAAGGTGCTGCTCGGGCGCGGCCAGCCCTGCCGGGCCCGCCAGGCTTCGCTCAGCCGGTGGCAGCGGACGGCGCCCGCCGTGCCGGCCACGGCGCCGAGGATGGGCCAGAGCAGGCCATTGTCCGGCCCCAGGAAGAGATGCCCCTCCCGTTCGCCGGCGAGTATGTCCCGCCGGGTGCCCACGCCCGGGTCGACCACGGCGACGTGCACGGTGCCCGCCGGGAACCACGGCCAGGCGCGCGCCAGCCAGAAGCCGGCTTCAGCCGGCCAGTGGGCCGGGATCTCGTGGGTCAGGTCGACGATCCGGGCGTCCGGCAGGCGCGCCAGGATGGCCCCCTTCATGACCCCGACGAAGGGCCCCTTCAGGCCAAAATCCGTGGTCAGGGTGATGATGGCGCTCATGGTTCAGTCTAACGCGCCGCCGCCATCGGGGCGCCCGCGCCTATGCATTTTTACGCAGGTGCGGGGCCAAAACCGGGCTGCTACACTCCGCGCCGCTACCGCTTCGGGACCGTTCCCGGGGCGCACAATCCAAAGGATGCCAACATGAGCCAGAACGACCTTTCACGCCGCCGGTTCATCACCCAGGTGGCGGTTGCCGTGCCCGCTGCGTCCCTGCTGCTCGACGCCGCCGTCGCCCAGGACCTGCCGCACGTGGCCCTCGACGACCCGTCCGCCAAGGCGCTGCTCTACGTCGAGGACGCCAGCAAGGTGGATCGCAGCAATCCGCAGGCCGCCCGCTGGGCCGCCGACCAGAACTGCGCCAACTGTTCCCAGATTCTCGGCAAGGCCGGCGATGCGTGGCGGCCCTGCAAGATCTTCCCGGGCAAGCTGGTGGCCAGCAAGGGCTGGTGCAGCGTGTGGCAGAAGGGCGCCTGAGGCGCGTCTTCGGCATTGCCGGCTACAAGAACGCCGGCAAGACCACCCTGATCGTGGCCCTCGTCCGGGAACTCACCGGGCGGGGGTTCCGCGTGGGCACCGTCAAGCACGCCCACCACGACTTCGACATTGACCATCCCGGCAAGGACAGCCACGCGCACCGGCAGGCCGGCGCGGTCGAAGTGATCGTGGCCTCGGCGCGCCGGGTCGCCCATATCACGGAACTGCAACCGGGCACGGAGCCTGCGCTGGCGGCGCTGGTGGCCGCGCTGGGTCCGGTGGACGTGGTGCTGGTCGAGGGCTGGAAGTCCGGCACTCACCCGCGCCTCGAACTGCGCCGCGCGGCGGCGCCCGCACCGGCGCTGGCGCCCGCGGCCGGCGGGGTGGTGGCCCTGGTCACCGATCAGCGGTGCGAGGCCGCGGGACTCCCGGTGTTCGCGCCCGACCAGACCGGCCTCATCGCCGACTTCATCCTGCAGACGCTGGGGTTGCCCCAAAAGCCGCCGGCGGGTCGGCCGGATACAGGGGCAGCGTCATGAGCAGGGTTCCCGGCTGAAACAGGGCCGTGTCCCCGGGCACCAGTGCCCAGGCGTTGGCCGCCATCAGCGGCGCGATCCGGAACGACTCCTGGCCCGGCAGGATCTCGACGCAGCGCTGCCCGTCCGTTGCCACCGTGACCCGCGCCTTGGCGAAGAACAGCAGCTTGCCGCGACCGCGCAGCGGCGCGAGCAGACGCGCCGGCTCTTCCTGTTCCGGTGGCAGGCCGAGCAGGGCCCGCAGCGCCGGGATGACGAAGAAGCGCATCCCCACCACCACCGCCAGCGGGTTGCCCGGCAGGCCGAAGAGCGCGGTTTCGGGGCTGAGGCGTCCGTAGAGCAGCGGCTTGCCCGGCCGGATGCCCACCTTGTGAAAGCCGATGCTGCCGCCGAGGCTCCGGACCGCGTCGGGCAGCAGGTCCAGCCGTCCGGCGGACACGCCGCCGGTGGTCAGGATCAGGTCGGCCCGCTCCCTGAGTTCCAGCAGGCGGTGGCGGAGGGCGTCGGGCTCGTCCGGTGACGTGGCCGCGGTGACGAGTTCCACGCCGAGCAGCCGGAGCAGCGCCGCCAGGTAGGGGCCGTTGGCATCGTGGATCTGGCCCGGATCGAGCGCCCGGCCCGGCGTGCCGAGCTCGTTGCCCGTGGTCAGGATGGCCACCCGCGGGGCGCGGCGCACGGCCAGCCCGGTGACGCCGCAGGCGGCGAGCGCCATCAGGTGCTGGGGCCCGAGCCACGTGCCGGCGGCGACGATCGGGCTGCCGGGCCTGAAGTCCTCGCCGGCATGGCGCACGTTCTGGCCCGGCTCGGCGGGCAGGGTGAGCGTGACGGTCCGTGGCGGCTGGCCCTGCGTGGTGACCCTTTCGACCGGCACGACCGCGTCGCAGCCCGCCGGGACCGGTGCGCCGGTCATGATCTCGAAGGCGCCGGTGACGCCGGCACCGGCCGGCACCTTCGTTACCGGGCTGCCGGCGGGGATGCTGCCCAGCACGGCGAACGACAGCGGGTGTTCGGGGGAGGCGCCGGCCGTGGCGGCGGAGGGCACCGCAAAGCCGTCCATTGCTGCATTGGCAAAGCCCGGCACGGGGATCGCCGATACGACCGGGGCTGCGCTGACCGTCCCGAGGGCGTGCCCGAGCGGCACGCCGTGCGCGGGCAGCGGAAGGGTCCCGGCCGCGATGATGGCGCGGGCTTCGTCAAAACTGATCATGGTTTCTGCGTCCGGTCGGGGCGATGGCTGGCGTCTGTTGTCATATGATGACGATTATCCACGACGGGAATGCCAATGCATGACAGCGACAGGGCCGGCCCCCGCACGGGCAACAGGGTGAGCGCATGAACGAGCCGCTGCGCATCAGTGCGCCCGCCACTCCCACGCGGTCGGTCGCCGGGCGGGACGCGACCACGACGGCGGCGCTGCGCTGCCTGTGCTACGCCGCCTGCTCCGATCTCGTGGCCTCGCCGCACGAGGTGGATCCGCGCCCTGCGCTCCAGTCCCGGATCGGGGCGGGGGAGGCGGTGCCCTACGGCGCGGCGCTCGACCCGCTGCTCGCCGAACTCGGCCGGGCGGAACTCGACGTGCTGCGCAGGCAGTACAGTGGACTCTTCGAGGTCGGCAGCGAGGGGCCACCCGCCCCGATCCGCGAGGACCTGCACATGAACCAGCGGGCCGGCATCCGCGAGGAGATCGTGCGCTTCTACGACTACTTCGGCTATGTGCTGGCGGACCGCTTCGCCTGGCAGCCCGATCACCTCTCCGTCGAGCTCGAGTTCATGCATTACCTCTGCTACCGGGAGTCCCGGAGCGCGACGGCCGGCGCCGATGCCGATGCGCTGTCGTTCCAGCTGGCGCAGGTGGACTTCACGGAGCGCCACCTGGCCCGCTGGCTGCCGCTGCTGGCGGACAGCGTGAACCGGGTGGCGGCCGGCTCCCTCTACGGCCGGGTGGTGGGCGTGCTGCGCGACTTCGTGCTGGCCGACCTCGACTGGCAGCAGGGCACCATCGTGGATGTTCACGGTGGCCAGCGGGACGGTTAGTCCTTATCCTTGGGCCGTTTTCTATCGTCTGCACGGGAGTAGTGGTCATCAGCATCGTCAATTTCCGCGTGTCCCTCGCCGCCTGCGCCCTGGCCCTGGCGGCCACCACGGCCACAGCCGGCGGGCCTCCGCCCAACGAAAGTTACGAGGAGAGCTGTCTCGCCTGTCACGGCGCCGATCTGAAGGGCATTCAGGGCCTGGGCGTGGCCCTGGCCGGGTCGCCCTTCGTCGCCGGCCTGACGGTGCCGGCGCTCGTCGAGTTCCTGAAGGTCGGGCGCACGCCCAATGATCCGGCCTCGATCTCGGGCCGGCCGATGCCGGGCTTCTCATGGCTCGATGCGGCTGTGCTCCAGGAGATCGCGACCTACGTCAAGGGCGCGGCGGGCGACTGAGCGGCCGGACCACCGGCGTGGAGGACGCGGCCGGCTGGGTGGTCATTGCCGAGTTTCGCCGGCGCGGGGACTGCCGCGATCCCGCTCTCGTCCTGGATGCGCTCGGCATACCCAACCTGATTGCCGACGGTCCCCGGCATTCTGCCCTGCTCCTGGTGCCGCCCGGCGAGGCCTTGCGGGCCACCGCCGAGATCCGCCAGTTCCAGCTGGAGAATGCCCGGCGCCCGGCCCCGCTCGTGCTGCGCCTGCTGGGCTCGGGCGTTGCCGGGGTGCTGGGCTACGCGCTCGTGATCGTCGCGCTCTTCGAGCTGCAGCGGCGGGGGCTGGCCGGCATCGACTGGCTGGCGGCGGGGATCCTCGACGGGGCGGCGGTCCGTTCCGGCGAGTGGTGGCGGGTGGTCACGGCGCTCACGCTGCACGCCGATGCCGGGCACCTGGCGGCAAACCTGCTCTTCGGGGCGTTCTTCGGCGTGTTTGCCGGCCAGTACCTGGGATCCGGTGTCGCGTGGGCCACCATCCTGGCGGCGGCCGCCCTCGGCAATGCCTTCGACGTGCTGCTGCTGCCGCCTGCGCACCGGGCCATCGGCGCCTCCACGGCCGTGTTCGCGGCGCTGGGACTGGTCTCGGCCCTGACGTGGCGCTTTCACGGGCAGCGTTCCGGCAGCTGGGCCCGTCGCTACGCGCCGCTCATTGGCGGCATGGCGCTGCTGGCCTTCATCGGCACGGGTGACGAGCGCACCGATGTGGTGGCCCACCTGACGGGCTTCATCGCGGGCCTGGGTGCGGGTTTTGCGTTCAGCGCGCGCCAGCCTGCCTGGCTCGGCTCGCAGGTCCTGCAGCGTGGCGCCGGGGCGGTGGCCGCGCTCGGCACGGCGGCCTGCTGGTGGCTGGCCGTGAATGCCTGGAAGGGCGGCTTGGCCTGATTGACCCCGGTCGCTATTCTGCCGGCACAGAGGGGCGTTTCGATGACGGGGCGGGTGTAGTGGCCAGAGAGTCTCTCGGCAGCCTGATCGAGGATCACGCCCTGGAGCGTGTGCCCGGCGGTGAACGCGAGAGCTGGCTTCGCATCGCCTGGAACACCGTCGGCCTGATCACCACTCTCGTCATCATGTTCTTCGGCGCGGTGGCGTGTTTCGTCGCGGGCGTGCGGATTGCGCTGCTGGCCGGCCTCGCGGCGTTCGGGATCGGCAGCGCACTGGGCTGGGCGCTGGCGCGCGTCGCTGTCGAGACCGGCCTGTCGAACACCATGATCACCCGCCAGTACGGCCTCGGCCGGCGGGGCTCGGCGCTCGCGTCGCTGATCTTCGGATTCCTGATCGTGGGCTTCCTCGCGGTCGAGAACGGGCTGCTGTACCGGGGCTTCCTGTTCTTCCTCAACTGGCAGGACGACTGGCCGGCCCGCATCCTGCTGTACGGGCTGATGACGGCCTGCTGGATCCTGCTGACGGCCTTTGGCTTCCGCCTGGTCACGCAGACGTCCTCGGTGATGATCGTGGGGTTCCTGCTGGTGCTGGCCTGGATGCTCTTTGTGGTGCTCGGGCGTGCCGGCCCGCTCCCGCCGCAGGAGCTGCTGTTCACGACCCAGCTGGATGCCGCGACGCTGGCCGGCATGGGGATAGTCTCCGACGCCGACAGGTTCGTCTTCGCCCTGAACCTGCTCGTCGGGCCGGCCTGCGCGCTGGCGCTCAATACCGCCGATTTCGGACGGTACGGGCGGTCGACCGGCCACGTGGCCGCGGCCGCTATGATTGCCATCTTCATGCAGTCCCTGGTGATGATGCTGGTGGGCGGCCTGCTGATGAAGGCCGCGGCGCCGGTCATGGTCGCGTACTTCAACGAGGTCGGCGGCATGACGCTCGAGGCGGCCGGGCGCCAGGTGCTGCGCAGCCCGGACAGCATTGCGGCGACCTTCATGGTGCTTGGGGGAACGACCGGATTCGTGCTGATGATCCTCGCCCAGGCCAAGGCGCAGGTGCTGAACAGCTACAGTTCGTCGCTGTGCATTGCCAACCTCAGCGATGCGCTGATCGGCTGGCGTCCCGGCCGGCTGGTCTTCGTGGTGCTGGCGAACGTCATTGCGCTCCTGATGCTGTATGGCGAGATCCTTCACCTCGTCGAGCAGTGGATCAAGCTGCTGGGCGTGCTGCTGAGTGCCCTCGCGGGCACCATCATTGTCGACTACTACCTGGTCCGCCGCCGGGTGGCGCCGGATCCCGGTGAGCCGGCGGCGGTGAACTGGGCGGGCGTCATTGCCATCCTCGTCGCCGTGTACGGTGCGCACTGGCTGCTTGCCGCCTGGCAGCCCATCGAGGTGCTGACCTCGCTGGTGCTCGTGGCCGCGGTCTACCCCGCGCTGCGCCTGACGATATTCCGGGAGAAAGCGCGGTGACCCCGCCTGCCGCAGAAGCCTGGCCGCGGCCCGCGATCGCCTGGTACGCGGTGATCGTCCTCGTGATCGCCTTCATCCTGTCGTTCATCGACCGGATCATCATCGCGATGCTGGTGGATCCGCTGAAACAGGACCTGGGTCTCTCCGACACCCAGCTCGGCTGGCTGCAGGGGCTCGCCTTCGCGGTCTTCTATGCGGCGGTGGGCCTGCCGATCGGGCGCATGGCCGACCGCTACAGCCGCCGCGCGATCATCGGCATCGGCATCTTCCTCTGGAGCCTGATGACCGCCGTCTGCGGGCTGGCGCGGAATTTCCTCGAGCTGTTCCTGGCCCGGGTGGGCGTCGGCGTGGGGGAGGCGGCCCTGTCGCCGGCCGCCTACTCGATGATCGCGGACTACTTTCCCCGGGAGAAGCTCGGCCGGGCGATCGGCGTGTATCAGGCCGGTGCCTTCTTCGGCGCCGGGCTTTCCTTCCTGCTCGGCGGGCTCGTCATCCAGGCGGTGACCAAGGCGCCCGGGCTCAGCCTGCCGCTGGTCGGTGCGGTGCGCCCCTGGCAGGCCGTGTTCTTCATCGTCGGCCTGCCGGGCGTGCTGGTCGCGCTGCTGATGCTGACCGTCAGGGAGCCGGTCCGCCGCGGCGTCATGGCCGGTCACGGCGCGGGGATTCCGCTGGCCGAGGTGCTGCGCTACGCCTTCCGGCGCTGGCGGGTCTTCGTGCTGCACTTCGTCGGCTTTGCGCTGCTGGCCGTGCCCATGACCACCATCGTGACCTGGGCCTTTGCCTATTTCACGCGCGTGCTGCTCTTCACGCCACCCGAGGCGGCGCTCCGCCTGGGCGGCATCCTCGTCGTGCTGTCACCGCTCGGGGTCTATGCCGGCGGCTGGCTCGCGGACCTGTTCCACCGTCGCGGCTACCGGGATGCGCCGCTGCGCGTGGCGCTGATCGCGGCGGTAGGCCTGTGGCCGCTCAGCGCCGTCGCGACCACCACTGCCAATCCGGCGCTTGCCCTCGCGCTTTTCGGGCCCTTCATCTTCTTTGCGAGCCTGTCCATGGCCATGGCCCCGGCGGCGCTGCAGGTGGTGGCGCCCAACCAGATGCGGGCGCAGATCTCTGCCACCTGGATGCTGGTGCTGAACCTGGTCACGGCGGGCGTCGGCCCCACCGCCGTGGGCTATATCTCCGATGCGGTATTTGGCAGCCCGGCGGCGGTTGGCCAGTCCATGGCGCTCGTCAACTGCATCAGCGTGCCGCTGGCCGCACTCGCGCTGTGGGCGGCGATGGCGCCCTTCCGGCGGGCGGCGGCGGAGCAGGGGGGCTAGGCAGTTCAGCCCAGGTCGTTGAAGACGGCCTCGTTCAGCTCGCCCTCGGAGCGGGCGACGATGGTGGTGACGATGGCATCGCCGGTGACGTTCACCGCGGTGCGCGTCATGTCCAGGATGCGGTCCACCCCGAGGATGAGCGCGATGCCCTCGACGGGCAACCCGACCTGGGCGAGCACGCCGGCGAGCAGCACGAGCCCCACGCCAGGCACGCCGGCGGTGCCTATCGAGGCCATGATCACCAGCACCACCACCAGAAGGTACTGGGCAAGCGACAGGTCCACGCCGTAATACTGGGCGATGAAGCCCGTGGCGATGCCCTGCATGATCGCCGTGCCGTCCATGTTGATGGTGGCCCCGAGCGGCACGGTGAAGGACGACACGCGGTTGGTCACGCCGAGGCGTTCCTGCACCACCCGCAGCGTCACCGGGATCGTGGCGCCGGAGGAGGCCGTGGAGAAGGCAAAGGTCAGGATGTCGCGGATCTGCCGGTAGAAGGTGAGCGGGCTGAGGCCGGTCAGCGCCTTGAGCAGCAGCGAATAGACGACGGTTGCGTGCACCACCAGCATCACGAGCACCAGCAGCACGTACTTGAGGACGCCCGCGAAGGTGGCGAGTCCGGTCGTGGCGCCGAGCGTCGCGACCAGTGCAAAGACGCCGAAGGGGGCGATGAGCATGACGAGCCCCACCAGGCGCATCACCACCTCGCTGAAGTCGCCGAAGAAGGCGGCCACCCGCCGGCCCGGTTCGCCGGCGAAGGACATGGCGAGGCCGAGCAGGATGGCGAACACGATGACGGGCAGCATCGCCCCCTGGGCCATGGCCTCCACCGGGTTGCGGGGGATCATGTCGAGCAGCACCTGGGTGAACGGCGGCGGAGGCAGGATGTTACGGGCCACCACCTCGGCGGGGTTGGCCCCGGCGCCCGGCTGCACGAGGACGGCGGCCCCCAGCGCCAGGCTGACCGCAATGCCGGTGGTCAGCAGGTAGAGCCCGAGCGCCTTGCCGCCGACCCGGCCCAGGGTCTTCGGATCGCTGAGCGAGCTCACGCCCGTGATCAGCGAGACGAAGACGAGCGGCACGACCAGCATGCTGAGGAAGCGCACGAAGCCTTCGCCGACCACCTTGAACAGGCCCTCGATCAGCCACGCTCTTGCCCAGGGCTGGTCGGCAACGCTCAGGTTGAGCAGCACGCCGACGATGAGGCCCAGCAGCAGCGCCAGCAGGATCCGGTTGCTGAGCCGGTGGTGGTCGAGGGCCTGCCCGGACATCAGCGGGTCCGGTCCGTGGCTGCCCGCCGGCTCACCAGTAGTGCACCCACCGGGCCTTTTCGCTGAAATGCCGGAAGGCGTCCCGCTTGTCCTTGGGCAGGTACTCCAGGTAGCCGCCCGGCGCATAGCGCTCGCGGTACTGGTCGAGAACGGGCCGGTACAGGTGCAGGTGCAGGTCCGGGATGCGGTGTTTGGCCCGGAAGGCCGCAATGGGGATCATCGCGCTCTCCTTGGTCTCGAACGGACCCGCCTTGCACAGCTCCACGCCCCGGGGGCCGAAGATGGCCGAGCGGCCCGGACCGCCGTAGTTGGCGTCCTCGAAGAAGCCCGGGTTGCGCCCGCCCGTGCTCACCGAGTTGTTGGTGACCATCGTGTACAGGCTGTTGTGGTAGGAGGTGAGGCGCATGTCGTCGAATTCGAAGCCGCCGGTAGCCACCCGGCAGATGATCTCGGCGCCCTTGAAGGCCATGCAGCGGAACAGTTCCGGCTCGAACTGCACGGCGGACATGCCGATGTTGCCGATGTCGGTGCGCTCGACCGGGATCACCGCGTCCAGCCCGTACATCTCGACGAAGCGGTCGTAGACATCGTAGATCACCGACGTGTACTGCTCGGACCCCGGGAACATGCCCCGCACGTTGCGCTGTTTCCAGTGGGTGGCGATGCTGCCGTCGGGTTTCGCCATCACCATCAGGTGCAGGATGTGGCCGGGCCAGTTCACCGGATCCTTCGCATAGGTGCCAAAGACGATGTAGCACTTGTACTTCTGGGCCTTTGCAGTCACTGCGGCGATCTCGGGGCCGTTCATCTCGAGCGACAGGTTGTAGTGCTGCTCGCGCGTCCACTCCGAGAAGCCCGTGATCGGGAATTCATGGAACAGCAGCAGCTGGCTCGGCGGGCCGAAACCCTGGGCGATATCGATGCACTCGAGGAAATAGGCCAGGTTGCGCTGGATGTCCGGGCCCGGGTTTGCGCCATTGACGCCCTGCACCCGGGTCTGGACCACGGTGGCCATGATGGCGTCCTGCCGGAGCGGGACGGTCGGGTAGGTGCCGTCGGCACGGACGAGGACGGGCGGGGCGGTATCGCTCATGGTTCGGGTTCTCTGCAGGTGACGGGGTTGGGGATGAAGGCGTGGGCGGGATCTTAAACCATCCGGGCCGGTGTCCCTGCCCGCAGGACGCTCAGCCGGTGCTGCCCATGGCCGGCGCGTCCACCAGCAGCACCTGGAAGCGCCCCGTGCCCTCGCGCAGCCGCTTCAGCTCGACGTATTCCGGTGATTTCCAGAAGCGCAGGGCCGCCTCGCGGTTCGGCCACTCCGAGATGAGCGCGCTCGGCGACTCGCACCAGCCGCCTTCGAGGAAGTGCCCGCCGGCGCCGCGCAGCACATAGCGCCCGCCGAAGCGCGTCACCAGCGGCGGTACCGCCCGGGCGTAACCGGCAAGAAAGCGCTCACGGTCAGTGAGTTCGGCAAGCACGATCATGTAACAGCGCGTGTCGGTCATGGGGGCTCCCTGTCCAGGAAGCGCAGTTTAACGGCGGATCCGGCGGCAACACGAACGGCACTCGTGCTTAGCCGGTCCCCCCCGTGAAAGATCGCGTCGCGAAGTCGCCGGCCGGGGCAGACTCCGGTTTCCTTCCCTGAACCGGAGTAACGCTGATGACCACTGTCCCGCTCAGCCGGCGTGCCGCCCTCGGGGGGCTGGCCGGAACGGCCGTCCTGGCCACCACGGGCGCTGTCCCGGTGCTCGCGACCGGCGCCACGAGGCTGCCGATGGCCTTCGACGACCCGATCTGGAATCGCGAGATGTTTGCCCGACTCGAAGGGGACACGGCGCCGGGCAGGTTCATCTATGGCTATGTCACCGGCGTGGTCCACGGTGTGCGCGACAACGAACCGGTCCGTCCGCTCTTCGGCTTTGAGGTGTTCTCGACCCACCGCGTACTGCGCCAGGCCGACGGCAGCTACCAGCGCCTGTGCCGCGAACTGGTGTTCTACCGTGACCTGGCAAGCGGGCAGATGCTGGACGAGTGGACCAACGTCTACACCGGGGAGCGGGTGGCCGTGGTGGACGTGGCCAACGACCCCTTCAATTTCAGGATCTCGGAATTCTTCCCGGATCCGCCGAGTTACGGCGGCCTGAATGCCGACAAGCCCCCCAAGCGTCCCCTGCGCCTCAACTGGGGCCTGGTCACGGACGATACCCTGACCCTCGACTCCGATATCCACCTCTACTACCGCAATGCGCTGGACCCGGCCCGGTGGCCGCGTGAATCGGCCGGCCCGATGAACCGCGTGTCCGAATTCTTCCGCTATTTCATCCGTCGGGAGGATGCCGAGAACCCGGCGCTGACCCACCTGCCGCACAATGGCGTCTGGTCACGGGTCACGCCCTGGCTGCCCTGGATGCTGATGGGCCCGGCCCCGGGCCATGTGCTTTATATGGGGCGCTTCACCAGCATCGAGCGCCCCGAGCAGGCGCCGGCACCGGTGCTGGCGCGCGTTCGCGAGCGCTATCCGCTCTATCTGACCGCCCCCGAGACCTGGACGGAGCCGAGCCTGTCGAGCCTCGAGAACTATGCCCGCACGCAGAAGCCGGCGCCGGTGCCGGCGCCCGGCGGGTCGGCGCGCTGACCCGGGACGGACCCCGGCCTGACCCACGGCTGCCCGGCAGGGCGACGCTGCCGGGCAGCCCGCGCCCCGGTTAACCCCAGCCAATCTCCGCGCCGATGGCGCCCCCGGGAGCCTGAGTCGGGACCCGGTGCCGGGTTTCGGGTGCATTGGCGCCCCCGGGAGCGTCGGCTACACTCTGCACGAATGCCGTCTGTGCTGCACAAGCCCGAAAAGCAATCGTGAGATCCCCTGCGCAAGTCGAGCCGGCTGTCCATGGCCGGGCCCGGTGACGTTGTGAGCACAGCCCGGGCGCCGGGCATGAGCCTGCTGCAGGCGTTCCAGTTCTTCCTGTTGCTGCCCCTGTGCATGGGCATTTTTCTGGGCGCGGCGCGGATCGGCGCCCAGCAGTTCGTGACGGTCGGCCATCACATCGCCTACGCGACATTCTTCGCGGTGCTGTCCTGGCTCTGCTACGGAATCGGGGCCAAGTGCATCGCCTGGGTGCTGCGTCCCTGGCGACCGCCGCTGATGGTGGTGCTGCTGGTCGGTCACATTGCCGGTGGTTTTGCGCTGTGGTGGCCGCTGCGCGACGTGCTCAACGCCGGGTTCGAGGCCTTCCTGCGCCCCGGATCGGTATTTGCGCCGTTCTGGCCGCCGCCCGCCGAGAACCTGGGCTCGTGGGTGGCGTTCTCGATCCAGGGCATCGCCTGGTGGCTGCTCGCCAACTGGGGCGACTTCCGCTACCGGCGCGTGCCCCGCTTTGGTTTCGTGCCGCCCGCGCCCGCGACGCCCGCCGCCCCTCCGCTGCCGGTCGCGCCGGCCGCAAGCGAGCCGACGGCCCCGCCGGCAATGCCGGCCGCGGCAGCCGGTGCCGGCAACGCGGCGCCCGGGGCTGCGCCGCCCGCTGCCGGCCCCCGGCTCAGGCTCCGCCGGCCCGCCCACCTGCGCAGCGGGGAGATTCAGGCGCTAGAGGCCGAGGAGCACTACACCAAGGTGCACACCAGCCGGGGGAATACCCTGCTGCTGATGCGCTTCTCGGATGCCATCGCCGAAATGGCCCCCCAGCCGGGACTGCAGGTGCATCGCTCCTTCTGGGTCAGCCGCCAAGCCGTGGAGCGGGTCGCCCGGGTGGACCGCCGGTGGGTCGTGCAGCTCAAGGGCGGGTTCGAGATTCCCGTGAGCCGCTCCTACCGGGTTCTGGTGCAGTCCGCCGGACTGACGGGCGGCAGTGCGATGACCGAGGACTAGCGCCAGGGGACCTCCGGTGTGCGCACGCTGTTCCCGCGCGGCCCGCGGGTTCAGCTGCCCGGTGTCATTCGTGCTTCGCGAGCGCGCCACCCGCGACGGCTGGAGCCACTTCCGGCGCTGTCCGTGAATGCCGGGGTCATTCGTGAATCAGGCGGGAACCCGACTGGAATTCCGCCTTTAGACTCGCACCGGACCGCACCCACGTCCGGGTTCTACTCAGGGGGATCTATGTCGTCTTTCAGCCACAAAGCCGTGTTCCTGTCCGCTGCGCTGCTGCCTGCCATGACGGTGCCACCCGTGCTGGCCCAGGACGCGCCTGCCGCCGCCGAAACGCGCGGGATTGCCGAGATCATCGTGACGGCCCGCAAGCGCGAGGAGAAGCTGAACGAAGTCCCGGTCGCGATCTCCGCCTTCACGGGCGAGGATATTGCCAAGCGCAATATCGAGAGCCTGAACGACGTGGCCAAGTACACGGCCGGCATGTCCTTCGAGAACTACGCCGGCGGTACGAACCCGGCTCCCATCATTCGCGGCCTGGCCCAGAATACCCTCACGGACCGCAACCAGAACGTCGGCACCTTTGTCGACGGCGTGCACGTCCAGCAGCAGGGCAACATCGACTTTGCGCTGATGGACGTGGAGCGCATCGAGGTGCTGAAGGGCCCGCAGAATTCCCAGTACGGGCGCAGCTCCTTTGCCGGCGCGATCAACTACGTGGCCCGCAAGCCGGTGCTGGGTGAACTGGACGGCCAGGCGGCGCTCACGGTGGGTACGGACGAGCGCTTCGAGGCCCGGGGCAGCGTCAGCGTGCCGCTGTGGGACGACAAGCTGGCCGTGCGGGTCTACGGCGTGAAGAGCGAGTCGGACGGCACCTGGCGCAACAATTTCAGCGGCGGCGACAACGGCATCGCGACCGCCGACGGCGCCTTTGGCAATTCCTTCAAGGGCACGGACGGCAATCTGGGGGGCTGGGACAATGACGCAACCCAGGTGCAGCTGCGCTTCAATCCGCTGGAAACCCTGCGCCTGGACCTCGGCTATTACAAGTCGAACGTGGACAACGAGCAGGGTGCGATCGAGTTCATCCGTCCGAACGGCAGCGCCATCTGGGGCCTGAGCCACGAGACCAACTGCAATCCCAGTACCGCGACGGGAGTGCTGCGGTTCTACTGCGGCGAGCTCAAGGTCGACCCGGATACGGTGCGCGTCGATCCCCGCAGCGTCGGCCTGCAGGCCGAGAGCCAGCTGATCACGGCCCGCACCGAATGGGACGCCTCGGATGCCATTACCCTGAGCTACCTGTTCGGGCGCAACGACCTGGACCAGAATACCTTCAGTCACTCGTCAAACCCGCCGAACCCGGAGCTGGAGGGCTGCGGTTTGTTCGGTAACTCAGCCCCCCCGTGCGCGACGCCCGAGACGCCGACCTCCATCCTGTTCCTGACCGGACCCACGAACCAGAAGGCAACGTCGCACGAGTTCCGGGTGGACGGCCGGGCGCTGGACGACACCGTGCTCTGGCGCATCGGCTACTACCACAGCAAGGTCGAGGACTATTCGTTCACGAATTCGGTGGAGTCGCGCCGCTCCCTGCTTCAGGATCCGACCGGGCAGATCGTCCAGGCGACGTTCCCGACGGCCGCCGCGACCTTCGAGGACAAGACCGACGCCTGGTTCGGTTCGGTCGGCTACAGCTTCGCCGAGATCTACACGCTGGACGTCGAGGCCCGCTACGCAAAGGAAGAGCGCGCGCAGACCTCGGGCCCGCTGCCGGCCCGGAACTTCTACGATTTCACGCCGCGGGTGAGCCTCAAGGCGCAGGTCCAGCCGGACTGGATGGTCTATGGCTCCGCCGCCAAGGGCTCCAAGTCGGGTGGGTTCAATACGATCACGGCCGATCCGGGCTTCGAAGCCTACGACCAGGAAACCAACTGGACCTATGAACTGGGTGCCAAGCAGACGCTGCTGGACGGCAACCTGCAGCTGAACTACAACGTGTTCTATATCGACTGGAAGGACCTCCAGCTGCCCACGGCGGATCTCATTCCCTACAATCCCGCCAGCCCCGCCACGGATGCCAACTACATCACCAATGCCAGTGGCGCCTCGTCGCTGGGCGTTGAGCTCGAGCTGGTGGCATTCATTGGCGACAACTGGCAGCTCAATTTTGCCGGCTCCTGGTCCGATCCGGAATTCGACAATGACGTGCTGGACTTCGGCCTGGGTGCCCAGTGCGCCGGAAGCTCGGATCCCGTGTGCCCCGTCGTGACCGTCGTGCGCCCGCCGCGCCCGGATGCCTTTGCGTCCCCGATCGGCGGCAACCAGCTGGCCCGCACGCCGAAGACCAAGCTGAGCGGCGGCGTGGAGTACCGCAGCGAGTTTCGCGACTGGGAATACGCCCTGCGGGGTGACCTGAGCTACCAGGACAAGCAGTACGCCGAGGTGCTGAACCTTGCCTACCTGCCGGCCCGGACCCTGCTCGACCTGAACGTCACGGTCATCATGCCCAACCGCGACTGGAGCTTCTCGCTGTGGGGCAAGAACGTGACCGACGAAGACTACGTGTCCAACTCCTACGTGATTGCCTTTGCCAACAATTACGGCGCATCGCTGGCTCCGGGCGCGACCTGGGGCATGACCGTGCGCTACGATTTCGGCGGCAGGTAGTTTCAGGCCCGGCAGCCGGGGGGGAGCAGTTGTGATGCGGACGGCAGGCGCCTGGATCGCGCTGGCGGTTGCTGTCCTCGCGTACCCGTCGGGGCCGGCACAGGCGGCCGGCCCCGACGTCACCTTCCTGACCTCCATGGACGGCGTGCCGCTGTGCGTGGCGGAGGGCGGTAACCCGCAGGGTCCGCCCGTCGTGCTGATCCACGGTTTTGCCCAGAGCTATGCGGTGTTCCAGCGGCAGTTCGACTCGCCCCTGGCGGCACACTACCGTCTGCTGGCCCTCGACATGCGAGGCCATGGCTGCTCCGGCAAGCCCTGGGATCGTGCGGCCTATGATCAGGCCCGACCCTGGGCCGACGATATCCACACCCTGCTGGAGGCCAAGAAGCTCACGCGCCCCCTGCTGGTGGGCTGGTCGGCCGGCGGCTTCTGGATCATGGATTACGTCCGGGAATACGGCACCGCCGCCGTGGCCGGCCTGGTTCTGGCCGGTTCGCATGGCGGGCTGCTCGCGGCGACGCCCGTCGCGGCGCAGGCTGGCGATATCAAGGCGATGCGGGCGGCCGCCGAGGCCTATCCTGCCGGCGTGCCCGAGGGCATCGAGCTCAGTGACCGGTTCGTCAGCCGGCTCTCGGCTCGCCCGCTGCCGGCCGACCTCAGCCGCATCATGGGCGCTGCCGCGCTGATGCTGCCCGCCTACGCGCGGCGGGCCATGGCCGGGCGCGACTGGGACAACCGTGACCTGTCAGCCCGGCTGGAGCTGCCGGTGCTCTTCATCATGGGCGACGCCGACCGGGCGGCAAGCCCCGGGCAGATGTCTGCGCTTGCCGAGCGACTGCCGGAAGCCTGCTTCAGCCTGTACCCGGATACGGGTCACGCGACCTTCGCCGAGCAGCCGGACCGCTTCAACCGGGAGGTCGAGGCCTTTGCCCGCCGCGCCGGGGCGGGGAAGACCCCGTGAATGGCAGGCGACGGCTTCTGCCCCGCCTGCTGGCGCTGGGCGTGCTGGTTGCGGTGGCGGTCGCGGGCGCGTTCTACCTTGCCCTTGAACGGGGCTGGCTCGAACTCTCCCTCGACGAACTGACTGCCGCCTACCGGCTGCCGGATTCCCGTTTCGTGGACGTGGACGGGGTGCGCGTGCACGTCGTTGACCGCGGTACCGGGCCACCTGTGGTGCTGCTGCACGCCTCCTTCCTCAGCCTGCGCAGCTGGGACGCCCTGTCTGACCTGCTGGACGACCGCTACCGGGTAATCCGCCTCGACCTGTCCGGGGCGGGGCTGACCGGTGCCGATCCCACCGGCCGCTACGGTGTTGATCGCAATATCGAGCTCGTGCTGGGCGTCCTCGCAGCACTGCAGCTGGACACGGTGGCCGTGGTGGGTACCTCATCCGGGGGCGTGACGGCGTTCCGGCTGGCTGCCCGCCATCCGGAACGCGTGTCCCGGCTCATCCTGATCAACTCGGCCGGCATGCCCCGGACGGCCGCCACCAATCCACTGCGGCCGGCCGCCTCGCCGCTGGTGCGGTGGGTAGAGGCCCGCTACCGGTCGCGGCAATTCTGGGCGCAGTCCCTGGCAGACAATTTCGTGCCGCCGCATCGTCCCTCCGCCGAACTGGTGCAGATGACCTACGACTTCAACCGGCGCGCCGGCGGTCGCGAGATCAGCGCGCGCTACCTGGCCAACTTCAGCACGGGGGACCCGGAGTCGGTGCTTGGGGAGGTCAGGGCCCCGACCCTGATCCTCTGGGGTCTCGAGAATCGCACCCTGATGCACCTCGAGGCCGACGTGTTCGCGCACTGGCTGCGCGGCGCGACAACGGTCGTGCGCAAGTACCCGGGCCTCGGTCACTACCCCTACCTGGAAGAACCCGCGGTGGTGGGCGGTGATATCGCCGCCTTTCTGGAGGGCCGTCTGGACGACAGTCCCGGCCAACCCCCGTGCTAGAGTGCGTCCGCACAGGCCGGATCAGACGGCACTGTATCACCTTTAAAAGATCAACAGGATCAATGTAGTGCAATCACTACCTAATGTGGGTAATTCGACAGCGCCGGTCCCGGCGCCGCTGCGCACCGGGGCCGATTACCTGGCGAGCCTGCGCGGCCGGCGGCTGCGCGTGTTCCTCTTCGGGGAGCAGGTGGACGAGCCGCTCGATCACCCGGTGATCCGGCCCTCCATCAATGCCGTTGCCGAGACCTACGACCTCGCGGTTCGCGACCCCGACCTGGGCACGGCCGTGTCACCCTACACGGGCGAGCGCATCAACCGCTTCCTGCACGTCGCCGGCAGCGCCCTGGACCTGGTGCTGCAGAACAAGATGCAGCGGCGGCTCGGCCAGCTCACCGGCACCTGCTTCCAGCGCTGCGTCGGCATGGACGCGATCAATGCCCTGCACTCGGTCACCTTCGAGATCGACGCGGCCCACGGCACTGCCTATCACCCGCGCTTCATCCGCTTCGTCACGGAGATGCAGCGGCGGGGCTACGTCATCGGCGGGGCCATGACGGACGTCAAGGGCGACCGCTCGAAGGCGCCGCACCAGCAGGCGGATCCGGACATGTTCGTGCGCGTCAGCCGCCGCACGGCCGAGGGGGTGTATTTGCGCGGGGCAAAGGCGCACCAGACCGGCTGCCTCAATTCCCACTGGCTGCTCGTGATGCCCACCCTCAGGCTCGGTCCCGAGGACCGGGACTACGCCATCGTGGGCGCCGTGCCGGTGGACGCGCCGGGTATCACCTACATCTATGGTCGCCAGTCCTGCGATACCCGCAGCATGGAGGGCGGGGATATAGATCCGGGCAACCGGCAGTTCGGCGGCCAGGAGGCGATGATCATCTTCGACGATGTGTTCGTCCCCAACGAATCCATCTTCATGGACGGCGAGCACGATTTTGCCGCCATGCTGGTCGAGCGTTTCACCTGCTATCACCGGCGCAGCTACGTGTGCAAGTCCGGCGTCGGCGACGTGCTGATCGGCGCGTCTGCGGCCATTGCCGACTACAACGGCGTGGAGAAGGTCTCGCACGTGCGGGACAAGCTCGTCGAGATGACGCACCTGAACGAGACGATCTATTCGACGGGTATCGCGTCGAGCCATCAGGCCGTGCCGATGCAGTCCGGCGTGTACCTGAACGACGACATGCTGGCCAACGTCTGCAAGCACCACGTGACGCGCTTTCCCTACGAGATCAGCCGGCTTGCCCAGGACCTGGCCGGTGGCCTCATGGTGACGCTGCCCTCCGAGCAGGACCTGGATCACGCCGAGGTGGGTCCGCTGCTGCGCAAGTACCTGCAGGGGCGGGCGGGCATCCCCACGGAGGACCGGCTGCGGATCCTGCGCCTGATCGAGAACATGACGCTCGGGCGCAATGCGGTCGGCTACCTGACGGAGTCGCTGCACGGCGCGGGATCGCCCCAGGCCCAGCGCATCCAGATCAGCCGTCAGATGCAGCTCGACTTCAAGAAGCAGCTGGCGAGGACGCTGGCGGGGATCGATCCCGGGATCCGCGCGGAGGTGAGCGCGGATCTCGCCGAGTACATGGCCCGCGTGTTCAACACCGGATCCGCCGGCTGAGTCAGGGCGTCGTTCCGCGGCCGGCCGGGTCCGTATATGTCCGCACCGGCCCGCAGGCGCGGATGGGCTAGCATGAGACCCGTATGGGCCGTTTCCTCGCCGTCTTTGCCATTTTCCTGCTGGCCCATGCCGTGCCGGCGATGCCGGCCATCCGCCAGTCGCTGCGGGCCCGCCTGGGATCGGTGGGCTACCTGCTGGCCTATTCGGCCCTGTCCCTGCTGCTCTTCACCTGGCTGATCAGTGAGGTGCTGCGTGCGCCTTATGTGCCGCTGTGGTTTATCGGACCTGCCGGCCATGCCGTGGCCCTGGTCGTGTTGCCCTTTGCCTTTGCGCTGCTGGGCGCGAGCGCGCTGGCCCCCAACGACCTGTCCGTGAACCTGGTCGGGCAGCCCTTCGATCCGGTGCGGCCCGGCCCGGTGGCCATCTCGCGGCACCCGATCCTCTGGGGCCTCGGGCTCTGGGGACTGGGTCACGTGCCCGCCAACGGGCACGCTGTCGGCCTCATCCTGTTCGGCGGGCTGGGCGCGTTTGCGCTGATCGGCATGCTGGTGCTGGACCGCCGCAAGCGGGCCGTACTGGGCACGCCGCGCTGGCAGGCCCTGGCCGCGCCGACCTCGTTCCTGCCCTTTGGCGCGCTGCTGGCGGGCCGCACCCGGCTGGCCCTGGACAGGACAGCGCTCATCGGTGCGGCAGCCGGCCTGGCGGGAGCTGTCGTGCTGCTGTCCGGCCTGCACCGCTGGCTGTTCGGCAAGGATCCGCTCGCCTACTTCCTGCCGTTCTAGCCGTCCTCGCGCCGCTCGCTGAAATACCCGGCCACATAGGCGTGCAGGGCCGGCTTGTCGCTGGCCCAGCGCCAGGCGCCGCCCTCATCCGCGGCAATGTCCCGGTGCGGGTCTAGGCCGAAGGCGGCGAGTTTCTCGTGGCGGCGGCCGAGGCCGCGGCCGGCAATGTCGCCGTGCCACAGGTGGTAGATCGCCCCGGGCAACACGCCCACCTGCCCCCGGCAGTCGGCGTGAAACGGTTCGGCCCAGGCCCTGTAGTGGCGCACCTGATGCGCATTGAGGCTGTGCCACTCGACCACGTGCCCGAAAGAGCCCCACGCCGCGCAGGCCAGCGCCCGGTCCCCACCGCCGATGATCGCCGCGTCGTAGAAGCCATGGCGCGCGAGCAGCGCCCGGCGCGCCGCCCAGGCGAGGCCGTTGGCGTAAGTACCGGGCCGCTCGGCGGGCGAGGGGTGGCGGAAGCAGTCTTCAGGGTTCATGCCGCCGGCGATGCCGGCGGCGAGCGCCGGCCGGATCCTGCCGGCGACCGGCGGTCCGGAATCTCCGGGACGCCAGTCGGTGCCCAGGTAGCGTACTTCCGAGAATAGCTGGGCCAGCGGCCGGTCGGCGAGCGTGGCCAGGGTCCTGGCCGGCCAGTCGTCATCGGCAAACCAGATGTCGCAATCCAGCCAGGCCACGGCGCGGCAGCTGTCCGGCAGACGGGGCAGCGCCACGTTCAGCAGGCGCTCTTTCTGCCAGAGCAGGTCGCCAGGCTCGATCCGCACCAGGATGTCGGCGTCGTCGGCGGCCAGTTCGCAGCCGTCCGGCGACGCCATCTCGACCGTCAGCAGCGGTACCCCCAGCCGTTCGCGGAAGACCCGGTAGTTGTCGCGGCGGCGCCGGTAGTGCAGTGGGTTGAAATAGGACGTGATGGCCCACAGCGCCCCGCTTCCGGCTGCGCTCATGCAGGCGCGTTTCGCGGAATGTTCCAGCCGGCATGGGCGTCGCCCGGCGGCGTGTCCGGCCCGGCCTCGCCTGCCCAGTAGTCCAGTTCGCACTGCGCGAAGCGGAGCGAGACTTCCTCCAGCGGCAGCGCGTCGCCGGCTTCCGGGCTGCCGCCGGGGCGAAAGCCGGAGATGCGGCAGTCCCGGAAGGTGTAGCGCAGCGTTGGCCCGCGCCGGGCCGCCGAGCCCTGCACGGTGAACTGCACGTCGGCAAGCGGCGCTCCGCTGCAGCAGAGCAGCAGCAGCGCGGGCGACGCGTCGTCGGCCTGCTTGACGAAGGAGAAGTCCTGGACGAGCACGCGCGCATCGGCGGCGCCGTCCGTGCCCCCGGCATTGCTGACGCTCCAGTGGAAGGACTGCACCGGGATCTGCAGGGTGCGGCTCCCTGTCGGGATGATGATGATGCCGGTATATGCCATGCGAACGACTCCGCCCTACGCCAGCCGGTGACCCGCGGCCGGGAGTGGCCGCAGTGGCCCATGGTACTGGATGTGGAAGTGCGGCCCCCGGCTTCCGGCGGCGTGCAGCCAGACCGTGCGGCTGCCGGCCGCCGGAATCACCGGCAGCGCGTTGACCGGGTCGAAGCCGCGCAGGAAGGCGAGGATCTGCCGGGTCTCCTCCGGCGTGTAGAGCCAGGGTGCGATATCGGCGGCCAGCCAGAAGAGGTGCGGGCTGGCGCGTTGCTGCAGCAGGGCCCACCTCGCGGACCGGTCCGCCGTATCCGCCAGCCACGCACCCGGGTCGGCCTGATGGAGCGCCGACCGCGGATCGATCTGCTTGCTGCCCCGGCCATAGGCCGTGAGCTGGGTGCCCAGCGTGCGCTGGATGCAGGTCAGCATCACGCTCTTGCGGAAGTGCCGCCGGACATGGTGTCCGAGCTGCTCCAGGATCTGGGCAAGACCGGGATTGTGCGGCCACAGACCGGCGTACTCGAGGGCGAGGGCTGCCGACGAAAACTGCAGCATCAGGTGGTGGCGGAGCCCGATGCGCCGTCCGCCAGCAGGGCCAGGATCTCGGCCTTCAGCGGGCTGTAGCGCACGTGGCTCATCTCGATGCTCTCGCGCAGGAAATCCTCGCCGGCGCCGTACTTGTCCTTCTCCTGCGGGAAAGTGATCAGTACGTTGTCGGCCGGGTCCCGGATCACGCCGAGGGGATCCTCCCCGGCCTGCACCCTGCGCAGCTGCTCGCGCAGCAGGCGCCGGTACAGCAGGATGCCCCGGTCGGAGCCGACCAGCAGTTCGCGCGCGCGGTCGGCGATCGGCCCCTGGGTGACCCAGGCCATGATGTCGCCGCCGTCCACGAAATCGGTGATGAAGTTGCCCGCGCCATCCCGCCAGGGCACGTCGTAGACGGGAATGCTGTCCTGCCTGCGCAGTTGCCTGCCCGGCGCCGGCTCGTAACAGGCATACCAGTAGTGCAGGGTGTGGGTGTCGTCGACCGGCACCCGGATCTGGAAGCGGTGCTGCCGTCCGCTGCCGACGCGGAGCATGGCCGGAAACACCAGCGGGTGGCCGGACTGCCAGTCGTCACCGGCCTCGCTGCCGCCCTCGACGATCCGGCGCTTGATGATGCCGTGGGCAAAGATCTCGAAGCCGATGCGCTGGTGAGGCCTGCGGTAGTGGGTCGGCGCCGCGAGGCCCTGCCGCTCCCGCACGCTGCCGAGGTGCCAGCCGTGCAGCCACTCGACGTGGGTGGGATCCACGCTGTTCTCCATGATCTGCAGCCAGTTGCAGGGCAGGAGGGCGCGGCCGATGTCCCGGAGCACGCCCTCCCGGGCAAACAGGTCGTAGCGCGGCAGCAGGGGCGCCGGGTGCGGACCCAGGTAAGCAAAGACCAGCCCGCCGAGTTCCTGCAGCGCGGCCGCCCGGGTGCGCGCCTTCGCCAGCAGAGCTGGCGGTGCCCGTTCCGCCGGCATGGCGAGGCAGCGGCCGTCCGCGGCGAACTTCCAGCCGTGATAGGGGCAGCTGATGCCCTCGGCATCCACGACGCCGCATTCGAGCGAGCTGCCCCGGTGCGGGCACTGGCGGGCGAGCAGTCCCGGCTGGCCGCTCGTCGACCGGAACAGCACCAGGTCCTCGCCGAGCAGGCGCACGGGCAGCGCCGTGCCCGGCGCAAGTTCGCTGCTCACGGCCACGGGGAACCAGTAGCGGCGCAGCAGTTCGCCCATCGGCGTGCCGGGGCCGACGCGGGTGAGAGTCTCCTGGTCGGCCCTGCGCATCAGCCCGTCGCCGGGACGGGGCCGGCCTGATCCAGGCGGGCGAGGATGCCGGCCACCGGCAGGAAGGTCGCGGCCCGGCCTTCCAGGTAGCGCCGCGTGTGCTCCGCGTGACCGGGTTCGTTGGAACCCACGGCGTCCGCCGCGACCCAGACTTCGAAGCCCCGCTCGTAGCCGTCCATCACGGTGGAGCGCACGCAGCCGTGCAGGTAGATGCCGGCAATGATCAGGAGCCTCGTGCCCAGGCCGGCCAGGTGGGCGGCGAGGGCAGGATTGCCGAAGCCGCTGAAGAAGCGCTTGGCAAACACCGGCTCCCCGGGCAGCGGCGCCACCGCCGGCGGCGGCAGCACGCCTCCCGTGCCGGCGACGCAGGCCACGGTGCCCTGCCGCACCCAGTGCGGCATGCGGTCCGCGCCGTCCGGCCGCGTCACGGTGTGCACGTGCACGACCGGGATGCGGCGGGCCCGGCAGGCCTCGATCAGCCGGGAGGTCGTCGGCAGCAGCGCGGGCTCCGCGGGCTCGAGGCCGGGCCGGTCGAGAAAGTCGCGCTGCAGGTCCACGAGGACGAGCGCGGCCTGCATCAGCCGGCCCGCCCGGCAACGGCGGCTGCCGGCTGCGGCCCGGCAGCGGCAAGTCGTGCCTTCAGGTGCCCGGCTATCCGTGCGGCCAGTTCCCGGGTGCCCACCGGGCCGTGGTGCCGGGACGCGATGTCCGGCGTTCGCCAGCCCTCCGCCAGCGTGTCGTCGACGGCGGCGACCAGGTCGTCACTGATGCCGTCGAGGCCAAAGCTCTCCCGCAGCAGCATTGCGAGCGACAGGATCTGGCCCACGGGGTTGGCCCGGTCGAGGCCGGCGAGGTCATAGGCCGCCCCGTGGCCCGTCTGGTAGACGGCCGTCTGCGGGTCGGCAAAGTTCGCCGAGTAGGACATTCCCCGGGAGCTGAGCAGCACGCTCGCCCCGTCGGCCAGTACATCGCCAAACATGTTCGGGGCGACGACCACATCGAAACGGTGGGCATCGGCGACGAGCTGGTAGGCGGCATTGTCCACCTCCAGGCAGCGCAGCGTGACGCCGGTGCCCGCGGTCAGTTCCCGGGCCCGGGACTCCCACAGCGCGCTGATCGCGGGGATCCCCGAGGGCTTGGTGACGACCGCCAGGTGCCCCCGGCGCAGCCTTGCCGCCGCGATCGCCACCCGGAGGATGCGGTCCACCTGATCCTGGCTGTAGCCGAACCGCTGCCAGGCGGTGCTCCCGGACCCGGCTACGTCCCCGCCCGACTCCCCCTGGTAGAGGCCGCCGAGGTTTTCCCGGACGATCAGCAGGTCCACGCCCCGCGTCGCCTCCGGTCGCAGGGGCCCGCAGTCGTGGAGCGCGGCGAGTGGCTTCAGCGGCACCAGCTTGCAGTAGAGATCGAGCCGGGTACGCAGTTCATAGACGAAGCGCCCGCCGCCGGGCCCGCAGAACACGGCACCGCCGGCCGCGAAGACGTCCCGGCAGAAGTCGACGACCTCCGGCGTGAGCGGCTGGCCGGCGAGCCGCTCCGCTTCGGTGCCGATCGGGCCGCCGGTGCGCAGCTCGAAGCGCTGCCCCGTGCAGGCGGTGATGACGGGCAGCAGGCTGAGGCTCGCGTTCACTACTTCGGGGCCGATGCCCTCGCCGGGCAGCACGCCGATCACGCGCGTGCCGTCGATGCGGGGGTGATGCGTCCCGCCGCCAAGACAGCCGGCGAGGCGCGTGGGGGCAAGGCTCGCAGCCGGCGAGTCCGCGTGGAGGATCATGCGCGCTAGAACCAGTTGTAATTGAAGCTGATGCTGACCCGCTCGCCGGCCACCGGGTTGGGCGGTACCTCGTGGCGCAGCCAGCTCTCGAAGAGCAGGAGTGTGCCCGCCTCCGCCGGCACCGTCACCCACGTCTGGCTGGCGCGATCGGCGCCCGCCCGGCGGGGCGGGGCCGCCATGTAGCGGTCCAGGCGCGGATCCTCGAGCTTGAGGCCCGGGCAGCCGCGCGGCGTGCGCACGTAGTAGGTGCCGCTCAGGGTGGACAGGGGATGCAGGTGCAGGCCGTGGGCGCCGTGCTGCCCGAGGATGTTGATCCAGCAGTCCGTCATTGCAAGGTCGCGCCCCGTGAGGTCGAGATCGAGCGCCCGGGCAAAGGCCAGCGCGTGCCGGCGCAGCTTGATCTCGAGCGTCCGGAAGGTGGAGGACATCTTCTGCAGGTGGCAGAAGGATCCGTAGGAGGTGTAGCCGCGGGGAAAATTGCGCGCCGACCAGCGGCGGCCGGCCGCGTCCTGCTCGCGCACCTGGTGGCACTCCCGGAGCAGCTCCCGGTTGAAGGACTGCCAGCCCGCGTGCCGCAGGCGGGCGCTGTAGATGCGGGTCGGGAACAGGCTCTGGATGGGCATGGCAGACGTTCGGGGCGGTTCAGGAAGGCCGCTCATTCTATGTCACCGCGCCGTTTTCGCGCCGCCAGCCGGCACTGGCAATGAAGTGAACTGTCCCCCTACACTGCATCGGTTGCGGCGACGGCATCCCCCCTTGGCAGCGTTCGACGACCTCCCGGCCACCCTCGAGGCCCTCGACCGGCGCCGGCTCTATCGCCGCCGGCGGGTAACGGCGAGCCCGGCGGGCCGGGAGGTGGTGATCGACGGGCGTGCGTATCTCAATTTCGCGAGCAACGACTACCTGGGCCTCGCCGCCGACCCGCGGGTGCGGGAGGCCTGCTGCGAGGGCGTGCGGCGCTGGGGCGTGGGCAGCGGCGCCTCGCACCTGGTGAGTGGCCACACGGCCGCCCACGAGGAGCTGGAGGAAGCCCTGGCCGACTTCACGCGCCGGCCCCGGGCCCTGCTCTTCGGCAGCGGATACGCCGCCAATGTGGGCACCATCAACGCGCTGCTGGGAGCCCGCGACCGCGTCTACCAGGACCGCCTCAATCACGCCTCCCTGCTGGACGGCGGCTGGCTGTCCCGTGCGGCCTTCACTTGGTACGCCCACGGGGATGCCGGCGACCTGGCGGCCCACCTGTCGCTCGCCGGCGAAACCGGCGGCCGGCAGCTGGTCGTCAGCGACGGCACCTTCAGCATGGATGGCGACCTGTGTCCGCTGCCGGCGCTGGTGGCGACGGCCCGCGCGCACGGCGCCTGGCTGATGATCGACGACGCGCACGGCTGCGGCGTGCACGGACCTGGCGGTTCCGGTGTCGTCGACCCCGGCGTCCACGGCCTGGCGGACGTGCCGGTGCTCGTGGGCACGCTGGGCAAGGCCTTCGGTACCGCCGGGGCATTCGTGGCCGGCGACGACAGCCTGATCGAGACCCTGATCCAGCGGGCGCGAACCTACATCTACACCACGGCGTTGCCGCCGGCGCTGGCCGTCGCAACGCTCGCCAGCCTGCATCTCGCGCGCACCGAAGAGTGGCGGCGGGAAAAACTGCGGAGCCTGGTGGGCCGGTTCCGCGCCGGCGCCGGGCAGCTGGGCCTCGACCTCATGCCCTCGGCCACGCCGATCCAGCCGGTCGTGCTCGGCGAGTCCTCCCGCGCACTCGAGGTCAGTGCGGCGCTGGACAGCCGGGGCCTGCTGGTGCCCGCCATCCGGCCGCCCACCGTGCCCGCGGGCACGGCGCGCTTGCGCATCACGCTGTCGGCGGCCCACGAGGACGCCGACGTGGACCGCCTGCTGGCGGCCCTTGCCGAGGCGACCGCGCCGTGACGCCGCGGCGCTTCTTTGTGACCGGCACCGACACCGGGGTGGGCAAATCCCTGGTGGCCGCCGCCCTGCTGCTGGACGCCCGGGCCCGGGGCCTGCGGGCGCTGGGCCTGAAGCCGGTGGCCGCCGGCTGTACCCGGCAGGCGGGTCGCCTGGTCAACGACGACGCGCTGCTGCTGGCCGGCCTGTCCGCCGGCAGCCCGAACTATGCGCAGGTCAATCCGGTGGCCCTCGAGCCTGCCATCGCGCCCCATGTGGCCGCGGCCCGCGCGGGCGTCGAGCTGCGGGCGGCTGATCTCGCCCGGCAGGTGCACGACGCGGCAGCGCTGGGCCACGAGGCCGTGGTGGTGGAGGGGGCCGGCGGCTGGCTGGTGCCGCTCAACGCAGGCGAGACCATGGCCGATCTCGCGGCCCGCATCGGCTACCCGGTGGTGCTGGTCGTCGGGCTGCGGCTCGGCTGCCTCAACCACGCGCTGCTGACGGCGGCTGCCATCGGGGCGGCAGGGTTGCCGCTCGCCGGCTGGGTGGCCAACTGCCTCACGCCGGGCATGCTCGCGCTGGACGAGAACATCGCCTGCCTCGAGGCGCGACTGCCGGCGCTGCGGCTCGCCACGATTCCGTTCCTGGGTGCCGGTGCGACGCCAGCGGCGGCCAGCACCTGGCTCGACGCCACGAGCCTGTTCGGTGGCTGACATGCTCGAATTCGACCGGGATCATCTCTGGCATCCCTACACCTCGACGGCGGTACCGCTGCCGGCATGGCCGGTCGTGTCGGCAAGCGGTGTGCGGCTGCGGCTCGCCGACGGCCGTGAGCTGATCGACGGCATGGCCTCGTGGTGGTGCGTGATCCACGGCTACAACCATCCCGCGCTGAACGAGGCGATAGAGCAGCAGCTGTCCCGCATGGCCCACGTGATGTTCGGCGGGCTGACCCATGCGCCTGCCGTCGCGCTCGGTGAGCAGCTGGTGGCCCTCACGCCGGCGCCGCTCCAGCATGTCTTCTTTTCCGACTCGGGCTCGGTCGCGGTCGAGGTCGCCCTCAAGATGGCGCTGCAGTACTGGCAGGGACGGGGCAGGCCGCACCGGACCCGGCTGCTCACCGTGCGCGGGGGCTACCACGGCGACACCTTCGGCGCGATGTCGGTCTGCGACCCGGTCAACGGCATGCACCGGCTGTTCCAGGGCGCCCTCGCGCCGCAGCTCTTTGCGCCGCGGCCGCGGCCGCGCTTCGGTGAGGCGCTGCAGGCGGGCGATCTCGACGGGTTCCGCGAACTGCTGGCCCGGCACGGGGACGAGATCGCCGCGGTGATCCTGGAGCCGGTCGTGCAGGGGGCCGGGGGCATGTGGTTCTACTCGGCGGACTGGCTGCGCGAGGCGGCCAGCCTGTGCCGGGCGCACGGCGTGCTGCTGATCCTCGACGAGATCGCCACCGGCTTCGGCAGGACGGGCCGGCTCTTTGCCTGCGAGCACGCGGGCGTCGCGCCCGACATCCTGTGCCTCGGCAAGGCGCTGACCGGCGGCTACCTGAGCCTCGCGGCCACGCTCGCCACGCGCGAGGTGGCGGCCGGCATCGAGGCCGGCGGTGGCGTGCTGATGCACGGGCCCACCTTCATGGCGAACCCGCTGGCGACCGCCGTGGCGGCCCGCAGCATCGAGCTGCTGCTCCAGAGCCCGTGGCAGGCGAGGATCGCGGCTGTCGAAGCGCAGTTGCGGCGCGAACTCGACCGCTACCGCGGCCACCCGGCGGTGGCCGACGTGCGGGTGCTCGGGGCCATCGGCGTGGTCGAGACGCGGGAGCCGGTCGACGTGGCCGAAGTCCAGCAGCGCTTCGTGGATGCCGGGGTCTGGATCCGGCCCTTCGGCCGGCTCATCTACCTGATGCCGCCCTACGTGATCGGGGCGGACGACCTGTCGGTGCTCACCGGCGCCATCGCGCTGGCGCTGGATGCAGGTGCCTGACCCGGCTCATTCGTAGCGCAGGGCCACGATCGGGTCCAGCCGCGCGGCCTTGCGCGCCGGCCAGATGCCGAAGAACAGTCCCACCATCGCGCTGAAGCCGAAGGCCAGCAGCACCGCGGTCGGCGAGATCGCCATGCTCCAGCCGGCAATGCGGCCGATCAGGGCCGTCACGCCGGCGCCGAGCGCGATGCCGGCCGCTCCCCCGAGCAGGCACAGCACCATCGCCTCCACCACGAACTGCAGCATGATGTTGGTGCCGCTGGCGCCGAGCGCCTTGCGGATGCCGATCTCCCGGGTGCGCTCGGTGACCGTGACCAGCATGATGTTCATGATGCCGATGCCGCCCACCACGAGGCTGATGCTGGCAATGCCCGCCAGCAGGATCGCAAAGATGTTGGCCGCCGCTTCCCGCACGTTCAGGAACTGGCGGGGATCGGAGATGCTGAAGTCATTGTTCCTGCCGGGCAGGATCTGGCGCTCGCGGCGCAGCACGCGCTCGATGTCCACGATGGCCCGCTCCACGGTGGCGCCCGGCGCCATCTGGGCGCTGATCGAATCCAGCTGGTCGGTGCCGAAGATCCGGAAGCGGGCCGTGTTGAAGGGGATCCAGACCTGCTCGTCATTGTTGCGAAAGCCGGTGGAGCCCTTTTCCCTGAATACGCCCACCACCTGGAAGGGGATCCCCTTGATGTGGATCGTCTGTTCCCTGATCGCCGTCTCGTTGCTGCCCAGCTTGGCGGCCACCGTGGCGCCCAGGATGGCGACCGCACGACGGCTGGCGTCCTCGGAGCGGGTGAAGGACCGTCCCGAGCTCAGTTCATAGCCCTGCACCTCGGGAAAGTTCGGGGTGGCCCCGATCACGCGCAGGCTCTCGTTCTTGTTGCCGAGCTTGATCTGCAGCTGACCGACCAGTTCGGGCACGACGGCCGTCACGCTGGGCGCGTCCCGCGCAACGGCCTCCGCGTCGCGCATGGTGAGCGCGGCGCCCGCCTGGGCGACGCCCATCCGCATGAAGTTTCCCGAGCGGATGCTGAGCACGCTGGCGCCCAGGGCGTCGATCTGCTGGTCGACTGCGGCCTTGGCGCCGGCACCGATCGCGATCATCGTGATCACGGAGGCGACGCCGATGATGATGCCGAGCATGGTCAGAAAGGCCCGGAACAGGTTCGCGCGCACCGACTGGAGCGCAACGATCACCATCTCGAGGATCAGCACGGCTCAGTTCCTTGGCGGACGGCCACCGCCGCCACCGCCGCCGCCGGTCATGCCGGGCATGCCCGAGAACTGGCGCATCTGCTGCTGGAAGCGCTGCTGGGTCTCGACGAGGCCGGAGCTCGGCAGCAGGTAGACCGGGTCGCCCTCGTTCAGGCCGGCGATGACCTCGCTGTAGTCGAGGTCCGTGACGCCGGTCGCGACTTCGACGGCGACGGGCTTGCCGTCGCGCAGGACGAATACCCAGTACCGGTTGCCGAATTCATAGCCGGCGGGCGAGCCGGACGCGGCAGGCCGCGCCCCGCGCGGTGGCCCTCCGGGCGGACCGGCGGGTCGGGCAGGGCGGGCAGCCGGGGCATCGGGAGTACCGGCAGTGGCGCTATCGCGGGCAGTGGGGCTGTCGCCCGCCGGCAGCGCGTTCGCCTTGAGCTGCTCCCGGGCAGTGGCCTCGTCCAGGCCCACCAGCATGGCCGAGGTCGCCAGATCGCGGTTGGTACGCAGGGCCGATGTGGGTACCGCGAGCACGTCCTTGCGCTCCGTGACCAGGACGGCCACTTCGGCATTCATGCCGGGCTTCAGCAGGCCCGCCTGGTTGTCGAGCAGGATGCGCACGGCAAAGGTGGTGACGGTCTGTTCCGCCGTGGCCTGCGGCTCGATCTTGAGCACCGTGCCGCGGAAGGGCTGGTTCGGATAGGCTGTGACGGTCACCGTCGCGTCCAGCCCCGGGGTGATCTTGCCGATATCCGTTTCGTCCACCAGCGCGCGCACCTGTACCTTCGAGAGGTCCGCCATCTTCAGGAGCAGGGTGCCGCCGCCCACGTCCATGATCGGTGAAGAGATCACCTGGCCCTCTTCCACCAGCTTCTCGATGATGGTGCCGGTGGTCGGTGCCCTGAGGTCGGTGTCATCGAGCTGGATGCGGGCTGTTTCCACCGCGACCTGGGAGCGGACGACCTCGGCCTTTGAATTGGCGAGCTCGAGCTGCGACTGCTCGAAGTCCACGTCGTTGATGATCTTTTCCTCGAGCAGCTTTGCCGAGCGACGGGCCTGGGCCTCGGCGATCGCGCGCCGCGCCCTTGCCGCCTCGAGCTGCGCCACGGCCTGGGCGAGCGAGTTCTGGGGGGTGCGTTTGTCGATCTGCACGAGCAGCGTGCCTTCCTCCACCACCTGCCCGGTCTCGCCCTGGATCTTCAGGATCTGTCCGGAGGCCTTCGACTTGAGCTCCACCGTGATCGACGGTTCGATCTGGCCCGTGGCCTCGACCGCAACCCGGATGTCGCGCTTCCCGACGGGTACCGTCTGGTAGGTGGCGGGCGCCTTCGAGCCGCCACCCTCACAGCCGGTCAGCGCTCCGGTCAGGAGCAGCACCCCGAGGGTTGCGGCGGCAGGCAGGTACAGCGTACTGGTCTTCATCCGTCACCTTTCCGGGCATTCAGGGTATCCGATTCGATGCGCCCGTCCAGCAGCCGGACGGTACGGTTGGCATTGCCGGCCACGCCGGCGTCGTGCGTCACGAGGACGATGGTATTGCCCGCCGCGTGCAGCTCGGCAAAGAGCCCGAGGATCTCGACGGCCGTCGCGGAGTCGAGGTTGCCGGTCGGTTCGTCGGCGAGCAGCAGGGACGGCTTCGTGACCAGCGCCCGGGCCACGGCCACGCGCTGGCGCTGGCCACCGGACAGCTCCGACGGCCGGTGATGCAGCCGCTGGCCCAGGCCAACCTGTTCGAGGGCCAGCCGGGCCCGCTCGAGGCGCGACCGGCGGTTGATGCCGGCATAGATCAGCGGCAGTTCGACGTTGTGCAGGGCATCGGCCCGGGCGAGCAGGTTGAAGGTCTGGAAGACAAAGCCGATCTCGCGGTTGCGGAGCGCGGCAAGCCGGGCATCATTCAGCTCGGAAACCCGGTTGCCGTTCAGCCAGTACTCGCCGCCATCGGGTTTGTCGAGGCAGCCGAGGATGTTCATCATCGTGGACTTGCCGGACCCCGAGGGGCCCATGATGGCCACGTACTCGCCGCGGCGGATGGTCAGGTCCACACCCTGCAGGGCGCGGATGACCGTGTCGCCCATGGGGAAGCTCCGCTCGAGCTTTTGGGTGACAATGACGTCGTCGGGTTCAGGGGCGCGCATGGGATGCATGGACCGGTTCGGGCGGCTCGGGTTCAGTCCGGCCAGTGCCGGCCCCGCCAACGCGGGGTTGCACCCTACCGCCGCGGGCGGCGGCGAGGCAAGTCAAGAAAGGTGAAGACCGATGTATGACCACAGGCAATTCTATATTGACGGTGCCTGGACCGCGCCGCTGGCACCCCGCGACATGCCGGTGGTCAACCCGGCCACGGAACAGGTCATCGGCCATATCTCCCTCGGCGGAACTGCCGATGTGGACCGGGCGGCCCGGGCAGCCCGCGCCGCCTTTCCCGGTTATGCGGCCACCCCGCTCGCCGGGCGCAGGGCGCTGATCGAGCGGATCATCGCCGTCTTCCGCCGCCGTTACGACGACATTGCCGCTGCCATCTCCGACGAGATGGGCGCTCCGCTCGGCTTTGCCCGGCGCTCCCAGGCCAGGCTCGGCATCGGGCACCTGGAGACCGTGCTCGAGGTGCTGGCGACCTTTCCCTTCACCGAGGACCGGCCGGGGCTCCGCCTCGTGCGTGAACCGGTGGGCGTCTGCAGCTTCATCACGCCCTGGAACTGGCCGATCAACCAGATCGCCTGCAAGGTGGCCCCGGCACTGGCCGCCGGTTGCACCATGGTGCTGAAGCCCAGCGAAATTGCGCCGCTGTCCGGCACGCTGTTTGCCGAAGTGCTGCACGAGGCGGGCGTGCCCCCCGGCGTCTTCAATCTCGTGCACGGGGATGGTGCCGGTGTCGGCCAGGCGCTGGCCAACCATCCGGAGATCGACATGGTCTCCTTCACGGGGTCCACCCGGGCCGGCATCGCAGTCGCGAAGGCGGGCGCGGACTCGGTGAAGCGCGTCCACCAGGAACTGGGCGGCAAGTCGCCGCTCGTCATCCTCGACGAGGCGATCCTGGAGGCGGCCGTACGCTGGGGCGTGGATGACTGCTTCAGCAACAGCGGCCAGTCCTGCAACGCCCCCACCCGCATGCTGGTGCCTGCGGGGCTCCAGGACCGGGCGGCAGAACTCGCCCGCGGGATTGCCGAGGGCATGGTCGTGGGCGACCCGCGGGATGAGCGCACCCGGCTCGGCCCGGTGGTCAGCGGGTTGCAGTACGACAAGATCCAGCGGCTGATCCGTGCCGGCATCGACGAGGGTGCCCGCCTGGTCACGGGCGGTGAGGGCCGCCCGCCGGGCCTCACCCGCGGCTGGTACGTCCGGCCCACGATCTTTGCCGATGTGCAGAACGACATGACCATCGCCCGGGAGGAAGTCTTCGGTCCGGTGCTCGCGATTCTGCCGTACGCGGACGAGGAGGAGGCCCTGCGCATCGCCAACGACACGCCGTACGGCCTTGCCGCCTACGTCTGGGCGACGGATATGGAGGTGGCGCGGCGTGCCGCCGGCCGGATCCGGGCGGGCATGGTGCATATCAACGGAGCACCTATGGCGCTCAATGCGCCCTTCGGCGGCTTCAAGCAGTCCGGCAACGGCCGGGAGTGGGGCGAGTTCGGCCTGGCCGACTTCGTCGAGCTGAAGGCCATCCTGGGCTACGCCGGAACCCCGGCCCCCGTCCCGTAGCCGCTGACCGCCCGCCGCTGATCGCCGGAGAGGCCTGCACGCCCGAGTTGTCGCGGGCCGGCGGCATCCGTATCCTCTGCCCGCGTTTGCGCTCACACAGGGACAGGCGATGCCGGACCGCCAGCTGATGTATGTTTTTCCGGGGCAGGGATCCCAGTACCGGGGCATGGGCAGCGACCTGTACCGCGACTTTGGGGTGGCCCGTCAGGTCTATGAGCAGGCCAGCGAGGTGCTCGGCTTCGACCTGTGCCGGCTGTCCTTCGAGGATCCTGCCGGCGAGATCGGCCTCACCCGCAACACCCAACCTGTGTTGCTCACGCACCAGATCGCCTGCCTGCGCGTCTTCGAGGAACTCACGGGCGGAAAGGTGCAGCCGGTACTGGCCGCGGGCCACAGCCTGGGTGAGTACGGCGCGCTGGTGGCCGCCGGTGCACTCGGCTTCGGCGATGCGCTGCGTTTGGTGCGCCGGCGGGGCGTACTGATGGGCGAGCACGGCGAGGGCGGCATGCTCGCCCTGACCCTGGACGTGGATACCGCCCGGCCGCTGGCTGACCGCCACTACTGCCAGGTGGCGAGCTGCAACCTGCCGGACCAGACCGTGGTGGGCGGGCGGGACGCCGACCTCGATGCCCTGACCGCGGACCTGGCCGCGCGCATGCCCCGCAAGCGGGCCATCCGGCTGGCCACGGAGGGCGCCTTCCACACCTACTTCATGGTCACGGCAGCCCGCCTGTTCCGCGAGGACCTGGACCGGACGCCCTTTGCCACGCCGCGCATCGGCGTGCTGTCGAATTACACGGGTGGCCTGCACGATCCCGAGCCCGAGGCGATCCGCACGCGACTCTTCTTCCAGCTCTTCAATCCGGTGAACTGGGTGGGCTGTCTCAATACCGCGGTCGGCCAGGGCGTAGATGCCTTCATCGAGTTTGGCGGGGGCCTGGGTACCGGCGAGGGCCCGGAGAGCAAGCGGCCCAACCTGGAAAGTATCGTGAAGAAGACCCTGAAGGCGTCCGGCGTCGAGGCGGCCTACCTGGCCGCCATCAACAGCGAGACCCTGCACACGGCGGCGGCCGGCAGCGGGGCGTAGGCTCTCCGCCCATGCGAGCCCCTGCCTCCTGGCTGCTCGGCGTGTTCCTGAAGGGCGTCGCCATGGGCGCCGCCAACGTGATCCCGGGCGTGTCGGGCGGCACGATCGCGTTCATCTCCGGCATCTACGAGCGGCTGATCAATGCCATCCGGCGCTTCGGTCCAACCACCTTCCGGCTGCTGCTGGCCGGCCGTTACGGCGATTTTGCCCGGCAGACCGACCTCGGCTTCCTGACCCTGCTCGGCAGCGGCGTGGCGGTGGGCATCCTGTCGCTGGCCCGCGTGCTGCATTACCTGCTGGAGCGCCACGCCGTACTGGTCTGGGCGTTTTTCTTCGGGTTGATCCTTGCCTCCATCCTGTTCGTGGGCGCAAGGGTCGGGCGCTGGCGCGCGGGGGCCCTGCTCGCCTTCGCGATCGGCACGGCGGTGGCCGTCAGCGTCGCGCTGCTCACGCCGGCCGAAGAGAATGCCGGCACGTTCTACCTGCTGTTCTGTGGTGCCGTGGCCATGGCGAGCATGATCATGCCCGGCCTGTCCGGTTCCTTCGTGCTGCTGCTGCTCGGCAACTACCAGCTCGTGATGATCGATTCCGTCACCCGGCTCACGGAGTTCGACCCCGGCGCATTCCGGGTCCTCGTGCCGGTGGGCATTGGTGCCGTCATCGGCCTCGTTACCCTGAGCCACGTGCTGTCCTGGATTTTTCGCCGCTTCCACGACGTGGCCGTCGCGCTGCTGACAGGCTTTGTTGCCGGCTCGCTGCCGGTGATCTGGCCCTGGAAGACGCCGATCATCGCCACGCTGGGCAAAGGTGCCGCGGCACGCCAGAAGGTGATGGGCTACGACTGGCTGCTGCCCGAGCCCACCGCCGCCACCCTGACCGCCGTCGCCGTCATGGCGGCGGGTTTCATCCTGGTCTGGCTGATCGAGCGGGTGAGTACCGGGGGGCCGTCGGGCAGGGACGGCGCCAGAGGTGTCTGATCGGCGGCCTGCTCCCGCACGCCGCCGCGGGTTGCTGTGGCTGGCCGTGGCCGTAGTGCTCATCGTCAACGGGGTCTACTGGCAGGACCCGTGGCTCTGGCGGAACTACGTGCGCTTTCTCCAGAGCGGCAGCCCGACGGCGGTCGAGCTGCTGCCGCCGGACGAGGAGATCCGGGGAGACGGCAGCCTGGTCCTGTCCGTGGCGCCTCCCGCGGAGCGCACGATTTCGGCGGGCGCCCTGGATGACATGGAGCGCTATGCCGCCGCCTATGGCAGCCATGCGCTCGTCGTGGTGCACCGGGGCGTGATCCAGGACGAATGGTACGCACCCCACTGGCAGCGGGACCGCCTCACGCAGTCCCAGTCCATGCACAAGTCCCTGATGGGGCTGTTCATCGGCATGGCGATCGAGGACGGCCTGATCGCGTCGGCAGACGATCCCGTCGGCCGGTACCTGGCGGAGTGGCGGGACGATCCCCGGGGCGCCATCACGCTGCGCCAGCTCCTGCAGATGAGTTCGGGGCTGGCCCAGTACCGCTTCACGCTCAATCCCTTCACGGATGACAACCGCTGGCTCAACTCCGGCCGCTCCGGTGACGTCATCCTGCGCACGCCGCCGGCCGGCTGGGCGCCCGGCTCGAAGTACGACTACAACAACATCAACTCCGAGCTGCTGGGCATGGTGCTGGAGCGGGTTTATGGCAGGCGCTACTCCGCTATCCTGCGCGACAGGCTCTGGCTGCCGATGGGCGGTGAGGTGGCCCGCGTCCACACCGACCGGCCGGGTGGGCGTGCCTTCACCTCCTGCTGCCTGGCGGCCCCCGCCATGGACTGGGTGCGGGTGGGCCTGATGCTGCTCGGTCGGGGTGCCGTCAACGGTCACCGGATCGTGCCGGAGGCGTGGCTCAAGGAGATGATCACGCCATCACCGGCCGCCCCACACTACGGGCTGCAGATCTGGCTGGGCTACGGCGACCCGGTGTTGCCCCCCGACGGCGGCGGCTCCACCGGCGCCATTGCCAGTGAGCCCTTCCTGGCCCGGGACACGTTCCTGACCTGGGGGCGTGGACAGCAGCACGTGTTCGTGGTGCCGTCCCGGGAGCTCGTCATCGTGCGACTCGGCCCCGCGCTCGGCCGTGACCCGATCAGGCCGGGCTTCGACATCACCTACCTCGTCAACACGGCGATCCGCGGCATGCGGGCGCTGGACGGGCGCTGACGCCGGCGGTGGGGCGTCGGCCGGTGAATCCGGGCTGGCACTGATACCGGCGGTGGGGCGTCGGCCGGTGAATCCGGTTCCACTACGCCGGAGTACCGGCGTGTGCGTCTGAACCGGACACACCGTCCGCCGCAGCCAACGCCGGCAGTTGTTTCCTTCCCGAATCTCGCGGTGAGGTGAGCGGAGCACGGGCGTTCCTCTTGCAAGCGATAACCGCGGTACTCCGCGGTAGCGGCAAGAGGGTTAGCCCGTGATCCGCGGCAGCACCGCCAGCCCGGGCGTACAGGCCCGTGGTCCGCGGCAGGACCGCCAGGTCAGCCGGGCTGATCGCGCCGCGCCATGTGTTCGCGCAGATCGACGACAGCGGCGGAGGCCTGGGGTGGCCCGGCCGGTTCCGCGATTCCCAGCACGTCCCGGTCGGAGAGTGGCGTGCTGAGCCGCATCTCCAGCCAGCTGGTCAGGGGCAACCAGCTGACCAGGTCCTTCTTCGTGCGCGAGGCGTGCATCTCGTGGATGCTGAGGCCTTCGTCGGCGGCATGCACGTAGTTCTGGCTGTCGCGCAGGGCGCCGACGATGGGGATCTGCAGCCGGTCGAGGAAGGCCATCAGCTTGCGGAAGCCCACCGTGTTCTCCCGCACCCGGTTCGCCACCACACCGAGGCGACCCATGCGGCGGCTCACCTTGGCGACCAGCAGCAGATCGGCGATCAGCCGGGAGGCGGCGTGGATGTCGATGGCCGAGGGCAGCACGGGGACCAGGATCGCGTGGGCGCCGGGCGTGAAATCGGTGAGCTGCGCCGTGGTTATGGCCGCCGGCGTGTCCATCACCAGGTAACGGTACTCGTGGGGCACCCGGAGCTGGAAGCTGCGGGTCATGTTCATCTTTTTCTCGTAGGCCGCCACGCCGTAGATCGCGGGTGGCAGGGGCTGCACGTCGCGCCTGGCGCGCTTGGCGAGCCACCGGAAGCTGGAGCCCTGCGGATCGAAATCCATCAGCGCCGTGGGCCGGCCGGAGGAGGCGAGGTAACCGGCCAGGTTCATCGCGAGCGTGGTCTTTCCGGACCCGCCCTTGGGGTTGATGATGACGACCTTGCGCAGGTCGGGATGGCCGGGAATGGTCAGGCTCATGGCCGAAGTCTACCCCCGGTTGCGGGCCTCCAGGTGCCCGGCCACGGCCCGGATCGTGGATTTTGTGAACAGGTCCTCCACGTCCAGCTGTCCCGGGTACTCCTCGTCGATGCGCTCGTGGATCCGGGCGAGGGTCAGCGAGCTGACGCCCAGCTCGAAGAAGTCGTCGTCCAGGCCAATGGCCCGGTCCGTGATCACGGCCGCGCAGATCTGCCGGATGCGGGCTTCCATGCCGGTTTCGCCGCCGTCGGCGGCCACCGGGGCATGGGGTGCCAGCGCATCCAGCTCGGCGAGCACGGCATCGAAGGCACCCGCCTCGTAGTCTGCTGCCAGCTTTGTCCGCTGCACCTTGCCGCTGGTGGTCTTCGGCAGGCTGCGTACGGGCAGGACATGGGCGACCGTGAGGCCCGTGTGCTCGGTGATCTGGCGCCGCAGTCGCTGGGCGACCGGCACGAAGTCCATGAGCGGGCCCCGATCGACCAGGAAGAGCAGCAGCTCGTCTTCGTCGCGGTCGCCCCGCCGTCCCGCCGCCACGGCCAGCTTGCCGAGCTCGATGCCGGCAAAGGTTTCGGCGATGCTCTCGACGTCATTGGGGTAGTAGTTCTGGCCGTTGACGAAAATGATCTCCTTGTAGCGCCCGGTGATGACCAGCTCACCGTCTCCGGCGGTCACGAAGCCCAGATCCCCGGTGCGCAGCCAGCCGTCCGCGGTGAAGGGCTGGCTGTCTTCGGGCACGCCCACGTAGCCGCCGGTGACATTTGCCCCCCTGATCTGCACGTGGCCGACCGTGCCATCCGGAACGGCGCGGTCATCGTCATCCGTGATGCGCAGCGCCGTGCCACCCAGCGCGGTGCCGAGCGCCATCAGGGCCAGGCTGTCGCTGCTGCCCGGATCCACCACCCTGGCGACACTGCCGATACCCAGCGAGCCGCGGGCCAGGGTCAGGGCGCGGTACGGCCGTCCGGGCGGGGGGAAGCTGACGGCCAGGCAGGCCTCGGCGAGACCGTACACCGGGTACATGGCTTCGCGCGCCAGGCCGTGGGGCGCCATGGCGGCGAGGAAGCGCTCGCACAGCGGCACCGAGATCGGCTCGGCCCCGTTGAACAGCAGGCGGATGCTGCCGAGGTCCACGTCGCTGGCGAGCCCCTTCGATTCATGGAGCTTGAGGGTGTGCTTGTAGCCGAAGTTTGGCGAGCTGGTCAGCGTGGCGCGGATGCGGCTTGCCTCTTCCAGCCACAGCAGGGGCCGGCGGCTGAACAGCCGGGTGTCCATGATGGTGTGCTCGATGCGGGCCGTGAGCATGCACAGGTGAAAGCCGATCAGGCCCATGTCGTGGGTCAGGGGCATCCAGCTGAGCGAGATGTCGCGATCGGTGAATGCCGCCCGTTCGATGATGCCGGCGATGTTGGCCATGATATTGCCGTGGGTGAGCGCAACGCCCCTGGGTGCGCTCGTGGAGCCCGACGAGAACTGGATGAAGGCCACGTCGTCCGCGGCAACGGGATGGGGGATGCCCGGCGTGGCGATGTTGCCCACCCGTTCGACCGTCAGGGACCGCGCCGCCAGGACCGCGACCTGTTCCCCCTGCGCGTTGTCGCGGCCGAAGTCCCGCAGGCGGCTCAGCTGGGCACCCTCGGTGTACAGCATGGGCATGCCGAGCTGTCTGAACACCTGCAGCAGCTTGAGACGATGGTCATCGCTGATGCCGACCGCCACCGGCACCGGCACCAGTCCGCCCAGCAGGCAGGCCCAGAACCCGTCGATGAACTGCTCGTTGCTGGCGGTGTGCAGGATCACCCGGTCACCGGGCCGGGCACCAAAGGCCTGCAGGTGATGGAGCACGCCGAGCGCGGTCTGCCGGAGCGTGGCAAAGCTCATGCGGCGGCGCTCGTTCTGGCCGTCGAGGTAGGTGATGTGCCGGGGCGCGTGCTGGTTGGTCTCGAGGACCTCGATGAGCGTGGCTGGAAGGGTCATGGCATCAGTCTGGCTGGCGGGGGTGAATGGACATCAGGATGCTGTGGCGTGTGCGCAGATTCACGGCCGGCTCGATCTCGACCGGGCGGTCAGGTATGTAGCGCAGCTGGAATTGGGGCAGCAGCAGCGCGAGGTGCATCTGCATCTCCACGAAGGAGAAGTGCTCGCCGATGCAGCGCCGCGCGCCGGCCGAGAAGGGGAGGTAGGCGAAGCGGTCCACCGGGCCGTGCGTGGTCTCGTCAAAGCGATCGGGGTTGAAGCGCTCCGGGTCAGGCCACAGGCCGGGCTGGCGATGGATCAGGTACGGCGAAATGAAGATATGCGCGCCGGCCGGCACGTGGTAATCACCGAGCCGGTCGTCGTGGAGCGCCCGGCGCGAAAAAAGCCACACGGGCGGGTAGAGGCGCAGAGTTTCGCGCAGGACCTGGCCCATGTAGGTGAGCGCCATCAGCTGTTCGAAGCCGAAGTCGTCGCCGGGCGCGACGCGCGCGAGTTCGTCGAGCACCCGCCTCTCGACCTCCGGATGACGGGCCAGCAGGTACCAGGCCCAGTTGAGCGTGCCGGCCGAGGTTTCATGCCCGGCGATGATCAGGGTATTGACCTCATCGAGCAGCTCCTTGTCGGTCATGGCGCGACCGGTCTTGCGGTCACGTGCATCGAGCAGCATGGACAGGAAGTCGAAGGGTCTCGCGCCGGTAGAGCGCCGTTCCGCCACGAGTTCGAGGATGTGGGCGCCAAGGCCGCGGAAGCGCACTGCGGTCTGCAGGTCGCGGGTGGCGTCCTCGGCCAGGAAACCGAAGGGATTGCCGCCGAGCCGCTCGATGATCCGGTCGAGATCGGTACTGAACAGCGACCGGAGGATGATCTCGAGACCGCAGCGGCTCATGGCCGTGGTGATGTCGAACGGCAGCCCCCGCGCCGCGAGCGGCGCCCAGTCGGCCCGCAGGGCGAGGTTCATGGAGCGCATGTCGGCCGCCAGCCGGACAATGTTGGCGCGGCTGAATCCCGGCTGCATCATCGTGCGCTGGCGACGCCACTCCGCGCCGTCGCTGACGATGATGCCGTTGCCGAGCAGCATCTTGACCCGCTCGAAGCCCACGCCCTTGGCGTAGTTCTCGTGATTGGTGAGCAGGATGTGCTTCAGGTGGTCGGGCCGGCTGACGACATAGCTCGGGTCCCGGCGGTCATCCGACTGCACGGCGAAAAGATCGCCGTACTCCGGCACCCACCGCGCGAGCAGCGCCATGGTTTCGGGGTCGGGCCCGAGGGTGTGACGCTCCGTGGGGCCGGGGGGCAGGCGCCGTCCGGAATCCGGGGGCGGCTGCGGGTCAGGACTCTCGACGCGTGACATGGGGCGCTATTATGTGCCGGAACTGACGGCCGGTGCGGCAAATTCAAAGTGGACAGCGACCAGTGAAACGTGATCAGGAGCCGGACCCCGGCACGCCCGCTGTTTACGGCGCGAGCCGGCGGGCCAGGCAATCCAGACCCACCGGGGCGCCGCGTTCCTCCCGCCGGAGGATGTCCGGCGGCCGGCGGCTCTGGTATGTCGTCGTCATCGCGCTCGCGAGCGGCATACTCCGCGTGCTGTGGTCCAGTTGCCGGCTCAGACCGGTCATCGGCGCCGAACACATGGAGGCGCTCCGCGACGGCGGCTCGTCCGCCATACTCTGCTACTGGCACCAGATGCAGATTTTCTGCGGGTGGTACCTGATGACATGGGCCAGGCGCGGCCTGCCCGTCACTTTTCTCACCAGCCCTTCCGTGAGCGGTGAGGTGCCCGCCACCATCATCCGGCGCTGGGGGGCGGGCGTCCTGCGGGGTTCGTCACGGCGTTCGGCGGGAGAGGCCCTGCGTGACATGCATGCTGTACTGGTGGGCCAGAACACCTCGCTCGTCATCACGCCGGACGGGCCCACCGGTCCCCTGCACGAGTTCAAGCCGGGCACCATCATGCTTGCGCGGATGACGCGCAGGCCGATCATCCTGGTGGCCTGTGCCGCGCGTCCCTGCATCCGCTGGAACAGCTGGGACCGCTTCATCCTGCCGCTGCCGTTTGCCCGCGTGGCGCTCGCGGTGGACGAGCCCTATGAGGTGCCGCGCGGGGCCTCGCTGGATGACCTGCCGGCGATTCGCAGGGATCTGGAGGCGCGCATGGCGGCCCTGGTCGCCCGGGCGGAGGCGGCTTTGCGCGACTGACTCAGCGCTGCTCGAGTTCGACCAGCGTCCCGCAGAAGTCCCTGGGATGCAGGAACAGCACCGGCTTGCCGTGCGCGCCGGTCCTGGGCTCGCCGTCACCGAGGACGCGCGCGCCGGCGGCCCTGAGCCGGTCGCGGGCAGCGAGGATGTCCTCCACCTCGTAGCACAGGTGGTGCATGCCGCCGGCCGGGTTGCTGGCGAGGAATTTCGCGATGGGCGACTGCGCGCCCAGCGGATGAAGCAGCTCGATCCGGGTGTTGGGCAGATCGACGAACACCGTCGTGACCCCGTGCTCCGGCAGGTCGACCGGCGGCGATACCGTGGCGCCCAGGGTATCCCGGTAGAGGCGGCTCGCGGCGGCCAGGTCGGGGACAACGATAGCCACGTGATTCAGCTTGCCGATCATGTGCTTCTAAAGGCCCGCGGGCCGTCCTTCCAGAATTCCTGAACGAGTGACCCGGCCGCCACCCGCGGTGACAGGGTGCCGGCACTGACGCCTTCTTCCAGCGTGCGGATCTGTTCCCGGGCCGCCGGATCGTCGCGCAGCTGCTCGAGGAGCTGCTCCGCCATCTCGTTCCACAGCCAGCGCCGGCCCTGGGCGGCGCGCCGGTCCCTGAGGGCTCCGCTCTGGATCCTGGCATTGCGGAAGCTGCCGATCACGTGCCAGATGTCCTCGATGCCGCGGCCTTCGAGCGCCGAGCAGCTGACCACCGGCACCTCCCAGCCGGGCGTGCGGGAGCGCAGCAGCTGCAGGGCGCTGCGGTAGTCCGCCGCGGCCCGTTCAGCCGCCATGGCGAGCTCGCCATCGGCCTTGTTCACCACGATGACGTCCGCCAGCTCGACGATGCCGCGCTTGATGCCCTGAAGTTCGTCGCCGCCACCCGGGAGCAGCAGCAGGAGGAACAGATCGGTCAGGTCGGCCACGGTGATCTCCGACTGGCCGACGCCCACCGTCTCGATGATGACGACGTCAAAGCCGGCCGCTTCCACCAGCAGGATGGTTTCCCGGGTATTGCGCGTGACCCCCCCGAGCGTGCCGCCGGCCGGGGAGGGCCGGATGAAGGCCTCGATGCGCCGGGACAGTGTCTCCATGCGGGTCTTGTCGCCGAGGATCGAGCCGCCGGACAGGGCGGAGGATGGATCAACGGCCAGAACTGCAAGCCTGTGCCCGCGGTCGATGATCACGTTGCCGAGGCTCTCGATGAAGGTCGATTTGCCGACTCCGGGTACGCCGGAGATCCCGATGCGGATGGATTCACCGGCGAAGGGCGTCAGGATCTCGAGCAGCCGGTTGGCCTCGTCACGGTCGGCAGGATGCCGTGACTCGACCAGCGTGATGCCGCGCCCGAGCGCCCGGCGGTCGCCGCTCCGGATCCGTCGGGCCAGGGCTTCCGGTTGGTCCTCGGACACCACCAGGGCCTCAGGCGAATTCCACGATGGGCTGGTCCACCACCAGGCTCTGGCCCTGCTCGACCAGGATCTTGCCGATCGTCACGTCATCGGCGGCGCGCAGGCTGTTCTCCATCTTCATCGCCTCGACCACGGCGATCTCCTCGCCGGCCTTCAGTTCCTGGCCCACGGTGACCGCGAGGCGCACCAGCAGCCCGGGCATCGGTGACAGCAGGAACCTCGACAGGTCGGGCGGCGTCTTGGCCAGCATCAGCCGGTTCAGTTCGGCGGCGCGAGGCGCGCAGACCAGCACGTCATGCTGGGCGCCGCCATGCGTCAGGCGGTAGCGCACGCCGACCCTGTCCAGCTGGAAGCACACGGACCGCCCGTTGAAGTCGGCGTGCACGAGCGGTTCGCCGAACTGCCAGTCGGTGAGCACACGGTGGGTAAGCCCGCCGGTCGCGACCTCGCAGCCGCCGGGAACCGGCGTCAGACGGACAGGGTGGTGCTCGCTGCCCACGATCACGACGAAATCACTGCCGACGCGCCGCTCGTGGCTCGGCAGCTGGCCGGTGAGCCGGGCCGCCCGGTCCATGAAACGCCGGTGGAGGGTTGCGGCAATGGCAATGAGCAGGGCCGGGTCGGAGCGCGGCACGTCGCCCGTGTGGAAGCCGTCGGGATATTCCTCGGCGATGAAGTTGGTGCTGAGGCGCCCCTCGCGGAAGCGGGGATGCGTGACGAGCGCGTTGAGAAAGCTGATGTTATGGGACACGCCGCGGATGTGGTACGCATCAAGGGCGGCCGTCATGTGCCTGATGGCTTCGTCCCTCGTTGCCCCGCTCGTGATGAGCTTGGCGATCATCGGGTCGTAGTACATCGACACCTCGCTGCCTTCCTGGATGCCGGTATCCACGCGCACGTGGGCGCTTTCGGCCGGCGGCTGGCAGCGGACCAGCCGGCCGATGGACGGCAGGAAGTTGCGGAAGGGATCCTCGGCGTAGACGCGCGCCTCAAGCGCCCAGCCGTCGATCTTCACGTCTTTCTGGCGCAGCGCCAGCTTCTCTCCGGCAGCCACCCGGATCATGAGTTCCACGAGGTCGAGGCCGGTGATCACTTCGGTTACCGGATGCTCGACCTGCAGGCGCGTGTTCATCTCGAGGAAATAGAAGTTGCGGTCCCGGTCGACGATGAATTCCACGGTGCCGGCGGACTGGTAGTCCACGGCTTTGGCGAGCGCAACGGCCTGTTCGCCCATCGCCTTGCGTGTCTTCGCGTCCAGGAACGGCGACGGGGCTTCTTCGATCACCTTCTGGTGGCGGCGCTGGATCGAGCACTCGCGCTCGTTCAGATAGAGCGTGTTGCCGTGGGAGTCGGCGAGCACCTGTATCTCGATGTGCCGCGGTTCCTCGATGTACTTCTCGGCGAATACCCGCCCGTCGCCGAAGCTGGAGACGGCCTCGTTGGTGGCGCGCTGGAAGCCGTCGCGGCACTCGTCATCGCTGCGCACCACGCGCATGCCCTTGCCGCCGCCGCCGGCGCTGGCCTTGAGCATCACCGGATAGCCGATATCCCGTGCAATCCGCACCGCGTGGTCGGGCCCGTCAATCACGTCGGTGTAGCCGGGAATGGTGTTGACGCCGGCTTTCTGGGCGAGCTTCTTGGACTCGATCTTGTCTCCCATGGCCGTGATGGCGTGGGGCCGGGGCCCGATGAAGGCGATGCCGGCCCTGTCCAGCGCGGCGGCAAACTCCGTCTTTTCCGACAGGAAGCCATAGCCCGGGTGGACGGCCTCCGCTCCCGTGGCGACGCAGGCCGCAACGATCGCGTCAATCACCAGATAGCTCTGGGCCGACGGCGCGGGCCCGATGCGGACGGCTTCGTCGGCCAGGTGCACGTGCATGGCATGGCGGTCGGCATCCGAGTAGACGGCGACCGTGCGGATGCCAATCCTGCGGGCGGTGCGGATGACGCGGCAGGCGATCTCGCCGCGGTTGGCAATCAGAATCTTGCTGAACATGTAGGGAAAATCCGGTGCTAGAGCGGGATGTTGCCGTGCTTGCGCCACGGGTTGCTGAGCTGCTTGTCCCGGAGCATGGACAGGGAGCGACAGACCCGGGCGCGGGTCTGTCGGGGCATGATGACGTCGTCAATGTAGCCGCGGCTGGCCGCGATGAAGGGGTTGGCGAACTTCTGCCGGTACTCCTCCGTGCGGGCCGCAATGGCCGCCGCGTCGCCGATATCCTTGCGGAAGATGATTTCCACCGCGCCCTTCGGGCCCATCACCGCGATCTCGGCACTGGGCCAGGCGAGGTTGACGTCACCGCGCAGGTGCTTGGATGCCATCACGTCATAGGCACCACCGTAGGCCTTGCGGGTGATCAGTGTCACCTTGGGCACGGTGGCCTCCGCATAGGCGTAGAGGAGCTTCGCGCCGTGCTTGATGATGCCGCCGTACTCCTGTGCGGTGCCCGGCATGAAGCCGGGAACGTCCACCAGGGTGAGTATCGGGATGCTGAAGGCGTCGCAGAAGCGGACGAAGCGCGCCCCCTTGGTGGATGAGCTGATGTCGAGGCAGCCGGCCAGCACCATCGGCTGGTTGGCGACGACGCCCACGGTTGCGCCCTCGAGCCGGATGAAACCGACGACGATGTTGCGCGCGTAGTCAGGCTGGATCTCGAAGAAGTCGCCCTCGTCCGCGAGCTTGGTGATCAGCTCCTTGATGTCATAGGGCCTGGCCGGGTCGTCCGGCACCAGCGTATCGAGCGAGGCCTCCTCGCGGGTCGGCGGATCGCTGGTGGGCCAGACCGGCGGCTTTTCGCGATTGTGGGCCGGCAGGAAATTGAAGAAGCGCCGCGTGGCGAGCAGCGTCTCGACGTCGTTCTCGAGCGCGAGGTCGGCTACGCCGGACCGGGAGCTGTGGGTGATCGCGCCGCCCAGCTGCTCGGCCGTGACCTCCTCGTGGGTGACGGTCTTCACCACGTCCGGGCCGGTGACGAACATGTAGGAGCTGTCCTTCACCATGAAGACAAAGTCAGTGATCGCGGGGGAATACACCGCGCCGCCGGCGCAGGGGCCCATGATCAGCGAGATCTGGGGCACGACCCCGGAGGCCAGCATGTTGCGCTGGAAAACCTCGGCATAGCCGCCCAGGGAGGCCACGCCCTCCTGGATCCGCGCGCCACCCGAGTCATTGATGCCGATCACCGGCGCGCCCACCTTCATCGCCTGGTCCATGATCTTGCAGATCTTCTCCGCGTGGGGCTCGGAGAGGGAACCGCCAAACACCGTGAAGTCCTGGCTGAACACGAACACCAGCCGGCCGTTGATCGTGCCGTAGCCAGTGACGACGCCATCGCCCGTGACCTTCTGGCCGGCCATGCCGAAATCGGTGCAGCGGTGCTCGACGAACAGGTCCCATTCCTCGAAGCTGCCCTCGTCGAGCAGCAGTTCGATGCGTTCCCGGGCGGTGAGCTTGCCCTTGGCGTGCTGGGCGTCGATGCGGGGCTGTCCGCCGCCCAGCTTGGCAGCGGCGCGCTTTTCTTCGAGCTGCTGGATGATGTCCTGCATGCGTGGGCCTTTGCGAGAAAATGTCAGTCGGGAGGAGAAGTGCCCGCCTTGCGGCGCCGGATCAGTGCCAGGACTTCTCCTGCGGCGACGGGTATGTTGGTGCCGGGTCCGTAGATGGCGGCGACGCCCGCGGCCTTGAGCATGGCATGATCCTGGGGCGGGATCACGCCGCCGCAGACCACCAGCACATCGCCGGCGCCCTCGGCCCGCAGGGCCGCGATCAGGGCGGGCACCAGCGTCCGGTGCCCCGCGGCCTGGGACGAGACCCCCACCACGTGCACGTCGTTTTCCACCGCGTGCCGGGCTGCCTCCTCGGGCGTCTGGAACAGGGGCCCGATATCCACATCGAAGCCGATGTCGGCAAAGGCCGTGGCGATCACCTTGGCGCCGCGGTCGTGGCCGTCCTGGCCGAGCTTGACGACCAGCAGCCGGGGCCGCCGGCCCTCTTCCTGCGCAAAGGCCGCCACCCGGGCCTGGATGGCCGCAAAGTCGGCGTCGCCCGCGTAGGCCGACCCGTACACGCCACTGATGGAGTGAATCACGGCCCGGTGCCGTCCATAGACTTCTTCCAGCGCATCGGAGATTTCTCCTACTGTAGCCCGGGCCCGGGCCGCAACCACCGCCAGTTCGAGCAAGTTGCCGGTCCGGTCGGCGGCGGCGGCGGTCAGGGCGGCCAGCGCACGGTCACAGGCCTGCGGGTCGCGGGCTGCCCGGACCGCCTTGAGGCGCCTCAGCTGGGATTCCCTCACGGCCGAGTTGTCGATGTCCAGCACCTCGATGTCGGGCTCATCATCGCGCTGGTAGCGGTTGACGCCGACGATCACTTCCTCGCCCCGGTCGATCCGCGCCTGGCGCAGGGCGGCAGACTGCTCGATGCGCAGCTTCGGCATGCCCGTGGCGACGGCCTGGGTCATGCCGCCCATCGCCTCTGCTTCGTCGATCAGTTCGCGGGCCGCCGACGCCAGCGAGGCGGTGAGGCTCTCCACATAGTAGGAGCCTGCCAGCGGATCAACGACCCGGGTGATGCCCGTTTCCTCCTGCAGCACCAGCTGGGTGTTCCGGGCAATGTGGGCCGAGAAGGGCGTGGGCAGGGCGAGCGCCTCGTCGAAGGAATTGGTGTGCAGGGACTGGGTACCGCCGAGCGCTGCCGCCAGCGCCTCCACCGTGGTGCGGATGATGTTGTTGTAGGGGTCGCGACTGGTGAGGCTGACGCCGGAGGTCTGGCAGTGGGTGCGCAGCATCAGCGACTGCGGGTCGCCCGGGGCGAAAAGCCGGCCCATGTAGTCGGCCCACAGGAGCCGCGCAGCCCGCAGCTTGGCCACTTCCATGAAGAAGTTCATACCGATGCCGAAAAAGAACGAGAGGCGCGGCGCGAATTCGTCCACCTTCAGGCCGCTCGCCAGGGCGGCCCTCACATACTCCAGTCCGTCGGCGATGGTGTAGCCGAGCTCCTGGACCGCCGTCGCGCCTGCCTCCTGCATGTGATAGCCAGAGATCGAGATCGAATTGAACCTGGGCATGTGGCGCGCGGTGTAGCCGATGATGTCGGCGACGATCCGCATGGACGGTTCCGGCGGGAAGATGTAGGTGTTCCGGACCATGAACTCCTTGAGGATGTCGTTCTGCAGGGTGCCGGCGAGCTTTTCCCGGGACACGCCCTGTTCCTCGGCCGCGACGATGTACATGGCCATCACCGGGAGCACCGCCCCGTTCATGGTCATGGATACCGACATGCGGTCCAGGGGGATGCCGCCGAACAGGATCTTCATGTCCTCCACCGAGTCGATGGCGACACCCGCCTTGCCCACGTCGCCCACGACCCGGGGATGGTCCGAGTCGTAGCCGCGGTGCGTGGGCAGGTCGAAAGCCACGGACAGGCCGGTCTGTCCGGCAGCCAGGTTCCTGCGGTAGAAGGCGTTGGATTCTTCGGCAGTGGAAAAGCCCGCGTACTGGCGCACGGTCCACGGACGCCCGGCGTACATCGTGGCCCGGGGGCCGCGCACGAAGGGTGCCAGCCCGGGCAGCGAGTCCAGATGGCCGAGGCCGTCGAGGTCGGCTGCCGTGTAAAGAGGTTGGACCGCTATGCCTTCCGGCGTCTGCCAGGTGAGCTCGTCGGGGGACTTGCCCCGGAGTTCCCGGGTGGCGAGCGCCTGCCACTGCGCCAGGGTCTGCCCGACGTTTCCGTGCCGTCCCGTGCCGCCTGCATCTGCCATGCCGTTTCCTAAAATGCCCGGTGCCTGGACCCGGGCGGGTCAGGGTTGCAGTGCCCGGATGGCCCGATAGAGCGCAAGACGGCGCTCTGCCTCGTCCACGTGCAGCCGTTCCACCATACGCCCGTCCACCACGGCCACGCCGGCGCCGCGGCCGGCGGCCGCCTCCCACGCCGAGACCAGTGCCGCGGCCGCCCCGGCCTCGGCCTCCGAGACTCCGAAAATCTCGTTGGCAATGCCGATTTGGGCGGGATGGATCAAGGTCTTGCCGTCGAAGCCGAGGCTTCGCCCGAGCTCGCAATCCGGGCGCAGGCCGGCGGGGTCGGTGAGCTGCGTGTAAACGCCGTCGAGTATATCAAGACCGGCTGCCCGGGCCGCGAGCACCGCGCCCGCCATGACCGTGACCAGGCCGCTGCGGTGGCCGGCGTCCGGTATCCGCAACGCCTTGCCGAGGTCGGCCGTGCCCATGACGATGACCGCGACGCGCGGCGAGGCGCGCGCAATCGCCGGCAGATCGAGAAGGCCGCGCGGGGTTTCAGCCATCACCCAGATGGCGAGGCCGGGCGGTGCTCCCGCCCGGGCCAGCCGCTCGTCCAGCTGCACGACGTCAGCGGCCTGATCCACCTTGGGCAGCAGGACGGCGTGGGCGCCGCTTCGGGCCATGGCCTGTATATCGTCGTTGACCCACGGCGTGCCCAGCCCGTTGATGCGGACGATGATCTCGCGGTTGCCGGATGCGCCGGCCTCGACCGCGCGACCGACGGCCTGCCGGGCCGCCGTCTTGGCCGCCGGCAGGACCGCGTCCTCCAGGTCCAGGATCAGGGCATCTGCCGGCAGGGTTGGAGCCTTGTCGAGCGCCCGGGCATTGCTGCCCGGTACATAAAGGACAGAGCGGCGGGGGCGGGTTGCGTGCTGGTTTTCCATCGCGGGGCGGGAGGATACCCGATGGGAGGCCGGCTTCGGGGGCGTGCTGTCCTCGGCGGGCACTTGAGCTATCGCTGCCAAGCGGTTGATCCGTGCCGGGCCATCCGCGTCGTCCGTGGTGTGCTGCCGGAGATTATGTCCACTCGGTTTTCCAATCCCGACAGAGGCTTAGTTCGCGTCCGGTCACGGTTCAGGCATTGCTTTCCCGTAACGGTAGGGCTAAATTCACTTCAAGAGTAAGGGCGGCACCGGCCAGCGCAGGCGGTGTGCCGTACCTGACCGCAGCAACGCCGGCACCACAGGGGAATTCGATGAGTCGCATCAAGGTCTATGCCGGGCTGACGGCCCTGGGCGCCGGATTCCTGTCCCTCTCCGCCAACGCCGCTCTCGTCCAGCTCTGTGGTCCCAACATCTGCTACGAGTACGACAACAACCCCGGCGTGAACGCCGGCATCACGCTCTTCCAGGCGCCGTCCCTGCTCATTGGCAGTGACACGCTGGAATTTACCCCGACGTCATTCAATGCGACGTCGGCCAATGGCGCGTTTGTCACGACGCAGGCCATCTTTCAGTTCACCCGGATCTGGGCCCCGGGCGGGAGCGAGATCCAGCAGATCACGGTTGCCGAGAGCGGCGACTACCGCATCATCAATGGCGGCCTTGTGAGCGCGTCGCTGCGACTGCAGGTCGTGGACAAATCCTACGAGGGTGCGGGTCCGTTCCCCGAAGTACTCGTGGATATCCAGAATTTCAGCACCTCGGTGCCTACCGGTGTTACACCGGCCGGGCCTTTCACCCCGCTCAACTGGTCCCTGAGCTCGACGATCAATCCGGCCGCCCAGATGCTGGACCCCGCGGTGCTGGTGGACCTGCAGATCCAGAACACCCTGGATGCCTTCACCTTCAACGCGGGTGAGCAGGCTTTCATCGCCAAGAAGCTGACCCTGACGACGACGGTCATCCCGGTGCCGGCTGCGGTCTGGTTGATGGGTTCCGGCCTCGCGCTGCTCGGCTTCCTGCGCCGCCGGGCCTGAGGCGACCCGGCGTCGTCACCGTCTTGGCCGGCCACGGCCGGCCGGTCCTTCCGCTGACCGACAATCCGGCATTAGGTCAAATGCCGCTGTACCGATTTTTTTAGTGCTGATGGGCACTTGGACGCGAAATCCGGTTGCGAAATCCGGCCGTGTCCCGTAGCCTTCGGTCAAGAATCAGACGCATCCTGGATGCCCGGCGTGGGGCGGGTATCCGTCGATCGCACACAACAATACAGATACCCGTTGAGGTACTCCTGCATGCGTAACTCCACCAGCTTCGTCGCCACGCTCGCGCTGGCCGCCGTGGCGCTTCCCGCCCATAGTGCCACGGTGACGCTGTGCGGTCCGACCGTCTGCTACGAATACAATGACGATCCCGGCATAAACACGGGGATAAACGTATTCGGCGCTCCGTCGTTGCTGGCCGGCAGTGATTTCCTCGAGTTCACGCCCACCACGTTCACGGTTTCGGCGTCCAACGGCGGCAGCCAGTCCCTGACGGCCGTGTTCCTGTTCGATCGCATTTACTCGGCGACCGGCGGGGAGATCCAGTTCCTCGCGGTCTGGGACAGCGGCAACTACCGCATCCTTGGCGGCGGACAGGTTTCTGACACCATCCAGCTCGTCATCACCGATGTGCTGGACAACGGGAACTCTGCTTTCCCCGAGCAGGTGACCGACACGCAGGTTTTCCAGACCGGCGTTGCCACGGGCATTTCGCCGGTAAACTGGTGGAATGCCGCCGTGATCTCGCCGGAGGATGCCTTTGCCGATCTCGCGACCTCGGTCAGCCTGCAGATCAGCAACACGCTGAGCGCGACGACCTTCAGCGCCGGCCAGTTCGCGTCCATTGTCAAGTCGCTGACGGTAGCCAGTGCTGCTGCAGCGTTGCAACCCGAGGTTGTCATTCCCGTGCCGGGGGCCCTCTGGCTGTTTGCTTCTGCCGCGGGTCTGCTCGGCCTGATTCGCCGGCGCAGCACCGCCACCGCTTAACCGCCGGCCCGGCACCGGGCCGCTACGGCATCACTCAGCCCCGCCCGGTGCGGTCGATCGGGCCGTTGCGCGCCGGGTCGGGCTTCGTCCCGTCGATGCCCAGCGTCGCTGCCGCAGCCCTGAGTTCGTCGGCCGTCATGTGCCCCGCACCGCCAAGCGCAGCCAGTGCCGCCCAGGCAATGTATTCCGCGCTCACCTCGAACCAGTCCCGGAGGTCAGCTCGGGACTCGCTGAGGCCGTAGCCGTCGGTACCCAGCACCACGTAAGGGCCGGGTACCCAGGGCGAGATGCTGAGGGGCAGCGCCTTCATGTAATCCGTGGCGGCCACGAAGACGCCGTTCTCGCCGGCAAGCAGGGACTTGACCCACGGGATGGCCGGCTCCGATCCGGACTGCAGCAGGTTCCGGCGCTCCACGGCCAGCGCCTCCCGGCACAGCTCGTTGTAGCTCGTGACGCTCCACACGTTGGCGGATACGCCGAGATCGGCGAGCAGCTGCCGGGCGCGCAGCACCTCGGTCATGATGGCGCCGCTGCCGAACAGATGGGCCTTGCGCCCGTTCGGGGCGGGCGGGCCGGGGGCGTACCGGTACATGCCCCGCACGATACCGTCCGCCGAACCGGCGACCATGGCGGGCATCGCATAGTTCTCGTTGTGGATCGTGATGTAGTAGAAGAGGTTCTCCTGCAGTTCATACATTCGCCGGATGCCTTCGCGCACGATCACCGCGAGTTCGAAGGCAAATGCCGGGTCGTAGCTCAGCAGATTGGGTACCGTGCCGGCGATGACCTGCGAATGCCCGTCCTGGTGCTGCAGGCCCTCGCCGTTGAGGGTCGTGCGGCCCGAAGTGCCTCCAAGGAGGAAGCCGCGGCAGAGCATGTCGCCACAGCTCCAGATCAGGTCGCCGACACGCTGGAAACCGAAGATCGAGTAGAAGACATAGAAGGGAACGGTGGGTACCCCGTGCACGGCGTAGGCCGTGCCCGCGGCCATGAACGACGCCATGGCGCCGGCTTCGCAGATGCCTTCCTGCAGGATCTGGCCGTCGGTCGCCTCCCGGTAGGGCATCAGGGTGGAGCTGTCCACGGGCCGGTACTTCTGGCCTTCGGAGGAGTAGATCCCGGCCTTGCGGAACAGCGCCTCCATGCCAAATGTCCGGGCTTCGTCCGGCACGATGGGTACGACGTAGCGGCCCAGGTCCGGATGGTCGAGCAGCTTCGAGAGCATGCGGACGAAAGCCATGGTGGTGGACAGGGCGCGGTCCCCGGAGCCGGCCAGTTGCTCCTGGAAGAGCGCAAGGTCGGGGGCGGCGAGAGTCGGGCAGTGCACCTCGCGCCGCGGCCAGCTGCCGCCGAGTGCGGCCCGTCGCTCGTGCAGGTAGTGCATTTCCGGGGAGGTGTCCGGCGGGCGGTAGAACTCAGCCCGGCCGGCCGCGTCGGCAGGTAGCGGAATGCCGAGCCGCCGGGCGGTCTCGATCCGCTCCTCGACGTTCAGGTTCTTCTTCTGGTGAACGACATTCGAGCCCTCGTAGCCCTGCATGCCGTAGCCCTTGATGGTCTTGATCAGGATGGCCGTCGGCCGGCCCTCGCTCTGCTGTGCGCGGTCAAAGGCTGCGTAGATCTTGCGGTGGTCATGGCCACCGCGCTTGATGCCCCGGATCTCCTCGTCGGACAGCACTCGCATGATCTCGGCCAGCCGCGGGTCGTCCTCGTTCCAGTGAGCCCGTACCTCCGGTCCGCTGGACACCGAGTACATCTGGTAGTCGCCATCCACGGCCCGCTCCATGCGGGCTTGCAGTACTCCGTCGTGATCGATGGCAAACAGGGGATCCCATTCGCCGCTCCAGATCACCTTGATCACGTGCCAGCCGGCACCGCGAAAGCTGCGTTCCAGCTCCTGGATGATCTTGCCGTTGCCCCGCACCGGGCCATCCAGCCGCTGCAGGTTGCAGTTGACCACCATGACCAGGTTGTCGAGCTGCTCGCGGGCCGCGATATTGATCGTGCCCAGCACCTCCGGCTCGTCGGATTCCCCGTCACCGATGAAGTTCCAGACCTTGCCGCCATTGCGGGGCTTGAGGCCGCGGTTCTCCAGGTACTTGGTGAAGCGGGCCTGGTAGATGCAGCTTGGCGTGGACAGGCCCATCGACGCGCAGGGCGAAAGCCAGAAGTCCGGCATGTTGCGCGGATGCGGGTATGACGACAGCCCGCCGCCGGGCTGCAGTTCACGGCGGAAGTTGTCCAGTTGCGCCGGGGTCAGGCGCCCCTCCAGGAAGGCCCGCGCATAGACCCCCGGTGCGCAGTGGGCCTGGATGCTGATCAGGTCGCCGCCGTAGTCGGCGCCCTTGGTGCGGAAGAAGTGGTTCAGCCCCACTTCGAGCATGGTCGCGCCGGAGGCGTAGGTGCCAATGTGGCCGCCCACCCCGGTGCCGCTGTCGTAGGCGCGCAGCACCATGGCCATCGCGTTCCACCGGTTGATGTTCTCGATGCGCTGCTCGACGTCGATGTTGCCCGGGTAGGGCGGCTGCTGCGCCAGCGGGATCGTGTTGCGGTACGGGGTATTGAGGGTCGCATCCTCGACGATGACGTGGGCATCCGCGAGGTAGTCCCGGACGGCGCGGAACAGGGTCTTGGCGCGGTCCGGTCCCTGAGTCCGGAGCACGGACTCGATGGACTCGACCCACTCCCGGAGTTCATCATCGCCCTGCTCGAGATCCGCGCGCCTGACTGACATGGCTTCCTGCTCCCCGGGGACGGACCTGGCCGTCTGCTGAACGGCCAGAGGATAACCCGATTCGGCGGGGGGCCGGCCGGCGTACCGGCGTTTATGTCGTACCGTTCGAGGGCCTCGCATGCCACCTGCCAATCTGGATGCCCGCCGCAGGCTGCTGGTGTTTCTGCTCCAGTCCCCGCTCATCGGCGGCACTGTACTTGCCTCCCGGCCGGCGGCCGGGCGCCCCGGACTCGCCGTCCCGCAGGCCCTGGATGAAGTGCTGGACGTGTTCCAGATGAAGAGCGCGGCCCGGCGAGCCCTGGAGCCGCCCGCGTGGCACTTCATCGTCAACGGTGCGGACGACCAGCAAACCCTGGAGGCCAACCGGCGGGCCTTCGATGAGTGGCAGATCCGGGTGCGGCGGCTCGTGGATGTGAGCCGCGTGGACACAGGGCTCACACTGTTTGGCCAGCGCCTGGATTCCCCGCTGATCCTGGCGCCTGCCGGTGCCCAGCAGACCGTTCATGCGGAGGGTGAGCTTGCGACCATGCGCGGGGCCAGTGCCCGCAATCACCTGCTCATGGCCTCGACGATCAGCAGTTCCAGCATCGGGGAGATCCGCGCCGCAGGCACGGCACCGCTGTGGTTCCAGCTGTATCCGTCCCCCGACCGGGAACTGATGCGCCACCTCCTCAGGGCCGCAGAAAATGCGGGCTGCGCTGCCGTGGCCCTGACCGTGGACTCCCCGACACGGGGAAATCGGATGGGGGAGCGCTGGTTCGCCCGCGTCGCGGGTCGCCCGGGTCCCGCGCCGATGGGCAATCTGGCCGGCTATCCGGGCCCACCCCGCATCGGTGATCCGGCCATGACCTGGGACATCATCGACTGGCTGCGTGCGAACACCGGCCTGCCCGTGTTGCTGAAGGGCATCGTCACCCGTGAGGACGCGCAGCTCGCGGTGCGCCGGGGCGTGGATGGCCTCATCGTTTCCAATCATGGCGGGCGGCAGGAGGAGAGTGGCCGGGCGACCCTGGATTGCCTGCCCGAGGTCGTCGCGGCGACCCGGGGGCGCTGCCCGGTGCTGATTGACGGCGGCTTCCGCAGGGGGACCGACCTTTTCAAGGCCCTGGCCCTGGGTGCCGATGCGGTGTGCGTGGGCAGGCCCTATCTCTATGGCCTGGGCGCCTACGGCGGGGACGGGGTTGCCAAAGTCCTCTCGATCCTGGACAGCGAACTGGTGCGGGCCATGCAGTTCGCGGGAACGACGACCCTGGGCGCCATAGGCAGCCGCTACCTGCAACGCCGCGCCTGAGGCGCGCCGTCTCGAGGTGCGCGATCACCGCATCAAGGCACCGTTCCGGCCAGGTCGCCACCGGGTTCTACCCCGGCGTCAGGATGGTGTCCCGTGCCTCGGAGTGCGGGAGGGTCTGCGGGTAGTCACGGTTCCAGTGCAGGCCCCGGCTCTCGTGGCGCGCCTGCGCGCTCAAGATGGTCAGCTCCGCCACCAGCGCAAGATTGCGCAGCTCGATGAGATCGTTCGTCACGCGAAAATGCGTGTAGAACTCGGCGATCTCCTCCCGCAACAGGTCCACGCGGTGGCGGGCCCGCGCAAGGCGCTTGTTGGTCCGGACTATTCCCACGTAGTTCCACATGAAGCGCCGCAGCTCATCCCAGTTGTGGGAGACGATGACCTGTTCGTCAGGGTCAGTTACCCGACTCTCGTCCCAGGGCGGCAGCGAAGCGGCGGCCGGTGGCGCATCCTGCAGCAAGGCGCCGATGCTCGTAGCGGCTGCAGCGCCAAAGACCACGCACTCCAGCAGGGAGTTGCTCGCCAGGCGATTTGCGCCATGAAGCCCCGTCCATGTGCATTCGCCCACGGCATACAGCCCGGGCAGGTCCGTGGCCGTCGCAAGGTCCGTCACGATCCCGCCACAGCTGTAGTGGGCGGCCGGCACGACCGGTATCGGGTCGCGGGTAATGTCGATGCCGAAGGTCTGCAGCCGGCGCGCAATGTTAGGGAAATGCGCCAGCACCTCCTGTGCGGGCTTGTGGCTGATATCCAGGTAGACGCAGTCCAGGCCACCCTTTTTCATTTCGGCATCGATGGCCCGGGCGACGATGTCACGGGGAGCGAGTTCCGCGCGCGGGTCATGGTCCGGCATGAACCGCCGGCCATCGGGCAGGCAGAGGACGCCGCCTTCGCCCCGCAGCGCCTCCGAGACCAGGTACGACTTGGCGAGAGGGTGGTACAGGCAGGTCGGGTGGAACTGCACGAACTCCATGTTGGCCACCCGGCAGCCGGCCCGCCAGGCCATGGCTATCCCGTCCCCGGTCGACGTATCCGGGTTGCTGGTATAGAGGTAGATCTTTGAGGCGCCACCGGTTGCCAGCACGACGGCCCGGGCCGCAATGGTGTCAACCCGGCCTATCGCGCGGTTCAGGGCATAGACGCCCACACAGCGGTTGGGGCCGGACAGGCGGAGCTTCTGGCTGCTGAGCAGATCAATGGCGATGCGGTCGTCCAGCAGCTCGATTCCCGCGTGCGCGGCGGCCCGTGCCTCAAGGCTGCCGATGATCGCCGCACCGGTTGCATCGGCGGCATGCACTATCCGGCGGCGGGAGTGCCCGCCCTCACGCGTCAGGTGCAGCTCAGCGGTCCCGCCGTCGGCCAGCAGGGAGAATTCCACACCCTGATCCCGCAGCCAGCGTATGGCGCCCGGCGCGCTGTCCGTCACGAAGCGCACGGTTTCAGGCCGGCAGAGACCGGCTCCGGCCTCCAGCGTATCGGCAAGGTGGAGCGCGGGCGAGTCGCCGGGGGCCATGGCTGCGGCGATGCCGCCCTGGGCCCACGCGCTGGAACTGTCGGTGGACGGGCGCTTGCGCAGCACCCCAACGGAAAAGCCGGCATCAGCCAGCCGGATGGCGGTGGAGAGCCCGGCGAGGCCGGCGCCCAGCACGACGACGTCGAAGGTGGCGGAGGGGGTCACGGAGTGCTTGCGAAAGCCGTCAGTCCCGGGCCGCGGCGCGGCCGACGGCCAGCATGCGTTCCAGTGCCTTGCGCGCCTTGTCCGCCACGCCGACCGGTACCTGGATGGCAGGGCGGCCGTTCTCCAGCGCCGCGAGGATCTTTGGCAGCGTGATGCGCTGCATATGGGGGCAGAGATTGCAGGGCTGCAGGAACTCGATCTCCGGAAATTCGGCAGCCACATTACCCGCCATCGAGCACTCCGTGATCATGGCAACCCTGGCCGGATGTACCTTGCCCACGTGATTGATCATGGCCGAGGTCGAGCCCACGTAGTCGGCCTCGGCCAGTACGTCAGGCGGGCATTCCGGGTGCGCCATCACGTGAATGCCGGGGTGCATGGTGCGGAAGTTCCGGATCTCGCTGCCCGAGAAGCGCTCGTGCACCTCGCAGGCACCTTCCCAGAAGACCAGTTCGACGCCGGTCTGGCTTGCCACGTGGCTGCCGAGGAACTTGTCGGGAATGAAGATGACCTTGTCCACGCCGAGTGATTCGACCACCTGTACGGCATTGGCCGACGTGCAGCACACATCGGACTCCGCCTTGACCGCCGCCGAGGTATTGACATAGGTGACCACCGGCACCCCCGGATGCTTTGCGCGAAGAGCGCGGACATCGGCTGCCGTGATCGAGGCCGCGAGCGAACAGCCGGCCTGCAGGTCCGGCAGCAGCACGGTCTTTGCAGGACTCAGTATCTTGGCCGTCTCGGCCATGAAGTGCACCCCGCACATCACGATCGTGCCGGCCTCTGTCCTGGCGCCGAACTGCGCCAGGCCCAGTGAGTCGCCGCAGTAGTCCGCGACCCCGTGGAAAATCTCCGGGGTCATGTAGTTGTGGACCAGGATGATCGCATTGCGCTCGTGTTTCAGGCGGTTGATGGCGACGATCAGCGGCGCATGCACGGGCCACTCGACGGCCGGTATGACGTGGCGGAGCCGGGCATACACGTCCCGTGTTTCCCGCTCGACCTCAGGGGTAAATGCGCCGCTCATCGCTCCGCTCATCGCTCCGCTCGCACAGTGTGACGGCGGTCTCTCCCGCCCCCTCGCAGTATAAGGCAGGGGGGGGTGTCCCGGTTCTGGGAGGGGGGTCACGCCGTTCCGGTCCGAAAACCATCAAAGTTTCATCGGTTTATTGGCTGGCACGGGGTGCCATCAATCGTGGACGGCCCGCGCGATCTGAACCAGGTCTTCAGCGACTATGCGGCACTGCTGCGAACCGCCTGCCCGGCCATTCGCGGCGTGATCTGCTACGGGCGGGACGGAAGGCCGCTCTGGCGCTGTCCGGTCGTCCCCGCCCCGGGTGCCTGTGGTGAGTTCGAGACGGTCCTGGCTGCCGCCCTGGCAGCGCCTGCCGGCGGTCCGCTGCGTATCCTGACGGGCGATCAGACGGCGTTTCTGCTGCCTCTGGTTCGCGACAACGAACAGCCTTTGGGCGTGATAGCCGTTTTCACGGACCTTGGCGCAGGGGAACCCACGGTTGAGGACATCTTCGCCAGGGTCGAGCCGGTCATCGGTACCCTGCAGCGCGAACTCAAGCTGCGCGTGCGCCTGCGGGATGCCTACCGCAAGCTCAGCGTACAGGCCACCGAAGAACGCCTGATGCACGAGGTCGAGCAGGCTGTCCAGGGGCCACCGGACTGCACTCGCATGCTGGTGCAGATACTGATGCGCTGCCGGGAGGTCCTTCAGCTGCGCTCGGCAGCCGTGCTGATCCCGGGCAAGGACCTGTTTCTGGTCCAGGGTGAGCCGATATCCCGGGTGGAAATGGAGATACTGCTGGAGAACGTCCAGACGGCCAATACCGGCACCGCGGTCCCGGGTTCGGACCTGGTGACCACGGCGATCCGCGGGCCGGACCGGTGCCTGGTCGGGGTGCTGGTCCTCGACGGTTGGACCAATACCGGCTTCAGCGACCGTCGGCGGGCCCGTCTGGGACGTTACCTCGCAACGCACGTGCAGGGGGTGATCGAGCGGGTATTCGACAGCCTGACCGGGCTTCTGGCCTGGCCGGCTTTTGGCAGGCTGCTGACGGGCCTGCCGCCCGAGGCGGATGGATCCCCGCACGTCATCATGTACTTCGACATAGACCGCCTGCACGTCGTCAATGACACGCTTGGGCGCGACATGGGTGACCGCGTGATCGAGAGCTTCGCTGCGATCCTGCGCGAGGAACTGGCGGGCCACCCGCTGACGCGCATTGCCAGCGACAGCTTCGCAGCGCTGCTCCTGGATACCGCCATAGACGAGGCACGCGCCGTGGCCGGGATCATTGCGGAGCGCTTTCGCGGCCTGCAGTTTGGTCGCGGCGATCGCTGCCACCGACCCTCGGTAAGCATCGGCATCGGTACGCCGGCCGGCAGCGGTACCTTTTCGGGGCAGTCGGACGAGATGGCGTTGTCCACCGCGAAGGTGGCCTGTGAAGCCGCCAAGGACCGCGGTCGGAACCGGGTCGAGGTCTACCAGCCGGAGGACCTGTCGATCATCCAGCGCTTCGATGACATCCAGCTGGTTGGTTACGTGCGCAACGCCATTGAACAGGGCCGCCTGGTGCTGCTTGGCCAGCCCATCGAGCGTATCCAGGCTCGACCGGACCGGGAAGGCGTAAGCCCCCCTTACTTCGAGGTTCTGGTCCGGATGCTGGACGACGAGGACAGGCTCGTCTCGCCGAATGACTTTCTGTCTGCGGCCGAGCGTTACCAGTTGATGGAGGAGCTGGACCGCTGGGTCGTGGCGAATACCTTCGAGCTGATTGCCAGCGGCCCGCCGGATGGCGCCCACCAGCAGGCGCGTTTCGCCATCAACCTGTCGGGCCAGAGCCTCGGCAGTGAGCAGTTCCTGAAGTATGTCCAGGATCGGCTGGCCAGCAGCGGGATTCCGCCCGACCGGATCTGCTTCGAGATCACGGAGACCGTGGCGGTCGCAAACCTGCAGCGGGCCCAGAATTTCATGCACGCGCTGCGCCGCACGGGCTGCCGGTTCTCGCTGGACGACTTCGGCACGGGGCTCAGCTCCTTTGCCTACCTCAAGCTGTTCCCGGTGGACACTCTCAAGATCGATGGCAGTTTCATCCGGGATCTCAGGACCAACGTGATCTCCCAGTCCGTGGTGGCGGCCATCTCCGAGGTCGCACGCGTGATGCAGCTCGAAACCGTGGCCGAGTTCGTCCAGGACGAGGACTCGCGCGTGCTGCTCGGCAAGCTCGGTATCACCTGGGCGCAGGGCTATCTCATCGGTGAACCGGTCCCCCTCCGGGAGCACCTTGCCGCCCTCACGGCGGCACCGTCTGGTGGCCGGCAGGGCAAAAGCCGCTCGGCCTGAGGCTTCCGGCGCCGGGAAGCGCTGGCGATAATCTGCTGTCCGTTCCGGCCGGGGTCAACTTACATGCGCGTCAGACATTGCCGGTGGGCCAGCCTCGTGCTGCTCTGGGGTGCTGCCAGCGTCAGCGCCGCGACCCCCACCCGGGATGAGTTGCTGGCCGCCGATTACCAGCAGGGCCGCACAGCCTTCCAGCAGCGCTGCAGCGCCTGTCACACCCTGGCCGAGGGCGGGGCCCATCTGGTCGGCCCCAATCTCTGGGGGATCAACGGCCGCCGGCCGGGTACGGCCCCGGGCTTTGCGGCATCTGATGCGCTTAAAAATACAATTTTTCAATGGGATACAGAGAAAATCTACAGTTTCATCTCTGATCCGGCCGGACTGATTCCCGGCAACCGGATGATGATTCCGGAACCGGTCCCGGCGCCCGACCGCGCCGCGCTGATCGCCTTCATGCTGCTCGAGACCGGCGGCGCCGACTGGCCCCGGCCGGCCACCGCCGGCCTCGCCGACAGGATTGACACCACGCGCCCGCTCGCGGAGCGCTATCCCAGCTTCTACAGGCACCTCATGACCAACACGACCCGCTACCGGATGGAGACCCCCGGCGGCGAGCTGCGTTTCGACGTGTACTTCAATACCAACGGTTCGGCCTCGTCCAGCGAGCCGGCCATTCGGGGCTTCTGGAACACGGTCGAGCGCCGGGGCATGGAGTTCTTCTGCTACGCGCTCGACGGGATCCCGGCAACGCCATCCCAGCTCGTCGAGTGCTTCCCCATCGCGGCGATGGCCATCCCCCGCTTCGCGGAGGAGCTCTGGACCTCGAAGCCGGTGGCCGGCGTCACCCTGCACGGCGGGATCATGGCCGGACGGCCGGAGCCGGCTGCGGAGCCCGCAGCCCGGCCCTAGGGCGCAAGCGGTGCGGGCTCAGTGGCCCGGACCGCGCAGAGCCGCTGCCGGACCGCCGGCCGGGGCAGGCGGTCGATGCCGTGCTCGTAGGCGACGATCTGCAGATCGGCGCCGAATGCCGCCAGCAGTTCCCCCGGCGCCAGCAGGAAGTCCGGGTTGCGCGGCCTGCCGAGCCGCTCGTTGCCCTGTCCGAAGGTATCGATGAGCAATACCCCGCCCGGTTGCAGCGTCGCGGCCAGCAGCGGGAAACGGGGGCGGTGCAGGTAGTTTGTGACCACGATGCCCATGAAGCTTGCGGTTGCAAAGGGCCAGGGCGCCGCTTCGAGATCGGCCGCCACGATCTGCAGGCGCGGGTGCCCGGCCAGATCGCGGACCCGTTCGGTGTGCAGGTCGGCGGCCGTCACGGCAAAGCCCCGTTCCAGCAGCAGCCGGGTATGGCGCCCCGCGCCGCAGGCCACATCCAGCACCGGGCCACCGGCGCGGAGCAGGTGCAGGAAACGCAGCACCCAGGGCGAGGGGGCGAGGGCGGGGTCGGGTTCCTGATCGAAGCTTTGCATGCCGGGTTCAGTCCGCGGCGGGATCGAGTCGCCGCACCCGGAAGCCGCGGCCGGTGGCATCCTTCTGCAGGAGATGGGAGCCGAGCGCTGCCGTGCGGATTCGCACCCGATCGCCCGCTTTGACCCTGAGGCTGACCGATTCGCTTTGCAGCCAGCGCTGGCCGTTGTCGAGTACGAGCTCCAGGCGGCCGCCGGCGTGAGTCCGGACCTGCTCAACCCGGGCGTCGATGAATGAGGGCGTCGCGAGGCCCGCGCTGGCTTCGAGTATCTGGCTGCGGGCCACGGGATCCAGTCCGAACAGGTCTGCCGGCGGGGAAGGGCCTGCCGGGGGCGGGCCGTCCGCCTTCGGCGCTGCGCTGGCCGGATCGGGACCTGGCAGTGCGTCGTAGCAGCGCAAGCGTGCTGCCGGGTCCGCCAGGGTACGGCAGTGCGCCATGCCGGTGGCTGCCGGGTCCGCCGCGTGGCCCGGCCCCGGGAGAGCCACGGCAAGGCCGAGGATGACGGCAGGAAAAAAAGGGCGGCGGACCGGCGTCCGCCGCCCTTCGTGCACGATGGTGGTGCTCCGGCTCAGAAGCGGGCCGTGACACCCACCGTGAAATAACGGCCGATGGGATCATAGACCGCCGGGAAGGTGTTGCCCGAGTTCTCGGTTGTCCCGCCGTACTCGTTGCCGACCACCGGAGGGTCGCGATCGAAGAGGTTGTCGATGCTCGCCCGGACTGACCACATCTCGTTGATGTCGTAGCTGCCGCTCAGGTCGAAGTAGCTGTAGGAACCGATCGAGGGCTTGGCGAAGTCGGCTGGATCGGTACCGCCGAGCGCGATCGCATCCTGCGTCACCCCATCCAGGTACTGCCAGCGGAGACCGGCGGTCCAGGGCCCCATGGCCCACTGCGCGGCGGTCACGATGTTCCACTCGTAGTAGGGACGCAGGCAGATGGCGCCCACCAGGCCGGTGCAGTCGTTCGCGGGGAAGGTGGCGGCATCCTGGATGATGTGCTCGATCATGTAGGCGGCATTGACGCCCACGTTCACGGTACCCCTGTCGCCAAGATCGAAACCGTAGGTGGCGGCGATATCGACGCCCTCCGAGGTCTCCTTGGCGGCATTGATCTGGGTAACGTCCACGCCAAAGGTCTTCGGGCCGATCAGGCCGCCATTGAGCGTATTGCGGAAGATCCGCGAGCAGAAGAAGCCGTTGGGATCCTGCTCCACGTTGTAGCAGGCATCGACGACGTTCTGCTCCGCCACCTGCGTGATGGCGTTGTCGATCTCGATCTTGTAGTAGTCGACAGCCAGGGTCAGGGGCAGCGACGCCGGGGTCCAGACGAAGCCCAGTGTCCAGGTCTCGGCTTCTTCGGGTTCGAGGCCGGGATCGCCGCCGATGAAATTGTTGACCTGACCGGCAATGATGCTGACTACCGAGCCGATCGCGCCCGGGGGAACGCCCGTGGCGATGCACAGGGCCGTCAGGTCCGGGTCGCCGACCGGGTTGGTCCCCTCGCAGGGATCCGTATCCAGGTCACCCGTCGAGGCTGTGCGGGGCAGGCCGATTTCGGTCAGGTTCGGGGCACGAACGGCTTCGGCGTATGCGCCGCGGAAGCGCAGCGCGCTGATCGGGGCCCACTCGGCGCCGATCTTCCAGCTGGTGTTGTCGAAGTCGTTGCTGAAGGATTCCGTAATGGTCTCGACCTTGTTGTCGTAGGCAGCCTGGCGGATGCCGGCCTCCAGCGCGAGGACTTCGGCGAAGCGCCTGCCTTCAAGCAGGGGAAGGCGGATCTCGGCAAAGACCTCGGCGATCTCGATCTCGGCATCTACCGGCGAGCTGGCGCCAAAGCCAATGGCGTTCCCCGTGGAGTAATTGCCGTCGGGCCGGCTCTCGCCCTGGTCCCGCCGGAATTCCAGGCCGGCCGCGTAGGCCATCGGGCTGGACGCCATCGGGAACGTAAAGGGCAGGTCGCCGGTCAGGGAGCCGCCCAGGACCATCTGGTCAGTCTTGTTGGTCTCGACCAGGTCAAGTCTGAGGAAGGCCGCCGCCTCGGGGCTCAGGTTGCCGGCGCCGAAGTAGTTGGCGGGCTGGCAGCCGAAGCTCGGGTCTTCACACACCACGCCGCCAAGGCCGTCGTCGATGGCGCGGACAGCCTGCCGGGCGCGTGCCAGGGAGGTATCGCCGAGCAGGTTCTGGGATCGGCTGGTCCGGCCATACTGGCCGAACAATTCCCACCTCTGTGCATTGAATATCTCACCGCGGAAACCGCCAACGGCCTGATAGGCGGTGTTCTCGTACTCCGAGTCCCGCGTGCCCAGTTCGACAAGGCGGCGACCCAGCAGGATATCGACATTTCCGTCATTGGCCGTTGGCGCAGGATCACCGTTCTCGTCTTCTTCCGCCGCGTCGACCAGGGCGAAGGTGTCGCGGGCGTCGGCGCCAATGAAGGGGTTCGTCGCATAATTCAGGTTGAACTGCTCGAAAAACGTGCCAGTAGGCGCGATCCGCGTCGAGACCCGGTTGTTGGAGAACGACAGCCTGGAGAAGAACTCCACGTCAGGCGTCAGCTCGTAGGAGCCGAGCGCCGTGATGTTCCATTGCTGCTGGGGCACGCGCAGCAGATTGAAGGGATTGAAGTTGAAGCCGTCACCGAAGGGGACGAGATTGCCGTCGGCGTCGAACTCGGCGAAGCCTTCCAGCGGGTCGCCGGGCAGTTCGGTGTAGATCACGCCGCCGTTCTCCGTGGTGCCGCTGCCGCCGGGTTCGAGCAGATTGTCCAACGAGAACAGCGAGTACGAACGCTCGCCCTGGGTCACGGGCTCCTGCTTGGAGTAGCCGACATTGACCACCACGTTGCCGCGGCCGCCGGCAAACGCGCCGCCGAGCGTGGCACTGAAATCGTAGCGTTCGGAGTCGCCTTCCTCGCTGATGCCCGTCGAGGCATCGAACTCCGCGCCTTCGAAGTCCTCCTTCAGGATGAAGTTGACAACGCCCGCCACCGCATCGGTGCCATAGGTCGAGGAGGCTCCGCCGGTGATGACCTCCACCCGCTCGATGAGTGCAGTCGGAATCATGTTGATGTCGACGATGCCATCGGGGTCGTAGGGAATGAAGCGCTTGCCGTTCATCAGCACCAGCGTGCGTTCCTCCTTCAGGTTGCGCAGGTCGATGGTGGCGACGCCCGGATTGCCGTTATTGGAATTGCCGCCTATGGCGGGCGCAAACTGGGGCAGCTCGCGCAGGTACTCCTCTACGTTGACCTTGCCCGACAGCTTGATGGATTCCGCATCGACCACCGTGATTGGCGTGTTGGCGGTGAGTTCCTTGCGCGCGATGCGCGAACCCGTCACGAAGATCTCGTCCCCGACCTCAGCGGCAATGCCGGTGCCGACAGTGGCCGTTGCTCCGCAAAGGACGAGCAGGCTGCCGCGCAGCAGCGCTAATCTGGGTGTTCCGGACATGAGAGGCCCCCCTGGTTAGGTTGGATGTATTGAACCGGTGAACCCCCCACCGGACTCACCAGCATCTCCCCGCTCGGAATCTAGCAGCACCGTTGTGGTGCATGCAACGATAAGGCTATTAATTAGGCGGGCGTGTTGCGCCAAACAAACAGCCGGCGACAGGCCGGTCGGACCCCCGACGACGGCTAACTGCACCTTGCGTCCGAGCCGTCGGCCCGGCGTGCGGCGAGTTCGGGCTGGCCGACGGCCCCGACGACGACCACCTGCGAGGCCAGCGAGTCGCTCCCCTGACAGAACAGGAAGTCGCCGGTGCGCTCGTCCGAGCCGGCCGCGCGGATCTGTCCCGAGGGCTGGTAGGCGAAGCCCGTCTGAAAGAGGGCCGAGCGGATTTCGATTCCGCTGACCGGGGGGGATGCGCCGAGCACGGCTTCATCCCCGTCGAGCCGATGGTTGCGGTTTGCGTCCTCAAACCGGATCCAGCCGGCCTCCCAGCCGGCATCGGCGCAGGTCTCGCCATCGCGACTGGGGCAGACCGTGATCTGGCTGTAACGGGTGATGGCTTCCGACCGGGCCAGGTGCAGGGTCGCGACCAGTTCGTTGATGGCCGAGGCCCGACGGTTGCTGCGCGTGATGCTTTCGAGGCTGGGGACAACCAGGGACATGCTTAGCGACAGCACGGCGAGGGCGGTCAGAACTTCCCCGAGCGTAAAACCCTGCTGGCGACGGGCGGGTGTGGGCACCATTGAGCTGAATCCCCGGATGGCAGGGGGATGAGCATAGGAAGCCCGGGCCCGGGGAACGTTGAATCCCGTCACGGGCTACATAATTGGCTGCCCGGACGGCGGCCCGGTTTCCCGACTGACGCTGTTGCCTGGCTGCAACGAGTCGGCCGGCAGTGGCGAAAACACGCCGTCTCGGTTAAGTTATCCTGCAGCACGTCGGCGGGCTGCCTGTCACAACGCGGCCTTGGCCGGCGTCGATACCAGACTCACCAAGAAACCTAAATCAGGGGATAGCCAAAATGTTGCGAACGAAGGCAATAGCCACGACGGTCCTGGGAGCCTCGCTGCTTCTTGGCCATGCGGTGGCCCAGGCCGCCGAGGAAGTCGGGCAGGCCTACATCAAAGGCATGGGCACCTACATCTTTGCGGATGAAGACCGGCACGTGGACGATGACCTGGCCGGCGGCCTGCTGGGCTTCGGCTATGCCCTCAGCGATAACTGGAACCTGGAGGTCGATTTCCAGAAGCTGGATCTGGACGGCAAGGGTTCCTTCCTGGACGGCGGTGAAGGGGGCAGCACCTCGCCCTATCCCGACCAGGAACAGACCGCGATCAACGTCAATCTGCTGAACCTCTACAACCGCAGCGGCACCATCTCGCCCTTCCTGCTGCTGGGTCTGGGTGTGGTGAACAATGACATCAAGGGCTCTCCCGACAGCGATGACCTGCAGGTTCAGGGCGGTGTCGGCCTGTTGACCCGCCTCTGGGGTGAACGCCTTTCCCTGCGCACGGAGGCCCTGTACCGCTGGCAGGACGCTTCCGAAAGCAGCCTGAGTGACGTGCTCTTCAACGTCGGCCTCAGCGTTGCCCTCGGCGCCAAGGCGGTGCCCGCCGCCGCGCCGGTCGTCGCGGCCGCCGCTCCGACGCCCCCGCCCCCGCCGCCGCCCCCGCCGCCGCCGCCGGCCGACAGTGATGGTGATGGCGTCATCGACTCCGCCGACCAGTGCCCCGATACGCCCAAGGGTGACCGGGTCGATTCAAAGGGCTGCTCCTGCGACGTGAGCCGTCAGGTGAATTTTGCCCTCGATTCGGCAGAGCTCACCGCCGAGGGCCGGGCAACTCTGGATGAGCTTGCGGCAACGCTGGCCCGGCTCCAGTTCATGTCCGGTACGGTCGTCGGGCACACGGACAGCCAGGGTGCCGAAGCCTATAACCAGACGCTCTCCGAGCGTCGTGCCGCCACGGTGGTCAAGTACCTGGAGGGCAAGGGTATTGGCGCAGGTCGGCTGGTCCCGATGGGTGCCGGCGAGAGCGAGCCCATTGCCGACAACAAGACCGCTGACGGTCGCGCGCAGAACCGGCGTGTGGTCCTGAAGCGGACGGACTGCAGCCGGTAGGCTGCCGTCCCCAGGCCATCACCGAAGGCTGAAAAGACCCCGGCCACCGCAAGGTGGCCGGGGTTTTCTTTTGTGGAGATGGTCGGGGTGACAGGATTCGAACCTGCGACCTCTTGCTCCCGAAGCAAGCGCTCTACCAGGCTGAGCTACACCCCGAACGGGACTTCGACTGGCGGGAAACCGGGGCGACTCGCCGCCTCGGAGGGGCGCCATTGTATACGGCGGCGGGCGGGATACGCCAAGGAATCGGTGCCGGATGTCCCGGTGCCTGTCCGGCAGGCAGGCCTTGCGGGCTCAGTAGCGCCGGTCGACGGCGAAGGCGGCGAGGTCAGCCAGCGCTGACTTGAACGGTGAGTCGGGGACCGGCGCGAGCGCCTCACGGGCCCGCTCCGCACAGCGTCTCGCGTTGGCCAGCGTGTAGGCCAGGGCGCCGGTTGTCTTGATTGCTTCCTGGATGGCCTTCATGTTGGCCCGCCCGCCCTGCTCGATGGCCTGGCGGATCATCAGCTGCTGTTTCGGGGTGCCCCTCTGCAGGGCATAGATAAGTGGCAGCGTGGGTTTGCCCTCGGCCAGGTCGTCGCCCACCTGCTTGCCCAGTTCGCCGGGGTTGGCGTCGTAGTCGAGGGCATCGTCAACCAGCTGAAAGGCGAGCCCGAGTTCACGGCCGTAGCAGCCCAGCGAATCCTCGATGGCGCGGGTCTGGTCGGCGAGGATTGCGCCAATCTGGGCGCCGGCCTCGAAAAGTCGTGCCGTCTTCCGGTAGATGACGTCCATGTAGCGCTGCTCGGTGGTTTCCGGGTCACGGCAGTTCATCAGCTGAAGGACCTCGCCTTCGGCGATCACGTTGGTGGCGTCGGCCAGGATGTCCATGATGCGCATCTGGCCCACCTGCACCATCATCTGGAAGGAGCGGGAATAGAGAAAGTCCCCGACCAGCACGCTAGCCTCATTGCCAAAGACGCTGTTGGCGGTGTCCTGTCCGCGCCGCAGGTCGGAGGCGTCGACGACGTCGTCATGCAGCAGGGTTGCGGTATGAATGAATTCGATGATCGCTGCGGTCGTGACATGCCGGTCACCCCGATAGCCGCAGGAGCGGGCCGCGAGCAGCGTGATCAGGGGCCGCAGGCGCTTGCCACCGCCGCCGATGATGTAGTGCGCGACGCTGTTGACCAGGGCCACGTCGCTCTGCAGGCGGGCGCTGATCTCCCGGTTGACCGCCGGCCAGTCGTCCCCCAGCAGGGCGCGGATCCCTTCCAGGTCAAAGGTGGCAGGAGCAGGCTGGACCAGGTGCATGACGGGCACGATAATGCCCGCCACGGCTGCGTCTGTATACGGTGCAGCGAAGCGGCGGGCCTGCCCTGGGCCGGCACCCTTGAGGTGCCGGCGCGACCGCCAGGTTCCGGCGCCGGGCCGTCCGGGGGGCCGGGGGCGTTGATCCCGGTGCACTTAAGCTCTAGAATTGCCCGGCTTTTCTGCCCCGACTTCCGGTTCGCCAGACGCAGGCGGTCCGCATCCGTCGCGGCTCGACTTCAAACAGGGACGGCTTTGCCCCTCCCGGAGAATCCGTAGATGTACGCAGTGTTCAAGACGGGTGGCAAGCAATATCGCGCCAGTCCCGGCGAAAAGGTCAAGGTCGAGAAGCTCGAGGGTGCGCCCGGCGACACCGTCGAGTTTGATGCCGTGCTCATGGTGGGCGAGGGCACCGACGTCGCGGTGGGCAAGCCCCTCTTGGCGGGCGCCCGGGTGACAGGCAAGGTGCTGGCACAGGACCGGCACGACAAGATCAGCGTGGTCAAGTTCAAGCGGCGTACCACCTACAAGCGTATGCACGGTCACCGGCAGGCGTTTACGCTGGTCGAAATCACCGATATCGCGGTCGGTGCCTGAGGCCTGAAGGCCCCCGGTCCGGTTGCAGGCATTCAAGAGGTAGCAAGGCATGGCACACAAGAAAGCAGGCGGCAGTACCCGCAACGGTCGTGATTCCGAGTCGAAGCGGCTGGGGTTGAAGAAGTTCGGCGGACAGGCCGTCATCGCCGGCAACATCATTGTCCGCCAGCGGGGTACCGAGTATCACCCTGGCGCGAACGTCGGCCTGGGACGGGACCATACCCTGTTCGCCAAGGTCAATGGCGTGGTCCAGTTCGAGGTCAAGGGTTCGAAGAGCCGCCGGTTCGTCAACGTGCTCCCTGCCGTTCTCGAAGCCTGAGAGCGGCGCACAGGCGGCGTATAGACCCCGCTTCTGCGGGGTTTTTCGTCTTCAAGCCCCATGAAATTCGTTGATGAAGCCACCATCCGCGTGCAGGCCGGCAATGGCGGGCCCGGCTGCGTCAGTTTCCGCCGCGAGAAGTTCATTCCGCGGGGAGGCCCGGATGGCGGCGACGGTGGCAATGGCGGCGGCGTCTACCTGGTTGCCCGGCAGGGCATGAATACCCTGGCCGACTTTCGCGTCAACCGGCGCTTTACCGCGCAGAGCGGGGTCGGTGGCGCTGGTGCCCAGTGCACCGGTCGGGGCGGCGAGTCGCTGTATATAGCCGTGCCCTGCGGTACGCGGGTCATCGAGGACGACACGGGCGAAGTGCTGGGCGACCTGACGGCAGACGGGCAGGAGCTGCTGGTTGCCGCGGGCGGCCACGGCGGGCGGGGCAACGTTCGCTTCAAGAGCAGTGTCAACAGGGCGCCACGGCAGTCCACCCCGGGCACGCCGGGGGAGCGCCGGGTGCTGCGGCTGGAACTCAGCCTGCTGGCCGATGTCGGGCTTCTCGGCAAGCCCAATGCGGGCAAGTCCACCCTGCTGCGGGCCGTGTCGCAGGCGCGGCCACGGGTGGCCGACTATCCCTTCACCACCCTGCATCCCGGGCTGGGCGTGGTCTCGGTCGGGCCGCTGCGCAGTTTTGTCATGGCAGACATCCCCGGGCTCATCGAGGGCGCTGCCAGCGGTGCAGGCCTCGGCACGCGCTTCCTGCGCCACCTCAGCCGGACGCGCCTCTTGCTGCACCTGGTTGACATCGCCCCCTTTGACGGCTCGGACCCGGCGACGGATGCCCGTGCCGTGGTTGCCGAGCTGGCCCTGTTCAGTCCCGAGCTCGCTGCCCGGGAGCGCTGGCTCTTGCTCAACAAGGCCGACCTGTTGCCGGAGGAGGAGGCCGCGGAGCGGGCCCGGCATATTGCCGCCGTGCTCGGGCAGACGGAGGACCGGATCTACCGTATCAGTGCGCTGACCGGGGCCGGTACGGGGCCGCTGGTTGGCGACCTGATGAGCCGCCTGGAGGAGATGATGAAGACCGAACCCCCGGCAGGCGCGGAGGCGGATGACGCCTTGCCGCCGGAGTCTACTTCTTCTTCTGGGCCAGGGTCTTGACGGCCTTGTTCAGCCGGCTCTGGTGACGGGCGGCCTTGTTGCGATGGGTGAGGCCCTTGTTGACCATGCTGGAGACCTCCGCAGCCGAAGCCTTGAGAGCGCTCGCGGCGCCGTCCAGATCGCCGGCCTCGATGGCCTTGGTGACCTTCTTTATGGCGGTGCGCATCCGGGAGCGCAGGGCCACGTTGTGCTGGCGACGGGTTTCGCCCTGCTTCGCCCGCTTGGCTGCTTGCTTGGTATTCGCCACTACACTGTCCGAGGTGCCGCGGACCCCCGCGGCGGGCGCGTATTCTTTGGTTTCCCCCGGTGGAAGTCAAGGTCGGTAGACTGAGGCCCGACCATGATTGCCCCCAACGACGCCAAAGGGCCGGCTGCAGAGGCGCCCAGCAGTCGCCGGCTGCTTCGCCTGACGGGCACCGTGGGCGGCTACACCCTGTTGTCACGGATCCTCGGCCTCGTCCGGGATGTGGTCTATGCCCGCGCCTTTGGCGCCGGCATGCTGATGGACGCCTTCTTCGTCGCCTTCCGCATCCCCAATATCTTCCGGCGCTTCTTTGCCGAAGGCTCCTTTTCGCAGGCCTTCGTGCCGGTATTTGCCGAGTACGACGAGTCGCGGGGGCGGCAGGAGGTCCGGGAACTGGTGGACCGGACGGCCGGAACACTGGGGACGATCCTGCTTGCCGTTGCAACCGTCGGCGCCCTGGCTGCGCCGCTTCTGATCTCGGTCTTCGCGCCCGGCTTCCTCGCCCGTAACGGGGCGGACGAGGCGAGCCGTTTCACGCTGGCCGTGGACATGCTGCGCTGGACCTTCCCGTATCTCCTCTTCATCTCCCTGGCCGCGATGGTCGGCAGCATCCTGAATACCTACCAGCGTTTTACGGCGGCGGCCTTCTCGCCGGTGCTGCTGAATGTCGTCCTGATTGTCTTCGCGCTGTATGTGGCGCCTCTTTACGAGCGCCCGGGCATGGCGCTTGCTGCGGGCGTCTTCACGGCCGGTCTCGTTCAGTTGGGGGCCCTGCTGCCCTCGCTGGCCCGTATCGGCCTCATGCCGCGGCCTCGCTGGGGCTGGCAGCACCCCGGCGTACGCAAGATCTTCCGCCTGATGTTGCCGGGCCTGTTCGGCTCATCGGTGGCCCAGGTGAGCATCCTGCTGGATACGCTCATTGCATCCTTTCTCGCCACCGGCAGCATCAGCTGGCTTTATTACTCCGATCGGCTGATGGAGTTCCCCCTGGGTGTATTCGGCATTGCCCTGGCAACCGTGATCCTGCCGAACCTGTCCCGTCAGCATGCCAACGGTGCGGCGGGCGACTTCGGGCGCACGCTGGACTGGGCCATGCGGCTGATCGTCTGCATTGTGACGCCCGCCACGCTGGGCCTGATCCTGCTCGCAGGCCCGCTGCTGGTCACGCTGTTCTACGGCGGGCGCTTCACCGCGGTGGACGTGGAGATGGCCACCATGAGCCTGGTGCCATACGCACTCGGGCTGATGGGCTTTACCCTGGTCAAGGTGCTTGCCCCCGGATATTTCGCCCGCCAGGACACGGTGACGCCCGTCAGGGTGGGCCTCATTGCACTCGGGTCCAGCATGGCGCTCAACGTGCTGATCGTCACGCCGTGGGTGCTGGCCGGCTGGAAGGGGCCCCACGCTGTACTTGCGGCATCGACCGCGCTCGGGTCATTCATCAACTCGGGGCTGCTCTACCGCGGCCTGCGGCGTGCCGGTGTGCTGCCGCAGCTGCCGGGCTGGCTGCCGCTCCTGCTGCGCGTCGCCGGCGCGGGTGCCGCAATGGCGGTACTGCTTGCCCTCTATGTGCCGCCCACCGCGGCGTGGATGGAGGCGGCCTTTCTTACCCGTGTCCTGTGGCTGGGCGCGGCCGTGGCCGGTGGAGCGCTGGCCTACTTCGGCAGCCTGTTCGCGCTCGGCTTCCGGGTTCGCGATCTGCGGATACAAAGCGGCATGACAGCCCTATAATTCCGGCTTTTGGCCTTCCCTGATCCATGCATGTAATCCGCCGGCCAAGGCCGGGTGCCGCGCTGCCGGCCGGTTGTGTTGCGACCATCGGGGTGTTTGATGGCCTGCACGTCGGGCACCGGGGCATTCTCGCGCGGGTGCTCGCGGCAGCGGCACACCACGGCGTGCCATCGCTGGTTTTCAGCTTTGAACCGACACCGCAGGAAGTCATGAGCCCGGGAACGGCGCCGGCCCGGCTGATGCGCTTCCGCGAGAAAGTCATGGCCCTCCGGGATCTGGGCGTCGACGTTCTGTTCTGCCCCCCGTTCGAGCGGGCCATGCAGGAGTTGTCGCCCGTTGATTTCATCACGCGGCTGCTGGTGGGCGTGCTGGGCGTAAGGCACCTGGTCGTCGGCGATGACTTTCGCTTCGGGCATCGCCGTGGCGGGGGCTTCGCCGACCTCGAGAGCGGCGGGCGCCGTCACGGCTTCAGCGTGGAGCAGGCGGGCAGCGTGATCCGGGACGGTGTCCGGGTGTCCAGCACGGCGGTCCGCACGGCCCTGGCGGCCGGCGACCTGGATCGGGCCCGCCGCATGCTGGGGGGTGCCTACCGCATGGTGGGTCGCGTTGGCCATGGGCGGCGGCTGGGCCGTGAGCTTGGCTTTCCGACGGCAAACCTCTGTCTGGGTCGCATCCGCAGCCCGGTATGCGGCATATTTGCCGTCCGCATCCATGGCGCCGGAGTCGGGATCCGGGATGGCGTTGCCAGCCTCGGCACCCGCCCGACGGTGGCAGGCCGCGAGCCGCTGCTCGAGGTGCACGTCTTCGACTTCGACGGCAACCTGTACGGTTGCGAACTGCAGGTGGAGTTCATCGCCCGGATCCGCGATGAGGCCCTGTTCCCGGATCTTGCCGCGCTTCGCCGGCAGATGGAGGCGGATGCCCGCGAGGCGCGCCGTCTGCTGGCCGCCGCTGCGACAGAACGTGACTGAACCCAAGGATGTGACTGTGACCGATTACAAGGATTCGCTGAACCTTCCCCGTACCGATTTCCCGATGAAGGGCGATCTCGCCCGGCGCGAGCCCGCGATGCTTGCGGAGTGGAACGGGCAGGATCTCTACGGCCAGATCCGCCGGGTGGCGGCGGGGCGGCCGAAGTTCCTGCTCGTTGACGGCCCTCCCTATGCCAACGGTGACATCCACATCGGTCATGCCGTGAACAAGGTGCTGAAGGACTTCATCATCAGGGCCAGGACGCTGGCTGGCTTCGATGCGCCCTACATCCCGGGCTGGGATTGCCACGGCCTGCCGATCGAGCACCAGGTGGAGAAGAAGCTGGGCAAGGTGGGCGAGAAGCTTAGCGCGGCCGAATTCAGGGCAGCCTGCCGGGCCTATGCGCTCGAGCAGGTGGACAGCCAGCGCCGGGACTTTCGCCGGCTCGGCGTACTCGGCGACTGGGAGCGCCCGTACCTCACGCTCGACCCGCGCTTCGAGGCCGGGCAGATCCGCGGCTTTGCCCGCATCATCGCCAACGGTCACCTGCTCCGCGGCTACAAACCCGTCCACTGGTGCCTCGACTGCCGCTCGGCGCTGGCAGAGGCCGAAGTGGAATATATGGACAAGACCTCCATCGAGATCGACGCCCGTTTCGATGCGGTGGACAGCGCGGAGCTTTACCGGCGGGCCGGGATCGCGGGCAGCGGCCCGGTTACCGTGCCGATCTGGACCACGACCCCGTGGACCCTGCCGGCCAACCAGGCCGTGGCCCTCGGTGCCGACCTCGAGTATCGCCTCGTTACTGCCGAACTGCCGGGCGGACCGCTGCGCCTGGTCCTGGCAGACGGGCTGGCCGAAGTTGCCCTGCGCCGCTACGGTGCAACGGCCGCAACGACGCTGGCCACCTTCCCGGGCCGCGCCCTCGAGGGGTTGATGCTCCGGCACCCGTTCTATGCGCGCGAGGTGCCGCTGATCGTCACCGATTACGTGACCCTCGATGCCGGCACCGGCGCCGTGCACACGGCGCCCGGGCATGGCCAGGACGATTACCGCGCCGGCCTGCGCCACGGCCTGCCTGTGGACAATCCGGTGGACGGCCGCGGCGTGTATGTGAGCGGCACCCCGCTGCTCGCCGGCATGCACATCAACGAGGCCAATGGCCGCATCGTGACGCTGCTCGACGAGCGCGGGCAGCTCCTGCATACCGGCAGGTTTCAGCACAGCTACCCGCACTGCTGGCGCCACAGGACGCCGCTGATCTTCCGGGCGACCCCCCAGTGGTTCATCAGCCTCGATCAGAACCACCTGCGTGAAGCCAGCATGGAGGCCATCGGCACCGTACGCTGGATCCCGGACTGGGGGCAGCAGCGGATCGAGGGCATGGTCGCCGGGCGGCCTGACTGGTGCATCTCCCGCCAGCGCACCTGGGGCGTGCCGATCCCGCTGTTCATCCACCGGGAGTCCGGCGAACTGCACCCCGACACGCCGGCGCTGCTCGAGCGGGTCGCGTCGAAGATGGATACGGGCGGCATCGACGCGTGGTTTGAGCTCAAGCCCGCCGAGTTGCTGGGTGATGAGGCCGCGCACTACGACAAGGTTACCGACACCATGGACGTGTGGATGGACTCCGGCATGGTCCATCACTGCGTGGCCGGCACCCATCCGCAGGTCACCTTTCCGGCCGACCTCTACCTCGAGGGCTCGGACCAGCACCGGGGGTGGTTCCAGAGTTCCCTGCTGACCGCGGTGGCCATGGAGGGCGCAGCGCCCTACCGGGCGGTGCTCACCCACGGCTTCACCGTGGACGAGAAGGGCCGGAAGATGTCCAAGTCGATGGGCAACGTGGTTGCGCCCCAGTCGGTGATGAATTCGCTCGGCGCCGACATCCTTCGGCTGTGGGTTGCGGCTACCGACTACCGGGGGGAGATGAGCGTGTCTCCGGAGATCCTGAAGCGCATGGCGGACTCCTACCGGCGCATGCGCAATACGGCCCGGTACATCCTCGGCAACCTGGACGGTTTCGACCCGGACACGGGCTGCCTGCCGATTGCCGATCTCGTCGATCTGGATCGCTGGGCGCTCGCACGCACGGCGGACCTGCAGCGGGACATCATCGCCGCCTACGACGGCTACGAGTTCCACCGGGTCTACCAGCTGCTGCACAACTTCTGCGTCGTGGACCTCGGGGCCTTCTACCTCGACGTCCTCAAGGACCGCCTGTACACGACTCGCCGTGACTCGCACGCCCGCCGTTCGGCCCAGACGGCCCTGTACCACATCGGTGAAGCCATGGTCCGCTGGTTCGCGCCGGTCCTCTGCTTCACTGCCGAGGAGATCTGGCGCCACCTGCCCGGTCGCCGGGCGGCATCGGTGCTGCTGTCCACCTGGCAGCCCCTGCCGGACGCGGGGCCCGCAGCGGTGAACTGGTCAGCCCTGCTGCAGATCCGGGAACTCGGCACCCGGGCCCTGGAGGCGCTTCGGGAAAGGGGCACGATCGGCTCCGCCCTCGACGCCAGCCTGGTGATCTACGCGGACGGCGCCCTGCGGCGCGATCTCGAGCAGCTCGGCGACGAATTGCGGTTCTTCTTCATCACCTCGGGTGCCACCGTGCAACCCGCGGACTCCCGGCCGGAGGGCTGCCTGTCGGGCGACGGCTTCTGGTTGCAGGCCGGCATTGCGCCGGGCGGCAAGTGCATCCGCTGCTGGCATCATCGCGAGGATACCGGTTCAGAACCCGCGCATCCCGATCTCTGCGGCCGCTGTGTCAGCAACGTGGCCGGTGCGGGCGAGACCCGCCGGTACGCATGAACGGCCCGTCTCCCCGGCGCGTTACCTCCCGCTGGCTGCTGCTGGCGGTTCTGGTCGTGGTGCTCGACCAGTACACAAAGGCGCTCATCACGGCCCGCTTCGAGCTGTTCGACAGGGTGCCCGTGATGCCGTTCTTCGATCTGGTCCGTTTGCACAACACCGGCGCCGCCTTCAGCTTCCTTGCCGGCGCCTCGGGCTGGCAGAACTGGTTCTTCACGGCCGTGGCCCTGCTGGTCAGCGGCATTCTCCTGGCGTGGTTCTTCCGGCAGCCGGCTGGCCGGATCGTGGTGCCGCTGGGGCTGGTGCTGGTGCTGGGCGGCGCGCTCGGCAACCTGATCGACCGGGTGCGGCAGGGCTATGTGGTGGACTTTCTGCTGTTCTACTACGAGCGCTGGGCGTTCCCGGCCTTCAACGTGGCCGACTCGGCCATCACCGTCGGCGTCGTCCTGCTGCTGTTCGACGGTTTCTTCCTGGAAGGGCGGCGGGCCCTGCAGGCTAGCGCCAGCAACGCTCCGTGACCGCGGTCCCCACCTCGCCGGTCGCCGTTGCGGCGAGCCGTCGGCCGCTCTGGTCGATGGTGAATGCCCGGCAGTCGGTATCGGACCACTGGCGACCATCGGCGCGCGCAACGGCCACTGCCGAATAAGCTGCCGTTGCCCCGCCATCGCCCGCCGCGATCGTGAGGTCGTAGAGGCCGCGTTCGGTCCCGGGTATGCCAAGGCCGGCGGGCTGCGGTGCATTGAGTTCGGCGGCGGTCGTCGCGTAGCGGTTGTTCTGCAGATAGAAACGCTCCTGCTCCCGTGCGATGCGAAGCAGTGCGGCCATGGCGTCCACCCGGTTGGCCCGTTGCGCATACTGGCCATAGCCCGCCATCGCAGCGCCCGCCAGGATCGCCACGATCACCGTCACGATCAGCAGTTCGAGCAGGGTGAAGCCGCTAGCGGCTCTCATCCTGGAACCAGTAGGTGCGCCGGACGGGCGAACGAAGCATCCCGAGCCGCTCCATCTCCTCGTCAGTCAGGCATTCTGTGCCGACGCAGATGCGGTTGTCGGCAGGCTGAGCGCCCTGGAAGCGGGTGACTGACATGACCGGCATCCCGGTAATGAGGACCTTCGACCGGTCGGCGACCGTCAGCGGTTCCCCGACGGGGCTGTCGAAGTTGGTTCGCGGCCGGCCGTCGAAGACGCTCACGGCGTACAGGCGGTTGGTGCCGGCGCCGCTGGTGCAGGCGCTGGCCGTCTCACCCGGGGTGAAACTGACGAAGAACACGGTGTTGTCGAGGGTCAGCGACTCACCGAGCACCTTCTCGCCGGCGCCCTGTACAAGCCGCAGTCGCCACCCGGCCACGTCAGCCAGCAGTCTGGGTTCCGGGTCGTCAGTGATGTCAACGAGGTCAGAAACGGTGAGGGGCGCTGCATAGTCCGCGGCTGACTTGAGGTTGAAGACGTCGAAGTCGCGCACGGAAAAGAAGGTTTCCGCGATGGTCGTGTCCAGCGGGTGGCCACGATAACCCGAACCGATATTGATGGTGAGCACGAACTTCCGGTCGATCAGAACCGGAGCCACGTCGGGAGCGGCGTAGAAGCGGCGCAGATCCGCCGCCGGTGCGTCGCTGCCGTTGGCAGCCGCCCCCAGCGAGGCAATCACCCCGCCGCTCACCAGCGCGTCCCGGGTTTCACCGTTGATGATGTCGAAGCGCCACAGGCGGCCACCCATGTCGCCGACGTAGAAGCGATCAGCGAGGCCGTCCCCGTTGATGTCGATGGGGCGCACGGGAGCAGGGATGGAGTGCTGCATCTCATCGAAACCGAGGTCGTGCGTGCCAATGGCGGCCGTGCTCCCCACGCTCCACAGGCGCTCGCCGGTGAGCACATCCACCATGTAGATCGCATTGCCGATCGTGTCCGTGCGGAAGATGCGGTTGTCCTGCCCGGGGTCATAGCCTCCGCCGAAAAGCGCCACCGGCAACGGTGCCGCGCCACCGATCCTGACGCGTGCGGCCGTTGGCGACGACCAGGTGTAGCCGAGGTCGGCGAACTGCGGGTCGGCGCTGCTGATCTCCCAGAGCACGCGGGGCGCAGTCCGGCTGGTGACCTCCAGGGCAAATACGCCGTCACCGCCACGGCCCATGCCGAACAGGAGGATGGCCCGCTCGCCGTCCGTCAGCCCCGGCTGGCCGTCGTCGTTCAGGATGACGAGGTTGACCTCGCCGTCGAGCGCATAGCGTTTGTCCGGCGTTGGTTCATTGCGGAACAGGCTGTAGAGGTTGTTGAGCAGGCGGGCGGGAATGAAGGACCAGAGCTCATCGCCGGTCTGCGTGTCGAAGGCATGAAGGTAGCCGTCATTGGTCGCCAGGAACACGGTGGACACGGGCGTACCGGCAGTGCCGCCGTAGAGCAGTGTCAGGGGCTGGCCGTGCAGCGCATCGCCCATGTCCTGGCGGGTCTCACCGGTATTGCCGTCGGCGTCTGCATCGCGAACGTCGCGCCCCAGCGCCCAGTTGATCAGGTCTTCCCGCTCATCGGCAGGTACACCGGAAAGATAGGACAGCAGGCCCGAATTGGAGGGCAGCACACGGTTGCCTGGCACGCTGAGGTCATTGCCCGCCAGGTTCGTCACCAGCACACGGCTGGTCGGGGAGGGCAGGCGGCTGGCGGCACCCCCCCGGCCTGCCTGCTCGCCGTCCGGTTCGGACGACCAGAAGCTGAAGGCATCGCGGGTGAATGTGCCGGTAATCTCGTCAATGACCGGCCTGCCGTCCTGCCCCACCAGACGGCCCTCTTCCAGTCGGTACTTCTTGAGGTTGCCGGTCCAGCGGGCATTGCCGGTGGGCTGGAACACCGAGAGAAACACATCGCCCAGATTCTGGCTGCGGTTGTAGGCATTGACCGGCACCGTCGGTGCGGCAAAGGTGCCGGCGCTGTCGAATATGGAGAGCACGATGCCGCTCAGGGCCGTGGACAGGCTGGCCGTGTCGTCGGCCAGGTAGAAATTGCCGCCGCCCCGGGCCGCGGTGGACTGCAGCAGGGGAAACTCCAGATCGAAGCCGATGGTGTGGGTAATGACATTCTGCAGCCCGGGCAGTTCCGGGTTGAGGTCCTTGCGCAGCAGGTAGGCAGCGAGGTCATCCAGGCAGCGGCCCTGCCCGCTGCCGTCGCAGCTGGGCGCGACCAGCGTGCTGAACTCCGGCAGGGCCACGATCTTGCTGTTGGCGCTGCTGTCGTCAAAGGGCTCACCGTCGGTGAGCAGGATGATGAAGTTCCTGCCACAGTCTTCCGTAATCGGCGACCGGTACAGTGGTGACGACGACGTATTACCGACCCGGGATGCGGCAATACTCTTTACCGGATAGCCGTTGCCGTAGTCGACGCCACCGCCGGTGAAGTACAGGGCAGCCTCGTACAGCGCTTCCGACAAAGGCGTCCCACCGCCCGGCATCAGGGCGTTGACCACGTTGGGCAGTGTGTTGCGGACCAGGTCGATGTTCTCCATGGCCGCCACCACGGAGCCCCCTTCGTCGCCGTTGAAGCGCATGATCCCGACATTCACGTTCTGCAGGCCCGCGATCAGGTTGTTGACGGCATCCTTGACGACGGACAGCCGGTCCTTGACCACCGTGGGCGGGTTGCTGCGCCAGTTGAGCCAGTTGCCGTCGTACACCGTGTACCGGGTAGTCCAGGCGGGCTCGGCGGAGGGGTCTGCCGCCCAGGGTCCGTCGGGTCCGTTGGCCGTATAGGGCAGGGAACCGCTGCGATCGCCATCGAGGCCGCGGTCGGACTCGCAGTCCACCTCGCGGCTGCTGCCGTCCGGGTCGAGCACGTCCCAGCGTTGCCGGTCGGGATCCCAGCCGAGGAATCGGTCGCTGTAGTAGCCCGTCTGGGTAAGCGGGCTGTCGCCCGTCGCGCAGCGGTTGAGGTTCTTGGCGATCCGGTTGGGACTGTCACACTCGGGCAGCGCACCGGTGGTGGCGTAGTAGAGGGCGCCGCTGTCGAAGCAGCCGCCGAAGGTCGCCGTGCTGCTGAAGGGCGCCTGGGTGGCCACCAGCGTGTCCATGCTGCCCGAGGTGTCGATGATGAAGAGCACGTTGGCCCGGGCAGTGATCGAACCGGCATCGCCGAGGAACAACTCGGAGTCATCTGCCGACCCGGCGCCGGCGATCAGCAGGAAGGTTGCCGCCAGCGGCAGGCGCAGGCCGCGTGCGTGACGGGTTGTCGCGAACATTACAGGTTGCCCTCGCTGCGACGGGGGTCGATGACGATACGGGTGACCCGCCGTGTTACGGGTTCGTAGTAGAGGTAGACAAGGGTGCCTCGCCGTGTAGCCACCTGCCGGAAGACGTCGAGTACTGCAGCCTGGCTTTGCGCCTGCCGGCTGCCCGCACCCACGAACCAGCGCGTCTCGCCGGTTACGCGCAACACCGTGGCCTTGCAGTCGGGGCAGGTCCGGACCGTCAGCGGGGCCTCGGCCACGTCCGGCAGCGCGACCTCGTTCGCCCGAAGCTCGAAGGCCTGCTCCACGACCTGCAGTGTTGCCCCGGCCGGGTGCATGGACAGCAGGGAAAGCAGCAGAGCAGTGCAGCCTGTGCGGAATGTACGGCCGCTCATCGTCCCGTGGCTCCGGTGACGGCAAAGCCCTGCACCAGCCGGACCCGCGCATCGCGCTGGTCGGTACTGCCCTCGGCCCTTACCTCGAAGTTGAAGGTCGGGACCAGCGATGCCGAATTGCCCGGCGACAGCGACTCTCCGCGGTAGCAGAGACGGTTCTGGTAGCGGCCGCCGAGGGCCGCAACGGCGACGGGGGCCTGTACGTCGGGTGCCGCGCAATCCGCCGTGATCACCGGGTCGCCATCCCGCAGCGCAGCCTCGATGCCGGACTGGGCCAGCTGGAAGGCATTCTCGCGGTACTGGGCATTGCCGGCCATCAGGAGTTCGAGGCTCGAGGTGCGCAGCGTGGAGATGGCGAGCACCGTGAGCACCATCAGCAGCACCAGGCTGACCACCAGTGCGGCACCGTCCTGGTGGCGGGCCCTGGGACGGCAGTCCGGCATCAGCGGTGCGCGGGTCATCGTCATGCCCCCTGGTTGTTCAGGAAAATGGTCCGGGTGATCTGGAGTCGGCGGGCACTGGCCGGATAGTCCGGGCTGCCGCCCTCGATCGGACCCAGGTCCGCGTCCGGTGTCGGATAGGTCTGCGTGTCCTCCCAGCCCGGGTCGTCCGCCGGGGTGCTGACGAGCATCCAGATCCGTACGGCGATGAGCTGTGCATCGGGGTCGAACTCCGGTGCGCCGACCGTGACCAGCGGATGATCCCCGTCGACATAGCGGTCGACATTGCCGTCCCGGTTGGTATCCATGCCGAGCTGCACCTGCAGGTTCTCCACGCCGGGGATCACTTCTTCCTCGCCCACGGTGCCGTTTGCCCGGAGCGTCAGCCGGCGCAGTGCGGGCCGCGTGGACTCGAAGGTGGACTCGTCGCTGACGTAGTAGGCGTTGAACACCACGTTGTGCCGGGTGCTTGCCGTGCCCAGGTCGGGCGACAGACCGTCGTTGAAGACCTGGCCGCGATTCAGGGTGGTCTGCACCTGCAGTCGCCCGGCGTCTGCGGCGGGCTCCGTGCCGCCGGACCAGGGTTCGGCGTGGCGCAGGATCAGCACGTCGCTGCCGGCCCGGGCGGCGCTGGCGAAGGCCGGGCAGGGGAGGTCGTAGTCATCGTCCCTGCTCTCGACCGCGGCGGCAAAGTCGGTGGCGAAGGCGGTAATGTCGGTGGCACCGCAGCGGACGACGACCCCGGCGGGCACCGTGACCCGGGCCGGTTCGGCAGTCAGGCCCCAGTAGCGGGCCAGGCGCACGTCCGGCTCCAGGGCATCCAGCGCGAAGCGCGCGGTCTCCTGCAGGCGGGCCACGCTGTCGCTGGCGCGGTAGATCGACTTGCTCTGGCTGTAGACGTACAGCGCGCCGCCGATCAGGAACAGGCCGATGGCCATCGCCACCATCAGCTCGATGAGGGTCATGCCCACCTGCCGGGTGCCGCTTTTCACAACTCCACCTGCAGCGTGTAGCTGGCGGGCTCCGTCTGGCCGATCTCCGGCCACTCGATCCGGATGGCATAGACGGTCGTGTCGCCGGCCTGCACGTCGATCTCGGCGGTGGAGCCCGCGGGCAGGAGCGCATTCAGCTGGCTGCTCCAGCTGAACCAGTCGTCGGCCGCCAGGGCGGCTGCGTTGCAGTCGACCGCTCCGTTCACGCAGCCTTCGTCGCTGCCGGGTCCGGTACCGGCATAGGCGACGCGGCCCTGCCCGTTGGCCCGGATACGGTCGGCCATGTCGGCAGCCAGATTGACTGCCGTCGTGCGGTAGACCGCGGTGCGGCTGGCGCGCAGGCCTTCGAGATAGAGTGCCGCGATGCCCAGCATGCCGACGGACATGACCACCAGGGCCACGAGCACCTCGATCAGCGTGAAGCCGCGGTCATGCCGGAGCCCGGACATTCAGCAGCCTCCCAGCACCGAGCGGTTCTGGAGCGCGTCCCGGGTGCGTTGCAGTTCGGGACGGCCCGTACGGTGCAGCTGTATCCACCGGCCCGCGGCGATGCCGCCACCGGTGTCGATATCGCCCCGTTGGTCGCACAGCTGTATGTCCGTCAGCGGCTGGCTGAGGTTGGTGGTGCCCAGGGCACCGGAGCCGGCAAAGGCCACGTAGCCGGGGCTGCCTGCCGGTGCCGTTGTCAGGCCGGCCTGCAGGCCGGGATCGAGGCCGGGGTGGCGCTGGAGGATCACGTCGTCGTCGCTGATCTGCCCGTCGTCATTCCGGTCCACGAACACCGTCCAGCCCGCGCCCAGGCTCCCGCCGTCCGCACAGGGTCCGTCGCCGTCCGGAGTGGGGCACAGGGTGACCGTGACCTGGCGCATGATCGCCTCGGAGCGCGCGGCGTGCAGGCTGGTGACGATGTCATTGGCCGCCGCCGTCATGCGGTTGTTGGCGCGCAGTGCCGAAAACGACGGAATGCTGAGTCCCAGCGCGATGGCGAGGACGCCGAGGGCAACCATGATCTCGATGAGGCTGACGCCTTCTTGTTTTTCTCGACGGGACACGGCGAATGCTGACGGCCACTGCGGGAGCGCCTATCGTGCCGGCCCGGGCCGCCGGGGGCGAGTCTGGCCGATGACCGGCGCAATACGAGGGACGAGCAGAGTTTCTTAATGCCATTCATGTAATTAGCCGGTACACCTGATGGCTCCCTCACTATCGGCGGCGCGCACCGCGCGCGGCCTGCCCGTGTAGCTCACGATCACCGCGCGCGCGGCGCCCTGGCCGCGCCGGTCGCAGAGCGTGATGGTGCCGTTCACCGACCGCAGCCCGTACGGCCGGAACACGAAGACCTCGCGGTTGGCGAGGATTGCGCCGTCGAAAGGCCCGGACCGCTGCAGTATCGGCTCGCCGCTGTCGACCCGTGGCGGGCTGTCCCGGTCCCGGTTCACGAACACCAGATACCCGTCGCGCCACGGCGTGCCGGGCGTGCATTGCTCGCCGGAACTGCTCCTGCACAGCACGAGGTCGGCGCCGAGGGCCTGGGACTGGTGCCGGGCCACATGGATGCCGTGCACGAAGGCGTTGACGGCGCTGGTCATCCGGGCGTCGTGTACCAGTCCGGTGTACAAGGGGGCGGCGAGCGCCAGCAGCACGGCACCCACCGCCAGCGACAGCAGCATTTCAACGAGGGTGAAGCCCTGGGAATCCTGCACGGGCGGGTCGGTGTCCTGGCCGGGGATCCGCAATCCTGCCGATCGCCCGCGGCGGCAGCCAGTCGCCAATCGGGCTGCTTTGCGGGGATTTGTGCCCGGTGCCGGCCAAAAGCGGAACGGCTTTCATTTACAGGCCGTGCACCGACTGGCTAAAATTTGCCAATTGCCTGATTTTGCGGATATCCATGAAGACTGGCGAATCGCTGCGCAGCCGCGTCGAGTCCACCCTTAACGCTCACGGCGTCAAGGTGACTGCCCAGCGCGTCGAGATCGGCGCACTGCTTCTCGCCGGCCCCTGTCATCTCTCCGCGGACCAGATCCTGCAGCAGCTCCGGCGGGCGGGCAGCCCGGTTTCCAAGGCGACGGTCTACAACACGCTCAAGCTGTTCTCGGCCCGCGGCATCGTCCAGGCAGTGGCGCTGGATCCCACGCGGCTGGTCTACGACTCGACCACCACGCCCCATCACCATTTCCTCAACGAGGACACGGGGGCGCTGACGGACATCGATCCGGAGTGCGTCGAACTGCGCCAGCTGCCGCCGCTGCCGGAGGGCACCCGCCAGGAGCGCGTGCAGCTGATCATCCGGGTGCGCGCCCGCAAACCCGCCCGGGCATAGTCTCAAACCAGCCTTCAGCAGGCCTTCAATTGCCGGGATCTGGCGCTTTCCCTATACTCCCGCGCGGTCGCCGGGGTAGCTCAGCTGGCAGAGCACCGCATTCGTAATGCGGGGGTCGGAGGTTCGACTCCTCTCCCCGGCACCATTCCGCCTCAGCACCTGAAGCGTGCCGCCAGCCACTCGGCGGCAGACAGTCCCGGGCCCCGACGCGCGGGACTTTGCCCGTCGTCGCCGGGCAGGTTGCCGGGCGCCGGCCCCGCATCCGGCGGGTTCCAGCCCTGCGCCTCGGGATGGCGCAGGTCGCGGGAAAAGCGCAGGGCATCCTCCCGACCGCTGTAGTAGCGCGGCACCCGGCCGGTTTCCAGGAAGCCCAGCGAACGGTAGAAGAGCAGCGCAACGGGATTGCGCGCCCGCACTTCGAGGCACATCGTGAAGGTGCCGGCCGTTATCGCGGACTCGGTCAGCCAGTTGACGAGCGCACGGCCGAGTCCCCGGCGCTGCCAGCGGCTGTCCACGGCCAGCAGGTTGAGATGGGCGATGTCGTCGCCGAAATGCACGATGGCAAAAGCCGCGATGCCGGCGTGTTCTGCGCCGGCCTGGCGCACCGTGAGAACCAGCGAGTCAGGATGGCGCAGGCAGCGGGTGATGCGCGCCGGCGTCCAGGTCCACGGCAGGCCGACCTCGACCAGGCGCCGCGACATCTCGGCGATGGGCTGGGCATCCGCCTGGCGCGCGGGCAGAAAACTGAATGGCTGGGTCATGGGGCTTCTCCGGCCGCCTCTGGCCAGAGACTAGCGCAGTCGCGGGCCGCCCGTCCCGGTCGATTTTGCAAAAGCCCGCCTGATCGTGGCGCCGGCCACGGGGAAGCGGATCTATTTGTCAGAAGTGGCGAGTGCTGCAGGGCTCACCGGGGCAACCGGCACGGCAACCTGCCGGCCTGCGCAGTAGTTGACGCCGCCGCCGGCCTCACTGTTGCCGTCCGGGTCGACGCTCAGGAACACCCGGTAGGGGCCATAGTCGTCGAGAATCCCGTATTCCCCGGTGTACTGGTAGCAGAAGAAGTTCTCGAAGAGGAAAGCCCGGGGCGGGAAATAGCTGAAGGTCGCAAAGACGACGGTCAGGCCGGCGATGGTTGCCCCCGCGTACCGCGTGACCGGGAGACGGAAGGGCGGCCGGCTGAGGATGAACCAGCTGCTCGCCTGGCCGACGCTGATGCCCAGCACCATGATGGACAGCATGGTGGGCAGGCTGGCCTTCGCGCCGGCTGAAACCACCCAGCCCATGTAGGAGAAGTAGGTCAGCCAGATCAGCAGCGGCGTCAGGGCGAGCGCCACCGCCTTGCCGACCCAGTAGTTGTGGGCCACCCCGCGGGTGTAGGTGTACTGCACCAGGGCTGCTGCCAGGCCCGGCCAGAAATACATCTTGGTGTGTTCCCAGGCGCTTTCGTTGACCGCGGCGAAGATCGCCATGGGCCGCCAGTACTCGCTGAGTTCGAAGGCAAAGTGGAGTGCGGACCCGGCGACACAGACCCAGACCACGGTGCCGGCCTCCCAGGCAGCCAGCTTCAGTTTTGCATGCGCTTGTTGCCCGGTCATCGGGGTCTGCTTTCAGGCAGCGATGCCGGTGAGGAACAGTGCCCCGACGCCGGCGATGGCGCCGCCCGCGACCCGCAGCAGGACCCGGCCCCGGGCATAGTGCTGCGAGATGTCGCCGATCAGGACGCCGGCGACGTGCAGCAGGGCCGTGCCGGTCATGAAGCCCGTGGCATAGCGCACGGGCGCTGCCACGGTGGGCATCTCGGCACCGTGGGCGTAGCCGTGAAAGACCGCGAAAACGCCCACGCCAGCCATCGCGAGCATTACCGGCAGCTTGCGGTCGGCGGCAATGGCAATGCCGAGCACGAGCACCGAGAAAGCGATGCCGGTCTCGACGGCAGTCAGGCCGGCGTCGATGAAGCCGAGCAGGCCGCCGAGGGCCATCACGACGACAAAGGTGGCGGGTACCGTCCAGATCGCGCGGCCGCCGATCTGCGCGCTGACGATGCCGACGCTGACCATGGCGAGGAAGTGATCGATCCCGAGCACGGGGTGGGCGAGACCGGCGATGAACGAGCCGTAGGGCAGGCTCCCGCCTTCGTGCGCGAGCGCCGGCCCTGCCGCCAGCAGCAACAGGGCGGCAAGGGCGTGGAGCTGGGGCCGTACACTCGCTTGGGCGCCGGCCCGCGGTCTGCCGCCGGGAATCACGGGCACGGCGTCAGGCCCGCAGGAAGTCGGCGACCATGGGGTCCACGACTTCCGGCCGGTCGTAGATCGCCGCGTGCCCGGCGCCGGACACGACCTCGACGCGGATGCGCCCCATTAGCCGTTCGGCCTTCCTGCCGACCTTGTACGGGTCGTAGAGCACCTCGTGCTCACCGAAGACGAGCAGCCCGGGTACGGCGAACTGCCGCAGCACCGCGTCCGGTTCGGGCAGGAAGAAGCGGCGCAGCACCTTCAGCCCGGCACCCGGCTTCACGCGGCCCGTGGCCTCGTTGTAGATGCCGAGGGAGCGGTCGACGCGGTAATGCCGGGTACACAGCGCCATCGCCCGTGCCAGCTGCCGGTCGAAGGTGCCGAAGGTGCCGCCCGGGCTCTTGGAGGCCACCGATCGCGCCGTCAGCTCGTCCTGCAGCACGTCGGCATTCTTCCATTTCTGCGCAATCCGGCCGAGCCAGATCTTCACCGGGAGGCGGGCGCCCGAGATGCCGGTGGGGCCCAGCATCACCACCTTGCCCACGCGCCCGGGGTGGCGACTGCCCATGCGCATCGCGATCCAGCCGCCGGCGCTGACGCCGGCGAAGTGCGCCTTCGCGATGCCCAGATCGTCCAGCACGTCGACCAGCCAGTCGCAGTAGTCGTCGTTGAGGAAGGAGGGCGGGTTCGGGTCGCTCCGGCCGGGTTGCCCGGGGATGTCGAGCGCGTAAACGCGGAACTCGGTGCCGAGATCCCCGAGCTGGCGGCGCCACAGCGGAGCGCAGCCGGCCACCCCGGCGATCAGGAACAGCGCGGGGGCATCCTTCGGTCCGGCTGCCAGCATGTGGGTGCGGCCGAATCGGGTGTTGGCGTACAAGGACTCGAAGGGCACGGGGATCTTCTCCAGCAGGTCCTCGTACCATTCGGTGATGGCCCGGTAGCCGTCCACGGACTTGTAGAGCCTGAGCGGGTCGGGACTGCCGGTGGCCACGGGCGGCGAAACCGGGCCCGCGTGACCCGCAGTCAGGGAGCCGTCGGCATTGGTGCGCTGTGGCATGGTGTGCATGTCCGTGGGCTTGACCTGCTGTTTTTCGCGCCCGGGTGCCGGTCGGATTCAGACCCTGCGCGACGGCGGACGGCGCCCCGGCGACGGTGTCCGGCGATTGCCATCAGACGGTTGCCGGGGCGGCACGAGGCACTGCCGGCCATGGCCAATGAGGTCCGCGCGTCCCATGCCTTTCAGGGCCTCGCGGAGCGCCGGCCAGTTGGCGGGGTCGTGATAGCGGAGGAAGGCCTTGTGCAGCCTTCGCACCCTCAGGCCCCGGGGTACCGGCACGGCTTCGCTGCTCCGGCTGACGCGGCGCAGGGGATTCCTGCCCGAGTGGTACATGGCGGTTGCCGTGGACATCGGTGTGGGCAGGAAGTTCTGCACCTGGTCGACGCGCAACCTGTTCTGCTTGAGCCAGAGTGCCAGGTTCAGCATGTCCTGGTCGGTGGTGCCCGGGTGCGCGGCGATGAAGTAGGGAATCAGGTACTGCTCCTTGCCCGCCTCCTGCGAATACCGGTCGAACAGCGCCTTGAAGCGGTGGTAGCTGCCGATGCCCGGCTTCATCATCTTGTTGAGCGGGCCTTCTTCGGTGTGCTCCGGGGCTATTTTCAGGTAGCCGCCCACATGGTGGCTGGCAAGTTCCCGGACATACTCGGGCGATTCGACGGCCAGGTCGTAGCGCACCCCCGAAGCCACCAGCACCTTCTTGATGCCGGGCAGGGCGCGGGCCTTGCGATAGACGCTGATCAGGGCCGAATGGTCGGTGCTCATGTTGGGGCACACGGCCGGGAACACGCACGACGGCCGCCGGCAGGCCGATTCGATCTCCCGGCTCTTGCAGGCCAGCCGGTACATGTTGGCCGTCGGCCCGCCGAGGTCGGAAATCACGCCGGTGAAGCCGGGGGTGTTGTCCCGGATCCGGCCGATCTCACGCAGGATCGAGTCCTCGGAGCGGCTCTGGATGATGCGGCCCTCGTGTTCGGTAATGGAGCAGAAGGTGCAGCCGCCGAAGCAGCCGCGCTGGATGATCACGGAGAAGCGGATCATCTCCCAGGCCGGGATCTTCGCGCCGCCATAGGCCGGGTGGGGCAGGCGGGTGTAGGGCAGTTCGTAGACCGTGTCGAATTCCCGCGTGGTGAGCGGGATCGGTGGCGGGTTCAGCCACACGTCCCGGTCGCCGTGCCGCTGGACGAGCGCCCGGGCATTGCCCGGGTTGGTCTCGAGGTGCAGCACGCGGGAGGCGTGGGCATAGAGCACCGGGTCCTCGCGCACCGCCTCGAAGGAGGGGAGGCGCACCACCGTGAGGGCGCGGTCCAGCTTTGGCGCCCGCCGCTGGAACTGCACGACCGTCTCGCCGGGCGCGCAGGGCCTGCTCCCGGCCGGCGCCGCGGCGCCCCGGGGTTCGTCCATGGCGTAGGGATCCTTCGGTGCATCCACGGGGCCCGGTTCGTCCACGGTGCTCGAATCCACCTCGGTCCACCCGTCGGGCAGGGCGCTGCGCATGAAGGCCGTGCCGCGGATGTCGGTGAGTGCCGTGACGGGTTCGCCGCGGGCCAGGCGGTGGGCGATCTCCACGATCTGCCGCTCCCCGTTGCCGTAGACCAGCAGGTCGGCCCGGCTGTCTGCCAGCACTGACCGGCGCACCGTGTCGGACCAGTAGTCGAAATGCGCGACCCGCCTCAGGCTCGCCTCGATGCTGCCGATCACCAGCGGGACGCCCCGGAAGGCCTCGCGCAGGCGCTGCGCGTAGACCGTCACGGCGTAGTCGGGGCGCCGGCCTGCCGCGCCGTCCGGCGTGTAGGCATCGTCGGAGCGGATGCGTCGATCCGCCGTGTAGCGGTTCACCATCGAGTCCATGTTGCCGGCCGTGATGCCGAAGAACAGCCGGGGGCGGCCGAGCACCTCGAAGGCTGCCCGGGAACTCCAGTCCGGCTGGGCGATGATGCCGACGCGAAAGCCCTGCGCCTCCAGCAGCCGCCCGACGACCGCCATGCCGAAGCTCGGATGATCCACGTAGGCATCGCCCGTGACGATGATGATGTCGCACTCGTCCCAGCCGAGCTCATCCATCTCCGCGCGGGACATGGGCAGCACCGGGGACGGCAGCAGCCGGCTCGCCCAGTACTTGCGGTAGGAGAACAGGTCGGGTGCGGATTCCATGATCAGTGCCTTGCGCCCATCGGTTCAGCGCGGCTCCGTGCCGGGGGTCTTCCGGCGCAGCCGGATGTTCAGCATCTCTACGAACACCGAGAACGCCATGGCGAAATAGATGTAGCCCTTGGGCACATGGGTGCCGAGCCCGTCCGCGATCAGGGCGACGCCCACCACGAGCAGAAAGGACAGGGCCAGCATCTTGATGGTCGGGTTGGCCGAGATGAAGTTGCCGATCATCGAGGCGAACACCATCATCAGGGCCACCGACACCACCACGGCCGCGATCATGATCTCCACCTCGCGCACCATGCCGACGGCGGTGATGATGGAATCCAGCGAGAAGACGAGGTCGATCAGGATGATCTGCACGATGATCGATCCGAAGGTGGCCGCCATCGCCTGCATCGGGCCGCCGGCTGCGCCGCCCTCGAGCAGTTCATGGATTTCGGCGGTGCTCTTCCAGAGCAGGAACAGCCCGCCACAGATCAGGATCAGGTCGCGCCCGGAAATGCCCTTGTCGAACACGGTGAAGAGCGGGGTAGTCATGCCCACGATCCAGGCCAGCAGCAGGAGCAGCGCGATGCGCATGAACATGGCGAGGAACAGCCCGATGCGCCGCGCGATCTCGCGCCGCTCCCTGGGCAGGCGGTCGACCAGGATCGAGATGAAGATGATGTTGTCGATGCCCAGCACCAGCTCCAGCGCGGTGAGGGTCAGGAACGCGATCCAGGCCTGGGGTTGCGAGAGAAGTTCCATTTAATTCATTAACTTGCAGTGTATTCGTGAAACGTTGACTGGCGTGCGGGTGGCGGGGGCGCAGGGTAGCACGGCGGGCTGCCGGCTCAACGGGCGCGCCCGCAGGCCCAGCACACCTCGAACCCGGCCGGGTTCTCTTCCCGGCAGCCGGGGCAGGTCCAGGCCGGGCCTGGTGCGGCGACGGCCTGGAACTCGGTGATCAGGCGGGCGCAGCGGGGCGCCAGCTGGTCGTCCAGCACCCACACCTCCGCATCGATGGCCATGCGCGGATTGAAGGGCAGCACCCCGGGCGTGTCGGCCAGGTGTTCATTCAGCACGATCGCCGGGATCTGCTGCTGCTCGAGCAGCGCGAGGATCTCCCGTGCTTCCCAGACCGAGCTGGCAACATGCACCCGTTTCACAGTGGCCGGCCTCCGATGCACCGGTGCGCAGTTTCCCACAAGGGGGCCCGGTCGATGGCCGGTGCATGCCGGTCCATGGGGCGGACGCGCGATGGTGGTGCCTCCGGGCACCCGCCAGTATCATGCCCCGGGTATCCGGGGCAGGAGTTCCCATGCGGCTCATCGTCGCGATCACGGGCGCCAGCGGCGCCATCTATGGCATCCGCCTGCTGGAGGCGTTGCGCGAAGTGTCCGGCGTCGAGGTGCATCTCGTCATCAGTAATGGCGGCAAGCTCAACATCTCGCTGGAGACCGACTGGGCCCTGAAGGACGTGGAGGCCCTGGCCCACGAGGTGCACAGCGACCAGAACCTGGCCGCCACCATCGCCAGCGGTTCTTTCAGGACGGGCGGCATGATTGTCGCGCCGTGCTCGATGAAGACCCTGTCCGGTATCGTCACCTCCTACGCGGACACGCTGATCGTGCGCGCCGCCGACGTCATCCTCAAGGAGCAGCGCCGGCTGGTGCTGATGCCGCGGGAAACCCCGCTCCACGTGGGCCACTGCCGCCTGTTGCTGCAGGCCGCCGAAATGGGCGCGATCATTGCGCCGCCCATGCCGGGCTTCTACAACGATCCCCGGAGCATCGATGACCTCCTGAACCACAATATCGGGCGTGTCCTCGACCTCTTCGACATCGAAAGCGGCCTGGTGAAGCGCTGGAAGGGCGCGCGTGAGAGCCGCCGCCCGCCCGTGAAACCGAAGAGCTGAGTGCGGTGATGTCCGCACAGCATCTCGACCGGGTGCGCGAACTGCTCGCGGGGCACGGCACCGTCACGCTGGCCACCGTGGCGAACGGCCGCGCGTGGGCGGCCACCGTCTTCTACGCCAGCGATGCCGATCTCAACCTCTACTTCGTCACCGATCTTCGGACGCGCCACGGCCATGCCCTGCGCCAGGATTCCCGGGTTGCTGCCGCCATCGATCGCGATGTGTCCACCTGGGGCGAGGTGATCGGCCTGCAGCTCGAAGGCCGGGCCACGGTGCTCGAGGGCGACGGGCGGGAGCAGGCGCTTGCCACCTACCTCGGCAGGTTTCCCGACGTCCGGCGCCTGTTTGATGCGCCACGGGGCCCCAGCGAGACAGTCATTGCCGACCGTCTCCGGCAGACGCCGTTCTGGCGGCTCACGCCGGACTGGATCCGGCTGATCGACAGCACCCGTGGCTTCGGCTGGAAGTGGGAAACCAAGATAGAGACAGGTGCCGGTACTTCGGTTTCGGAAAACCGGGGCTGACTCTGCTGGGACGAGTATTTTCCGAAACCGAAGTACCGGCACCTAATACTCAGAACCGGTACTGCACCTCGAGTCCCCAGTCGCGGCCCCGCTTCGGGTTGAGGGCAAACATGCGCGGGTCCTTGTCGGTCAGCAGATTGCCGTACTGGTTGACCGGAAAGTTCACGTCCACGCCGCCGAAGTTCACGAACTCGAGGACGGCTACCGGCGTGTCATCGTCCGTCAGGTTGCGCACGTAGCCCGTGACCGTCCAGCCGTCCTTCCGGAATCCGGCCCGCAGGTTGAGGGTCACATCCTCGCCGATCCAGTCGAGGTTGTTGGCTGCCGTATAGCGCCGGGAGTTCCAGGCGAAGTCGGTGTTGATGAAGGCCTCGATACCCGGTCTGACGGGGGCGGTGACCATGCTTCCCAGGATCACCGTGTGGCGCGGTACGTTCGGTGAGCGCTTGTCGTGAATGTCGCCGTTGCCCGTGACCTCGGCGAGCACCGGGTCGCTGCCCTCGATGAACCGCGAGTCGGTGTAGCCGTAGTTGGCGAGCAGCGACAGGCGGTCGTTCACCCTCAGGCTGGTCTCGAGTTCCAGGCCATTCACCTCGGACTTGCCGGCATTGCGGATGATCGAGGTCTGGAGGTAGGTGCCCGTGCTCTGGAGAATGCCCGCAATCGTCCACAGCCCCTGGTTCTCCCAGTCGATATGGTAGACGGCCAGGTTGGTGGTCAGCCGGCCACCGAGCCAGGTCGCCTTGGCGCCGAGTTCGTAGGTCCACTGCTCCTCTTCCTTGACCACGGCCAGCGATTCGCTGACGCAGGGCGTGACCGGCAGCAGGTCCGGTGGCGGCGGTGGCGTGCAGCCTCCGAGGGCCGCGTCGACGGCCTCCGGGGACGTGCCCGACCGGAAGAACTCGGTGTTGAACTCCCCGGGTTTGTTGCCCTTGGCGAAAAGGGCATACAGGGTCAGGTCATCGGTCGGGCGGAAGCGCAGCGTCGTGCGCGGCGTGAAGCTGTCAAAGTCGAGCTTCACGGCCGAAGGCAGCCCGGAACCGCCCAGCGCGCCGCCGCTGAGTTCCTTGCTGTCCTCGGCGTAGCGGCCCTCCAGGGTCAGCGTCCAGCGCTCCGTCAGATCCCAGTCCAGGCTGCCGTAAACGGCCTGATTCGAGAGATCAAGGAAGGTTGCGGGTGGAAAGTCCGTGGTTGTGGCACCGAAACCGAAGACCACGGCCGGGCCGACGAAACTGCGCTGGCGGTTGGTCCGGTCCTGCTCGTACCAGTAGACCCCGAGTGCGCCCCGCAGCGGCCGGTCGGCGGGGGTGTCGATGCGGATCTCGCCCGAGTAGTCCTCGATATCCCGGCGCAGGTCGAAGTGAAAGAGTCCCCAGACGGCCCGGGTTTCCGTGTGGTCCAGGTCAAAGGCCTGCTGGAAGTCATCCCGGCTCCACGATGCGCGTGAGGTCACGGTGAAGCCGCGCACGTCCTGCACATACTCCAGCAGCAGCCGGTTCTGGTCGCGGAAGGTTCCCGGTTCGGTGGGCAGTGCAACGAAGTCGGCGGGGTTTGGTTGTATGTTTGCGAGGATGTAGGTCACGCCCTCGCGCATGTCCGGCAGGTTCATCCGGTTGACCCGTCCCGCGGCGTTCCATTCCCCGCAGTAGTAGCCGGTGCTGGTCGCATACCAGGGCTCGTTCTCGCTGCCGGGCACGGGCACGTAGCAGTTCAGTTCCGTGGCAATCAGCGACGGGAAGTGGCCGTCCTCGCCGCGGGTGTAGCTGTACTTGAGGCTCACCTCGGAATTCTCACCGGGTCGCCATACCAGCTTGCCCAGGACGTCGGTGGTTTCCTCACTGCCGAGGCGGCTGTAGTCGCCCTCGTCCGGCGCGTCGCGCAGGAAAGTGCTGAGGGGCAGCCGGGTATCCGGATCATAGGCGGCCTGACCGGGTGCCAGCTGGTTGTGCCACTGGCCGCCGTACCTGTTCCAGTTCGCGGACAGCACGAAGTAGAGCGAGTCCCCGGCGAGGGGGCCGCTGAGCCACCCGCCCACGTTGTAGTCATCGTGGGTTCCGGCGCGGGTGTTCAGCTCGCCCTGGAAAGTGTCTGTCGGCTTGCGCGTGACATAGTTGATCGCGCCCGCAAAGGTAGCCCGGCCAAACTGGGCAGACTGGGGGCCGCGCAGTACCTCGACCCGCTCCACCGCGCTTGTGGTGGCGGTCGAGATGCTGCCCGACACGAACGTGCCGTCAATGAAGTACGAGGCATTCGGTTCGCCGCGCGTCACGGGAGCGCTCATGCCCCGGATCGTGGGCCGATCGTAATCCCGGCCCGTCTGGGCGAGGGTGCGGAAGCCGACGGTAAAGTTGGCAATGTCGTAGTCGCTGTTCAGGCCGCGACCCTGGAGCTGCTCGGACGTCAGTGCCGCGATTGACAGGGGCACGGTCTGCAGGCTTTCCTCGCGCTTGCGCGCCGTCACCAGGATCTCCTCGGGCGCGCCGGTGTCGGCGGGCGCAGTGACCGGCAGGCACGTCACCAGCAGGGCGCTGGCGATCGCGCCCCTGTATCTTCCCGTCATGGCGTAGTTCCCCTCCCAAAAACAAAGCATCCCCCGATGCACCTCTAGCCGAGCAGCGCCAGCATGGACTCCCTGTACAGCCGTTTGCCGTCCGGGTGGTCGTGATAGATCCGGAGCAGGGGTACGGCGGTGCGCGTCAGCACGCGCAGCGAGTACCGGGCGCTGCCGTTACGCAGGCGACCGGCGTCCGCGGCGCGTTCCAGTGCCCGCTCGATGGCGCCAATGAAGGCGTCATGGTCCGTCTGTACCCGGGCGAAGGAGGCGGCGTCCACGCCGGGAATCGTCAGCAGGGCATGCCGGTGACGCTCCCACAGGTCGGTGTAGAGGTCGACGACGCCCGGCAGGACAGCGGCGGCCGGCCCCTCGCGGAGCCGTTCCAGGCGCTCAGTGCCCTCGGTGAGCACGGGCCTGATCAGGGCGGCAACGAGTTCGCTCTTGTTGGCGACGAAGCTGTAGAAGGTGCCGCGGGATATCCCGGCGGCCAGCAGGATCTGTTCGACGCTGACGGCCGCCACGCCCCGCTCGGCCATCAGGCGCCCGGCGACCGCAAGCAGGCTCTCCAGCGTCTGTTCGCGCCGGTCGGCCACCCGGGGGCGGGTTACCCGGCCGCGCAGTCTTGGCCGGACGGCAGTGTTCCTCTTCACGGCGGGTCCCCGTGAAGGGCCAGGCCGCCCGGCAGGCAGTACCTCGGCACGTGCAGGCACCTCTTGAGAATACTTATACATCACTGTATATAATTTGCCGGCGTCACGCCAGCCACCGGGGATGCGGCCAATGACCACCACAATCGCCAGTGATCTGCCGCAAGGGGGGCCCGCCCCGTCCCGGTTGTGGCGTCCGCCCGTGGTGGGGATCATCACGACGGTGCTCATGCTCCTCGCGATCGGCATCGGCCATGCCGTGATGGTGGCCATAGAAAAGGCGCTGGGGTCCGATAACACCTACTTCGCCTCTATCGGCATAGGATTTCTCGGCATCGTGGGGCTGTGGTACGGGGTCCGGTCGAATAGCGAGAACTTTGCGACCTGGATGGGCTTTGGCGCAGGTCTCGTGGTCTGGATGTCATGGGTCGAGTTCTTCTACATGTACTACGGCCGCGCGAACTTCGGGTTGATGCCGCGCATGGAGAGCCTCGAGGTCACCACCGAGCCCGAGTACCTGATCATGACGGCCACCGTCGGTGTCCTGCTGACGACGTGCGCGTTCTACACCTTCGACAAGGACACGCGGTGCAACATGTTCGTCTGGATCCAGAACCGGCTGGGTCTGCGCAGGGGCCTGGGCCCGAGCACCAAGACGGCGCGGGACCGCAACTACGCCATCATCACCTTCATGGAGACCTTCTACGTCACCTGGTTCGTCTACGCCTGGAACCTGCTGATCTTCGATCCTGCGTTCGTGGGCCGGGGACAGGGGGCGTTCATCGCCGAGGCCGCCACGGTTCTCGTCTCCATTGCCTGGGGAGGCTTCTGCTTCAGTCGACTGATCCGTTACCGGCGGGCGTCGAGCGCGCTGCGCTATGCGATTCCCACAGCCAACATCCTGTGGATCAACGTCGAGATCTTCTCGGGCTGGGGCCTCTTCACCGAGGTGTGGCTTGCGCCGCAGGAGTATATGGCCGAGGTTGGACTCATCCTGCTGGCCTTCTCACTGCTCGCATGGCTCATTCACCGGGCCCCCAAGAAACCTTCAGAGACCGGCGACTGGGTGCCCGGGGGAAAAGCGGCCCCATGAGAAGGCAGTCCCCGGCTCCCCGGACCCACTGTCTTGCTGGCCGCGAACGCCTGCAGCCGGCAGGGCCGGGCTGCACGTCCGTATTCCTGTAGTCATTCCTTCAAAGTGAGGTGAGCTGATGTTCGGTCCGAGTTTCATGGGTGCGCGTGGCGATGCCCTCATCGACATCGGCATGCTGGCCATCGTTGTGGTCGCGCCGGTCCTGATCTGGTCGTGGCGGCTGGCGCGGGGAAAGCAGTGGCAGCAGCACAAGCGCGTGCAGTTGACGCTTGCCTCGGTGCTCGCGGTGGTGGTCCTGCTGTTCGAGATGGATATCAATTCCCAGGGCGGGGTCTTTGCGGTCACGGCCGGCAGTGCCTACGAGGGGACGTTTACGCTCGCATTCTGGGTCTGGACCCATTTTGCCTTTGCCATCAGTTCCACGGTGATCTGGCTGCTCCTGATCATTGCCAGCCTGATCAAGTTTCCCAAGGTGCCCCGGCCGGAGGCCTTTCCGACCCACAAGTATTTCGGCCGTGCCGGCATGATCGCCATGCTGGGTTCCGGCCTGACGGCGATCCCCATGTACATCTACGGTTTCGTGCTTTGAGCGCGGCCACGGCAGCCGTGCGGCGTGAGGCACACCCATGCTGATCAACTTCTGGTATGCGGCAGCCCTCAGCACCGCGTTGCGTGAAAAGCCCGTCAAGGTGCGCATGCTGGGCCAGAATTTCGTGCTCTTCCGGGATGCAGCGGGCCAGGCGCACTGCCTGTCGAACGTCTGCCTGCATCGCTGCGGGTCGCTGGCCGACGGCTGGGTTACCGGGAACCGGGTGGCCTGCCCGTATCACGGCTGGGAGTTCGCGGGCAGCGGCCAGTGCGAGCGGATACCGTCCCTGGGCCCTGGCCAGCCGCCTGTGCCCGGGCGCGTGAAGGTGGACTCCTATCCGGTCACGGAGCGCTACGGCATCGTCTTCGCGTTCCTGGGCGACCTGCCGGAGGCCGAGCGTCCGCCGCTGATGCCGGTGCCGGAGTGGGACCAGCCCGGCTGGCGCTGCAACACGAGTTCCTTCGAGTTCAGGGCAAACTACCGGCGGGTCCTGGAGAATTCACTCGACCCGGCCCATGCGGAGTTCGTGCACGTCGTGGGTCGCAAGGGCAGGGATCCCGCCTATCACATCCCCGATTACGAGATTGTCGAGACGGAATGGGGCGCCGGGATGCAGGTGAGCTTCAAGAGCCAGGCCGGCGGCTTCTGGAAATTCTTCCGCGATACCAGCCGGGAGACCATCGCGGGCACCACCTTCCACGGCCCCTCGCAGTTCATCACCCGCATACACATCGACCGCAAGATGGCCGCTTTCCAGTACTCCTTTGACACCCCGGTGGACCTCTACACCACCCGGGCCTTCCTGGTGAGCGCGCGTAATTTCTTCACGAGCCCGCTGTTCGATCGCATCGCCGACCGGCGCAACACCGCGATCATCGAGGAGGACCGGCGCATCATCGAGTACCTGGAGCCTCCCGCCGCCATGGAGGACTCGACCAGCGACTTCTCCGTGAAGACCGATGCCATCCAGCTCGTCTACCGGCGCCGCATGAAGGAGTGGGCAGGCCGCGGCTGGCGCATCGACACAGACCGGCTGAACGCCCTGCAGACAGGCAGGCAATTGTTCGTTATCCCGAGCCCGGGCCGGCGCGAGTCGCGGGCCTGGCAATTCGACACAGTACCCCTCATGGAGCAGCATTCATGACCAGCAAGACGACAGGCATCGAGACCGTCAAGGGCGACAGCGCGGAAACCGGCCAGCCTAAGTTTGCCGCTGCCCTGAAGCCGGTACCGAAGGAGATCTGCGAGCGCATCTACCGCGGCTGGGACGGCGAGACACTGCCAACCCCGCCACTCGTCTCGACCATGCAGCCCTTCGCGCCGGGCGACATCTTCATGAGCTGCACCTACCTCAACAATCCCCACGACAATCACGCCGGGGTAGGGCGCATCGTGCAGTACGACAGGAACCTGCAGTACAAGGGTGTGCTGTGGATCGGCTTCACCTCCCATCTGATCGTGCACCTGCGCTTTGCGCCGGACGGCACGCTGTGGGGCTGCGACTGCCAGGGGCATCACATCGTGCGTGTCGCGCCCTCCGGGCAGTTGCTGCCCGAGCTGCGTTTTGCCGACGTCGGCCTCGCGAGCCCGTGCTTCATGGCCGACGGCAGCGTGCTGCTGGCCGATTACTTCAAGGGCGACACGCCGCCGCCCGGCACCTGCATCCGGGCGGTCCCAGGCCGCGGCGGGCTGATCGGCGAGGGCAAGCTCTACCGCTTCGACCAGGCCGGCCGGCTGCTGGCCGAGTGGGCGCCGGAGACGGCGCCCGAGCCCTTCGGCTTCAAGGGCATCACCCACATGACGCTCCACCCGTCGCAGGAGTACGTGACCTACACCACCGAAACCGGCAAGCGGGTCATGCGCTTCAATATCCGTACTGGCCGGCAGATGCCCGACCTCAAGGTCTGCCCGGGGGAAACCCGGCCTTTCCAGATGGATCGCATCTGGGCCATTGCCGTGGCCTACCTGCGCGACGGCCGCCTGCTGCTGACACGGGGCGAGACGGTTGAAGTGCTGGACGAGGCCGGCACGGTGCTGCGTGAGTACCGCCTGCCGGACTACGGCTGGGCAATGATCCAGCCCTCACCGGACGAGCGTTCCTTCGTCACCACCAATTTCTTCACCGGGATGATGGCCCGGGTGGACATGGAGTCGGGCCGCATCACCGGCATGATCGACAGCGGGACCGGCGTCAAGGACACCCCGACCGGCGTCGTGCCGCGGCTCGGTCTCGCCGGCGTTGCGGAGTACGGTGGACCGGCCAGCCGGGTGTAGCCGGTGAACGGGAGCAGCAGCTGGCAAGCCCTGGAGCCGCTCCGCGAGGAGCTGGCCCGCCACCCGGTGTACGCCGCGGTCGCCGGTCCACGGCAGCTCCGCGTCTTCATGGCGCACCATGTTTACCCGGTGTGGGACTTCATGTCGCTGGTCAAGTACCTGCAGGGCGTGGTGGCGCCCACCGTCACGCCCTGGGTTCCCCGCGGTGATCCGGCCGTGCGCCGCTTCATCAACGAGATCGTCCTGGAGGAGGAATCCGACGCAGGCCCGCCGGGCGGGAGCGGGGACGGGCAGTTCATCAGCCACTTCGAGCTCTACTGCCAGGCCATGCGGGAGTTCGGCGCCGACCCTGCCCCTGCCCGGTGCTTTGTAGACCTCGCCCGGGAGCAGGGGATCGATGCGGCGCTTGCCGCCGGCGCCGTCCCGGGGCCCGCCCTGGCATTCATGCAGGCTACCTTTGGCTTCATCGCCGGCGGCAAGCCCCACGAGGTCGCTGCGGCATTTTCCCTGGGGCGCGAGCAGGTGATCCCGACGATGTTCCGCGCCCTGCTGGCCCGCATGGGCGTGAGCCAGGGGCAGGCGCCGGCCTTCCACTACTACCTGGAGCGGCACATCCACCTCGACGAGGGCACCCACGCGCCGCTTGCGCTGCGCTTGCTGGAAAACCTGTGTGCGGGCGATCCGGTCCGCATCGCCGAGGCGCAGGCGGCTGCCCGGGTAGCGCTCGAGGCCCGTCTGCGCTTCTGGGATGGCGTGATGGCGGCCATCGGGGCACCGGGCGGCGACTGATTTCCACCGCCTCACGCGTCCTACAGACGTCATGCTGAAAGCGAAGGGCTGGCTGCTGCTCTGCCTGCTCCCCGGTCTCTGGGCCCTGTCCCTCCGGTCGCCCATCCCCGTCGACGAAACCCGCTACCTGACGGTCGCCTGGGAGATGTGGCGCGATCACTCGTATCTCGTTCTGCACCTGAACGGCGAGCCCTACAGCCACAAGCCACCGCTGCTCTTCTGGCTGATCAATGCGGGCTGGCGCGTGACCGGCGTCAGCGACGGATGGCCGCGGATGGTGACCCCGCTGTGCAGCGCGCTGGCCGCAATGCTGACCTTGCGCCTGGCGACGGGCCTGTGGCCCGACAGGCCGGGAGTCGCCCGTGCGGCTCCCTGGATACTGGCCGGCAGCCTGGGGTGGGTGATCTTCGGGCAGATGCTCATGTTCGATATGCTGCTGACCCTGTTCGTGCTCCTCGGTGCGCTGGGCATCTGGCAGGCCACCCGTGCCCCAGGCGCCGGCCCCTGGCTGCTGCTGGCGGTGGGCATCGGTGGTGGGCTGCTGTCCAAGGGGCCGATCATCTTCGTGCACCTGTTGCTGCCGGCCGTGCTGGTGCCGGCCTGGAGCCGCGCGGTGCGCCGGCGCCCCGGTCGCTGGTACCTCAGCCTGTCGCTGGCGGTGGCTGGCGGGCTCGCCATCGCGGCGCTGTGGGCGCTGCCGGCGGCCCGCGCGGGCGGGCCGGACTATGCCAGCGCGATACTCTGGGGGCAGACGGCCGGGCGTATGACGCAGAGCTTTGCCCACGCCCGCGGCGGGTGGTTCTACCTGCTGATCCTGCCGTTGATGGCGCTGCCGTGGGTGGCGTGGCGGCCGGCCTGGCAGCGGCCGGCGGGCGAGGGCCTGGACGAGGGGCTCAGGTTCACGTTCTGGTGGTTCGTGCCGGTATTCGTTGCGCTGTCACTGATCAGCGGCAAGCAGGCGCATTACCTGGTCCCGCTGATGCCGGTGCTGGCCCTGCTGGCCGCCCGGGCAGTCGGCCCGGACCCGCGGGGCGACGGCGTTCCCCGCCTGGCAACGGCCGTCACCGGCCTCTGCCTGCTGGTGGCCACGCCTCTCGCGATTTTCCTGCCGGTCGTCCGCGGTTATGACCTTCAGGCTCCGGCGACGGCCATCGCCGGCTATCAGGCCCGCGGTGCCACCGTGGCCACGCTCGGGGGCTACCGCGGCCAGTTCGGCTACCTGGGCCGCCTCCGGCAGAACCTGGTCGAAGTGCCACCCGCCGACCTGGCAGTCTGGGCGGCCTTGCATCCCGGTGCCGTGCTGGTGGCCTTTCACGCCGAGACCGCGGAGAACGTGCCGGCCGCGCTGCTGGACCGCTACCCCTATCGCTCGGGCTACCTGTATCTCTGGCACCTGGGTGGCGGCACGGCCGGGGCGCCTGATCCAGAAGGGCCCGATTGATTTCTGGCCATCCGGCCGTCCAACGCCGTCCCTGGCATCCGGAGCCACTCGATGCGACCCGCACTCTCCGTCGTCATTCCTCTGCACAACGAGGCGCAGAATGTGCGGCCGGTGGTCGAGGAAACCAGTGCGGCCCTGGCCGGCAAGGTGCACTACGAGATCGTGCTGGTGGATGACGCCAGCACCGATGAGACGGCCACGCGCTGCCGGGAAGTCGCGCGGGATCTTCCGGTCGTCCGCCTGCTCCGCCACCCGAACCGGAGCGGCCAGAGCACGGCGCTGTGGAACGGCGTGGCGGCCGCCCGGGCGCCCTGGGTGGGGCTGCTGGACGGTGACCTGCAGAACGATCCGGCCGACCTGCCGGTCATGCTCGCCCGGCGGGACCGGGAGGCCGATAACCTGCCGCTTGCCATGATCGTTGGCCACCGGATCAACCGGCACGACTCCCTGGTCAGGCGCCTGTCGTCACGGATCGCCAATGGCGTACGCGCACGGATCCTGCACGATGCCACCCCCGACACCGGCTGTGGCATCAAGCTGGTGAGACGGGACGTCTACCGCAGCCTGCCGTACTTCGACCACATGCATCGCTTCCTGCCGGCGCTGGTCCAGCAGGCCGGCGGGCGGGTGTTGTCCGTACCCGTGCGCCACCGGCCGCGGCTGCACGGTGACTCCAAGTACGGGATCAGCAACCGGCTCTGGGTGGGCCTGGTGGACCTGGCCGGCGTCGCGTGGCTCGCCCGGCGTAACCGGCGGGTGGCCTGCAGCGAGGAACTGCTGCACCCCACCGCATCAAGGGTATCGACGCTTGTTCAGCACTGACAGTTTCTGGCTGACCATCGGCCTGCTGGGCCAGGCGCTCTTTTCGGCGCGCTTCTTCGTGCAGTGGCTGGCGAGCGAGAGGGCCCGGGCCAGTATCGTGCCGATGGCCTTCTGGTATTTCAGCGTGCTCGGCGGGGTGGTGCTGCTCGGCTATGCAATCCACCGGGCCGATCCCGTGTTCATCATCGGGCAGGCCACGGGCCTCGTCATCTACTTCAGGAACCTGCACCTGCTGAAACGGCCGGCGGGCGCGGCCACCGGGGATACCGTCCCCGGTGGCCATTCCACAGGCTGATGCCTGTTACTCCCGCGGCGTTTCGGGGCTGACCACGGGTGTCGGCCTTACGCCGGCCAGAGCGTTCTGGCTGTCACCGATGCGCCTGTCGATGTGCCGTCGTGCGATCAGTGACATCCCGCGGGCAAGCTTTCCGGTACTCGCCATCCTGATATTCCGGGCTTCAATCAGGTGGCAGGCGCCCGGCTCCACGATCGTCTCCTGGCCGTCATGAAGGATCTTGAGGGGAACGGCGTCGGGCTCTGCCTTCATGCAGACCCGGTAGGTCTTGAACTCCGGTCCCCGTGACAGCGACTTGGTCTCCCCGTCGTCCACGACAAGAACGCCGTAGCGGGCCAGGAAGCGGTCGGCGGCATCTGCGGCTGCCGGTTGCGGTATTGCAAGGAACGTGGCTGCCAGCGCGAGTACGAAGATTTGTGCGGTTTTCATGTCTCTCACCCCGTTGTTGAGCATTGACCCATCGACCCTGGTATCGCCCGGATCCCCACGCCGGGCGTGGATCGAATGCTGCTCTCCAGGCCCACAGCTGTGTGTCAAGGCGCCGACAGTCCGGCAAGAATCGATCGCGGAAGGGGGCAGGCGGCCGGCTTTTCCATCGCCGGATGTCAAGGTGCCGACATTCGTCCGGGACACCGGATCAACTGAATGTCAGTGATCCGACAAAACCCGCGGCTGTCGCAGTTGTGTCGCGTGGGTGACAGATGTCGCCGGCCACTGCAGACATACTCTGCCCCCGGGTTGATGGGCACGTCGATGAAGTACACAGCGAGAGCGGTGTTTCTCGGCAATGAGATGCTGCAACGTCTGGATGCCGCGGGACTGGAGCGCGTAACCCGCGTTGCCGTGCGCCGCAGCTACGGTCACGGCGAGCAGATATTTGCCGAGGGCGACCCCAGCGATGCGATCTTCGGGGTCATTGCGGGACAGGTGCAGATCACCGCCCGTGCATCCGGCCGCCAGGAGATTTTTCTGGAAATGCGCGGCTCGGGCGACGTCCTGGGTGAGTTATCCGTTATCGACGGCCTGCCCCGCTGCGCCACGGCGGTGGCAGCAGGCACGGTCGAAGTGTTCAGGATATGTCGCGACAGCTTCCTGCACCTGATGGCCGCGGATCCGATGATCCTCGTCGGGCTTCTGGATGTGCTGTGCAGGCGCCAGCGGTTCGTGACCCGGATGATCGTTGACGAGTACTCGCAGGGCAAGATCTCGGCGCGCCTTGCCTGTCGCGTGCTGCGACTCACGGATGAACAGGGCAGTGCGGATCGCCCCCTGCACATCACGCAGTCCGAGCTGGCCAAGTACGTCTTTGTCTCCCGCCAGGTCGTCAACCAGCACCTGAGCGAATGGGAGCGACACGGCTGGGTGTCACTGGCGCGGCGCCACCTGCTCGTTACGGACCGGGAAGCGCTGGCCGAAGTGGCCAGAAACAGTGGGTGCGGCGCCGCTGATCACCCGAAGTCCGGGAACTGCGAATCGGAGTGCCCTGGCGGGTGAGGGCGTTCGGCGGACCGTCGACCCGATTCAGTAGGATTCCCCGCTGGAGTAGGGCGGCAGCGTGCCGATGTGGATGCCGCTGTCCACGATCAGCGTCTCGCCGGTGATCAGGTGGGCGCCCTCGAGGAACCAGACCAGAACTGCGGCGATGTCCTCGGCGGTGGCCACCTTCTTCAGCGGCAACTGGGCCGCGGTGGACTTCAGCATGGCCTCGTACTGTTCGTCGCCCATGCCGCCCTTCAGCCAGCGGGTCTGGATCAGGCCGGGCGCGACCGAGTTGATGTTGATCTCCGGGGCCAGCACGTGGGCCAGCGACCTGGTCATCAGGTTGAGCGCGGCCTTGGATGCGGCGTAGGGAATCGAGGAGCCGATGCCGGTGACGCCGCCGATGGATGAATCATTGACGATGGAACCCTTGCCCTGTTTCTTCATCCAGGGGGTGACCGCGCGGATCATCTGGTAGGCGCCCACCACGTTGACGGCGTAGATATCGAGGAAGTCCTGCTTGCTGACGCCGTCGAGCTTCGGGTAGGGATTGAACTTGGTGCGGGCGGCGTTGTTGATCAGGTAGTCGATGCGCCCCCACTTGTCGGCGGCCGCCTGCGCCATGGCCCGGCACGCATCATCGTCGGAAACATCGGCCTGGAAGACGATGGTGTCCGCGCCCTTCGCGCGGCAGGCGGCGGCCGTCTCTTCCGCCTCGGTCTTGCTGCGCGTGTAGTTGATGACCACGTTGCAGCCGTGCTCGGCCAGCAGGATGGCGGCAGCGGCGCCGACGCCGGTGGCGGAGCCCGTGACGATGGCGACTTTCCTGTTCGTTTGCGGCATGGGTCGTGTTCCTGCTAAGGCGGTGGGTTGCGAGGGCCGTTAGCCTACCGGAAAGTGCCGGCACCCGCCCGTCATGCTATGGTTTGCCGCCTTTCACAGCAGCGATCGATCCGGGAGTCCAGGTCCATGGCGTTCAGGGATATGCGGGAGTTTCTCGCCAAGCTCGATGAGATGGGGCAGCTGAAGCGGGTCAAGACGCCGCTCAATGTCGCCTATGGCAGCAACGAACTACAGGCCCTGATGCGCCTGCTGGCCGAGACCAGTGGCCCGGGCCTGCTGCTGGAGAACCTGGAAGGCTACAACACCCCGGACGTGCCGGTGATCTTCAATCCCTTCGGCACCCGGCAGCGCACCGGCCTGACGATCGGCACCCAGGATCCCATCGAGGCCAAGGTGCGCCACACGGAGATCCTCACCGACCGCTCGCGGTGGATCAAGCCGACGCTGGTGGATCGCGCCAGGGCGCCCTGCAAGGACGTGATCATCCCGCGGGAGCAGGTTTCCATCGACAGGGACATACCGCACGTCTGGCTGGGCAGGGAGGGTGCGTCTTATATATGCGGTGGCGTGGTGGTCACCAAGGACCCGGAAACCGGCGTGCGCAACGTCGGCTGGTACCGGCTGACCAGCCTGTGGAACTGCCAGCACCCGCAGGGCGGCACCTACACCGAGAAAGAGCAGAAGAAGCAGTTGTCCATCTTCGCCTTCTGGAACCCGCCGATGAACCACATCGGGCTGCACCTCGCCAAGGCGCAGCGCCTCGGCAGGCCGCTCGAGATTGCCGTGGCCTGCCAGTGCGATCCGGCCGTGCACATGGCGGCGGCCACGGGCGTACCCTACGGCATGGACGAGTTCGACTACGCGGGCGGCCTGCGGGGCTCCCCGGTGGAACTCGTCAAGTGCGAGACCGTGGACCTCGAGGTTCCTGCCACCGCCGAGTACGTGATCGAGGGCGTGTTCCAGCCCGACGTGCCCCAGCAGATCATCGGCTGGCATTCCAACTCGGTCGGCTACTACGACAAGCACCAGGTCTTCCCGCTGTTCGACGTCACCGCCATCACCCACCGGAAGAACCCGCTCTGGTACGCCACCATCGAGATGATGCCGCCCTTCGACCACAACTACCTGGCGCTGATTCCGGTGGAGGGCGAGATGCTCTCCGACCTGCAGCGCAAGATCCCCGAGGTGAAGGACTGCGTCGTCACGCCCAACATGACCTACGTGGTTCAGCTCAACGTGGACGGTGCGCAGAAGCCCCACCCGGAATTCGGCAAGTACGTGCTGCACGCCCTGTGGGGTGCTGCCGGGCGCTGGCCCCGCACGGCGAAGATGGCCGTGGTGGTGGGTCCCGATGTGAACCCTTACGACCTGTCGGCCATCGAGTGGGCCATCCAGACCCGGGTGCAGCCCTACAGCGACATCATCATCAACCGCTCCGGCCAGGCCTTCGTGCTGGATCCGTCCGCACCGAAGGGCCCCCAGGGCTTTCCCACGGTGGGCGAGCAGATGGGCATAGACGCGACCATCAAGATTCCGGAGCGTTTCACCGAATACGCGGATGTCAGCCAGGCGGATCCGGCGGACGTGGCGCGGCTCGCCGCCAAACTGAAGGGTCTCTGGTAACTCGCGGTGCCCGGCTCGTGCTGACCAGACCAACCCGGGCCTGGTGGCTGCTTGCCGTCCTGCTGCTGACGTCGCCGCGCGCTTCGCTGTTTGCGGAGCAGGCCGACGGCCCGGAGGGAGCGGCCGGCCCCGCCGCAGCGGCGGGCGATCCGCTGCCTGCGATCCCGCCGGAAACGGCTCCCCTGAGCCCGCCGCAGCTCGCGACCCTGGCCGGCTACAGCACCGCACTGCGCCTCAACCTGCAGCGCAATCCCTCGCTGGCGGCGGCCTATCTCGCCTTCTGGAGCGAGGTCGGTGAAGCCGACCGGGCGGCCGGCAGCGTCGAGCAGGTCCCCGCCGGGCGCTTCGACGAGATTGCCGGGCTGACGGGCCGGGTCGCGGCCCGGCTGGCCGGGCGCTACGGTGCCGGGGCGGGCGACTACCGCCTTGCGGATACCGTCACCGTGGCGCTCGCGGCGCTGGCTGACGAGCCGCCCGGAGGGTCGGGCGCGGCGGCCCCGGCGGCAGGTCGCGGCCGGGCCGAGCGCTTCCTGCGCCTGCTTGACGGGGCGGTGGTGCCGCGGGTGCTGGTCAACGGCCGCTATGAGTACGCCGGCAGCCTGCAGGGCCGTGCCGACCTCGGCATCAGTGGCGACCTGTGGATGCGCTGCCGGCGCGCGCCGGCCTGCGTTGCGGCCCACGATGCCCTGTTCGCCGGGGCCATGGGTGGCGCCTCCCTGTCGGCCGACTTCGATGAGCGCGTGGCGAAAGACCGGCGCCTGCGGGAATCGCCCGAACTGCCGGTGCTGCGCCAGGAGCTGGGGCGCGCCACACCGGTTCTCGGTGGCGGTGACGACGGTCAGGGCCTGCGCGCGGCGGCCCGGGCGGCGGCCACAGGTTACTGGCAGTCGCTGGGTGAGCAGCTGGCGCTGCTGCCCGGGTCCCGCGCCGGTGAGGCACCGGCGGCGGCCGTGGCGGAACTGCCGGCACTGCTGACGCTCGGCAGGAGTACCGCCTGGCTCGCCGGTGCCCCGCCGCTCGCAACCTCATTCGGCATCCTCGGCCAGCCGCTCGGCGACTATGCGCGGCTCAGTGCCGGTGGCGGGCGCCTGGCGGGCTTCATGGCGGCAACCACCGGCATTGGCCTGCTGTTTGCGGGCGTCCAGGCCCTGGCGCTGTTCGACGATCCGGCGAGCGGTGCTGCCGGCCAGGCCCCTGCACCGCCGGAGCTCGTCCGGCTCGTCAGCGCGCTGCACGACACGACCTACCGCAACTTCGTCGGCCTGCGAGCCGACAACCTGCTCGCCAGCAACGCGATAGACACCCGCCTCGCGGCGCTCGGCGTGGCGCTGGACGTGGTCAAGGACGACGTCGCGCGCATCGAAAGTGCCCAGCGACGGAAGGTGCGCGCGGATTTCCTCGCGCAGGCCGCCCGGCGGTGGACCGCCTTCGAGGCGGACAACGACCGCTGTTTCAGCCTGCGCAGCCAGGATCCCCGCACCGGCGTGCTGCGCACGGCGGAGTTCCGGCGCTGCGAGGAGCGCTTCCTGCAGGGCGCCGTGCGGCTCGCCCAGTACGCCAACCGGTCCACGGACTACCTGCTGGACGCCCGCTACCTCGAGGCGGCGGATCTGCGCTTTCCCTTCCATCACCATTACCCGCTGCTGCTGACGGGCAGCGGCCTCGACACCAAGGCGGCGCTCGCTCTCGCCGATCCCTTCGAGTGGCAGCAGCATGCCGCGGCCCTGGTGCGGCTCTATCAGGAGAACCCGGCCGGACCCGGCGACCCGCCCCGGCGTGCCGAGGTGTTGCGTACCCTGCGGGCGGCCGGTTCGCGCACGACGGAGGCCCTGACGGGCCTTGCGCTGACGCCGGGCGCGGACGGCCGCCCGGTTTTTCGCGAAGTCCTGCACGCGGCGGCCATCGACGACTACCTGGGCTCGCTCGAGGCGCTCGGCCGCCGGCTCAAGTCCCTGGATGATCCCGACGCAGACCGCTACGGAAAGCGGCTCACCAGAGACCTGCTGCAGCCCCTGCCCGGTGGCCGCAAGCTTGCGGCCATCGAGGCGCTGCTGAGCGGGGCGGCAGGCGGCACGACCGGTCTTCCGCTCTGCGCCGACGCGCCCGATGAGGACTTTCTCCCGGTGGCGGGCGGCCTGCAGGCCGAGGCGCGCCGCTTCTTTGCGAGTCCCGTCACGGAAGCGGAGCTGTCCCGGGCCTGGAACCGGCCGCTGGTGGAGGGGCTGCAGCTGGCCCCGCAGAGTTTTGCCGCGCTCGTGCCGCGGCGCTTCCTGTGGGCGAGCCTCGATGGCCTCGGGAGGCTGGACCTCTGCCTGGCCCGCTTCCGTCCCGTGACGGCGGAGTTCAGCCGGGACGAGGCCGCGGTGCGCAACCACTTCCGCGGCAGCGTGGCCGTCGAGGCCTCGGTCGCCGTGCGCTTTTCCCCGTCGGCCAGCGTGCGCGAGGCGCTCGGGCTCGACCCGGCCGCGCCGCCGGTTGCGGTCGCGCGTTACACGGCCGCCCGGGCCTGCAGCTTCGGCTACCGCAGCGACAACGAAGGCTGCAGCCGGGGCCAGTGCCTGGCGAGCCTGGCGCCGCTGATCTGGTCGGGCGACAGCGGCGAGGACCTGAATGGCGGACGCTGCGGCGGCGAGCCGCTGCCGGTCGTGCTGGCGGCGCAGAACGAGCTCGCCGGGGCCAGCGAGCTGCGGGACCTGGCCGCGGCGCTAGAGCCCCTCTACTGGCAGGGCCGTGCCGCGCGGGTGGCGGCCCTCGGGGCCGACGTCCGGCGCAGCAGCGAGTTCGAGGCGGCCTCGGCCGCCTACCTGCGCTACTTTGCGCTCGCCGGACTGACGCTGGCGACCTATCCCGACGTGACCGAGCCGCTGGCGCCGCTCTTCACGGCGGACGGGCGGCTCGCTCCCCAGGGCTATGTCCGGGCGCTGCTGGACGACCGCCGGGACCCGGCCGCACTCGCCGCCGAACTGGCCGGGGCCCGTGAGCAGGTGCTGGCGGTGGTGGCGGGGCGGGGCAGCGAAGTGGCCCGCGGTGACGGCGTGTACCGCCTCCCGCCGCTGCACGCGCTGCGGGAAACACTGACGCGCATCGACCTGCTGCTGGCTGCCTACCGCGGCGGATCATGAACGGGCCGGGCGTCGTGATCATCACCGGCGCCTCGACCGGGATCGGGGCGGAGCTGGCGCGCCAGCTCGCCGCTCCCGGCGTGAGCCTCGCGCTCGCGGCGCGCAACGTGCCGGCGCTGGAAGCCGTGGCGGCTGACTGCCGTCAGCGGGGCGCGCGCGTGGCCGTGCTGCCCACCGACGTTACCCGCCCGGCCGACTGCGCGCGGCTGGTCAGCGATACGGTGCAGCACTTCGGCCGCATCGACGCGCTGGTGAACAATGCGGGTGCCACCATGTGGGCACGCTTCGAAGACATCCGCGACCCGGCCCAGCTGGAACGGATCATGCAGGTCAACTACATGGGGGCGGTGTACTGCAGCTGGCACGCGCTGCCCCACCTGAAGGCGAGTCGCGGCCGGCTCGTGGGCATCGCGAGCCTGACGGCGCTCACCGGCGTGCCCACGCGCAGCGGCTACGCCGCGTCCAAGCACGCGATGCGGGGCTTCTTCGATTCCCTGCGCATCGAACTGGCGGGCAGCGGCGTGACCGTGACGATGATCTACCCGGGCTTCGTGGCGACCGGCATCCGGGAGAACGCGACCGGGCCGGATGGCAGGCCCGTGCGGGTGGACCCGGTCCGCGAGGAGCACGCCATGCCCGTCGCCACCTGTGCCCGGCTGATCCGGAGGGCCATGGACCGCCGCTCGCGGGAAGTGGTGATGACGGCGCGGGGCAGGGCCGCCCGCTGGCTCAAGCTGATCGCGCCGGGCCTGGTGGACGGCATCGCGCGGCGGGCCGTCGAGCGGGCGCGGTAACCCCGATCCGGGTCCGGCATCCGGTCTGCCATACTCTCCACCCCATGCCGGCAACCCTCACGCAGAAGATCCTCGCCCGTGCCGCCGGCCAGGAGGCCGTGCGGGAGGGCGAGATCGTCACCTGCCGCGTGGACCTCGCCCTGCTGCTGGATTCGGGCGGGCCCCGCCGGATCTGGCCGCGCCTGAAGGAACTCGGCGTCGGCGTCTGGGATCCGGAGCGCATCGTGCTCTGCACGGATCACTTCACGCCGGCGGTGGACGCGGAATCCGCGGCGATCCTGCGGCTTACCCGGGAGTTCGCCGGCCACTTCCGGATCCGACGCTTCTTCGACATGCAGGGTATCGGCCACGTGCTGCTCGCGGAGCAGGGCCTGCTCGAGCCCGGCATGTTTGCCTGCGGCGGGGATTCGCACTCCAGCATGGGCGGCGCCTTCGGCTGCTTCATGGCGGGCTTCGGCGCCATCGAGATGACCGGGGTGGTGGTCACCGGCGAGATCTGGATGCAGGTGCCGGCGACCGTGCGGGTCGACTGGCAGGGCCGCTTTGCACGGGGCGTGGTGGCCAAGGACATCATGCTGTTCCTGTGCCGCACGCTGGGGATGGAGAACGGCGGCCGGGTGATCGAGTACGGCGGTGAGACGGTGCGCGCCATGTCCCTGTCCGAGCGCATGGTGCTGACCAACATGGCAGCCGAGCTCGGCGCGGAGACCGGCATCGTGCCGGCTGACGAAACCACGCTGGCCGCCCTGCGCGCCGCCGGGCGTGTTCCGGCCCCGGATGCCCTCGACTGGCAGGGTGACGCCGACGCGCACTACGCCGCCCGTCATCGCTTCGAGGCGTCCGCACTGTCGCCCCAGGTGGCCGCACCCCATTCGCCGGCCAATTCCGCCGGCGTCGACGAACTGGAGCGCGTGGCCATCGACCAGGCCTACATTGGCGCCTGCGTGGGCGCGAAGCTCAGCGACCTGCAGATGGTGGCGGAGATCCTGCGGGGCCGGACCGTGGCCCGGGGTACGCGGCTGCTGGTCGCCCCGGCCTCCACCGCGGCCATGGCCGCGGCGGCGGCCGACGGCACGCTCGCGACCATCACGGCGGCCGGGGCCTACCTGCTGCCCACCGGCTGCGGCGCCTGCGCCGCGCTGGGCGCGGGGGTACTGGCCGAGGACGAGGTGTGCATCTCCTCCACCAACCGCAATTTCCGCGGGCGGATGGGCGCGAACTCGGCGCAGGTCTATCTCGCTTCACCCTACACGGTGGCGGCCTCGGCGGTCGCGGGGCGGATTGCGGATCCCCGGGAGTTCCTGTCGTGACGCCCATCGAAGGACGGGCCTGGGTGTTTGGCGATGACATCAACACGGACGTCATGGCGCCTGGGCTGTACTTCAAGGCGCCCATGGCCGAGATGGCGCGGCACTGCCTGGAGGCGGTGAACCCGGCCTTTGCGGCTGAAGTGCGGCGGGGGGACATCCTCGTGGCAGGCCGCAACCTGGGCGTGGGTTCCGCCCGGGAGCAGGCGGCCATGGCACTGACCCACCTGGGCGTCGGCGCGGTGCTCGCCCGCTCCTACGGCCGCATCTTCTACCGGAACGCACTCAACTTCGGCCTGCCGGCGCTGACGCTGCCGGATGAGGCCGTGTTCCGTACCGGCGACCGGCTGAGGGTGGACCCGGTGGCCGGCAGGATCGACAACCTGAGCTCCGGGGACGGCTTCACCGTCCCCGGCATTCCCGCGCATCTGATGGCGATGGTCGCGGCCGGCGGGCTGATGCCGTGGCTGCGCCAGCGACTGCAAACGGAGACCCGCTGATGTCACATCTGGCCCGCCTGCGCGAACTGCTGGCCGGCCCGGCCTTCATTGCGCCGGGCTGCTACGACGCCTTTACGGCGCTGCTGGTGGAGCGGGGCGGTTTTTCCTGCGCCTACGTCAGCGGCGCCAGCGTGGCCTTCACGCGACTCGGACGCCCCGACATCGGGCTGACCACGCTCACCGAACTCGCGGAAACCGTGGGCAACATCCGCGACCGCGTCAGCCTGCCGCTGATCGTGGACGGGGACAACGGCTTCGGCAACGCGCTGAACGTGCAGCGCACCGTGCGCCTGCTGGAGAAGGCGGGTGCCTCCGCCATCCAGCTGGAGGACCAGACGCTGCCCAAGCGATGCGGGCACCTGGACGGCAAGACGCTGGTACCGGTGCCGGAGATGGTCGGCAAGCTGCGCGCCGCGCAGGATGCCCGCCGCGATGCGCGCCTTTCGATCGTGGCGCGTACCGATGCGGTGGCCGTCGAGGGCTTCGACGCCGGGCTTGCGCGCGCGCAGGCCTACCTCGAAGCCGGGGCCGACGTGCTGTTCATCGAGGCCCTGACGAGCCGCGAGCAGCTCGCGAGGGCGGGGGAGGCCTTCGGCAGGCGCATCCCCCTGCTCGCCAACATGGTCGAGGGCGGGCGCACGCCGCTGCTCTCCATCGCCGAACTCGGGCAACTGGGCTATCGCCTCGCCATCTACCCGGGCGCCATGGCCCGGGTGGTGGGGCATGCGGCCACGGCGTACCTCGCGACCCTCGCCGCCGACGGCACGACGCGGGGAATGCTGGACCGGATGTGGGATTTCGAGCGTCTCAATGCGGTGATCGGTACGGCCGACATGTTGCAGTCCGGCAGGACCTACGACGGCTGAGCGCCCACTTGTAACTCTTTGTAACGGAGCCGCCGGGAGCACATCCAGTCCGGCCAGGCGCCCGAAATCCACTCCACTGTCGCAATTCTCGCTATCAAGGAGTGGATCATGCGTACCTCTGCAATCCTGAGTGTGTCCCTGGCCGCTGCCCTTCTTGCCGCGGCGCCGGTGCAGGCCAGTGCCGACTGGCAGCCGGTGGCCTACAGCTGCGAAGGGGGTGAGGCACTGACGGTCGCTTTCCGCGCTTCCGGTTCGGCCGTCCAGGTCAGTATCCCGAACCGCAAGACGGTCAAACTCAATTCGCGTCCGGCCAAATCCGGATTCCGCTACGGCGATTCCCGGCACGAGCTGCGGGGCGAGGGTGAGGTCGTGACGCTCAGCATCGACAGCAGGACCCCGCTCCGGTGCACCAGCGAGGACCCGGCCGCTGCCCGGCTTGCCGCCCAGGCGACTCGCTGACGGTCCCCAGTACGCCCGGCGTCGCCCCCCCGGCGCCGGGATTCCAGGGCGCGGTGGTCTCCCCCAGGCCACCGCGCCTTTCTTTTGTGCCGCCCCCGTGCCGTCTGGCCTCCGGTACAATTTGCGCCCCGAATCCGGGCGCAGCGGGACCGTTTGCCAGTGAACAGCCAGGTTTCTCCTGCCGGCGCGTGTCCTGCCGGCCCTCTCGACCCCGACCAGGTCCGCCATTTTCGCCAGCACGGCTTCGTGATCGTGCCCGGCCTGCTGGGTGCGGACGAGATGAGCGATGTCCGCGCCTGGACCGCCGAGCTTCAGTCCTGGCCGGAGACCGCCGGCAAGTGGATGAAGTACTTCGAGAGCGATGCGGCCGGGCGCCGTCTGCTGAACCGCATCGAGGACGTTCTGCCCTTCCACGCGGGCTTCCGGGCGCTGGCGGGCTCTGCGGCGCTGGCCGGGGCCTGCGGCCAGCTTTTTGGCGAACCCGCCGTGCTGTTCAAGGACAAGATCAATTTCAAGCTGGCCGGTGCGGGGGGCTTTGAGCCGCACCAGGACGTGCAGGCGGGCTGGGCGCGCTATGCGCCGCTGCATATCACGGCCCTGGTGACCATCGATGCCAGCAGCCGGGCCAATGGCTGCCTCGAGATGGCGGCCAATTTCCACGGCCAGAAGCTGATCGGTGCCGAGTGGGAACCCCTGACGGCCGCGCAACTGGCGGGCATCGAGTGGGTGGCGGTCGAAGCGGAACCCGGGGATGCCGTGTTCTTCGATTCCTTCGTGCCGCACCGCTCCGGCCCCAACGGCACGGCCGACCAGCGACGGGTGCTCTACTACACCTACAACGCCGCCTCCGCCGGTGACCACCTGCGCCAGTACTACGCGGACAAGCGCCTGAGCTACCCGCCCGACATCGAGCGGGAGCCGGGCCGCGACTACCGGTACCGGGTATGAGCGCGCGTCGGGAAACGGTGTCCGGCGGCCCTGGCAGCCTGCCGCTCAGGAAAACGACCCGCTTTCGCCAGCTGCTGAACAGTCCGGGGCTCGAGTTCCTGCTGGAGGCCCACAACGGCATCACGGCGCGCATCGTCGAGGAAGCGGGTTTTCCGGCGATCTGGGCCGGCGGCCTGTGCCTCTCCGCCCAGTACGGCGTCCGGGATTCCAACGAGGCGAGCTGGACCCAGGTACTGGAGATGCTGGAGTTCATGGCCGATGCCTCCAGCATCCCGATCCTGCTCGATGGCGATACGGGCTACGGCAATTTCAACAACGTGCGCCGGCTGGTGCGCAAGCTCGAGCAGCGGGGCGTGGCGGCCGTCTGCATCGAGGACAAGCTGTTCCCCAAGACCAACAGCTTCATCGACGGCAACCGGCAGCAGCTGGCGGACGTGGACGAGTTCTGCAGCCGCATCAAGGCCGGCAAGGATGCGCAGGCCGACGACGATTTCGTGATCATCACCCGCATCGAGGCCTTCATCGCGGGATGGGGGCTGGACGAGGCGCTGCGGCGGGCCGAGGCCTACCGCGCGGCGGGCTCGGACGGCATCCTGATCCACAGTGCCTTGAGCCGCCCGACCGAGGTGCTGGCCTTCCAGAAGGAGTGGGCGGGTCGCCTGCCGGTGGTGATCGTGCCCACGAAGTATCACGCGACGCCGACCGAGGTGTTCCGCGAAGCGGGCTTTTCGCTGGCCATCTGGGCCAATCACCTGCTGCGCTCGGCGGTCGTCGCCATGCAGGAGACGGCCCGCACCATCGCCCGTGAGCAGAACCTGCGCTCGGTGGAGGACCGGATCGCACCCGTGGCGGAGCTGTTCCGCCTGCAGGGGGCCTCCGAGCTGCAGGCGGCGGAGGAGCGCTACCTGCCACGGCCACAGGAACGGTCCCGGGCGCTCATTCTCGCGGCCTCGCGGGGATCCGCCCTCGGCGAGCTGACCGAGCAGCGGCCGAAGACCATGGTCCGCGTGCGCGGCAAGCCGCTGCTGTCGCACATCGTCTCTGCCTACAACGCGGCCGGCATCAAGCGCATCGGCGTGGTGCGCGGCTACATGGCTGCCGCCGTGGACCTGCCCTCGCTCAGCTACACCGACAACCCCGAGTACGCGGACACGAGCGAACTCGTGTCCCTGGCGCGGGGGCTCGAGGCCGAGGCGGAGAATGGCCTGGATCTCTACGTGTCCTACGGTGACGTGATCTTCAACCGCTATATCCTCGAGGCGCTGGCCGACACCGAGGACGACTTCACGATCATTGCCGACACGGAATGGCAGGAGTCGGTGAACCGCGGCCGGGCAGCGGACTACGTCAGCTGCTCCCAGCCCTACGCGCGGCGCACCTTCTACCAGGCCGTGTACCTGAAGCAGTCGGGCGAGGACCTGGCGGAGGACGCCATTCACGGCGAATGGATGGGCTTCCTGCGGGTGGCGGCCGCCGCCCTGCCGCGGTTCCGGGCGCTGGTCGCGGCGCTCGCTGCCGAGCCTGCAAACCGCCGGGCGAAGCTCCATCAGCTGCTCTCCGAGCTGGTCCGGCGGGGCGAGCGGGTCCGGGTGCTGTACACCACCGGCCACTGGCTGGACGTGGACAGCCTCGAGGACGTGATCGCCGCCGGCAATTTCGCGTGAGGCCGGCGGCGTGATCACGGCCGAGCGCTTCATTACCGCGGCCGGCGCGCGGGGCTTCGGGCTGTACACCGGCGTGCCCTGCTCTTACCTGACGCCCTTCATCAACTACACGACCGGTGCGCAGGGGCTGCGCTACATCGCCGCCGCCAACGAGGGGGATGCGGTGGCCATCGGCGCCGGCGCGGTGCTCGGCGGGCAGCCCTCGGTCGTCATGTTCCAGAACTCGGGCCTGGGCAATGCGGTGAACCCGCTCACCTCGCTGACCCATGTCTTTCGCATTCCGCTGCTGCTGATCGTCACCTGGCGGGGGGAGCCCGGCGGCGCGCCCGATGAACCCCAGCACGACCTGATGGGGGCCATCACGCCGCGCCTGCTCGAGTTGATGGAGATTCCCTGGGAGCTGTTCCCGGACGAGTCCGCGGCGGTGGAGCCGGCGCTGGACCGGGCCATTGCCCGCATGCAGGCCGAAGGCCGCCCCTGTGCCCTGGTCATGCGCAAGGGCAGCGTCGCGCCGGGCGCATCGCCCGCCGCCGGCCGGGTGGCGCCGCCGCCGGTCGTCATCCCGCAGTGTCGACCGGTGGCCACGCTGAGCCGTCAGGCGGCGCTCCGGGCCGTGCGTGACGGGGCGGGACCGGAGGCGGTGCTCGTTGCCACCACCGGCTACACGGGACGCGAGCTGTACGCGCTCGGCGACACGCCGAACCAGCTCTACATGGTGGGTTCCATGGGCTGCGCGTCCAGCCTGGCGCTCGGCCTCGCGCTGGCCCGCCCGGACCGACGGGTCATCGTCGTCGACGGGGACGGTGCGGCCCTGATGCGCCTCGGTGCCCTGACCACCCTCGGCGCGGAGCGGCCGCCGAACCTGCTCCACGTGCTGCTCGACAATGGCCAGCACGAATCCACCGGTGGCCAGGCCACCGTCTCGCCGGGCGTGGATTTCTGCGCGCTCGCCGGCGCTGCCGGCTATCCGGTGGCAACCGCGTCCGGTGACGCGGCCGGCATCGCTGCCGCCGCGGCGGACCAAAGCCCCGGCCTGCGCTTCCTGCACGTGCCCGTGCGCCCCGGCATCCCGGCATCCCTGCCCCGGCCCGAGGCGCGCCCGGACGCCGTGGCGGCGCGCTTCCGCCGCTGGCTGGCCGACTCCCGATGACCGTGCCGGGCGCACCGGGCGGGCGCCGCCTGATACTGCTCAATCCGGGCCCGGTGACGCTCAGCGACCGCGTGCGCGCGGCGCTCGCCGGACCGGACTGGTGTCACCGCGAGCCCGAGTTTGCCGCGCTGGTCCGCGAGATCAACGAGCGGCTCACGCGGGTGCATCCGGCCCTCGCCGGCGGCTACCGGGCCGTCACGCTGGCGGGCTCGGGAACCGCGGCCGTCGAAGCGATGCTGGCCACCTTCGCACCGGCCGATGGCGCGACGCTGGTCGTGGGCAACGGTGTCTACGGCGAGCGCATGGCGCGGATGCTCGAGCTCGCCCGCAAGCCCTTCCGCGTCGCGCGGCACCCCTGGACCGCGGGCCCCGACCTGGCCGCCATCGAGCGGCAGCTCGAGGCGGAGGGTGACATCACGCACCTGGCCCTGGTGCACCACGAAACCACCACGGGCCGGCTGAATCCCGCCGCGGCACTGGGGCACCTGTGCCGCGCACGGGGCATCACTCTGTTGCTGGACGCGGTCAGCAGTTTCGGGGCCGAGGCCATCGAGGGCGACGCCTGGAACCTGGGCGCATTGGCCGGCACGGCCAACAAGTGCCTGCACGGTGCACCGGGCCTGTCATTCGTCGTGGCCCGCGACGCGCTGTGGGCTGCGGACGCCGGAGTGCCCGGCAGCGTCTACCTGGACCTGCGGGCCTACGCCCGCACCCAGCACGCCGACGGCTTTGCGCCGTTCACGCTGCCGGTGCAGATCGCCTTTGCGCTGCGCGAAGCGCTGTGCGAACACGCCGAGGAGGGGGGCAGCGAGGCGCGGCGACAACGCTATGCAGCCCGGGCAGGGCGCATAGCCGGCGTGCTCGGCGCCGCCGGCGTCACCCCGCTGCTCGACCCGGCAGTCTATTCGTCCGTGCTCCGGTCCTGGCGGTTGCCCGTCGGGATCACCTACGCCGCCCTGCACGATGCGCTGAAGGCCGATGGCTTCGTCATTTACGCGGGACAGGGTGACCTCGGCCGCGAGATCTTCCGTATCGCCCACATGGGCGACATCCGTCCGGCCGATCTCGATCGGCTCTGCGCGGCCCTGGCCCGTATCCTCGGGGGGCGGCCGTGACGGCGGCTCCGGAGCCCGTCACCGCGGCCGTCATCCTGGCCGCGGGCCGGGGCACCCGGCTCGCCGGCGAGGTGCAGGACTACCCCAAGGGCTTCCTGCGTCTGGGCAGCCGGCCGATCATCGAGGAGTCCGTCGGGCGGCTCCGGGCGGCCGGCATCCGCGATGTGGTGATCGTCACCGGGCACTGTGCCGGGCACTATGAGGCCTTCGCCCGGGAGCAGGGCGGCCTGGTGCGGACCGTGCACAACCCCCGCTTTGCCGGGTCGGGCAGCATGTACTCCCTGTACTGTGCCCGCGAGTTGGTGACCGGGCCCTTCCTGCTGCTGGAGTCGGACCTGGTCTACGAGCCCCGGGCGCTGACCACACTGCTGGCAGGCCCCGCGGAGGATGCCGTGCTGCTGTCCGGACCCACGGGCGCGGGTGACGAGGTGTATGTGGAAGTGCAGGATGGCGTACTCCTCGGCATGTCGAAGCGCCGGGACGCCCTCGGGCCGGGAGTCGCCGGCGAACTGGTGGGTATCTCGCGGATTTCGCTGCCGCTGTTCCGGCTGATGTGCGGGATCGCCGAGGCGGCCTTTGCGACTTCGCTCAATGTTGACTATGAGACGGACTGCTTGGTGGCCGCCGGCCGGCAGCGGCCGATCGCCTGCCCGGTCATCCCCGATCTGGTCTGGGGCGAGATCGATGATCCCTCCCACCTGGCCCGGGTGCGGGGGCGGATCTATCCGGAAGTGCTGCGCCGCTCCGCGCCCGCCGTTGCAGGGGGTTTCCAATGATGATAAACAGCCGCCCCATGAAACACCTGATGCCATCCGTTCCCCGCCGCGACCTGGTCATGGCCGCGCTGCCCGCCCTGCTCATGCTGGCGCCCGAAGCCCATGCCTACCTGGATCCCAGCACGGGCAGCATGATTCTCTCGGCCATCATCGGCGTGTTCGCGACCATCGGGCTTGCGCTCAAGACCTACTGGTACAAGTTCAAGCGACTGTTCTCCCGGCCGAAGCCCGGCGCGGGTGGCGGGCAGGGGAGTCCGGGCGATGCGCAGTCCGGGACGCCGGCGTCGCCTGACCCGGCGCCGGGCCCGGGGACCCGGGCGCCGTAGCCCCGGCAATGGCCGCCCTCGGCCCCTGCCGGTAGCCGCGGTCCCGTGTCTCACTGGTGGCGGGCCTGGCGCGGTTACAGGGCATTCCGGCAGCTGCCCCGCGCGGAACGCCGCATCGTCTTCCTGTCGGAAAGCGCACAGGACTGGCACCACTTCGCGCCCGTCGTCGAGCACCTCACCGGTGTGCTCGGGGAGACCATCCTGTATGTGGCTTCCGAGCCCTCGGATCCCGGACTCGAAACGGGCAGGGCGCGGGTTCGTCCCTACTTCGTCGGCAACGGGCTCTGGCGCATCTCCTTCTGCCAGTTCCTGGACGCCGATGTCCTGGTGACCCAGATCCTCGATTTCGGCAACCTGGAGCTCAAGCGCTCCGTGCACCCGGTGCACTGCGTCTACATGTTCCACTCCCTGATCAGCACCCACATGGCCGACCGGGCCAACTCCTTCGATAACTACGACACGATCCTGTGTGCGGGCCCGCACCAGATGCGCGAGATCCGCCGGCGGGAGCAGCTCCACGGCCTGCCGGCCAAGCAGCTGCTGCCCCACGGCTACGGGCGGCTGGAAGCGCTGCTGGCCGGGCGGCGGGAGCCGCCACCCATCGCGGCGGATGAGGACATCCATGTGCTGGTTGCGCCGTCGTGGGGCGAGCAGACCATCCTGCCGGTCTGCGGGGCCGAACTGGTCGATACCCTGATGGCGGCGGGCTTCCGGGTAACGCTTCGCCCCCACTTCCAGACCCGCTGGACCACGCCGGAAGTCATTGACCGCATCGTCGCCCGGCACCGGGGTAACCCCCGCTTCCGTCTCGTCGAGCAGATGGGCGAGAGTGACTCCCTGTACGACTCCCACGTGATGATCACGGACTGGTCGGGCGCCGGGCAGGACTACGGCATGGGCCTGGAAAAACCCGTGCTCTACATTGACGTGCCGCCCAAAGCCCGCAACGACAGCTGGCCCGAGCTCGACATGGAGCCCTTCGAGATGTGGGTGCGGGACAGGCTGGGCGCACTGCTTCCGCCCACCGACATTGCCTCGGCCCCCGGGCGCATTCGCGAGCTGCTGGCCGACCCCGCCCGCTTCCAGGCCAATATGGCGAGCCTTCGGCAGGACTGGGTTTATAACCTCGGGCAGAGCGGTCCTGCCGGGGCAGAAGCCATTGCCCGGATCGCGCGGGAAGCCGCCGCCGCACGGGCGGCGGGTGGCGACGGACCCCAAAAGGGTTAAATGCCAGCCGGAACATTGGCTTAGGTTGTAATCCAAAAAAAGCCTGTCAGAATGACCGGCAGGCGCTTGAGGGGGTTGCTGACAGGATGGATCACCGCCTGACCCTGACCGGGTTGCAGGATTCGGCGGGCTCGCGGACCGCGGGCGGCCTCGATGTCGTCTATACCAAGCTCGCGGTAGACCTCCAGAACCTGAGCAGCGCCAGTGCCGATTCCGTCATCGCCGATGCGCTCGAGACACTGCGCGAGGCCACGGCCTGTGATGCCGTCGCCGTGGGCCTGCTCAATGCCGGCGGCATGCGCATCGAGCGGGTGCTCTCTGCCCGCAGCCCCTTTGCCCTGTGCAACCCCGAGGTCCTGACGGGCCTCAGCCTCGACGAATTGCCCTGGTTTGCCGCGCGCCTCAGCCACCTGCGCCTGCACGGCATCGGCAGTACCGATAGCCCGCACGGCAGCCAGGTACCTGACGCAGCCCGCCTCACCGCCATCGGCTGTGGCGCCGCCCTGCTGATCGGGTTCGACATCCACGGACAGCGTGCCGGCTTCCTCGGCCTGTTCTTCGGCCAGCCCCAGCCCGCCTGGGGCGTGGAGCACACCCTGCTGCTCAAGCTGCTCGGCTCCAGCCTGGCCTCGGGTCTCGAGCGCATCCGCACCATCAGCAGTCTCGGCGAGATCACCGAGCGCGAGCGGCTGCTGGAGCGCATCGCCAGCGACGGGATCTGGGACTTCGACGTGCTCAACAACCGGGTCGAGTACTCCACGCGGTGGAAAGCCATGCTGGGCTACGACGACGACGACCTGGCGCGGACGGCGCCGGACTGGCGGCGCATCGTGCACATCGATGACTACGCGGGCCTGCAGGCGGCCCTGCGTGCCCACCTCGAAGGCCGCACCGAGATCTTCGAGAGTACCCACCGGATGCGGCGGCGGGACGGCGAGTGGCGCTGGGTAACGTCGCGGGCCAAGGCGCTGTATGACGGGCATGGCCGGCTGCGGCGCCTGCTGGGCGTGGAAACCGACATCACCGAACAGAAAGTCTACGAGGAGGCGCTGTTCCGCGAGAAGGAGAGCGCACAGATCACGCTGCAGTCCATCGGCGACGGCGTGGTCACCACGGATCACCAGGGCAACGTGGAATACGTGAACCCGGTTGCCGAGGAACTGACCGGCTGGAAGCTCGACGACGCCGGCGGACGGCACGTGGACGAGATTTTCCGCGGCTTTCACGAGGAAACCTGCGAGCCGCTCGAAAACCCGGTGATGAGCGCCATCAAGCGCAACCGCTCGGTGAAGTCGGTGCGGCCTTCCCTGCTGATCCGGCGCGACGGCAACGAGCTGTACATCGAGAGTACCGCGTCCCCGATTCGCAATGACCGCGGGGACGTCACCGGCGCCGTGCTGGTCTTTCACGACGTCAGTGAATCCCGGGAGCTGAACCGCCGGCTGTCCTACCACGCGAGCCACGACCTGCTGACCGGCCTCGTCAATCGCCGGGAGTTCGAGAGCCGTCTGGAACGCTGCCTGAAGAGCGCCAAGGCCCGGGAAACCGCCTACGCGCTGCTGTACCTCGACCTGGACCAGTTCAAGATCATCAATGACTCCTGCGGCCACGGCGCCGGGGACACGCTGCTGACGCAGCTTGGCGCCCTGCTGAAGGGCAAGATCCGGTGGCGCGACACCCTGGCGCGCCTCGGCGGAGACGAGTTCGGCCTGCTGCTGGAAGCCTGCAGCACGGAAGAGGCGCTGCGCACTGCGGAAATGATCCGGGACGCGATCCGCGAGTTCCGCTTTGCCTGGGATGAGCGCAGTTTCCGGCTGAGCGTGAGCATCGGGGTGGTGCCGATCACCGGCGACAGTGACAACGTGGCCACGCTGATCACGGCCGGCGACAGCGCCTGCCAGGCCGCCAAGGAGGCGGGGCGCAATCGCATCCATACCTACAAGCAGAACGACATCGACCTGATGCGCCGCCGGCGCGAGATGCAGTGGGCCGCGCGCATCAACAATGCGCTCGAGGAGGACCGCTTCGAGCTCTATCGTATGACGATCCAGCCGCTGCAGGTGGAGGAGGGCGGCTCGCACTACGAGATCCTGCTCCGCATGCGGGATGAAGCCGGGGGGCTCGTTTCCCCCGACCTGTTCATTGCGGCCGCCGAGCGTTATGGCCTGATCTCGAACATCGACCGGTGGGTGGTGGAGCACGCGTTCCGCTGGCTGGTTTCAGAGGCCGATGAGCGCGAGCGCCTGGCGCTGTGCTCGATCAACCTCTCCGGAGCGAGCCTGGCCGACAACGAATTCCTGCCCTTCGTCATCCGCCAGTTCCAGCGCAGCGGCCTCGACGCCACCCGGATCTGCTTCGAGATCACCGAGACGGCAGCCATTGCAAGCTTTGCCCAGGCCAGCCGCTTCATCAACGCCCTGAAGGAACTGGGCTGCAGGTTCGCGCTGGACGACTTCGGCACAGGCTTGTCGTCCTTCGGCTACCTGAAGCATTTCCCGGTGGACTTTCTCAAGATCGACGGCAGCTTCGTGAAGGAGATCCTGCATGACCCGATCGACCGGGAGATGGTGCGGTCCATCACCGAGATCGGGCACCTGACGGGCAAGAAGGTGATTGCCGAGTGGGCGGAGAACCAGGAAATCATCACCATGCTCCGCGGCATGGGGATCGACTACGCGCAGGGCTACGGCGTGTCGGAGCCCACGCGCGTGGTCATGGCCGCCGCTGTCAATTCATGAAGGGACCCCCGGTCAGCGGATGAGTGAAATTCTCGGCGGCCTGAGCCGTTTCTCCGACTTCATCTGGGGCGGCGTCTGGGGCGATGTGCGTGTCCTCCCGGTCGGCATCGTCACCATTGCGCTGCTGGGCACGGGCCTGTGGTTCATGCTGGCCCTGCGTTTCCGGCCGCTGCGCCGTCTGATTCCCGCTTTCGGCGAGGTCTGGCGCGGCCGCAAAGGCAGCGGCGAGGGCGAGATCTCGCCCTGGCAGGCGCTCTCCACGGCCCTGTCGGGACAGGTCGGGACCGGCAACCTGGCGGGCGTTGCCACGGCCATTACGCTCGGCGGTCCGGGCGCCGTGTTCTGGATGTGGGTCACCGCCATCCTCGGCATGGCGGCCGCCTTCGCCGAGAGTTCACTGGCGGTGCGCTACCGCGAGAAGCATCGCGACGGGCACTTCCACGGCGGGCCCATGTACTACATCCGGAACGGCCTGGGCCGCTCCTGGGGCGGGCTGGCCGTGCTCTTCTGCCTCGGCACCTGCGCCTCGGGCTTCATCACGGGCAACATGGTCCAGGCCAATTCGGTGACCCAGTCGGTCGTCGAAGCGGGCCGCAGCCTGGGCGTTGCAGTGCCGGGATGGTCAATAGGCCTCGCCATCGCGGCGCTGACCTTCGCCGTGATCATCGGCGGCATCCGCTCCATTGGTGCGTTTGCGGGCCGGATCGTCCCGGGCATGGCACTCGGCTATGTGGTGGCGGCGCTGGTCGTGCTCGTGCTCAATGTCGAACACGTGGGCGATGCCTTTGCCCTGATCTTCAGGTCCGCCTTCGGGCTGGAGCAGGCCACCGGCGGCGTCGCCGGCTACGGCGTGCTTGCCGCCGTGCGCGCCGGCGTTGCCCGCGGGCTGTTTTCGAACGAGGCCGGCCAGGGCTCGGCGCCCATCGCCCACGCGGCCGCCCGGACCGAAAGCCCGGTGCGCCAGGGCGAGATCGCGATGCTCGGCGTGTTCATAGACACCATCGTGATCTGCACGATGACCGCCCTCGTGATCCTGGTCGTGGAGGGCAACTATGCGTCCGCCGGTGGCACGGAGACGGTGGCCTACGCCTGGCAGTCCACCGATCTGCAGGCCTCGGCGATCACGACGGCCGCTTATGCGGCCGGTATCCCGGGCGGCCAGTGGATCGTGCTCGTCGCGCAGTTCTTCTTCGCTTTCACCACCATCCTCGGCTGGTCCTACTACGGCGAGCAGGCCGTGGGCTACCTGTTCGGCGACCGGGCGGCGGTGCCCTTCCGCTACCTGTGGGTGGCGGTGGTGTTCTTCGGCGCCCAGGTCGTGGATGTGCCGAACCTCTGGCTGCTCGCGGATCTCGGCAATGCGGTGATGCTGTTCCCGAACGTCGTCGCCATCCTGGCCCTGTCGGGTGTGGTGTTCGCCATGGTCCGGGAAGCCGACCGGGCCCGTCCGGGAGGCTGACGCGCCGGGGAGCACGCACACCGGCAACGGGAGGACAGCATGGATACCCGCGCTTATCCGGGCTTCGAGGACTTCTACCCCGACTACCTGCGGGCACACCGCAACCGGAGCAACCGGCGCCTGCATTTCATCGGCACGACCCTGGTGCTCCTCCTTCTGCCGGTCCTGCTGTGGCTCGAGGCCTGGCCCTGGCTGTGGGTGCTGCCGGTGGCCGGCTACGGGCCCGCGTGGCTCGGTCATGCGGTGTTCGAGAAGAACCGCCCCGCCACCTTCCGTCATCCGTGGCTCAGCCTGCGCGGTGACCTGCGGATGTACCGGGAGATCTGGCTCGGCCGGATCCCCTTCTAGCGCCTCGCGCGGATCCCGGGCTAACCCTCTTGCCGCTACCGCGGAGTACCGGGCTTTGCCGCTGCACGAGGAACGCCCGCGCTCCGCTGACCTCAGCGCGAGTTTCCGCAAGGGAACGACCGGCTCCGCTAGGCCGTCACGGACTTCGACCGGTCGCGGGCCCGCTGGAGCAGCGTGCGCAGCAGGCGACGAAGGTTGTCGCGCACGACCTCGGGCTCGCCGAGGGCCGGCAGCACGTCGGCGACGGCTTCCAGCGTCGATACCCAGCCCTTGCGCGGCTCCTGCCGCAGTCTGCCGTACAGGGACGGCTCGCGGGGGTTGAGCAGCACGCGGGGCAGGCGCAGCAGCCACGGATTCCGCCACCAGAGCGTCTTGGCCTGGCTCCACGTGCCGTCGAGCAGGATGATCCCGGCGAGGCCGGGCCGCCGCAGGTCCCGGAGCCTCCCGGTGCGCTCCATGACCACCACGTTGGCCCCGCGCGCCTCTTCGGGCAGCTCGGCCGGCGGCTTGGCCACGGCAAGTACGGCCCAGCGGCTCCGGTCGGCACCCGTCTCCCCGATGGCGGCGTCCAGCGAGGGCCATGACAGTCCGATACGGATCTCCGCACCGGGCAGCGTAAGGGCCACCAGGCGGGCCGTGCCCAGTACCTCGTCCTGCTCGCGGGGGTGCTGGAGGATGATGACCCGCAGCCTCGTGTCTACCGGCTCGACCCGGTCGCAGATGCACAGCCCCGCAGGCTTGCCGCACGCGGGGCAGGGCAGCGCCTCGGTCACGACTGGAACCGGAAGCGCATGGAGAGGTCGATGGCGCGCACGTTCTTGGTGAGCGCGCCGATGGATATGAAGTCCACGCCGGTTTCGGCCACGGAACGCAGGGTGTCGATGCTGATGCCGCCGGAAGCCTCCAGCGTGGTGCCGGGCGAGACGCGGTCGCGCAGGGCAACGGCTGCCCGCAGGCCGTCGTGGCTGAAATTGTCGAGCAGCAGCCGGTCGGCGCCCGCTGCCAGGGCCTCCTCCGACTGGGTGAGGGTCTCGACCTCGACTTCGAGCAGCACGGTGACGCCCTGCTCGCGGGCCCGGCGTACGGCGGCCGTGATGCCGCCTGCCGCCACGATGTGGTTCTCCTTGATCAGGATCCCGTCGTAGAGACCGACGCGGTGATTGGTGCCGCCACCGGCCTGCACGGCGTACTTCTGTGCGAGGCGCAGGCCCGGGATCGTCTTGCGGGTATCGAGGATCCGGGCGCCGGTTCCGGCGACTGCGGCCACGCAGGCCCGCGTGGCCGTCGCGATCGCCGAGAGCAGCTGCAGGAAATTGAGCGCCGTCCGCTCGCCCGTCAGCAGAGCCCGCGCCGGGCCTGTGATCCCACACAGGCAATCACCGGACTTTGCCCAACCCCCTTCATCGACGTGCCAGTCGAGGCGAACCCGCGGATCCAGCTGGCGGAAGACCTCGCTGGCCCAGGCCTGTCCGCAGATCACGGCATTCTCCCGGGTGATGACCGTGGCGGTGGCCTGCCGGGCTTCGGGCACCAGGCCGGCCGTCAGGTCGCCGGTGCCGATGTCTTCGGCCAGCGCCGCGCGGACCGTTGCCTCGACGTGCGCGAGAAGCGCCGGGGCCATGGGCCCCGGGGACATGCGCGGCTGCATGTCCGGCCTGCCGCCGGTCTAGAAGGGCAGGCCGTGCGACTGGCCGCCCATGGCCATCAGCATCGGGATGGACAGCACGAAGTTCACGCGCGAGGCCAGTGTCGCCGTGCTGCGGGCCGCCGCCTTCTGCTCGTCCGTGGCCTGGACGACGCCAATCACCTTCTTCTGGTTTGGCCAGATGACCAGCCAGACATTGAGGAACATGATGATGCCGAGCCAGGCGCCGATGCCGATGGTTTCGAAGCCGCTGCGGAACATCAGGCCCTTCATCAGGCCGCCGCCGCCGTAGGTGAACTCCATCAGGAATACGCCGCTGATCACGGTCACCACGGCCCCCCAGCGGAACCAGAGCAGCGCCCGCGGCGCAATGTACTTGACGATGCCCGCGTTGCCCGGGCCGCCCTTGTCCGCAAGGCCGGCGGCGAGGCCGGGAATCTGCACGACGTTGAAGTAGTAGAGCAGGCCGATCCAGAACACGCCGGAGACAATGTGCAGCCAGCGGTCGACGCTCGCCAGCGCGGCGCTCACGCTGCCGGCGCTGCCGGGCAGCAGCAGGCTCATGATCACCATCAGGATGATGCCCGTAATGAGTGCGCTGCTCACCGTCTTGAGTGGATTCATGGTGCTGTTTCCGTCCTGTTGGGTGGGGTATGCGGAAGGGGCAGGATAGCCGAATCGTAGAGGGGTTTGAACCGGTTGACGATGATGCAGAAGAGATCGGCGGTCCTCTCGGCATCATAGGCCGCGGAGTGGGCGGCTGCGGAATCCCAGTGCATGCCGGCTGCCAGGGTCGCCTGTGCCAGCACCGTCTGGCCGAAGGCCACGCCGCACAGGGTGGCGGTATCCAGCACGCTGAAGGGGTGAAAGGGGCTGCGCTTGATCTGCGTGCGGGCAATGGCCTCGTTGAGAAAGCCGAGGTCGAAATGCGCATTGTGGGCGACGAGGATGGCCCGCTTGCAGCCTGCCTCCTTCACGGCCTGGCGCACGGGCCTGAAGATGCCCTGCAGGGCGTCGCGCTCGGGAAGCGCCTGCCGCAGCGGGTTCCAGGGCTGGATGCCGGTCACCTGCAGGGCCGCCGGTTCCAGGTTGGCGCCTTCATAAGGCCACACCGGGAAGGCAATGGTCTCGCCGCGGCGCAGGATGCCGTCTTCATCCATGGTGAGCAGCACGGCGGCAATCTCCAGCAGCGCGTCGGTGCGCGCGTTGAAGCCGCCGGTTTCAAGGTCCATGACGACGGGCAGGAAGCCCCTGAAACGCCTGCTCATCGGCGAGAGGACAGCCGGGACCCCGGCTTCGGCGACCTCCGGAAAGATGCCGGTCATCCGGCGAGGCGGCGCAGGTCGACGGCGTGATCGAGGAGCAGGGCGAGCGCGTAGCGCAACCCGAAGCCGGTGAAGCCGCCGGGCATCTGGCCGAGGCCGTCCTTGCGCATGACGGCGCCCAGATCCATGTGTATCCAGGGGATGGCGTCCGGCACGAAACGCTGCAGGAAGCGGGCAGCGAGGATGTGATCGGCCTCGCCGGCCGTAGCGCACTGGGCCACGTCGGCCACTTTCGACTTGAGGTCGTCGTCGAAATCCTCGTCGTTGGGAAAGGGCCAGACCCGTTCGCCACAGTCCCGCCCGGCCCGCACGAGGAGATCGTTCAGCGTTTCCCGGTTGGTGAACACGCCGCTGTAGCGCTCCGAGAGGGCGTGGACGCACGCCCCGGTCAGGGTGGCAAAGTCGAGGATCAGGGCCGGTTTCCGGGTGGCGGCAAGCGCGAGCGTGTCGGCCAGGACCATGCGGCCTTCGGCGTCGGTGTGCACGATCTCGATGGTGACGCCGTTGCTGGCCGCGACCACGTCGCGCTGCTTGTAGGCCGTGGGGCCCGTCCGGTTCTCGGTGATGGCGAGCCAGCAGTCCACGGCCAGCGGGGCCCTGAGCGCCGTCAGGCTGCGGAGCAGGGCGAGTGCCACCGCACTGCCCGACATGTCCATGTGCATGTCGAGCATGTGCACCGACGGTTTCAGGTTGGTGCCGCCGGTGTCGAAGAGGATGCCCTTGCCGACCAGGGCCACGTCGGGGCCCGCACCGGACCGGGGCCCGCCCTTCGGCCGGTAGCAGAGGTGGGCGATCCCGGCGAGATCCCGCGTGGCGTTGCCCTGCGAGACGGCCAGGAAGGCGCCCGCATTGCGGCGGGCAAGTTCCGTCTCGTCGAGCCAGCTGAAGCTCCAGCCCTGCTCCCGGGCCAGTCTTTCGAGCAGTTCCCGGTAGGCGCCGGCAGACAGCTTGTTGGCCGGCAGTGCGGTGAGCCAGCGCACCAGGTTGGCGCCGTCCAGTTCGACCAGTGTGCGCTCGAGGTCGATGTGCTGCGCGTGGCCGAACACATGCACGCTCTTCAGTGCAGGGGGCTTTGCGCCCTTCTGGAAGGACGGCAGGCCAAAGGCCCGGGCACCGATCGCGAGCAGGAGCGCCCGGGTGACCCGCGCGGCGTCGTCGGTCGGGAAACCGTGGACCAGGATGCCGAGCGAGCGGGGTTCGTGCGCGAGGGCATCGGCCACCACGTCACCGGCAAAGCGGAGCAGCCTGAAACTCGACGGCAGCGCGCCCTTGCTGCCCCGGGCCGCCGCTGGCATCAGTCCCAGGGTTACGGCCGGACCGGCGGCGAGGCCGCCGCGCAGGGCGCGTCCGGGACCCGACTTGCCGAGACGTTTCACCACCGCCCGCAACGACGTGAGGCCGGCAAACTCGCGCCACAGCGAATCCGGTACGCGCGCCGGACTGATGACGACGAGATGATCAACGGCGCGCAGCGCCGCCCGCGTGGGCCGCCCGGCGATCTGCACCACCCGGAAGCGCGACGCCGGGGGCAGCAACCCGTCGCCGGTTCTTTGCTTGACCTGTTTTGGCGAAACGCCGATCATTCGCGACTGTCGTCCTGCTTGTCCCGTGCTGTCGCCAGCAGCGATGGCCGCAGTATAGGGCAAGTCGTTCAGTCCCAGCGGAGACGTCGTGGTCGATCAGCTTCCCCCGGGAGGGCAATTCGAGGATGTAGATCCCGATGAAACCCGCGAGTGGGTCGAGTCCATCGACTCGGTACTGCGCACGACCGGTGCCGAGCGGGCCCAGTTCCTGCTCAACCAGATGGTCGATCACGCGCGACGCTCCGGTGCCTACCTGCCTTTCCGGCCCAATACCGCCTACCTGAACACCATTCCGCTCTGGCTCCAGCCCCAGTACCCGGGCAACCGCGCCATCGAGCGTCGCCTCGAGGCCTACATTCGCTGGAATGCGATGGCGATGGTCGTCCAGGCCAACCGCCGCAGCACCGAGTACGGCGGGCACATTGCGAGCTACGCCTCGGCCGCGGTGCTCTACGAAGTCGGCTTCAATCACTTTTGGCGGGCTGCCAGCGAGAAACACGGCGGCGACCTCGTCTACATGCAGGGCCACTCGGCCCCCGGCATCTATGCCCGGGCTTTCCTCGAGGGCCGCCTCACCACCGAGAACCTGGACCATTTCCGCCAGGAGGTGGTCGGCCGTGGCAAGGGGCTCTCGTCGTACCCGCACCCGTGGCTGATGCCCGACTTCTGGCAGTTCCCCACCGTCTCGATGGGCCTCGGGCCGATGATGGCGATCTACCAGGCGCGCTTCCTGAAGTACCTCGAGCACCGGGGCATCCAGCAGAGCGGCGATCGCAAGGTCTGGTGCTTCCTGGGCGACGGCGAGATGGACGAGCCCGAGTCCATGGGCGCCATCACGATGCCGGTCCGGGAAAAGCTCGACAACCTGATCTTCGTCATCAACTGCAACCTGCAGCGCCTCGACGGCCCCGTGCGGGGCAACGGCAAGATCATCCAGGAACTCGAGGCGGCATTCCGCGGCGCCGGCTGGGCCGTGATCAAGGTGCTGTGGGGCTACCGCTGGGATCCGCTGCTCGCGCAGGATCACCTCGGCCTGCTTCGCCGCCGGATGGAAGAATGCGTTGACGGCGAATACCAGAACTTCAAGGCCATGGGTGGCGCCTACGTCCGCGAGCACTTCTTCGGCAAGTACCCCGAGCTCAAGGCCATGGTCGCCAACATGTCCGACGAGGACGTGTACCGGCTGAACCGCGGCGGCCTCGATGCCATCAAGGTCCATGCGGCCTACGACCGGGCCATGAATCAGGACGGCCGGCCGGTGGTCATCCTGGCCAAGACCGTCAAGGGCTACGGCCTGGGCGAGGCGGGCGAGGGGCGCATGACCGCCCACCAGGCCAAGAAGCTCGATGTCGACGATCTGAAGGCATTCCGGGACCGCTTCAACATCCCCATATCCGACGAGGACATCGAGGGCCTGCCCTACTACCGGCCCGCTCCGGACAGCGAGGAGTTGCGCTACCTGCAGGAGCGGCGCAGCGCACTGGGCGGCTACCTGCCGGCGCGCAAGGGACGGATTGCGCCGCTGACCGTGCCGGGCCTCGACGCCTTCCGGACGCAGCTCGAGGGTTCCGGCGAGCGCACGGCCTCCACCACGATGGTCTTCGTGCGCATTCTGACGTCCCTGGTTCGAGATCCGAACATCGGCCGGAACATCGTGCCGATCGTTCCCGACGAGGCGCGCACCTTCGGCATGGAGGGCATGTTCCGCCAGATCGGCATCTACTCGTCGGTGGGCCAGCTCTACACGCCCCAGGACTCCGGGCAGCTGATGTACTACCGCGAGGACCAGCAGGGGCAGATCCTCGAGGAAGGCATCAACGAAGCCGGCGCCTTCTGCTCCTGGCTGGCGGCGGCGACGTCCTACGCCAACAACGGCGTGTACATGGTGCCCTTCTACATCTTCTATTCGATGTTCGGCTTCCAGCGCATCGGCGACTTCATCTGGGCCGGCGGCGACCTGCAGGCCAAGGGTTTCCTGATGGGGGCCACGGCGGGCCGCACGACGCTGGCGGGCGAGGGGCTGCAGCACCAGGACGGGCACAGCCTGCTGGCCGCCTCCACGGTGCCGAACTGCGTGGCCTACGATCCGGCCTACGGTTATGAGCTTGCCGTCATCATCCAGGACGGCCTGCGCCGCATGTACGCGGAGCAGGAGCGCATCTTCTATTACATCACCGTGATGAACGAGAATTACGCGCAGCCCGCCATGCCCGAGGACGTGGCCGAAGGCATCCTGCGCGGCATGTACCGGTTGCGCGCGGGCGGCCGCGGCAAGGTGCGTGTGCAGCTGCTGGGTTCCGGCACGATCCTGCAGGAAGTCCTGGCGGCCGCCGACATGCTGGAGAAGGACTACGAGGTGCCGGCCGACGTGTGGAGCGTGACGAGCTACAGCGAGCTGCGGCGCGACGGGCTGGACGGCGAGCGCTGGAACCTGCTGCATCCGGACGAGCCGCCGCGCAGCGGCTACGTCGCACAGGCGTTCGCCGGGCTCGAGGGTCCGTTCATCGCGGCCACCGACTATATGCGCATCGTCGCCGACCAGATCAGGCCCTGGGTGCCGGGCCGCTACGCGGTGCTCGGCACCGACGGCTATGGCCGCAGCGATTCGCGCGCGGCGCTGCGCGACTTCTTCGAGGTGGACCGGCGCTACATCGTGCTGGCCGCCCTCAAGGCCCTCGCCGACGAGGGCTCCGTGGACAGGAACACCGTGTCGCGGGCCATTACCGCGCTGGGCATCGACGCCGCCCGGCCCAATCCCGTCACCGTCTGAGCCAGAGGCACCCGGAAAACAGTCATGGCGCGTCTGGAAGTACGGGTACCCGATCTGGGTGACTTCAGGAACGTCGAGATCGTCGAGGTCACGGTCAGGGCCGGCGATACCGTGCGCGCCGAGCAGCCGCTGATCACCCTCGAGACCGACAAGGCCGCCATGGAGGTGCCGTCGCCGGCGGCCGGTAAGGTGACCGAGCTGAAAGTGGCCCAGGGCGGCCGGGTATCCGCCGGCGATCTCGTGCTGTTGCTCGATGTGGACGAGGCCGCGCTTCCGGCAACGGCCGCGCCGGCGGCGGCGCCTTCACCGCCGCCAGCCCCGACACCGGCCCTCGCTTCCGCGCCCGCTGCCCCCGCCGTGCCGCCGTCGCGGCCGGCGCCTGCCGCGGTCGCGGGCGGGCTGCCGCCTGTCGACGAGGCGGGCTTTGCCCGTGCCCACGCCAGCCCCTCGGTGCGCAAGTTTGCCCGGGAACTGGGCGTCGACCTCGGCCGGGTGCGCGGCTCGGGCCAGAAGGGTCGCGTGCTGGTCGACGACGTCAAGGCCTTCGTCAAGTCGCTGCTGACCGGCGCCGCGAGCCAGGGCCCGGCCCTGCCGAAAGTGCCCGTCGTCGACTTCGGCAAGTTCGGCCCGGTGGAAACCGCGCCGCTCTCCCGGGTGCGCAGGATCTCGGGGCCCCGGCTGCAGGCCGCGTGGCTCAACATTCCCCACGTCACCCAGTGTGACGAGGGCGACATCACCGACCTCGAGGCGCGGCGGCAGAAGCTGAAGGAGGCCGGCGTCAGGGTCACGCCGCTCGCCTTCTTCATCCGGGCTGCCGTGCTCGCCCTGAAGGAATTTCCCGACTTCAACAGCTCGCTCACCGAGGACGGCACGGCCCTCGTCCACAAGAAGTACTGGCACATCGGCTTTGCGGCCGACACGCCCCAGGGTCTCGTGGTGCCGGTGATCCGCGACGCTGACCAGAAGGACGTCTTCGGCATCGCGCGCGAGCTGGCCGCGCTCAGCGAGAAGGCGCGGGCGGGCAAGCTGACCGCGGCGGAGATGCAGGGCGGCACCTTCACGATATCGAGCCTGGGCGGCATTGGCGGCTCCTTCTTCACGCCGATCATCAATGCCCCGGAAGTGGCGATCCTCGGCGTGGGCCGCGCGCAGATGAAGCCCGTGTGGCAGGCGCGCAAGTTCGCGCCGAGGCTGATGGTGCCCCTGTCGCTGTCCTACGATCACCGGGTGATCGACGGCGCGACCGGTGCCCGTTTTTCCACGTTCTTCGTCGGCCTGCTGGCTGATGTGGACCGGCTGCTCCAGGCCTGATGCCGATGACCCTGCGCGAGGTCACCGTGCCGGACCTGGGCGACTTCAGCGACGTCGAGATCATCGAGGTCCACGTGCAGCCCGGCGCCAGCATCCCGGCCGAGGCCCCGCTGGTCACGCTGGAGACGGACAAGGCGGCCATGGAGGTGCCGGCGCCGTCTGCCGGCACCGTTCGTGAGCTGCTGGTCAAAAAGGGCGACAAGGTATCGGCAGGCCGCCTGATCCTGCGCATGGAGGTGGCCGGCGACGACGCGCCGCCCGCCGCAGCCGTCGCCAGCCCCGCGCCGCCGGCGACAGCGCCGGAAGTGCCCCCGGTACCGGTACCGGTACCGGTGACGGGTGGCGCGGCTGAGGCCGCACCGCCGGGACAGGCACCCGCCGCCAGCGCGGCCGCCGCGGGTGCGGTCTACTCGGGGCCGGTGGACCTCGAGACCGACCTGCTCGTGCTCGGTGCCGGGCCCGGCGGCTACCCGGCGGCCTTCCGGGCCGCCGACCTCGGGCTTGGCGTGACGCTGGTCGAGCGCTGGGCGACGCTGGGCGGCGTGTGCCTCAACGTGGGCTGCATCCCGTCCAAGGCGCTGCTCCACGCGGCCAAAGTGATTGACGACGCGGCCGCGATGGCCGCATGCGGTGTCAGCTTCGGCCCCCCGCAGATCAACCTCGACCAGCTGCGCGGCTGGAAGGACAAGGTCGTCGGTCGCCTCACCGGCGGGCTCGCCACGCTCGCGAAGCAGCGCAAGGTGAACGTCATCCGCGGCACGGGCCAGTTCCTGTCGGCACATCACCTGGAGGTGACGGACGGCGGCGAGCGCCGCGTGATCGCCTTCCGCCGCTGCATCATCGCGGCCGGGTCAGAGCCGGTGCGGCTGCCGGGGCTGCCCGACGATCCGCGCATCCTCGATTCCACCGGGGCGCTGGAGCTGCGCGCGGTGCCTGCAAAGCTGCTGGTCGTGGGTGGCGGGATCATCGGCCTCGAGATGGCGACCGTCTACGAGGCGCTCGGCTCTGAAGTCTCCGTCGTCGAGCTGACCGACGCGCTGATGCCCGGCACCGATCCCGATCTCGTGCGCCCCCTGCAGAAGCGCATCGGCCGCCGCTATGCCCGGATCATGACCGGCACGAGGGTGACGGGCATCGAGCCGTTGACGGAGGGCCTGCGGGTCAGCTTCGACGGCAAAACCACCGGCACGGAGACCTATGACGCGGTGCTCCTGTCGGTGGGCCGCACGCCGAACGGCAGGCGCATCGGTGCCGACAGGGCGGGAGTCACCGTGGACGAGCGCGGCTTCATCCCGGTGGACCGGCAGATGCGCACCAACGTGCCTCACATCCATGCGGTCGGCGACATCGTCGGCCAGCCCATGCTGGCCCACAAGGCCAACCACGAGGGTCGCGTGGCGGCCGAGGTCGTGGCCGGGCTCAAGGTGGCCTTCGACGCCCGGGTGATCCCTTCGGTGGCCTACACCGACCCGGAGATCGCCTGGGTCGGCGTGACCGAGGCGGAGGCCAGGGCGCGCGGCCTGAAATACGGCAAGGGGCAGTTCCCGTGGGCCGCCAGCGGCCGGTCCCTGGGGCAGAACCGCGACGAGGGCATGACCAAGCTGCTCTTCGACGAAGACACCCACCGCGTCATCGGTGGCGGCATCGTCGGTCCGAACGCCGGTGAACTGATTGCCGAGGTGGCACTGGCCATCGAGACCGGCTGTGACGCGGCCGACATCGGCCTCACCATTCACCCCCATCCGACGCTGTCCGAGACCGTCGCCTTTGCCGCCGAGGCCTACGAGGGCACGCTGGTCGACCTGTACCTGCCGCGCAGGAAGTAGCCGCTGCCCTCCGGCCCCGCGATGCCGTTCCGGTGGCGACCGGATCAGCCGGTGTTGCGCAGTCCCGCGGCGATCCCGTTGATGGACAGGTGGATGCCACGGCGCAGCCGGTCAATGTCCCTGGCCGGCTTGCCGCCGCGGCCGGCCTGCCGGCGATAGCGGCGCAGCAGTTCGATCTGCAGGTGATGGAGCGGATCGATGTAGGGGAATCGATGCTCGATGGACCGGGCGAGCGCCGGATTGTCGCTGAGGCGGCGCCGGTGGCCCGTGATCAGCGTCAGCGCGCGGCTGGTGGCCAGCCACTCCCTGCGGATCATCCGGTAGACGCTCCGCCCGCCGGCGCTTGCCGGCACCAGGTCCGCATAGCGGGCCGCGATCCCGAGGTCGGTCTTGGCCAGCACCATGTCCAGGTTGGACAGCAGGGCGCTGAAGAAGGGCCATTCCCGCGCCATCCGCCGGAGCAGGGCCACCCGGCCGCGCCGCCCTGCGCCCTTGCCCAGCCAGGACGCAACCGCGCTGCCAAAACCGAACCAGCCGGGCAGGCCGACCCGGCTCTGGCCCCAGGAGAAGCTCCACGGGATGGCGCGCAGGTCTTCGATCGGCAGCGGTCCCTTGCCGTGAGGCCGCCGTGACGGGGGTCGCGAGCCGATGTTGAGGGCAGCAATCTCGCCGATCGGCGTGGCGGCGTGGAAGTAGGCGAGGAAACCGGGTGTCCCGTAGACGAGCCGCCGGTAGCTCCCGTAACTCGCGGCGCTGAGGGCCTCGGCCGTGGCGAGGAAATCCCGCGGCACCCGTCGTCGTCCCCGGAGCAGGGTCGCCTCCAGCGTGGCGGCCACCAGGGTTTCCAGGTTGCGGCGACCGATCCCGGGGTTCGCGTACTTCGAGCCGATCACCTCGCCCTGTTCCGTGAGGCGCAGCTGGCCGTTCACGGTGCCGGGCGGCTGCGCCAGGATGGCCTCGTAGGCGGGGCCGCCACCCCGGCCCACCGTTCCGCCGCGGCCGTGGAAGAGCCGGAGCGTCAGTCCGTGAGCGGCCGCCAGCGGGGCAAACCACCGGGAGAGGGCGACTTCGGCCCGGTACAGCTCCCAGTTGCTGGTGAAAAACCCCCCGTCCTTGTTGCTGTCGCTGTAGCCCAGCATCACCTCCTGCTCGCCACCGCTGCGCCCGATCATGGCGAGGACGCCGGGTATGGCGTAGAGCGCCTGCATGATGTCCGGTGCCCGGCGCAGGTCGCCGATGGTCTCGAAGAGCGGCACCACGACCAGGTCAGCTACCGCATCCGTGTCGAGCGTGCCGCGCAGGAGGCCGGTCTCCTTCTGCAGGAGCAGCACCTCGAGCAGGTCGCTGACTTCCTCGGTGTGGGACACGATCGTGTGCCGGACTGCCCGGGGGCCGAGCCGCGCCCGCGCCTCGCGCGCCAGTTCGAAGATCGCGAGCTCGTCCCGCGCGTGCGCCGTATAGCGGGCCCCCGGCACCCGCAGGGGCCGCACGTCGTTCAGCAGGGTCACGAGCAGGCGCTGCCGGGCCGGTTCATCGAGCGTGCCGTAGTCGGCGGCCACACGGGCCACCCGCAGCAGTTCGGCAATCACGGCCTCGTGCCGGTCCGAGTTCTGGCGCAGATCGATGGTCGCCAGGTGAAAGCCGAATACCTGCACCGCCCGCTGCAGCGGCGCGAGCCGGGGCGTAATCAGGGCGGCCGCGCGGTGACTGCGCAGTGAATCCGCGATGACGGCGAGGTCGGCCTCGAACCCGCCGGCAGTGGGGTAGGGCTCGGCGGTACCGACGGGATGCAGCCCCGCGGTGGCGCCGGCCAGGCCGGACAGCGTGGCGGCCAGGCGCGCGTAGATGCCCGTCAGTGCCCGGCGGTAGGGCTCATCCTCGCGGTGGGGGTTGCGGTCGGGTGAGCGGGCGGCGAGCCTCGAGAGCGCGGGCGTCACCGGCGCGAGCAGCGACGACATGGACAGTTCGGCGCCCAGCGCATGCACCTCCTGCAGATAGTGGCGCAGGGCCACTTCGGTCTGGCTGGCCAGCGCCCGGCGGAGCGAGTCGCCCGTGACGTTGGGATTGCCGTCGCGGTCGCCGCCGATCCAGCCGCCCATGCGCAGGAAGGGGGCGACTGGCTGTCCCGGCAGGGCCTGCTCCAGATCCCGGTAGAGGCGGGGGATCTCAGCCAGGAATGTGCTGTGGTAGTAACTGAGCGCGTTCTCGGTCTCGTCCGCCACCGTCAGGGTCCGGGTGCGCAGCATCCGGGTCTGCCAGAGCTGCGTGATGCGCGCGCGGATCAGCGCCTCGTTGGCTGTCCGGTCCTGATCGGTCAGAAGCCCGTCCCGCGCGGCCAGAAGGCCGGCCACGGCCCGCTCCGCATCGAGGATGCTCTTGCGCTGCACCTCCGTGGGGTGGGCGGTGAGCACCGGAGAGACGTGGGCCCGGGCGAGGGTTGCGGCAATGCGCCCGGTCCCGATGCCGGCACGCCGCAGGTGGGCCATGGTCCGGGGCAGCGAGCCGTTCTGGTGGTGCCCCGCCTGTTCATGGAGGAGGCGACGGCGCAGGTAGTGGCGGTCCTCGGCGATGTTGGCGAGGTGGGAGAAGTAGCTGAAGGCGCGGATCACGCTCACGGCCTCGTCCAGGCTGAGGCCGCGCAGCAGGCGATCGAGGCGCGCCCCGGCGCGCGCGTCGGCCTTGAGCCGGTAGCCGACCGACAGCTTTCGGATCCGCTCCACGACGGCGTAGGTCCCGGGGCCGTCCTGCTCGCGGATCACCTCACCGAGGAGCCGCCCGAGGAAGCGGATGTCCTCGATCAGCGGCCGGTTCTTGGCGATGGCGAGCGTCTTGCCCCTGCTTCCCATGCCGGCATCCTAAAGCACGGCGCACCGGCGTGGCGCGCCGGTGCGCCGGGCGCAGCCGGTTTTTTCCACCGCGCCCGATGGCCCGGCGCAGCCGGGCGACGGCCCTCCTCAGCCGGTGGCGGACTGCCGGATAACGTCCTTCGCGGGCAGCAGCGGGACGGCGTCCAGCGGGAAGTTGCCGGACTCGCGGCGCGCCGGGCTCGGGATCGCATAGCCGACCCGGCCCTTGTCCGCCTGGACCCTCCGCGTGTCGATGCGCCAGCCCCGGTCCTCCCAGTCGCGGATGTACTGCCGGAAGGCAGCGATCTGCGCATCGGCGGGCACGAAGACCTCTTTGGTCATGTTGTCGGGAAAGATCATGGGATCCACCGCCTCGATCACTCCCTTGTCCTCGTCGGCGACGAACAGGTTCCGCTTGTTGAAGGATTCATCGAACATCGGGTCGATGACGATGGTGCGTACGCTCACCAGGTGCTTGGCCACGTGGAACTCGTCCTCGGGCGTCTCCCACATGTACTGGCAGACCTCGTCCTTCTCGCTGAACCTGAGCCGGGTGATCGTGCAGTTGGCGCCGTAGAAGGAACTCCAGGCGGTAACGGTGTTGGCGGTGGGCTTGACGCCGGAAATGTCGGCATTGCCGAGTTCCGGCCGGGTCGGCAGCGCGACGGTCCGCAACTGGGCCATCATCGTCGTGCCCCAGGGTTCGCGCTGTACCTCGAGGTCACGCGGGATCAGATACTCTTCGTCCGTGCCCGCGAACTTCATCCCGGTGTGGACGAACTCGGCGTGGGCGGGGTCGAGGCCGGCCTCCATGGAGCGTTCCCAGTTGGCCGTCCATTTGTACTCGAGGTTGATGCAGCGCCAGCCCGCCTTGCCCCACTCCGGGATCTCGAGCAGCGGCGGCCTCTCGGCCTCCGGCAGGTCGCCCAGGAACACGAACACGAGCCCGTACTTCTCCTGCGTCGGGTAGCCGTCAAGACGGGCCCGGGCCGGGATCTTTCCGGCCACGCCCAGAGACGGGATGCGCGTGCAGGCCCCGTCGCCATTGAACTGCCAGCCGTGATAGGGGCATTCGATGCAGTCGCCCTTCACGCGGCCGCCGGACAGCGAGGCGCAGCGGTGGATGCAGATGTCACTGACGCACCGGGCGACGCCGGCGCTGTCCCGGTACAGCGCGAAGTTCTGCCCGAGCATGCGCACCTTGAGGGGCTTGTCGGCGCTGATATCCTTGCCCGGCGCAGCCGCGTACCAGAAATTGATGAACACCGTTGATCCTCCCGTGAAATGTATTAGTAGTAATACAGGAGGCCAAGCTAGCATCTGCTCCGCAGCCTTCAAGTAGGTAGTTGTCCCTACGCTCCACAGCAGGAAGCGCGCCATGTCATCATCTGCCGCCATGAGCCCGATGCAGACGGTTAAGAAGTCCCGGCAGGCGCCCGGGCGACGACGGGTGGGTGCCCCGGCCGACCGCACGGTCGTGCCGCTCTACCATCAGGTCTATGTCGTGCTGAGGGAGAAGATCCGCGCCGGCCGGTTCGACGCTGCGCAGCCGCTGCCCGGTGAGCACCAGCTGGCAGCGGAGTTCGGTGTTTCCCGCGTCACCATCCGGCGCACGCTGCAGACGCTGGAGCTGGACGGACTCATCGAGCGCCGGCCGGGCGTCGGCACCTTTGCCGTGCCGCATCCCGTCGAGTTTCGCGACCGCTACAACATCGGCGGCCTCGTGCAGAGGGACGGTCGTGACGAGGCGTCGGCGCAATCCCGCAACCTCTGCATCGCCCGTATCCCGCCCCCGGCGCACGTCGCCCGCCGTCTGGGCAGTGACGCAGAGGTATTGCTCATCCAGCGCCTGCGGCACATCGGTGACGAGCCGTTCACGCTGCTCTCGGTTTACCTGCCCCACCGGGTTGCCGACCGGGTCAGCCAGAAGGCGCTGCAGGGCCTCGCCGTGGTGAGCGCCATCGAGCAGGCCGGTTTCTACCTGGCGCGCACCGAGCAGGCCATCAGCGCCCGGGCCGCCGACGAGCAGGCGGCACGTGAGCTCCGCCTGCCGATCGGCGCGCCGCTGATCTTCATGACGAGCCTCTTTTCGGACCGGGCAGACCGGCCGCTCGCCCTGCTCGAGGCGCTGTACCGGCCCGACCTGTACGAGTACCGGACCACGATGGTGCGCCGGGGCCGGGGTGGCGCCGCCCGCTGGCGGCCCCTGCTCTGAGCGGGGCAGGCGCCCTATACTTGAAGGCCTGATGCTGTCCTTCCTGCCCCCGATGCTGCGCGCGCTGATCGCGATCGCGGCGCTGGTCATCAACACGCTGTTCTGGTGTTCGCTGCTCTTCGTGCTCGCAATCGTGCGGCTGCTGCTGCCGTTCAGGGCCGTCCGGCGCACGCTCGATCCGGTGCTGAACGGTATTGCGAACAGCTGGGTCAGCTGCAACTCCGCGTGGATGCGGCTGACGCAACCCACCGTCTGGGATGTGCAGGGACTTTCGCAGTTCAGTTACCGCGGCTGGTACATGGTCAACTGCAATCACCAGTCCTGGGTGGATATCTTCGTTCTCCAGCATGTCTTCAACGGCCGGATCCCGCTGCTCAAGTTCTTTCTCAAGCAGCAGCTGATCTACGTCCCCGTCATGGGGCTAGCCTGGTGGGCGCTCGACTTTCCGTTCATGCGGCGGCACTCGCCCCAGGTGCTGCGCAGGCACCCCGAGAAGCGCCTCGAGGACCTGGAGAGCGCCCGGCGGGCCTGCGAGAAGTTCGCGCTGGTGCCGACCAGCGTGATGAACTTCGTCGAAGGCACGCGTTTCACGCCCGCCAAGCACGCCGTGCAGAACCCGCCCTACCGCCACCTCCTGAACCCGAAGGCCGGGGGCCTCGCGCTGGCGCTGCACGCGCTCGGCCACCGCTTCGACTCGCTGATCGACGTGACCATCGTCTACCCCGGTGGGGCGCCCACCTTCTGGCAGTTCCTCCGCGGTGACGTGCAGAAGGTCGTGGTGCGCGTCGAGCGGCTGCCGGTGCCGGCCGAGTTCAGCAGCGGCGACTACGCCGGTGACCCGAAGGTACGCAAGGAGGTGCAGCGCTGGCTGCACGGGCAGTGGCTGCGCAAGGACGAGTTGATCGGACAGCTGCTCCGGTCGTCCGGGACAGACTGAGCAGTGCGCGCCTGCGGGGTTGCGCCTCCACCCCTCGTTGTGTAGCCTCCGGAAAAAGCACCGCGGGAAGGTGGGATCCGGCGGCAGACTGTTCTGATTTCTCTCGGTCAGGGTCTGCGCATGAGAACAGGAAAAGCAGCCCGCGCCCGCCTTTGTCGCATTGCATCGCTGTTGATGCTGGTCATCGGGGCGCTTCCGGGCCTGGCCGTGGGCCAGGTGTCGGTCACGACCATCGCGGACATCCCCGTGGACCAGGCCGACTGCGTGACGCCGGGCTCCGATACCTGCACGCTGCGCGCCGCGCTCGTCCGCGTCGCGCAGGTCAATCCGCGCCGCATCGTCTTCAACCTGCCGGGACCAGGGCCCCACGTCATTCGCGTCGATCCGGTTCTCGGGTCGCTGCTGTGGACCGCGGGTGGCGAACTCGACGGCCTGAGCCAGCAGGGTGCTGCGCGTCGCGTCGGTTCCGACCCGGCAAACCCGGTGGACTACGTGCTCCAGGTCGGCATCGCGGCGCCGCCGTTCCAGACCGTCAACGGACCCCTGCTGATCATGCGGGGGCAGAGTCCGCTGCTGAAGGGCATTGCGTTCTTCGACCACGAGGGCGTCGCCGTGCGCCTGGAGGACGGGAGCATCCAGCAGAGCTTCTTCAACACGCTGAACGGTACCGACCCGGGCCCGCGCCTGCTCACGACCGGCGTGCAGTACGTGGCGACCAATGCCGGCTCCAGCGCGGGCGTTTATTCCTCGCTGTTCATGGGTCCCGGCCGGGGGATCGAGCTGCTCGACGCCCGGTCCGCCGGCAGCCAGGCCATCGCGCAACCCGTCATCGGCGAGAGCTACTTCGGCACCGACCGCACGGGACTGCTCGCGAGGCCGGTCGAGTACGGCGTGCTGGCGGCCATCGACGCCGCTCCGCCGGTGATCTTCGGCCGCCTCAGGCCCGTCGAGGCGGTGGTGCGGGACAGCCTGTTCCATACGGCCGGGCGCAACGCGATACGCCTGCGCGGGGTGCGGCCGTTGCTCTCGGGAATCTTCGTCGGTTATGACGCCGCCGGCGCGCGGGTCACCGCCACGCCGCCCGCGACCCAGGGCGCGGGCGTCCTGATCGAAGGGCCGAACCACGCCGAGGACGGTGACGGCGGCAGGATCGACTACCCAAAGATCTTCGGCCAGCGCGGGGCGGGCATCCTGCTCGACGACACGCAGGGCCCGGTCACCAACGTCGGCCTCCTGCTGGCAGCGGCCAACGTACGCTCTTCGCTGTTCGGCAACGGCGGGCTCGGCATCAGCCTGAACCCCGCGGCGCCCGGCACGCCGACGCCCAACGATACCGGCGATGCCGACGACGGTCCAAACGGGCGCCAGAACCACCCCGTCATCACGGGGGTGCGCCGGATCCTCGACGCCTTCGACGACGAGCGCATCGCCGTCGACCTGACTTTGCAGTCCCGGCCCGACCGGGCCTACGAGCTCGAGTTCTTCGCCAACTCGCAGTGCGATCCCAGCGGCCACGGCGAGGGCGAGGTTGTGCTCGCCAACGAATTCGCGGAGAACGGCGGGCAGATCGTGACGGACGCCAGTGGCAACTTCAGCGGCACGGTCACGCTGAACACCGGGGTCAATACGCTGCTCGAACGCCTGGACGGCCGGCCGTTCGTCACGGCACTGGCGCGGGACGCGTCGGATGTCACGACCGGCGAGGGGAGCAACACCTCGGAATTCTCGCCGTGCTTCGATGCCAGCAGCCTCGACCCGCCGGGGCAGCAGCTCGGCTTCGAGCAGCGCGAATACACGTTCACCGAGGGCCAGACCGCGTCCGTGCGCGTGCAGCGCACGGGCGGCACTGACGGCGAGGTGCGCGTGCTGTTCGGGACCACCGACGGCACGGCGCTTGCCGGCCGCGACTACGAATCAGCGAGCGCCAATCTGGTGTTCCCCAACGGCATCAACGGCGTCGGCGTGCAGGTCCCGCTGCGTGCCGACGACGCGGTCCCCCAGCCGACGCGCGAGTTCTTCGTCACCCTGAGCATTCCGACCGGCGGCACCGGCGGCGCGAACATCGACCCCTTCCGGGCCACCGCGACGGTCCGCATCGTCGACGACGACATCAGCTACCAGGTCACCGACTCGGTCGGCGCCGCGTCCGATCTGGAGATGGACTTCGGCGCCGTGGAGTACGGCGACCAGGCCGAGGGCACGGTGACGATCCTCAACAACGGCGCGCAGATCATCGCCTTCGACTCGATCGGGCTGGCAGGCGTGCCTGCCGACGAGCGTTTCCGGGAGGTGGACCGGAGCTGCGGGTCGTTCCTCGATCCGGGTGCGTCGTGCACCGTCACGATCCGCTTTGCTCCCGGGAGCCTCCCCGGTGCGACGCCGATGAACCGGCAGGGCCAGCTGGTGATCGTGCCGACGACCGGGGCACCCCGCGCCGTGACGGTCAGCGGCGTGGCACCGCCGCGCGCGAGCCTGAGTTTGGACTTCGTCGACGTGGAGCCGGTCAACCCGCAGCCGGGGGCATCGGTCTCGTTCAGGATTTCCGCGCGCAATGGCGGGCCGGCGGATGCCGCGTCGAGCGTGGTCACGATCCCGCTGCCGACGGGCCTGGCGCTGTCGTCCGGCTCGCCGGCTCCCAGCCAGGGGCAGGTCAGTAGCGATGGCGGCACGATCACCTGGGAGGTCGGGAGCCTGGCCCCCGGCACGAGTGCGACGCTGCAGTGGTCGGCTGCGGTCGGCGGGGCGGTCGCGCTCGGTACAGTACTGAGCGTGACCGGCGTGATAGAGCTCACCGATCCGCGACGCTTCGATCCGAATCCACAATGGAACACCGATAGTACCGCGCTGACCGTGGGCACTGCAGCGGCGGACCTGGCGGTCGTTGCCGTGCAGGCGGCACAACAGCAAGTCGTGATTGCCAATTTGTGCCGCGGCTTTGACAGTGTTGGTGACTGCGAGTCACCCAGGAATGCCATCGACTACAGGTCACTCGAAGTCTCCATCAGGAATTTCGGGCCCGATGATCCCGAAGGCCCGGTATTCATCCGCGTCACCTCGAGCCTGTGTTTTGATGCGCCAATCTGGAGCAAGCAGACTGGCGAGAGCTACTACCGCGCCCGCTGTGCCGAAGCGTCGCCATTCCTGATTCCGGTGGATGCGGGCGAGCTGGGACCGGACGCCGTCCTGAACAGGCGCCTGACGTTCTGGTCCCCTTCGGGCCCGGTCGGGGCGGAGACCGTGCTCGTTGAGGTTGTGCACGAGACCTTTGACCCCGCCACGTCGAACAACGCCTTCATCTCCGATCCCATTGTGGTCCTCACGCGACCCAGCACCTCGGGGATTGCATGCTTCATTGCCACGGCCGCCTACGGCTCCTGGCTCGACCCGCACGTCGTCACGCTGCGCGCCTTCCGCGACCGCTGGCTCCTGACGAACCCGGCGGGCCGCGCCTTCGTCGACTGGTACTACCGGGTGTCCCCGCCGTTCGCCGACTGGATCGCCGGCCGCGAGTGGGCCCGCGAAGCGGTGCGCGGGATCCTGGCGCCGGTGGTGCTGGTCATCGAGCAGCCGGTACCCGTCGGGGTCGTGCTGGTACTTTGCCTCGGCTGCCTGATTGTCCGGCGCAAGCGGCGAGGGGCCGGGTTCCGGTAGCGGCTACCCCGGGTCACGGTGAGTCGCCCGGATTGCTACCATGCGCGCATGCGCACAGCCGTGACTGCCGCTTCGGGCCGCCTGGGCCACGCCATCCTCCGGCAGCTGCCGGAGGAGATCCCGGTCACCGACATCGTGGCCGTGGCCCGCGACCCGGCGCGGGTCCGCGTCGACGGCATCGAAAAGCGCGCCGGTGACTACGCCGACCCGGCGCAGATGACGGCGGCGCTGCGGGGCATCCACACGCTCATCATGATCTCGGCCCCGGTGGCCGGCGGCAGTGACCGGGTGGGCCTGCACCGGAACGTGATCGATGCAGCCCGCCGGGCGGGCGTGGTGCGGCTGATGTACACCAGCGTCATCGGCAACGGCCTCGAGGCGGACACCTGGTTCGGCCCGACCCAGCAGGCCAACCGGCAGACCGAGGCGGACCTCCGGGATTCCGGCCTGCAGTGGGTGATCGGCCGGAACGGCCTCTACCTGGAACTGGACCTCGCCCAGATGCGCAAGGCGGCGGCCACGGGCGTGTACTCGAACCCGGCCGGGGAGGGCCGCTGCCCGTACCTGACCATCGACGAGCTTGGCTTTGCCTGGGCGCGGCTGGCCGGTGACGACCGGCACGCGGGGCAGCTCTATAACCTGAGCGGCCAGGCCCACACGCAGGCGGAACTGGTCGCGATGGCCAATGAGGTCTGCGGCCTGTCGCTCCGCTACGAGGCCATCAGCGACGAGGCCTGCCTCGCGAAGTTCCGGCTGCTGATGGCGGAGCGGGGCGAGGCGGTGGCGCGCATGCTGACGGGCGTCTTCCAGGGCATCCGCGCCGGTGCTTACGAGGTTCCTTCGCATTTCGAGGCGGCCACCGGTCGCCCGTGCAAGCCGGTCAGGCAGATGATGGCGGAGTGCCGGGCGCAGGTGCCGGGCTGATGGTCCCCGTCACCCTGACCCAGGTTTCGATCTGCTCCGGCGCGAGGCTGCCGCTGATCCCCGCCCGGGCCCTGCTCAGCCGCACCCTCGTGGATGGTGGTGGCGCTTCGGCCTCTCGGCCCAGAACCGCCTGTGCCACTATCCCTGGCCGGGCAATGTGCGGGAACTCACGAACCTCATGCGCCGCCTGCTGGTGGCCCGGAGCCCCTCGTGAAGCAGGACCTGCTCAGCTTGCCGCTCCGGGAGGCCCGGGAGAAGTTCGAGCAGGCCTACCTCACCCAGCCGCTCGTTCTCTGCGGCGGCCGGGGCGGGCTGCTGGCGAAGCGTGTCGGCATGGAACGCACGCACCTGTACCGGAAGCTCCGGGCGCTGGGCGTGGATTTCCGGCAGGTGGCGGAAGAAGACTGAGCGGAGAGGAAGTAAATCAATGCAGGTCCTTTTCAACAGGATTCGATGCTGGTGTGGCGTGATCATGCTCGGCGTGTCACTCTCGGCGGGCTGCGCCAGCGTCCCGCAGAAGAGCCATGACCCGGAGACGGTTGCGAGAATCCTGCGAATTATCCTGCTGGATGTCGTGGGCCCGCAGCAGTATCGCGTCACCAACATCGGCAGTGCGAGTTCAGCCTTTGGGTTGGTGGGTGCATTGGCAGAAGTAGCCACGGAGAGCGGCCGGGCCCAAGCGTTTGACGCCACGATCCGTCAGCATTTCGACGCTTCCGCCTACATGCGCGCACAGTTGACGAAAGCCGTGGAGGCGCGCGGGTATGAGGTCGCTTCCCTTCCTGGCCAGCACCCGACCATCAAGAATGGCATAGCCGACTATTCCGCCCTCGAGACCAACGGCGATCCCATACTGGAGATAGCCCTGGTTCAGGCGGGCTACGTCTCGGAACAGTTTTCGACCAAATACGACCCGCACATCCAGGTCTTTGCGCGCCTGGGTGCGAGCGAGACTGGCGAACTACTCTACTTCCAAGCGTACAACTACGGCGCCAAATTGGGCTCAACGACGGGTATCAAGTACCTGCCGCCCGTCTCAAAGTCCAAGTTCGGGACCTACAGCGACCTTACGGACGACATCGCCGCAACGGTCTCGGGACTGCGGAGCGGCCTCGACGCGATAGCCGAGGACATCGCCGGGACGTTTCCTGCGCGAGGGAGCCGTCCCGGCGAAGGCCAGGTTCCCTGAGCGTGGTTCCTGTCCAGTGCACTGGGCATGCTGGGACGGTCCCGGGTGCTGCGGCGGGCACGGTCCCGGACGAGCAGAGACAGTCCACGGGGGGCCTACGGGCTCTGGGGCATGCCTGCTCAACGGGTCCGTTTCCGGGCAACCGTCGGCAATCCACTGCCTCATCAGGTCCTTGATCTGGGTCTGGTAGGGACGGCCGTTCAGGCGGGCCTTGGTCCTGAACGCATCTAGCAGGTCCCCGGGGGACCTCGAGGCTGATGAGGCGTGATTTCGCCGGCGCATCGCGACGGGTCGCGCCACCGTGCAGCCGCCGGAAGTCGTCGACGAAGCGGATGATCTGGTCCGGCGTCATCTGCCGGCACTGCTCCAGGTACTCGGCGGTGAAGAAATGGACCGGCCTCATGGAAGCCTCTCCAGGGCCGCGATATCGGCGAGATCCTGGGGCCTGCCGCTGGCGCGCTTCATGGCGATGAGGTCCTTGCAGGCCAGTACCCGGAGCGAACCATCGACGGTCTGTATCTTCTGCACCTTCGTCCCCCTGAGGTCAGTCGAAATGACGATGTCGAGCTCCTCGCTAAGGTCCTGCGGGTTGTAGAAGTTCCACGCGATCACGTTCCGGTTGCGGATGTACTCGTCGCGGAATCGGAAGACCTCGTCCGCCGTGACCGGCAGGCGGGAGACGAGCCCGATGGCCTTCAGGGCTGCCTCCGCCGCCCGCAACGACCGGGCATCCCAGGCGAGGATGGCATCCACGTCGACGGTGCCGCGGACGGCGCCGTGTAGCGCCACCGCATAGACCCCCACGAGCGCGTAACGGACGCCGGCGCCCTGGAGGACTGCGCCAACCCGGGCCCTTGGCGCGGCGCGACAGGCGGGCCCGCTCGAGACCGCTGCGCCGGGTGGGATCCGCGCTGCACGAAAGTTGGTTCAACGGGGAGATTCGCGGGGCAGTGGCGGGCTGGTGCCGGGCGTTGACGGGCTGGAGGCCCGCGGCGGGCAGGATTCCGGGCTGGCAGACTCAGCTCATGGGATATTTATATTTCCTATACTTGCCGATTCCTGCCTCGCGAAGTTCACGCTGAGCGGCGCCAGCGAGGTGCGCCAGGGGCGTGACGCCGTTGGGGTTCCTCCGCAGGCGACGCCTTAATCGCGCGCGTGCCGAGTCGAAGCGGCGTCCCGGCGCGCGGGGCACCGACGTGGCGATCGAATGCGGCTTCAGCCACCTGGGCCGCTTCGCGCAGCAGTACCGCGCCCGCTTCTGCGCGCCGCCGTCGCGCTTGTGCCGCTGAAGTGGACGATGTGCTAGTCTCCGCGCGGTGGACGCCGCTGGCCGGCGCTCACGATTGCGTTGTTCTTTGCTTTTTTTAATGGGGAAGTTTCATGAAACGAGTCCTGATCGTTACGGCATTGCTGGGCGCGTCGGCCACTGCCATGGCGGAAGCGCCTGGCGGCCCGAACTGCGGCTGGGGCAACATGCTGATGGATGGGCAGTCCGGCCTGGGCGCTCATACCGTCGCCAGCTTGACCAACGGCACGACCGGCAACGCCACGTTCGGCATGACCACGGGTACCAACGGCTGCTCGGCCAACGGCACGCTGACCTACGGCGGGAAGTCGCTGATCGGTGCCGTGATGGACGAGTTCAGCGAAGACGTGGCGCGCGGTGACGGCGAGGCCCTGACGGCGGTGGCCGTCTCGATGGGCGTCAACGAGGCCGATCGCCCGCTGTTCAAGCAGGTGATGCACGATAACTTTGCCACGCTGTTCCCGTCCGCGGGTGTCACGGCCGACCAGGTGAGCGATCGCGTCGTCGAACTGATGCGCGCGAACGAGCAGCTCGCCCGCTACGTGTCCTCATAGAGCGCCCGCCGGGGCGGCCCTGCCAGGGCCGTCCCGGCGCGGCACGTTCCCGCCAATGTTCTTGAATGCAGGGCGCCTGCCGCGCGCCCTCTGTGCCGCGTTCGTCCTCGGCACCGGGCTGCCGGCGCCGGCAGCGGCCGGCCTCCCGGCGGCCGCCTGGCAGGCCGAGGCGCGCGAGGCCGCCTTGGCCGCCGATATCCAGTGGCAGCAGCTGCTGCACTACACGCCGTCGTGGCGGCCGGGCGGCTTTCGCAATTTCGTCGATGACGCCGATTTCTTTCTCAGTCCCCTTGGTCCGGGTGATCCGGCGGCCGAGCTCGACGCCACGTTGCTGGAGCTGGCGACCGAGCCCGCCGCGCAGTGCCGCTTTCCGGGCCGGGCCGCCTGGCTGAAGTCGCGGCTGCCATCGCTCGAGGGCGGATTGCCGCGCGCCTCCTGCCCCGAGTACGAGGAGTGGCGGCGGGTGCTGGCGGTGAACGAGGTGGTGCTGGTGTTCGCGGCCAGCTACCTCAACAGCCCGTCGTCGATGTACGGGCACACCTTCCTGCGCTTCGATTCGGCCAACCCCGAGCGTCGCACGCCGATGCTCGGCTGGGCGTTGAATTTCGGCGCCACCATTCCGCCGGACGAGAACGGCCTGGTCTACGCCTGGCGCGGCCTGTTCGGCGGTTACCCGGGGCAGTTCGCCGCCGGTCCCTACTTCGAGAAACTGCGGGAATACTCGCGGCTCGAGAGCCGCGACCTGTGGGAATACCGCCTCGACCTCTCGGCCGTCGAGATCGACCGCCTGCTGGCGCACGTCTGGGAGCTGCGCGACATCAACTTCGACTACTACTTCTTCGACGAGAACTGCTCGCTGCGTCTGCTGGAACTGCTCGACGTGGCGAGGCCCGGGCACGACCTGGCCGACCGCTTCCCGACCTACGCCATACCCATCGACACGGTGCGCGCCGTCATCGACGCCGGCATGGTCACCTCGGTCAACTACCGACCCGCGACCCGTACGCAACTGCGCTACGAGATGGCCCGGCTCGACGCAGCGGAGCGTGCGCTGGCCCGGCGCATGGCCGACGATGCCGCGGTGGGGGACACGGCCGGGTTCGCCGCGCTCGCGCCCGATCGCCAGCGGCTGGTGGTGGACGTGGCCTACCAATTCTTCCGTGACCGCGCGGTGCACGCGCCGATCGGCCCGGAGCTTTCGCGGCAGAACTTCGCGCTGCTGCAGCGGGTGAACCGGGTGGCCACCGGGGCCGTGGCGGCGCCGGCGCCGCGCCCGGTGGCACCCGAGTCGGGCCATCGCACCGCGCTGGTCGCCGTGGCCGGCGGGCTGGAGGAGGACCGTGGCTTCGCCGACGTCGAGTGGCGCCTGAGCTATCACGACCTCGCCGATCCCGCGCCCGGGTACCCCACCGGCGCATCGCTCAACATGGGGCGACTCGCGCTGCGCCTGAAGGACGGCGGCACCTTGCAGCTGCAGCGGCTGGACGTGCTCGAGATCACCTCACTGTCACCCCGCGACGAGTTCTTCCGGCCCTGGTCGTGGCGCGTCAACACCGGGCTCGACCGGCAGTGGACCGCGGGCGACGACGTGCTGGTGCCGCAGGTGAACGCCGGCTTCGGCTGGACGAGGACACCGGTGCCGGCACTCGGCCTGTTTGCCTTCGTGACCGGGCGCGTCGAGTACAACCACGCCCTGGATCGCGAGCTCGACGTCGCGCCCGGCCTGGCCGCCGGGCTGCGGCTGGAACAGGGTGCGCAGGTGACGCTGGCCAGCGTGGACCGATACCGCTTCACCGACGGCGTGGATCGCACCGTGCTCGTGCTGCGTCACAACCTGGCGCTCGGCGAGAACCTCGCGCTGCGGCTGCAGCTGGAGCGCAGCGTCACAGAGACCGACCGGGTGGACGAGGCCAGCCTGGCACTGCGCTACTATTTCGGGCCGTGACGATGACGGTATTCGCCCGGCTGATGGCTGCGCTGAGCATGTTGCTGCTCACCGGCTGCAGTGGCCTGCTGTTCCTGCCGATGAAGCCGCTGGTACGCACGCCGGCCGACATCGGCCTGGAATACAGCGATGTGGCGTTGACGGCCGCGGACGGCACGTCGCTGAGCGCCTGGTGGCTGCCGGCGCGCGGCCCGGCGAAGGGCACGGTGCTGTTCCTCCACGGCAACGCCGAGAACATCAGCACGCACATTGGCAGCGTCTACTGGCTGCCGGCCGAGGGCTACCAGGTGCTGCTGCTCGACTACCGCGGCTTCGGCCAGTCGGCCGGCAGGCCTCTGATACCGGAAGTGTTCGCTGACATCCGCGCCGCGCTCACCTGGCTCGGCAACGAGCCGGCGGTCCGCGACGTGCCGCTCTTCCTGCTGGGCCAGAGCCTCGGCGCCTCGCTTGGCGGCTACCTCGCCGGCGCGGACCCCGCGTTGCGGGCACGCTTCAAGGCAGTGGTGCTCGACGCCGGCTTCGCGCGCTACCGCTGGATTGCCCGCGAAGTGGCCGCACGCAGCTGGCTCACCTGGCCGGTGCAGTGGCCGATCGCCTGGAGCATGCCCGATGGCTACGATCTGGTGGACAAGGTGGCCCACATCAGCCCTGTGCCTCTGCTGCTCATCCACGGCACGCAGGACGAGATCGTCGGCTACGATCATGCCCGCGCCCTGTTCGAAGCGGCACGCGAACCACGCTTCCTGCTGAGCTACGACGGTCCGCACATCGGAAGTTTCCAGGACCCCGAGATCCGCGCTGCGCTGCTCGGTTTTTTCGCCGAGCCCGCGAGTGGTGGCCGCGCAGTGGTGCTGCCGATGGCCCGTGCGCCACAGCCCCGGGTCAGTCGCTGACTTGTGAGGCTTTCGTGCGGGTTCGCGGTGCGGGTCGTAAAGGGGGCCGTAGAGTCACCGATGTGGCGGTCCGGTTTTTCGGGGATCGCGCATGCAGGGCAGCGCTGGAGACCGGCGATTCCAGCCGGGTGTCCGAGGCGGACTACGTGAACAACCCGACCCGCAACTCCACCTCATCTGCATATCGCAAGGTGCAGAGCGCCCGGGCCTCACTCGACTGGGAGCAGGAGACGGGCGCGGGCCTTGTCACGGTAACGCCCTACCTGCGGTACAGCGAGCAGG